>WNFS01004038.1_pt1 | contig 11159 bp, 7 predicted proteins | sample 5400141 | NCBI WGS metagenome assembly WNFS01 (sample SAMN13153358, study PRJNA577476) | soil metagenome | isolation source: 60 cm saprolite under Madrone tree | place: USA:California | collected 2016-06-14 | reverse complement strand
CCGGTTTCCGCAATGCGCAGGGCGGACTCAATCGTTTCGAGATCGCGCATTTCGCCGATGAGAACGACGTCGGGGTCTTCGCGGAGCGCGGCACGAAGAGAATTCGAGAAGGAATGCGTGTCCGCGTGAACTTCGCGCTGGTTCACCAGGCACTTCTTGTGATTGTGAAGAAATTCGATGGGGTCCTCGATGGTGATCATGTGCTCTTCACGCTCGCTGTTGATCTTGTCGAGCATGGCCGCGAGCGTGGTGGACTTCCCGGACCCCGTTGGTCCGGTCACGAGGACGAGTCCGCGGGGCTTGTCGCACAGTCCCTTCACGACCAGCGGCAATCCGAGAGCGTCGAAGCCTTTGATTTCCCACGGAATCGTACGGAAGACGGCGCCGACCGCTCCGCGCTGATTGAAAACGTTGCCGCGGAAGCGCGCCAAGTTTTTCAAACCGAAGGAGAAGTCCAGCTCCAGATTCTCTTCGAAGCGGTGTTTCTGCGCATCCGTTAAAACGCTATAAGCAAGTGACTTGGTATCCGCCGCAGTGAGAGGTGGCATGTCAAGAGGCCGGAGCCGCCCGTGCACCCGCACCCGCGGGGCGCTATTCGTGGTGATGTGGAGGTCGCTGCCTCCCATCTCGATCATCTTCTTCAGCAATTCACTGAGCGTAATTCCAGGCATCAGGCACCTTCAATTTTATAAAACCGTTTCGCGCAGGACTTCTTCCATGGTGGTCTGCCCAAGCGCAACCTTTATCAAACCGCTGCGCCGCAGCGTGATCATGCCCTGCTCGATTGCTTTCTTCTTTAATTCCAAGGCGGAGGCGCCAACAAGAATCAATTCGCGGAGCTCATCGTTAATTTCCATAACTTCGTAGAGACCGGTGCGGCCTTTGTAGCCGCGCTTGTTGCACGTAGTGCACCCCTTGCCGTGGTAGATCTTGGTGGTCTTGGCTTCTTCCGTGGTGTAGCCAGCGTCGATGAGTGCCTGGTGCGGAACTTCCAGCTCTTCCTTGCAGCTCCCGCAAATGCGCCGCACCAGACGCTGGGCGCAAATCAGGTTCACCGAGGTAGCCACGAGAAAAGGCTCGATACCCATGTTCATCAAGCGGCTGATGGTCGAAGGCGCATCATTCGTATGCAGCGTGGATAACACCAAATGGCCTGTGAGCGCGGCCTTGACCCCGATTTCCGCCGTTTCAAAGTCGCGAATCTCGCCGACCAGAATAATGTTGGGGTCCTGGCGCAGGAAAGCGCGAAGCGCGGCGGCAAAGTTCAGGCCGATTTGTTCTTTCATCTGCACTTGGTTGATGCCCGCCAATTGGAACTCGACCGGGTCTTCCGCGGTCATAATGTTGGTGTCAACTGTATTTAGCGTTGCGACGGAGGAGTACAGGGTGTTGGTTTTGCCGGAACCCGTCGGACCGGTCACCAGCACCATCCCGTAGGGCTTCAAGATGTTGCGTTCGAATTTCTTGAGCGACTCCGGTTCAAACCCGAGCTTGGTCATGTCCAGCCGGAGATTTTCCTTGTCCAGCAAGCGCATAACGACTTTTTCGCCGTAGAGGGTGGGCACGGTCGAAACGCGGAAGTCCAGTTCCTTTTTCTTACCATCGGCCTTGTACTTGATCATGATGCGGCCGTCTTGCGGCAAACGCTTTTCCGCAATGTCCAGTTTCGCCATGATCTTCAAGCGGCTGGTAATGGCGTCCTTCAGGCGCAACGGCGGGGTCATCACCGTAGCAAGCTGTCCGTCAATGCGGAACCTCACGCGCATTTCGAGCTCGTAAGGCTCGATATGGATATCGCTGGCGCCACGCTTCACGGAGTCCGTCAAGATTAAGTTGACGAGTTTGATGATGGGAGCTTCTTCCGCGGCCTTCTCCAGCGTGGCGGTGTCCAGCTCCGATTCTTCGGCGGCCAATTCCAGCTCGTTGTCTTCATCAACGAGGTCCTTCATCAAATTACTTATCTCTTCCTGATTCGTTGACGACCCGCCATAAAAGCGCGTGATGGCGTCACCAATGGCCGACTCCGAGGCCACTACCGGCTCAACGTTGAACCCCGTCATGAACTTGATATCGTCCATCGCGAACACGTTGGTGGGATCCGTCATGGCGATGGTGAGAACGGAGCCGACGCGCGACAGCGGGATGACCTGGTAGCGCGATGCCGTGTCTTGCGGAATAAGCTTGATGACGTTGGGATCGATTTCGTAATACTTCAGGTTGATGGAAGGAACGCCGTATTGACGCGAGAGAACTCCGGTGATGTCATCATCGGTGATGAAGCCCATCTTGGTCAGGCAGCTTCCCAGCTTGCCTCCATTAGCGCGCTGAAACTCGAGCGCTTTTTGGAGCTGGTCCTGCGTGATCAGGCTTTCCTTAACTAATATTTCGCCCAGACGGACGGACATCCGGAGTACTCCCGACGGGTTTGCACCCAGCGCTCACCTTAGCAAATCGAGTGGTGGAAGGTAGCCAGAATTTCGCCCGCCGTTCTGAAATGGCTAATACCTGCCCGAAAGGGCAGGTCCTGCGAGGAGTGGACAGGTAGAAATCTTGACTTGCCTCCGTACGCTGGCTATCGTGCCATAGAGATGTCTGCACGAACAATAGGGACGCGTTCTGCTCATGACGTGACGCCGCTGACGAAAAATGTCCACGGTGCACGCAGCACTCTCGGGATTCCGTCCCAGGTACATGCTTCATCACGTGTTTTGATGATTCGAAAATCATGAGCCGATTGGACAGCAAACAGCGCTGGGGTCTCGCCACCGGCGGAATACTTCTGACGTTGCTGCTGGCCGCCGTCTTCACCTTCGGATCGCTCAACGTACCATTTGAGCCCAAGAGCTGGCGAGCCGTGATGGTGCTCTACGCTGTCTCCAGTTTTATCACCGCCGCTTTTCTCGTCTTTGGCCTCATCCTCGCGCGCACCATCCTGCGTCTCTGGGTGGAACGCCGCCGAGAACAACTCGGCGCTCGCTTTAAGACGAAGATGGTTGTCGGCGCCATGGCCATTTCCCTTCTGCCGATCATCTTTATGTTCATCGTCAGCTACTCGCTGATCAATCGCAGCCTGTTGCTGTGGTTCCCGAGACCACTCGAGATCGCCTCCGACGAGACGCAGAAACTCCTGAGTGATCTAGGGCGGGCGCAACTGCCGCGGCTTCGCGGGTTGGCTTTAGCGGCGCAAGCAGAGGCAAACGGTCCCAGCGCAGATTTCCTGCAACGTGTCTTCGCGAAGGGCGCGGATGCGGTCTGGATTCTGGATGGCGACGGCAAAGTGATACGGGGCGGCATCGTTTGCGACGACCTGCGGGCGGATCGCACCGGCGCGGCTTGTGTGGAGCATGATGTTCCAGGCCAGTACTTGCGAACGCTGCAGAGTGGCGTGGAAGTTTGGGCTGCCGGCGGGAGGAGATACTTTGCCGCTCGCGTCCCGCCATTACAAGAAGGCAAGGCAGGAGGGTTTGCCGTTGCCGGATATCGCACGAGCCCCGACGTTATCGAGCGGCTGACGGCCATTCAATCCCAGACGCGCGAGTATTACCAGGAAAAGCAGGACCTGCGCGCACTAAAGCGGCAGATGCTAGAGATTCTCCTTCTTTTCACGGTGCTGCTGCTCTCCGCGGTCATGTGGCTGGCGTTGTTTCTAGCAAAGCAAGTCACCGTCCCCATTCAGGCCCTTGCGGAAGGGACGCGGGAGGTTTCCTCCGGCAACTTTGATTACCAGGTCCCGGAGCAAGCTCAGGATGAACTGGGAATCCTGGTGCGCTCCTTTAATACCATGACCACGCAGTTGCGCGACAGCCGCTCTCAAATCGATCAGTTCACCCGGAATCTCCAGCAAGCGGTGCAGGAACTCGAGCGGCGGCGCCAGCTCATGGAAACCGTTCTGGAAAATATTCCCACGGGGGTGATTTCGCTCGACGCCTCGGGGGCCATTCTTCGCGTGAATAGTGCGGTTTCGAGAATGTTCGGCGCCGGCAGTTCTGACTCTCACTCTCTCGAAGGGCTTCTCGGCGCGGATGCGGCTCGCATCGTGCGCTACCTGATGCGCAGATCCCTGCGCATGGGAGTGGTTTCCCGGGAGATCGAGACGGTCGCCTCCGGACGCGTGCTGCACCTCGCGGTCACGGTGAGTTCGCTGGGCCCGCGCCGCGCGAACACCGGGTACGTCCTCGTCCTGGACGATCTGACGGAAGTGCTCCGCGCACAGAAATCGGCAGCGTGGCAGGAAGTCGCGCGGCGCATCGCCCATGAAATCAAAAATCCGCTGACTCCGATTCAGCTTTCCGCCCAGCGGTTGCTGCGATTCCTGGAGCGGCGCGACATCTCTCAATCGGCGTCGGCGCGTTATTCGGAGCTGGCCAAGTTGGTCCAGGAATGTTCGCGCTTGATCGAGCGGGAAGTCTCCACGCTCGCCGCATTGGTCAACGAGTTTTCGCAATTCGTGCGCTTCCCTACCGCGAAGCTCGTACCCACCAATGCCAACACCATCGTCCATCAGGCCGTAGAAGTATTCTCCGGACGGCTCGATGGCATCACGCTCAAGACGGCGCTTGCCGAGAATCTGCCGGCGGTGCGCGCCGACGGCGGGCTGCTTCGCAGCGTCGTCGTGAATCTCATCGACAATGCCGCGGAAGCCCTGGAGAACTCGGCGTTCCGGGAAATCGTGGTTTCGACGCTAGCCCATTCCGATGCGGAAACCGTGGTGATCTGCGTCTCGGACAGTGGCACCGGCATTTCGCCAGAAGACAAGGACAGACTCTTTCTGCCGCATTTCTCGACCAAGGACCGCGGAACCGGACTCGGCCTGGCCATCGCCGCTCGCATCGTGGCCGAACACGGCGGCAGTATCCACGTCGAGGACAATCTTCCGATAGGTTCTCGCTTCCTCGTTGAACTCCCAGTCGCGGAATTGACGCCCGCCTCCCTCGCCGACCACAATGGATGGGACGCGACTCGATGAACCCTGGACCGCATCTCCTCGTCGTGGACGACGAGGCTGGCATTCGTGAATCTCTCTCGTCGATTCTCGAGGATGAAGGCTACCACGTGGAAGCCGTGGGTTCCGCTGAGGAAGCCCTGGAGCGCGCCGCCGCAGGTGATTTCGAGGTTGTTCTCCTGGACGTCTGGCTTCCGGGCATCGACGGCCTCGAAGCACTAAGCCGTTTGCAAGCGTCCCCGCGGCCGCCCGCGGTCATCATGATTTCCGGTCACGGCACAATCGAGACGGCAGTGCGGGCCACCAAGCTCGGCGCCTTCGATTTCATCGAGAAACCCCTTTCGCTTGAGAAGATCATCGTCCTGGTTCGCAACGCCATTCAACAGCGCCGCCTCGAAGACGAAAACCAAGTGCTGCGCAGCGAACTGGGTTATCGCTACCAGGTTATCGGCGACAGCGTTCCCATGAAAGCGATGCGCCAGCAGATTGCCGTCACGGCGCCGACCAACGGCCGCGTGCTGATCTACGGTGAGAGCGGTACGGGCAAAGAGCTGGTTGCGCGCGCGTTGCACGCTGCGAGCCTTCGCAGCAAGGGCCCTTTCGTGGAAGTCAATTGCGCGGCCATTCCTGAGGAACTGATCGAGTCCGAGCTCTTCGGGCACATGAAGGGCAGCTTTACCGGAGCGACGGAAGACAAGATCGGCAAATTTCAGAAGGCCGACGGCGGGACGCTCTTTCTCGATGAAATCGGCGACATGAGCCTCCGCACGCAATCGAAAGTTCTGCGCGTACTCGAGGAACAGCGCTTCGAGCGCGTGGGCTCCAACGCCACCTTGAGCGTCGACGTGCGCGTCATCGCCGCAACGAACAAGCATCTCGAACAGGAAATCGCGCGCGGCTCCTTTCGCCAGGATCTTTTCTATCGCCTGAACGTGATTCCCTTTTACGTGCCGGCCTTGCGCGACCGCAGGGAGGACATCCCCACGCTGGCAAGATATTTCCTGAGCGAATTCAGCTCGGCCTACGGAAAGAAAACGCGCGAGCTCAGCGACTCCGCCATGGAAATCCTTATCCGCTACCCCTGGCCGGGAAACGTTCGCGAACTGCGAAACCTCGTCGAGCGGCTCGTCATCGTTTGCCCGCAGGCGCGCATCGAGCCGCATCACCTCCCGCCCGAACTCTTTCGCGGCGCCGCGGAAAGCCCCCACCATCCTTACTCGACGCTGCACGAAGCGCGCAGCGCCTACGAGCGGGAATTTATACTGCGGAAATTGCAGGAGCACCGCTGGAACATGACGCAAACGGCAACAGCCCTCGGCTTGGAACGCAGCCACCTCTACCGCAAGATGAAATCTCTGGGAATCGCTGCCCCCGACTAAAACTTGCCGAACCGGTTGCGTAACCGTCACGCTTCGCGCATTTCTTGTTTCCTGCGAGACAGCGAATTCGTGTAAAATCCTCCCAACCGGTGTCTCACTTTTCGGAAGACGGACTGGATCAGCGGAGCTCGCGAGGACGCTCATGGTCCACCGCCGCTTCATTCACTGAACTCTGCACCAGCCTCACCGGCCGGCCCATCGCCTTAGGACGCACGTCGAAAACTGGGAGAGTCCCCGATGATGAGAATCGCTGTTTTTTTGACGGCAATCTTGGCCGTCTCCGTTTTTGCCGCGCAGGCGCAGAACACCATCACAGAATCAGGCCGTCAATCTGACTTCGTGGCGCAACCGCGGACATTTCTCCCGCATAACTGGGTCCGCGGGTATACGGATTTCTCCGTGGCGCCGTCGCACAACGAACCGGATCTCGGACGTTGCATGTTTCCTCAGCCAGCCAGTGCGGGCGGGACAGCCTCCGCGTGCACGGCCTACGCACGCTATCTATTCAGCGGATACGTTGAGCTTCAGCCTCTGGGCCGCACGGTGGCGCGGCACTTCTTTCTATTTTTCGAGCCGAGATTCAGCTTTGGAAGAAATATCCCCCAGCTCACCTACACCGCATCCATGGCGCCGATTGCTTACGACCGTTCGATTGGAATCGGTTTTCAGTTGCCGAGAAACTTCGAATTGCGCGCGACGCAACATCAGGTGGATTGGCTCGGACGTTATAGCGGATCCCTAGGCACGGCGGACCTTCGCACCAATGGTCCGAATGGTCTCTATGCCACCTTTGGCGTGCGCTGGTCTTTCGGGGGATACGGGCGGCAGGGAGCCCCGTCGGAATATTAGTCGAGCAATCTGAAAACCCTGGGCTTCTTCACTATGGCAAGACCTGAATTCGCGATCCTTCGTAGACGAGTGTTTCTTATTCTTTTTCTTCCAACTCGCTGGCAAGCCCTTCCAGTTGATAGCGCCAGTCGAGTTCACGAACCTTTTGGGGATTTTCCCGCCAATCCGGTGCTACTTTCACGAACAGTCCAAGGTAAATCTTGCTGCTGAGGATGGCCTCTAGCTCTTTGCGGGCTTCCGTTCCAATCTTTTTGAGCATCTCGCCTTTGTGGCCGATCAGTATTTTTTTCTGCGAATCGCGCTCCACATTCATGACGGCTTCGATGCGCAGCAGCTTGGGAGTCTCCTCATATTTTTCAACCACCACTGCGAGCGCATAAGGCACTTCGTGGTACATCACCTGAATGGCCTTTTCGCGAATGATCTCCGCGGCCAGGAATCGTTCCGGCTGGTCGGTCACCTGATCTTCGGGGAAGTATGGCTCTCCTTCCGGCAACTGCTTCAGAATCTCGTCAAGAAGTTCTTCACAGCCCGCGCCGTTCAGCGCTGAGATGGGCAGGATCGCGGCAAAATCGAAGGCTTTCGCAAAAGCATCGATCAGCGGCAGAAGTTTGGGCTTCGGCAACCGATCGACTTTGTTCAGCGCCAGAATCGTTTTCCCGCGAAACCGCTTCGCTTTTTCCAGCAGCAAATCGTCCGCGTGCGGATGCATCCGGCTGGCATCGACCATCAGCAACAGCACGTCGATCCCCTCCAGCGCTGCCGCCACTTCCTGCATCATCTGCCGCCCCAGCGCCGAATCGGCTTCGTGCAGGCCCGGCGTGTCGATAAAGACGATCTGCCCTTGCGGCTTGGTCACAATTCCCTGAATACGATTGCGCGTGGTCTGCGGTTTGGAAGTAACGATCGCGATCTTCTGCCCGACCAATCGATTCACAAGCGTGGACTTCCCCGCATTCGGCCGCCCCACAACGGCTACAAACCCCGACCGGAACTCTTTTTTCTCCGGCTTTTCTTCTTTCTCCACTGGTCACTCTTCTCTGCGATCTTTCGCATCCTCGGTATCCGAGTTTGATGCCTGCTGCGTTTCTGATTCTTCGAACACTACCGCTTCGTAGGGACAGCCTTCATCTGCCTGCGAATTCGCACGCGCAGCACTTTTCTCTGGTTTGCTTCCAGAACTTCGAAGCGATGATCCGCCAGGTCGATCTTGTCACCAGGCGCGGGCACTTTGCCGGAAGCATGGCTCAGCAAGCCTGCCAGGGTGGTTACCGCCTCATCCGTCTTGTCACCGAACTGCACGCCAAGTAATTCCTCCACTTCGCCGATTCGCATGCTGCCGCGCATCACCAGCCCGCCATCCGGTTCGCGCACCACATCCGGCGCCGGAGGTTTTCCTGCGTTTCCGCTTTCGCCGACGATCTCTTCCACCAGATCTTCCACGGTCGCGATGCCCGCCACCGTTCCATGCTCGTCGATCACCACCGCAAGCGGCTGGCCCTTCTGGCGCATTTCGCGCAGCAACTCCGAACCAATTTTTGTTTCCGGGATGAAGAGGACGGGTTTGACCAGTTCGCGCACTTTCCGCTTCAGCAAGTCCTGGTCCGCGATTTGCAAAAGGTCTTGCGAGTAAACGACGCCGAAAATATCGTCGAGCGTTTTCTCATACACGGGAATCTTATTCAATTTCGTCTCGACAACTTTCGCGTGCAGGTCTTCGAGCGTGGCGTCCGCAAGCATGGCCACAATGTCGGGCCGCGGAGTCATGACTTCGCGCACCCGTTTGTCGCTGAATTCCACGACTTGCTCGATCAAGTCCGCCTGTTCCGGCTCGATGATGCCTTCTTCTTCCGCGGCTTCCACCAGCGCTTCGATGCCCTCTTCCGTGCGCTGCTCCTCGGTCTTTTCGGCCTCGTGTTCCGAAATACGCGCCAGCGATTCCGCGCCTTCCAGGAATACGCGCACCGGCCAGACGAACCACATGGCCCCGCGAACCAGCGGCAAAAGAGGCAGCAGCCAGCGCCCTGTGGTGCGGTACAACAACATGTCCGGAATAAAGTGCATCGCAACGACGACTTCGAGCACAAGAAATACGAAGAACTCGACGAAAGATTCCCAGGTACCAGTGACGAAGTACACCACTCCTCGCGTCGTCTCGAGCACCAGGAACGCCAGCCAGAAGTGCCCGAGGATTCGGAAGGTCCGCCCACCGCTGCGGCGATTGATCTTCAGCTTTGGCTCGATCTCCGATTCAAAGATTTCCAGATGTTGGTGGATGCGGCCCGTAGTCATGCGGCCTAGTTCGCGGTAAATCAGCGTCAGGTAGGAGAAAATGGGCAGGGTAAAAGCTACCAGCACGACGCTGAACACGTAGAGCCAGTACGAAAATACAACGGGCAGCCTGAGACCATCCAGCGCGGCAATGAACACGAAGCACCCGCTTAGATTCATCACGTCAACCCGAAGCGCTTGCGCAGCTTCTGCTCAATTTTATCCATCTGGCCATGGTCGGTTTCGTGATCGTAGCCCAGCAAGTGCAAAACACCGTGGAGAACCAGCACTTGAAGTTCACTCGAGAGAGTGCGCCTGTTTTTCCTTGCGTAGCGTCGTGCCGTCGACGGTGAAATGGCAATGTCGCCGAGGTATTCGCCGGCCTTCGCCCTGCTTGAGCCGCGCAGCAGCCGCACCGGCCTTCGCCGCACCACCGCGGGAAAAGAGAGCACGTCGGTGGGACCCTTCTTCTTGCGAAACTTCTCATTCATCCGCGCGATCTCTGTGTCGCTAACCAGGCAAACCGTCAGGCCCGCTTCCTGCAACCCCAGTTCGCTTTTCACGCGGCGCAGAAAAGATTCGAGTGGACGCCGCGCCAGGCGCTCCGCCCGCTGGCGGTTCACAATCATCCTTGCTGTATTTCTTTTTCCCGTTCTTTACCGGATTCTCTCGTTGGCGTTCCCGCTTTGCCGTTCGCGGCGTTTCCGCCGCGCTGCGGGTGAACTACATCATACTCTTCATAGGCGCGGATAATCTGCTGAACGAGGTTGTGCCGCACCACGTCCTTCTCTCCGAACTGCACCACGCCGATCCCCTCGATCTTCCCGCAAACTTCCAGCGCTTCGACCAAGCCAGATTTTTTTCCTTGTGGCAGGTCGATCTGCGTCACGTCGCCGGTGATCACCGCCTTGGAGTTGAAGCCCAGCCGGGTGAGGAACATCTTCATTTGCTCGCTCGTGGTGTTTTGCGCTTCGTCGAGTATGACGAACGAATCGTTCAACGTGCGGCCCCGCATGAACGCCAGCGGCGCCACTTCGATGATTCCCTTTTCCAAAAAGCGCTCCAGTTTGTCTGCATCCAGCATGTCGTATAGCGCGTCGTACAGCGGCCGCATGTAGGGATCGATCTTCTGCTGCAGCGTGCCTGGCAAAAATCCCAGCCGCTCGCCCGCTTCCACCGCCGGCCGCGCCAGGATGATGCGATTCACCTGCTTCGTCAGAAGTGCGCTAACTGCCATCGCCACGGCGATGTAGGTTTTCCCGGTGCCGCCCGGACCGATGCCGAACATCATGTCGTGCTTCTCGATCTCTTCCATGTACCGCTTCTGGCTGGCGTTCTTCGGCGTCACTTGCTTCTTGCCAAAGGAGCGCACACGGCTGTGCTCAAACATTCCGCGCGGCGATTCATGGGGTTCCTCGGTCGCCACGCGCATCAGCGATTTCACTTCCGCGGCGGAGAGCGTGCGTCCATGCCGGGTGAGGTGGTTGTACTCCTCGACGATCTTCACGGCCTGGTCGACGCAGTCCTGCTCGCCTTCGATGGTCAGCCGCGTGTCGTGGAGGTGCGTGCGCACGCGCAGCGCATCTTCGAGCACGCGCACATTCTCATCCAGCGTGCCAAAGAAGGGTTCGATTTGCCCAGAAATGTGTACGGTACGTCGCATCCAATTGGAAGGTTTTCCTGTTACCGGAACCGGGTGGCCGATGGGATTCCTCCTG
>WNFS01004033.1_pt1 | contig 11165 bp, 9 predicted proteins | sample 5400141 | NCBI WGS metagenome assembly WNFS01 (sample SAMN13153358, study PRJNA577476) | soil metagenome | isolation source: 60 cm saprolite under Madrone tree | place: USA:California | collected 2016-06-14 | reverse complement strand
ACGCGCCTCGCGAGTGAGCCAGGGCGACCGGCCGGTGTGCCGCTCGGCCTGCTCGCCGACGTCAGCTACGACCAGTTAGTCATCAAACCGCAACCGGGCGACCTCATAGTGCTATACAGCGACGGAGTCTCCGAAGCCACGAATCCGGCGGGAAATGAATTGGGTCTAAACGGCCTTATGAATATGGCGCGGGCGCTTGACTGCAACTCCCCCGAAGTGCTCGGCACTCGACTGACGTCGGCACTCCATGCATTTCGCGGAGGCGCAGAGCCACTCGATGATGAAACCATTATCGTCATGAGAAGGAACGGTGCCTGAACCGCGCTTTGGCGCAACGAGTAGGCGGCGCCCAATTGTTGGAGTCCCAGTATTTGGAGGTAAGAAGAGGGCCGTCGTAATGTTGATTGACGGGGTTCGATTCCCATCGCCCGCTCCATTGATCGGAAATCTGGGTACAATAAGGGGACGATAAGAGCTCCCCTATGGTACCTTGTGGTATCAATCGATGTCCGCCGACACCGTTTGATATCAAACGATTACATCAAAACGCTGTACTGTCACGGCAGAGGTCGCGAGTTCGAGTCTCGTCGTCCCCGCCATTTTTTCAAGCACTTGCGACCCTAAGCCCGAACAAATCAGCTGATCAGTCCAGATTGGAGTCTTGGCCCTTCAATCGAAATAGAGCTCTCATCTTTGCAAACAGCGCCTGCCGAAGGGGACTGCTCGTCCGGAAGATGATGCCTCCAGGGACGATCAGCTTAATTTCGGTCCCGGAGGCTGAAGTCACCACTGTGAGTTTGCCGCCGATGCGAGCCGCTCGCTCCCGCATTCCCTGCAGCCCGAAGTGCTCGTCCTTCCCTTTATCTGCAATTGCCGGGTCGATGCCTTTGCCGTTGTCACTGACACGCAGGGTAAGCTCCTGCGAATATCTGAGCTTGATCTCCAATTGAGTGGCCAAAGAGTGCAGACAGGCATTGTGTATGGCTTCATATCCAATGCGATAAACCTCATCACGGACGACTGGGTGCATGTCTCTGGCATCACCGACCACAGAAAACTTGACTGCCATAGATGTCGGGACAAAGCCATTCTCCGTTGCCCTGTGCAAAGCATCAGCGAGATCGTTCCTCTGCGTGGTTGAGGTGCGCAGCGAGTTTAGTGCTGCTCGCCCCTCCTGTATTGCTCGAGCGAGCCACTCGGACAGTTGTTCCAGGGCCCGATGCATTCGGACGGGGTCGCTGGAACTTTCCAGAGCATAATCTACGACCAACTTGCTACCTTGAACAGTCTGAAGGAATGTGTCATGAAGTTCTTGCGCTATGCGAGTGCGTTCCGCTAACCGTTCATCGAAGCGGGCACTAATGGCATTTGCGATCTGCCGCAGTCGTAGGCGATACAGCGCCCACACAACAAACATGCTGGCAACGACACACAGAACGCGGAGCCAACCCGTTTGATACCAGGCTGGCGCCACCCTGAAGTTGAGCGTGGCTCCGTGTTCATTCCACACACCACCGTTATTGCAGGCGATTACTCGGAAGGTATATTTGCCCGGTCCGAGGTTGGTGTAGAACGCTTGCCGGCGGGGACCAGCATCATGCCATTCGTCGTCCCATCCTTCCATCTTGTAGCGGAACCGTACTCGCTCGGGTATCGACAGGCTCAAGGCCGTGTAGTCGATTCGAAGATTCTGAGCTAATGCAGGAAGTACCGGTTCGGTAAAGCTGGAGTATGCTTTGTCGTCGGCGACGACGGATCGAATTGTCACCGGTGGTGGAAGTGGATTCCTGAAGATATGCAGAGGGTCTACTCGTGCGACTCCCGTGCGCGTGGCAAACCAGAGCAAACCATCGTCGCCCCGAATCGCTCCCGAGGAGTAAAGACCGCTTCGCTGGAGCTGCTCGGGCAAGTCGCTGATGAGATCAAAGACCTCAATGCTCACCCCGTGTTCAGGATGCTGGAGAGCACTTTCAATTTCGGGTTCAGGAATGTGAACGACACCCACGTCAGCACTAAGCCACAATCCATCATTCGGCGGCGCAACCATACCAGTAATCGATCCAAATCCGCTGCCGTCGACCTTTTTAAGGGGCTGGAAACGGTCTCCGCGTAGATATGACAATCCAGACTCGCCGCCAACCCACACCTGCTGATCACGTCCAGTGATGACGTTGAAAGGGCCGGTCGTGAGACCATCGGCGGAGCTAAACGTCCGAATCCTGTCATGGTCGATCGCGGCGACTACGTTTCCGTAGGCTAGCCAAACACGATCCGCAGCATCTGTAAACGCGTAGTTGGCCGCCCAATCCGGATGCTCTGACAAAACTTCAACAAACTTCCAGGCCCCATCCTTCAACACAAATTCGCCGCTACCACCAAAGGAGACCCAAGTACTTCCGAATCGATCCTCTGTGATGGACGAAGTGATAATAGGATCCCTCCGTGTTGCGGAGAGACTCATTTTCTCCACTTGCTCCGGTGGGGGAATTCTTGTGAATTTGCCGTGTTCCTATCGCCAGAGAGAGTCTTTCGCGCTAATCCATATCGAGCCGCCTGGATCGCGATAAGCCATAAAAACATTGGTTGGTCCGTTCCGAGCAGGTTTGCGGCCCTGGACTCGTAAGACCGGATGAGGCTCGTCTCCGCTTGAGCCAGCCCAGACATCGCCGTGGTCGCCCGCCACTAGACTGAATCTGCCGCCCGGCAACGGATACCACAAAACATTGCGATTGCGAAAGCGGTCAAGTCCTCCATCGGTTCCGACCCAGATGTTGCCTTCGCGATCTTCCAGAACCGCTTGAACAGCGTCGTCCGTTAGCCCTTGTGTTTTGGTAAATTTCTCCGAGGCTTCCTTGAATTTATGGTTGCGCACCTGTTCTGGAAACGGCACCCGACTCAAAGCATAGCCCCCAATCCAAAGATCGCCATCCCGATCGAACAAAGCCGTCCTCGCAGGAATGTCAATGTTAGGCAGTTGCTCAATCTTCCCGTCTCTACCGCGGCGCAACACGCGCATAGTATCCTTATCGTCATCATCAAAAATGATCTTTCCATCCGGCGCTTGGATGAACGCAAACGCCGGACCGGTTCGAATTTCTGTGTCCTGAAACCGCTTTTCTCCTTCCGGCAAAAGCAAGATTCGGTTTGTTGCGGCAACCCAGAGCGTCCCCTCTCGGTCAATCAAAAGCCTCCAGGCCGACTTGCTCGGAAAGTTCCAATCCATGCGGATTGCTCGCCACCGCTGTCCTTCAAGCCGTGCGAAACCGCCGACGACTGCAGCCCAGACAGTCCCTGTCCGGTCCAGAGCGAAGGATCGAACAGTACTGACTGGAAAACCATCGCGCCCGGAGTAATTGGTGACGCGTCCCTGCCTTAGGAAACTCGCGCCACCTCTGGCGTAGCCGGTCCAAAGTCCTCCATCAGAAACAGACAAGAGAGTTGAAACGGAATTGGCGGGTAGCTGGCCGGCTTCTGGGCTATATCGCTCGAAGTAGAGGCCGTCGAACCTATAGAGGCCGTTGGTCGTCCCAACCCATAGATAGCCGTCCGTTGTCTGAGCAAGCGCCATGACCGACCCATTGAGTCCATCCTTCGCATTCCAGGACGTGTGGTAGAGCTGCCCGAGCGGTTGATTGGGATCGAGCGCAAAGATCGGAGAACAATACAGTGCGAACACCAGGCAGATCCAAGAGGTTCGCGAGAACTTCTTCTTCGGAAAGAACAATCGTAGATTCTCAAGAAACAAAAACTGCGCGGAGGAGAAGGAAATCGGTCGCGACTTCTTCATGGCCTCCATCCTCCCCCCTTATTTTTTCATGTCGGTTTTCAAGTGGCTCAGTGCGACGCCGACACATTTCTCTACGAAAAGCATGCTTAGGGGATGCAACAAGTTCCCACGCCCAGCCGAGAAGCTCGAGGCGAGAACGGTGGGCTGAGTCTCGCAACTTGCTTTGACCTTACTCCGTGTATGGCTCGCGCAACACATCGAAATCTCTAGGAATTGCCCTGTATTTTTACACAGGTTCAGACTGGATCAGATTTGCAGCAAGCCGCGCCGGACCGCAATGGTTACCGCATGCGTCCGGTCATTGGCCCCCAGCTTACCTACCAGGTTCTTAATGTGGAAATTGACGGTGGTCTCCGCGATCGCCAGTTGATCGGCAATTTGCTTGTTGCGATAGCCGTCTCGAATGAGCCGGAGCACCTCCAGCTCCCGAGTCGTAAGATCTTCCTCGCCCAGGTGCTCGGCGAGCCGGGCTGCCACCTCCGTTGGAACGTGCCGACGGCCCGCGTGGACCGAACGCACCACCTCCAGCAATTCTTTCTTCGGCATGCTCTTAAGAATGTGAGCCGAAGCTCCCGCCCGCAGTGCCCGCTGGATATCGCCGTCGCTGTCCGAAGTCGTCAGCATAATGATGCGAGCGTCTGGATATTCTCCTCGAATGGTTATGAGTGTATCCGTCCCATTCGTGCCAGGAAGCCGAAGGTCCATCAAGGTAATGTTGGGACGATGACGACGGAATTCTGTGATAGCCTCCACTGTATTCGCCGCCTGTGCAACCAGAAGCATGTCTGGCTCTGACCCAATGATCGTGGCCAATCCTTCACGGAAGACCGGGTGATCCTCGACAGTCAGGATACGAATTGGCTTGCCAGGAACCATAGCCACTTGTCGCGCCTCGGACAAATGCCAGGCAAGGTGTTTCGGTTGCTGGGCCTGCAAGGCGGCGCATACGGCGGCTCACAATTACAGGATCTGGGCTCGGATTCCCTCGGCAACCGCTCCGCCGGGTCCCTTCACGGAAGGAAAGAATAGCGATGAATTCCCTTTTTATGTGCAACTGGGCCTGCTGACGATCACAGCCAAGTTACACCTTGCCGGCCTTCCCAATGCGAATGCCTCTGTCTGCCTGTTCAGTTTTCCTTTCCGCAGCATTCCTCCGTAGCGCATAGAACCTGCAGAAAATCATAGGGCCAGCGTTGTGGTTTCTGGGGTTTTCAGAAGTCTGTAACACCTCTACCCTCGTCAGCATGAGCAAGTGAGAATTGAGATGAAGGAAGCCGGTATCGTTTCGAAGGACACTGTGGAAAGTCTGGAGACCGCCGAATTTATCGAGAGAGCGGGAATTACGTTCGCCTATTGCAGGCTGGGAAGCGCACTTCGATGGCATGCAATTGGCCTTGAGTGGTATCGTATCGGGAGGGGTCGAACGTCGAACCCAAGATCGAGAATATGATGAGCTCCCCGGAATTGCGACTCAAACCCGACCACGAAATACAACTCGGTGACGCCACGAGCGTGGTGCGGCCAGCTGGATCTGTATCGAAACCAGGACCGAATACCACAACCCCATCGCAGGCGGAATCCCTGTTAGCTGCGGAGAAGAGAACGCTGGAGATGATGGCCAATGGCGCAAGCCTCTCAGAGGTCCTGAACGATTTGTGTGCCTCCATTGATGCTCACGCCCCCCCTGTTACTTCAATGGTTTGTTTGATGGACGGCGAGTGGCTGTCGCCGTGTGCCGGGCCTCATGTCCCCGCCACATTTAAAGCCGCCATCACACCTTGGCGGATCGGTCCCGACAGGGCTTCTTGCGGCGCGGCCGCGTTCACCAAACAAAGGGTGATCGTTCCGAATATTTCCAAAGATCCGCGATGGCCAGATGACGCTCGCGACTTGACTCTAAGCCATGGGTTTTCCGCAGCCTGGTCCGAACCACTCATTTCGAAGGATGGCGAGGTGCTGGGTACCTTCGCAATGTACTATCCGGAACCGCGGACACCACTGAGCAGTGATCTTGAGCTAATCAACGCGGCCGGCCACATTGCGCTCATTGCGATCGAGCTTCAACGATCACACCTAGCCCTCAAGAAGGCTCTGGTCGAAATTAAGAACTCAGAAAATAGACTGCGAACCATCATTGACACGATTCCGGCGCTGGCTTGGTCTGCCCGTGCCGACGGCTCGGCCGAATTCTTCAACCGGCGCTGGCTGGATTATGCCGGCCTCTCTGCGGAAGAGGCGTCGGATTGGGGCTGGACTGTTGCGCTTCACCCAGAAGACCGGGGTAGGCTCACGGATTATTGGCGTCACGTACTGGCTTCGGAGGAGGCCGGTGAGATTGAGGGGCGCCTGCGCCGTTTCGACGGCGAATTTCGCTGGTTCCTCTTCCGTGCGAGTCCCTTGCGCAACGATTCGGGAAAGGTTGTGAAATGGTACGGAACGAACACTGACATCGAAGACCGAAAACGCGCGGAATGCTTGCTCGGCGGAGAGAATCTCGTTCTGGAAATGACTGCCAAGGGCAATTCGCTGGAATCCATTCTCGAGGCCCTATGCCGAGTTGTAGAACAGGCCGCCAGCGGATGTTGCTGCAGCGTCATATTGATCGATTCCAGTGGCTCGAAAGTCCTGCAGGCAGTTGCGCCGAGCCTTCCGTCGAGCTATAACGACCGGTTTCTAGGTATATCGATGGATCGAGAGGGAGGACCCTGCACTGCGGCAGCTCGCCGCAAGACACAAGTGATCGTGTCGGACGTGGCTTCGGACACGCAATGGGACACGTACGGATGGCGCACGGACGCGTTGACGCACGGTCTAAAAGCGTGCTGGTCGACCACGATACTGGCCTCGAATGGTCTTGTATTGGGCACTTTCGCGATCTATTGGCGCGAGCCGCGCAGCCCAACTGAGCAGGATCAAAAAATCATCGAGCAGATTACGCATCTCGCGGCGGTTGCGATTGAGCGCAAGCGCAACGAGGCGGCGCTCCAGCAGAGTGAGTCTCGCTTTCGTCTGATCGTCGACGCCATTCCTGGGTTTGTGTGTACCCTGAGTGCGGCAGGCGAGGTCGAACTTGTCAACCGCCAAGTCTTGGAATATTTCGGCAAGACGACCGAGGAATTGAAGAATTGGACCACCAGCGACGCTGTCCATCCGCATGACCTTCCTCGCGTGATCGACGCATGGAGGCACTCGGTCGAAACCGGGCAGCCGCATGATCTTGAGCTCCGCCAGCGGCGTGCCGATGGCGTGTACCGCTGGTTCCAATCTCGCGCTCTCCCCGCGCGAGACGCGGAAGGTCGTATCACCGGCTGGTACATGTTGTTGACTGACATTGACGAGCGAAAGCGGGCGGAGGAGAAACTCTGGCAGGACGAGCGGGAGCTCCGGCAACTCATAGATTTCATTCCTCAACATGTCCTGGTCCTGGACACGGAGGGGTTGCTACTTCAGGCGAACCAGATGATGCTCGACTATAATGGCCACACCCTTGAAGAGATGAAAGGCGCGGGAACTGCTGAGCGAGTTAAGAGGGATATTCATCCAGACGATCTCGAAAGAGTGTGGAGCGAACGACGCCGCGGCTTTTCAAGCGGAGTTCCGTTTGAGATTGAAAAGCGCGGCCTCGGCAAAGATGGGCGGTATCGCTGGTTTCTGTTTCGCTACAGGCCGCTGCTCAATGAACAGGGCCGAGTTGCGCGGTGGTTCGCGACTGCTACTGACATCGAAGATCGCAAGCAAGCTGAACAGAGGGTGCGCAATGAAAACCTCGCGTTGCGAGAGCAAATCGATCAGGTCTTCATGTTTGAGGAGATCGTGGGCTCCTCGCCCGCGTTGAAAACTGTCCTTTCTAGCATCGTGAAAGTCGCTCCCACCAACTCTACGGTGCTGATTACAGGCGAAACAGGCACCGGGAAGGAACTGATTGCGCGCGCTATACATAAGGGTTCGCAACGTGCTAGCCAGGCCTTTGTTAGCGTGAATTGCGCCGCGATTCCTTCTTCGCTCATCGCTTCGGAATTGTTTGGCCACGAGAAGGGAGCGTTTACCGGCGCCCTGCAGCGCCGACAAGGCCGTTTTGAGTTGGCGCACTCCGGCACGATTTTTCTCGATGAAGTCGGCGAGCTTCCCGCGGAAACTCAAATTGCATTGCTTCGAGTGCTCCAGGAGCGCCAATTTGAACGAGTGGGGGGTACCCGCGTCATTTCCACTGATGTTCGAATCATCGCCGCTACCAACCGCGATTTATCGGCAGCGATCGCTGCGCGAGCCTTCCGCGCGGATCTCTTTTACAGGTTAAACGTCTTCCCGATCCATGTGCCGCCTCTTCGGAACCGAAAGGAAGACATTCCGATGCTGGTCGAGTACTTCGTGAAGCGCTACGCGGAGAAGGCGCGAAAGCAAATCAGCAAGATCGACAAAAATACCCTCAAGCTATGCCAATCCTATGATTGGCCGGGCAACATTCGTGAGCTGCAAAATATCGTCGAGAGATCTGTAATCCTCTGCACCGGGGATACCTTTTGGATCGATGAGGCCTGGCTTTCAAGTCAGAACGCATCTCGCCCGGTGTCATCAGGTTCTCTCCCAAAGACCCTCCAGAGCTATGAGAAGGAACTCATCGAAGCGGCTCTTGTGGAAAGCAACGGAAAAGTTGCTGGGCCAAATGGTGCGGCTGCCAAACTCGGAATTCCGCGGTCGACGCTAGACTTGAAAATCAAACAGCTCAACATAAAGAGACACACCACCCGGTAAGCCCCTCGTTCAACTCCCAGAATTCTGGCACTTCCTAAGATTCTGTCACTCCAATTTCCTTTCTTGACCTTTGTTTTCAGTGAAATCCAATTGGGCACTCGGTTGCACTGCTCGTGATTGGTGCTCGGATGGAAGGAATGCAGTGCAGCACACCCGCGACTGCAATGTTGGTCAAATGGCCTGATCCATGACTTTTAGGATTGAGACTGCGGCGCGAGGGAGATTCGCGGTATTCATCCTAAGTGGCCGAATCGAAGCGCCGGCGATAGCCGAGTTGAGGAGGCTTTTCGAACTCCAATCGGACTACCGCGACATCGTTTTAGATCTGAAAGACGTTGGCGTCGTCGATCGCGACGTAATGCACTTTTTCGCGCGTTGTGAAGCGGATGGCGTGAAGCTTGACAACTGCGCTCCATATATTCGCGAATGGATGGAAAGAGAAAAAGATTGAGGTTGACCTCGAGCGGAAGACAAAGGAGAGGACACATTGATGAAAGGCACATACAAAGCGGTAGAAGTCTCGGCACCGGGCAAACTTCGCGTGGTGGAACGGCCAGTCGCTGAGCCTGGAGCGGGTCAGGTTCGGATTCGGGTGGAAGCATGTGGAATCTGTCACACCGATGCCGCCACGGTCACGGGCATCTATCCGGGTCTGACTCTGCCGCGCGTTCCGGGTCATGAAGTCGTTGGCCGCATTGAAGCGTTGGGTGCAGGCGTGTCCCGGTGGAAAATCGGTAAACGTGTCGGTGTCGGCTTGATCGGCGGCGAAGACGGGGTGTGCGAACCGTGCAGACGCGGGGACATCGTGAATTGTCAGAACCCCGTGGTACTGGGAGTGACCGTGGATGGAGGATATGCGGAAGTGATGATCGCTGAAGCCCGCGGCATCGCTTCCGTTCCTGACGAGCTCAGTTCGGCAGAAGCCGCACCTCTCCTCTGCGCGGGCATCACCACCTACAACGCTCTTCGCAATGCCGGCTTGCGCGGCGGAGATCTGGTCGCTGTGCAAGGCATTGGTGGACTTGGACATCTTGGCGTCCAGTTTGCGCGGCACATGGGATTCCGTACTGTCGCCATCGGACGTGGACGCGAGAAGGAAAAGCTTGCGAAAAATTTGGGCGCGCACGTCTACATCGATTCTGCCGTCGACGATGCCGCATCGACACTGCAGCGTATGGGCGGGGCCAGAGCGATTCTCGCAACGGCCACCAGTGGTGACGCGATGGGGCCACTTGTGTCCGGTCTTTCAGCCCGCGGGAAACTCATCGTGGTCGGTGTGCCGCAGGACCCGATCCAATTGAATGCGTTCCCGCTCGTCTTTGGTGGTCGCTCGATCTACGGAAGTCTGACCGGCACGCCGATTGAAAACGAGGACACTCTTGCTTTCAGCGTCCTAGAGAATATCCGCCCGATGATCGAGACACTACCTCTCGAACAGGCTGCTGAGGCTTACGCTCGCATGATGCAAGGCAAAGCGCGGTTCCGCATGGTGCTGGTTACAAAGGATGGAGCCGCATAAGTCATGCGGTCTTTCACGGAACGATCAGCAGAGACTAATGCCACGTCAAGGGGCAGCGCTCACGGACTGAGCGAGGCGAGCCTCGTGGAAGCCGCCAAGAGAGGGCATTCAATGGCCTTCGCGACACTTTCCGAGCGATATAGACAGCAACTCTTTCGTGCTGCATATCGGATCACCAGAAACTGTGAGGACGCAGAAGACGCAGTTCAAGACACACTACTGAGAGCGTTTGTTCACATGACGGACTTTGACGGCAGGTCCAGTTTCGGAACTTGGCTCACGCGCATCGCCATCAACTCGGCGCTCATGATTCTCCGTAAGAAACGAGCTTCGCTTGAGATTGCCTCGGACTGTAACGATGATTTTGGCGCGGATGGCCTGCGCTACGAAATAACCGACCATCGGCCGAATCCGGAAAGGCGCTTCGCCCAGCGCGAAGAAGAAAGCATGCTAAAGAAAGCCATCCAGAGCCTACGACCGACCCTCCGGGTCGTAGTTCAGATTCAACAACTGCAAGAACGCTCGATGCGGGAAACCGCAGAAGCGATAGGCATCTCTTTGGCTGCAGCCAAGGGACGGCTGTTCCACGCCAGGGTCGCGCTTCGCAGATCATTGATCCTGAAACTGGTGCACCAACCTCGATTTGCCGCCGGATTCATGTTTTGTGCCCAGGGCAATGGCTCGCGCAGGGCGAATGCACGAAAACGCTTCGACGATCAACAGCAATCCAGTCACAAGAAAGGAGATGAGTATGTCATCGAAACCAAACAGAAACGTAATTACAGAGCCCCAAGCAACCTCCACCCAGGCGGAGACGGGAGAGGTTTCAGTGGGGAGCTCAGCGCGTGACGAGGAAATCAGACGTCGCGCATACGAAATCTACCTCGAACGCGGCGAACAACCAGGCCGTGAGCTGGACGATTGGCTCCAAGCGGAGGGCGAACTCGAACGCGGGGTGCTTCGGCGCGCGCAGGCGGGCTAGGAAAGGAATCCGCGACATCCGCGAATCAAAGAAGAAAGATGACATATTGATATCGGGCTACTCCTTCTGCGGCTGACCGTCGGATTGACCATCGCCGCACACGGCACACAAAAGTTGTTCGGCTG
>WNFS01005578.1_pt1 | contig 11168 bp, 10 predicted proteins | sample 5400141 | NCBI WGS metagenome assembly WNFS01 (sample SAMN13153358, study PRJNA577476) | soil metagenome | isolation source: 60 cm saprolite under Madrone tree | place: USA:California | collected 2016-06-14 | reverse complement strand
AGTCCGCGCTTGAGGGCATAATGCGCGCGACAAACCTTCTCTTGGCAGGTAGAAGCGTAGTGGTAGCGGGATTTGGCTGGGTAGGACGAGGCGTTGCACAGAGAGCGAAGGGAATGGGGTCAAGGGTTATCGTGACCGAAGTGGACCCGGTGCGAGCATTGGAGGCACTAATGGAGGGATTTGACGTAATGCCGATGGCAGAAGCTGCGAAGGTAGGCGATCTGTTCATCACCGCAACTGGGAACACCAGCGTCATCACTACGGCTCACATGAGCCTAATGAAGGACAAGGCGATCCTCTGCAATGTGGGGCACTACGACGTGGAGGTGAGCGTCAAGGATCTTGAGAAGATAGCGGTTAGGCGAAGAAAGGTTAGACCAGAAGTCACGGAGTACAGATTAAAGTCTGGAAGACGACTCTACCTGCTCTCGGAAGGCCGACTAGTCAACCTAGCCGCGGCAGATGGTCATCCAGCTGAAGTGATGGACATGAGTTTCGCTGGTCAAGCCCTATCAGCCGAATATCTTCTTCGACAAGGTTCCAAACTCGAATCGAAGCTAATTCGAGTCCCGGAAGAGTTAGACTTGCAGATTGCTCGCTGGCGGCTAGAGGCATTCGGAAAGAGAATTGACTCGTTGACCAAGGCCCAGCAAAAATACGCGAGGTCATGGCAACTCTGAGCCTTACGCACACCGAGGTGCACGGTTCCGCACAGCCAGGTCCCGAGCCTACGATACTGAAGTTTGGACTCAACTGAGTCAAATCGACCTGTCGTCTGTCTATGATCTTTCCTCGTAACCGGTAACACTTTCACCCACCTCCTATGAAGGGAGCTTACTCTCAGCGTAGCATTTTACCTAATTTTCGTCTAAAGCTAATTAGTTCTGACAGCCGATTTGCGACTTCCCGGTGGTTATAGGGTGAAGTCTCGTTTGTTTGGGTCCAAGTCTTTTCATAGAGTACGGGTGAAGAGCGTAGGAAAATTCCGTCCTCCAGCTTGGGCAGCGTTGCTTGTTGTAATCTTCACCCTCTGGGAGTCGGTCTCTCTTTCAGGGCTTGTGTCAAGCAGTCAACTCCCAGCGTTGCACGACGTTTTCTTGGCTCTGATCCAATTATCAGGAACGCCGTTCTTCTTGGCTCACGTCGGCCAAAGCTTTGCCAATGTTACGACTGGCGTTTCGTTGGCATTAGTGTTGGTATTTCCTCTAGCTCTGCTTGTCGGTATGAGAACTCAGCTTGACCAGGCGATCACGCCAATCATTATGCTGGTAGGTGCTCTTCCTGATCTTGCGATTCTAACGCTCTTGGTGACCGTTATCGGCCGAGGGAATGTTGCCGCCGTCTCGATCTCAGCGTTCAGCGCTTTCTTTCCTGTCTATTTTACGATCCGACAAGGTGTGAAGGAAATCCCGGCTGATTACTTCCACGTCACCTCAGTATTCAAAGCCGGAAGGGTCCAGACTTTCACGAAAATGATTCTTCCATCGATCTTTCCCAATCTTGTCACAGGCCTTCGATTATCATTTGAGTTCAGTTGGGTGGCGATAGGACTTGCACGTCGAACTCTCAAACGTAACGAAGGTCTACGAAGACCCACCTCAAATCGTAACAGCGCTGAAAGATATCTCGTTTCAAGTGAATGAGGGAGAGTTCCTCTGCATCGTAGGACCGAGCGGATGCGGGAAGTCAACACTCTTGAGGATGATTGCTGGGCTGGATCGTCCCTCCTCAGGCCAGATTCGATTTAGAGGTGATCTCCTTACGGCGCCTCATTCGAAGATTAGCATGGTCTTTCAGACCTTCGCCCTTCTTCCTTGGAGAACTGTAATTCAGAATGTAGAATTCGGACTTGAGGTCCAAGGGAGGCCGAAAAAGGAGAGAGCGGAGGTTGCTATGGATCTCTTAGAGATGGTGGGTCTCAAGGGATCCGAGAATCTCTTTCCAAAACAACTCTCGGGAGGAATGAAACAACGAGTTGGCATTGCTCGAGCTCTCGCAATAGATCCAGAAGTTGTGCTGATGGATGAGGCGTTCAGTGCTATCGATGAGTTCACTGCGGAATCTCTTAGAGCCGAAGTTGCTGAGATTCACAGTGAGACACATAAGACATTCCTTCTCGTAACCCATAACCTGCCGGAGGCCATTGAGCTAGCCGACAGAATTCTCGTCCTTTCGTCGCGTCCAGCCAGAGTCAAGAGCATTGTCGGGATAGAAATGGAACGCCCTAGAGTTCAGACAGATTCAGAGTTTGTAAGTATTCATCGTGACATTTTCGCGTTGCTCCAGGCGGAACTGGAAAACAGCATCATGCGCCATAGGCTCAGCGGACTAAAGGAGTTCAAGAGGCTCAGAGACATGGAGGATGGCTGAGGTCGTATGAAATTCGCTCTGGTAGTCGGCGGAGCATTCCTCTTGATCCTCGGACTTCTAGCATACTCCATGATTCCTAATTTTCACAATGTTCCACTGGAGTCGGCCCAGACGGTCGTCAATCTCAAGTCAATCCCGGTGAGCTCAGCCTCTCTGTCCGAGACTCCACAAAACGTCACCCTCTTTCCGGGGAAGGAAAACAATCTGCTCGTTAACATGACAGTGTCCACGCAGACAGGAGCACCCTCTTCAATCCAGTTCAAGCTGTTCGCCGAGGGCGCTTTTCAAAGCTGCATGTTCAGTGCGGAAGAGAGAGGATGTCTCGTGAACCAGGCTGTCTCGAACTCTACTATTCGAGTACCCCTAAACGCCTCGACAACTTACTATTTTGGTTTTGATAATCGAGGTTCCGGTAGCTCCAAGCAAGTGCTCTTGTCGGCAACTCTTGTCGGGAGTTCCGTTAATACTCTGGTCGCGAGAGATGGGGGATTAAATTTTGCTGGACTAGGGATGAGCTTGATTGGGCTCTTGGTCACCCTTTACGGCGTCTTTGCCAAGACCGTCATTCCTTGGGAGTGATTGTAAGCTCGCGCTGACGGCCGGTGAGCTTGGCGGTCCAACATACGCAGATCCGGTTGGAGGTTGAATCTTATGCCTAGCTCTTCTTCGGTTTAGCGCTATTCCACTAGCGACTATTGTAAGGAGTATCGCTGCGGTTGCGGCCGTTGCGAATGATGGTTCTACGGTTACACGATATGTTGCGGTGAGTACGGTGTCGGTGATAACGGAAACCCATCGTGGATTCGATGTGCTACCGTCATTCCATGCGGCGAATGAGTTCGTCAGGCCCACCTGTATCGTCGTGGATCCGAGAGAAAGTGGTACCTGGGATTGAATGTAGACCTCGTGAGGCCCATAATGTACGGGTAATCTCAATTCGTTCGACCTGTCTGAAGTCAAGTTCGCCCCATCAACCGAGATGAGCATTCCGGGCGCAGGCGTGTTCACTTGGAGAAGTAAGAGGGGGGAACTGGTCCTATCGACTATTATCGTGTAAGTGGTGGAGTTTGTTGTGGTCACTATGATCTTGACGAAGTTGGAAGGGTCAGAAAAGGTGTTGTTGCTAACGCAGGGCGAGGAACAAGGTCCAAACGCGGCATCGCTTAGGTCACCACCGGGGTGCGCGTCGACGACTCTCAAATTGCCGTGTCCTCCTGTGATGCTCTCGTTCACTTTGTAGATTAGGAGACCAGCCCCTGGATAACTGGATGGGAATGGCAGATACTGATCGTACGTCCCAAGTTTTGCTCTCATCTCGATCAGATAGTACGATAGAGACCCGTCCGAGTTCACGCTGATCGGGATCTTGACGGCTTGTATTCCTGAGGTGGGAAGTTCGAGATTCTGGACGGTTATTGTTGTTAGGTTGCCCGGGTAGACCGTTCGTATGCTTGAGTTGGAGATCCATCCTAGCTTGATCTTTGACCATGAGGAGTGTTGCGAAGGGTAGGTTCCGGGTGATGGTTGCAGTGGATTCGCATTGTTTGGGTTCCATTCTCCCAGCGCCATAATTTCCCAGTAGCCGACAAAGTTGTTAACGGGGTCGATTTGTTGTGTCAAATCGTAGAGGTCTGGGAGGCCCTGAAGGTGGCCAGCTTCGTGGGCGTAGACCCCAACGGGGTCGGATTCTGACACTACCGAGGTTGAGATCTGGAACGAGTCTAAGGGAGTGGGGTTGAAAACGTAGCCTGGAATGGTAAATGAGTGAATGTCCGTAGACGAATGCGGGGGCATCGCTTCATCGTTTCCGGCATGGACGATTATCGCGTACTTGTAATCTTGAAAGTTTACTCCGGCCTTGTAGGCAGCCTGAAGCGAGTCTGTAACTAGTTGATTGTCAACAGAGGCGGTATTGGAACTGTAGTATTCCATGGTCTGGAGTAGCGAGTACCATTGGGAGGTTCCCGATGGATTGAGCGTCGTCGCAAAGGTGACGATTCCGTAAGAATCTTCGGCGTAGTAGTTGTTCATAGCGGAAAGGATGTTAGATATCCGGGTTGGAGAAGTGGTGTTGGTCTTGTCGGAGAACCCTATGAGGACTACGAGAGTGGGCTGAGCTCCGGTTATCGGCTTCAGGGGTACATTGGCATCCCTCGAAACTAGAGCTGAAGGATCGTGGAATTGGATGGGGCCCATTTGGGAAATAAGAAGGGCAACTATCACAGCAGGAACGATTAGAAGGGTAACCCGGAAAGGCATCTACCATCCTGGAGCGATTTCCAATTCGCACCTCTTCTCGGAGCGCAAAAGCCGTCTGTAACTGGTTCAATTGGAGGAAAGTTCCATAGAGAAATGTAGAATCGTCGTCTCCATTGCTCCCAGTTGACGCCCGTCGGAGAAGATAATCGCTTGACAGCGTTGCGTCAAGAGCGCGGTCCGGCTAGCCTTAAATATGGTCAGTCGGGAGAATCGCGGTTTATAGAAAGATAGTTTTCCTGGGATTTCAGATGAGTCATAGAGGTGTTGGAATTGTTGGGTATGGCGTGTATATCCCATGGGAACGTATTGAGACGGAGAAGATTGTAAGAGAACGGGAGAGAAAGCGAGGCAAGGAACTGGAGAAGGTCCTCGAGAAAGTTAGACACGGACTGCTTCTGAGGGAGAAAGCGCTCGCAGGTCATACCGAGGATACGATCACGATAGCTACCGAGGCGGCCGAGAACGCGGTCAGAATGGCTGGGATTTCGCCGGACGAGATTGGAAGTGTTGCTGCAGGGTCTGAATCGAAGCCTTATGCCGTTGGAACGATTGCCCGTCATGTCGCGTCGTTTATCGGAATAGGACAGAACGTCTTCGTGGCTGATCTGGAGGGGGCTTGCAACTCGGGCATGCAAGGAGTGGAGATAATGGATTCAGAAATCCGAAGTGGTCGAATCAAGTACGGTCTCGCGATAGGCGCAGATGTCGCCCAAGCCGAGCGAGGAGACCCGCTAGAGTACTCCTGCGGCGCCGGGGCAGGAGCCTACGTCCTTGGGAGGACAGACATCATCGCGACCATCGAGGATATTGCACCCTTTTCGAGCTTATTCATGGACTTTTGGAGAAGAGACCAAGCGGCGGTGCCTTCGCATTTCGGTCGGACTACAGTTGAAGCGTACAAGTCTCATGTAATCGGTGCGATCGCGAACCTGTTCCGTAAGCATCCTGATCTTTCCCTATCAGAGTTTGATGCGATAACCTTCCATCAACCATCCGGATACCTACCGATGAAGACCTGCACTGCTCTAACCGAGGACAAGATTCCTTACGTGGACGATGAGTCGGTAGCTGAAAGAATGAGGCTTACCGAGCAGGACATCGAGAAGAAAGTCAAGCCGTGGCTCAAAGTCTTGGACACAGGTAACACTTACGCGGCTTCAACTCTCATATCCCTCGCATCCGTTTTCGACAATTCTAAACCTGGAGATCAAGTACTCGCAGTCTCATACGGGTCTGGAGCGTACTCCAATGCCACGTGGTTTGAGGTACAGGATGGGATAGAAGAAAAGAGGGGACTGACACCGACTGTGGAGGATTACGTAAGGCGGAAGACGACGATAAAAATTGAGACCTATCAAGACTTGATCAGAGCTCGTCTGTCAAGGATAAAGCAGAGGCTTGAGATCCCCCGACTCGTCGGCGACATAGAGCCAGTAAACGGCAAGGCATTCACACTCAGTCTCTGCCATGGATGCAAACGAATTTACTATCCAGCTAGAGAAAAGTGTCTGGACTCGGAGTGCACAGGGCAAATGGACGTCAAGCGATACCCGCTGATCGCTCGCTTGAAGAGTGTTTCGAAGCTACCTCTCAAGAGGAGATTCACATCAAACTTCGAGCTACTGGATCAGAACAAGGTGTTGTTTGTAGATTCGAAAATTCAGGACTTGAAACCCGGCGTCAAACTTGAAGGTGTCTTGCGAAGACTTGACTACGAAGGAAAGGACGGACTAATCCTGTACGGTATCGCCTACCGGCCGGTATTCCAGGAGACCCTGGCCCTGATCGCTCGGCCAAAACCTCTTGTGATCGCGCCTGCCCAGTACGCCTAGTCTAGGACAGCGCAGTAGGGCCGGCTCCTTCGGTTTCACCTGAAACTTCGGTTAGGTAGCATGGACGTTTTCGAATCAGTTCCTGAAGCTAAGTTCAGAGAAAAGGTTCAGCGTTTCGCCAGGGAACACGTTGCTCCTGTAGCTCAGAAAGTCGAGGAGGGAATGTTCCCCCGCGATATTCTCCGGAAGCTGGGAGAGAAGCATCTCCTTGGGACTGCGTTTTCGAAGACCGACGGAGGTGTAGGACTCGGTTGGAGCTTTGAGGTAATTGTTGCCGAGGAAATCTCTGCAGTGAGCGCGGCTACCGAAATGGCGCGTCTGGCTTCGGGTGCACTGTACGCTGCTCCTTTGGCCTACTTTGCAAGTAAAGCACAGAAACACGAGTTTCTCCGTCCAGTTCTCGCGGGGGACAAGGTTGGGGCACTTGCCCTAACCGAGCCGGGAGCGGGGTCCGATGCGGGCTCTATCAAAACCCATGCGGAACGTAGAGGGCAAGGTTTTGTCCTCAACGGTGAGAAGCGTTTCATAACTAACGGCGGAGTTGCGGATTTTCTTTTTGTCTTCGCGGTCACCAACCCTGCGAAGCCTCCCAAATCTGGAGTCAGTGCCCTCGTCGTCCAGAGGGACTCGGAAGGAGTGCAAACAGTGAAGACATATGGTCTCCTTGGAATGCACGGCGCAAACGTAGTGCACCTCAGATTTCGAAACGTAGACGTTCCTGAGGAGAACGTGATTGGTGGGCTTCACCGCGGGTTTCCGATCCTGCTCGATGAGCTTGATCGAGAACGCCCAGCAGTCGCCGCGGGAATGCTTGGGATCGCTCGCTCAGCCTTTGAATCTACTGTTGACTATTCCTCAAGGAGGGAGCAGTTCGGTCGGCCAATCAGGGAGTTCGAAGGGGTCAGTTTTAAGCTGTCAGACATGTTGGTTAAGCTGGAAGCGTCCCGCCTACTCATTCTCAAGGCCGCTCGCTTGCTGGATGAGGGAAAACTGGCTCGACTTGAGGGTGCCGTAGCGAAGCTGTTTGCTACTGAATCTGCCTTCGAGATAACTCACCAGGCTTTACAAGTCCATGGGGGAATAGGGTACACTAAGGATCTGCCGATCGAACGCTATTTCCGGGACGCTAGATTCATGATGATTGGTGGAGGAACCAGTGAAATCATGCGATTCCTGATTCAACGAGAGATCTATAGGAGGAGGGTGGGACGGTCATCATGATTGTTACTCGGAATTTTCGCGACTAGTTACGCGAGACTTTAGTCAATTCGGGGAAAGGGACAATGCGAAGAAAGGCTCTATTGTATGTCCACAGTGGAGATCGAAAATTATCGTTGGAAGTGCGAGAATTTCCTGAAGGGCTACTGCCCCGGCAAGGACTGTGACATCTGCGCGAAGATGACGAATAGATTATTGCTGAAGGGTCTTGTCAAGATCACTCACGCGGATGAGATTCTTCAGCCCCAACAGGCTGCAACTCCCAGCAATCAGCCATAGACTTCTCTATCCATTTTTCGGGGCCGGTCGACGAACGATAGAAGAATTGTTCATTTTATTTTCGAGGTAGGTTTATACCGTCTGCCGGCCAATATAGCCTATGGATTCTAGCTACGATCCACACGGCTATCCACAGCATTCTCACGCCGGCCCGGGGGACGCCTAACAAATGGTTGACTTCCACTATTTCATTTTCATAATCAACGCGGATGCAGCAGTTTTCGGAGTAATCGTATTTCTGATGAGCTACATCGCGCTGAGGCTTGTTTACAGAATGTGGCGGCGAAGCATACGCTGTCCACATTGTGGCGAGGTCTACGCGACCAAGCATATAGCGCACATACCGGAGAAAACGCTTCCCAATACTCTGTGGACTTGAGGCCTGAAGACCCAAGTCTACTCGCGCACTCTGTGCGGCAGTATCAACGCCTATGTTGTTCTGAGAAATGACAGTGCGAACTCTTTTGCGTGTCTTTCTGTGCCGCGGTGTTTGCCGCCGACATTTCTCAGATGGTGGTAAAACTCGTGAATCAGTACATAGGGGTCGTAGAGGTATTCTTGGCTCGATATGTAGATCGTCTTCTCACGATGGACGTAGCATCCTAATGCCTTTTTCTCTCCTCGCGGGAGTCCGATTCTGAGAGCGGGCATGTCGATGCGATAATGCTGTGAGAGAAGTTCGAGAGCATCCTCGGGGCGCTTCTCTATGGAGATTAGTTGGACTATTCGGTCTTGGAACTGTCTCTCATCCGACGTAGGATTCGACTTGAATACTGGCAGGCTCGTAATCTACGAGTCTTCCTGCTTGAAAGTCTTCGTACGCCTTGAGGTCCAAGAGACCGTGCCCGCAATTGTTGAAAGCTATGACTTTCTCTTCGTTTGATTCCTTGCATCTTATTGCTTCGTCGATTACGTACTTGATGCAATGCGCGGTCTCTGGGGCGGGGATGATTCCCTCAGTCCGAGCGAATGTTCTCGCGGCTTGGAAAACTTCCGTCTGATGATAGGCTACGGTCTTCACGAGTCCTTTATTGATGAGATAGCAGAGTGAGGGTGCTTTTCCGTGGTATCTGAGACCTCCAGAGTGGATAGGTGGTGATACGTACTTGTGGCCGACCGTGTACATTTTCAACAGCGGGGTCATTTCCGCGGTGTCCGCAAAGTCGTAGGTGTAGGTCCCGCGTGTTGTCGATGGTACAGCTTTAGGTTCGCAAGCGACGAACTCTGAGTCAGACTTACCCCTCAGTTTGTCTGCGATGAAAGGATAGGCGAAGCCTGCGAAGTTCGATCCTCCTCCAATGCATCCTGCAATGATGTCCGGTTCTACGTCTATGCTCTCGAACTGTTTCTTGGCCTCGAGTCCGATGATTGACTGGTGCAGGAGCACGTGATTCAAGACTGAACCTAGGCAATACCGACTGTCCTCGTGAGTCACAGTGTCCTCTAGGGCTTCACTGATTGCTATTCCAAGGGTCCCTGGATGTTCTTGATTCTGGTCGAGCAAGGATTTTCCGAATTTTGTTTCGTTGCTGGGCGAGGGTAAGACTTCTGCGCCGTAGGTTTCCATCATGGTTCTTCGTCCGGGCTTTTGCTGGTAACTTACTCGGACCATGTAGACTCGACACTCTAGGTTGAAGATAGAGGAGGCGAGGGCGAGTGCGGATCCCCATTGTCCAGCTCCGGATTCTGTTACTAGTCGCTGAGTTCCTTGTTTACTGTTGTAATATGCTTGGGCTAGGGCGGTGTTCGGCTTGTGGCTTCCTGTTGGGCTGAGATATTCCGCCTTGTAGAAAATCTTGGCAGGGGTTCTGAGAAACCTCTCAAGTCTCGTGGCTCGTACTAGGGGTGTTGGTCTTCCTATCTGGATGTAGGCGTCTCGAACCGTTTCGGGGATTGTGATGTTCTGTTCAGAACTGATTTCTTGGCGAATCAATTCTTTTGCGAAAATTCTTTCCAAAGACTGTGGATTGACGGGTTGTTTTGTGGCGGGATCCAGAGGTGGGGGAAGGGGCTCATTGAGATCGGCCTGAATATTGTACCATGAGGTCGGAATCTCGTCCTGGGAGAGTATGATTCTGGCCGGTTCCCGAGGCGTGAGAGTCTGCATGTGAAGCGTCGATATATGTGCCTGTACGTAACATTTTAAGCTTGCCAGTACACTTCTGTACGTGAGAGTTCGTCACAATGTGGAGTAAGATACGATCGATGATGGAAGGGCACCCTGAGCGTCTAAGAGTCGTTCGGATACTGATTGAGAATGGCCTAGGGCTAAGGGGAAATGAAGTCTATCTGAATGACATCGAGGTCCCGGTTGTAAGGATCGCAAAGTCAGCGGGTGTTGACAGGCGAACCGTAGACGAGACAATAAGAATGGTTGAGACCAACCCGGAGCTCAAAGCTCTATTTTCAAACCTGAGATCTGCCGGATTGTCTTTGAGGGGGGTAGCAAAACAGTTAGGCCTGGGTGTAGTCGAAATCACTGTTGAAGACCCTCATAAACCGGGAATCATCGCCGGTGCCTCGCAGCTATTTTCAGAAATGGGAATCAGCATTCGACAGGCTCTGGTCGATGATCCTGAACTGTCCCCCGAGCCCAAACTTGTTTTGATTGGCGACAAGCCGGTTCCTGGCGAGATCATTCCTAGACTACTCAGGATCCAGGGAGTAACCCGAGTGTCAGTCTACTAGTGTTACTAGCATCTGGGTAGTTACTTCAGGTAACATTTATCTGTCTCCGATGTTACCATGGGTAACAGAGGAGGGTCAGGACGACGAAACTGAGACTTTCAAACGAAGATTCGGCACGAAGAGTTGAGCCAGGATCAGCCTTAGACTACGGGACATTCAACAGCAAGTTCGGCGACCCCGTCAGCGACAAAGAGCTAGAAGTCTTCGAGAAATACATAGCATCAAGGATCCTTCTCGGCAAAGGATTCGACATATACCTCGACCCAGTCTTAAAGGGAGATGATGACGATTTGACCATTGAAGCCGACGTCGCCGGAACCAAGAATGACGAAATGATTGTCGCATTCTGTTCGGCGAGTCTACCAGAAGACTCGGTTTGGAATAGCGTCCGGCTCATCAGCCAGTCACAGAACGCTCGATCATTGATTCTCTCCCCCGAAGAGATCTCTCCCGACCTCATCGAGGAAGAGATGCCTAGAGGCCTCGACATAGGGAAACTACAGATCGAGACGCTCGGATGGT
>WNFS01004031.1_pt1 | contig 11168 bp, 12 predicted proteins | sample 5400141 | NCBI WGS metagenome assembly WNFS01 (sample SAMN13153358, study PRJNA577476) | soil metagenome | isolation source: 60 cm saprolite under Madrone tree | place: USA:California | collected 2016-06-14 | reverse complement strand
CCCCAGAGCACGGTGCGCCCGACGGCGACCACCGTGGCGCCGAGGGCCAGGCCTTTCAGCACGGCGGTGCCGCGGGTGAAGCCGCCGTCCACGACGATGGCGGCGGCGCCGGCGACGGCGTCCACGATCGGCGGCAGGGCGTCGATGGAGCCCTGGGTGTGGTCGAGCTGGCGGCCGCCGTGATTCGAAACCCAGACAATGTCCACGCCCGCCTCGACGGCGCGCCTGGCATCGCGCGCGGTCATGATGCCCTTGATGCCGATGGGCAGCCGCGTCGTCTTCTTGAGCCAGGCGACGTCGTCCCAGGTCAGACGCTCCGGGTAGCTGCCGTCGGGGCCGCGAGGGTTGGGCGCCTTCGACATGGCTTCGCGCGGACTGAAGCGATTGTAGATGTCGCGCTCGCGCCTGCTGTAGACCTGCACGTCCACCGTGAGCACGACGGACTGGTAGCCCGAGGCCTCGACGCGCGCGAGGAGGTCGGCCGCCCACGCGCGGTCGCCGTGGTGGTAGAGCTGGAACATCTTCGGCCCCGTTCCCGCCTTGGCGACGTCTTCGACCGACCAGCCCGCCGCGCCCGAGAGGAACTGGAGCGTGTCGCCCTGCGCCGCGCCGCGCGCCATCTCGCGATCGCCCTCGGGGTGGAAGAGGATGAGACCGCCCATCGGCGCGATGACGACGGGCCACGACAGCGGCAGCCCCAGCAGAGAGGTGCGCAGGTCGATCTCGCGGACGTCCACCAGGATGTCCTGGCGGATGGCGAGGCGGTCGAGGGCGCGCCGGTTGCGGCGCTTCGTGGTCTCGCTCTCGGCGGCGCCGTCGCCGAAATTCCACACGTCTCGCGGCAGGACCTTCTTTGCGTGCTTCCGAATCTCGGGTAGGGTGACGAATTTGTCGGCCATGACCCAGTACCATAAGGCTTTCGGGCGCGAGAGGCAAATGAGCAATTGACAGCGGCCACCGCCTTGCCTAAATTCGGGCCTGCCGCCAAATCCCATCCACAAGGAGACCGCCGCCATGCTCTACGAGCTCCGCACCTACTACGCCATGCCCGGACGCCTGCCCGACATCAGCCGCCGCTTCGCCGACATCACCATGGGCTATTTCAAGCAGTACGACATCGAGGTCGTCGGTTTCTGGACCAACGAGCTGGGCGGCTCCTCGGAGCAGCTCATCTACATGCTGGCCTGGGACAGCCTCGCCGACCGCGAGAAGAAGTGGAGCGCCTTCGTCGCCGACAAGGAGCGCCTCGCCAAGTTCGCCGAGACCGAAAAGAACGGGCCGCTCATCAGCCGGCTGACGGCCCAGATCCTCAAGCCGACGGCGTACTCGCCGATGAAATAGGCGGCCCGTGCGCGCCTGCGCGGCCGCGGCCGCAGCCGCGTCCGGACTTCAAGGCGAAGAAGGGTGATTGGCCCCACGGCGGCAAGCCCGCCGATGCGAGGTACTAGGGCGGCGGCGGTCGAGACCCTCTGGCATAATGCCGTCCATGCGGAGAGCGCTCGTCATTTTCCTGGCCCTGCTGTCGCTCGGCCTTGCTGGCTGCCAGCGGGAGCAGAAGGGCATCAGCGAGGACCTGCCCGCCGCGCGCGCGACCAGGGCGCGCGCCGACGCCCAGGCCATCGCGGGCGCCGTCCGCCAGTACCAGGCGACCTTCGGCGCGCTGCCCGACTCCATCGCGGACCTGACCGAGGCGCGGACGGTCTCGGGCACCACCGGCGGACCTTTCCTGGCGCGGGTCCCCACTCCGCCCAATGGGTTCACGCCGTACCAGTACGCCAAGCAGGGCGACCTCAACTTCACCGTCACCTCGTCCGGCGGCGGCGTGAGCGTGACGGCGCCCTAGCGCCGGGTCCAGAGCCATGCCACGACTGCCGCTCCTCGAGCCCGCCGCGCTTTCGCCCGAGCTGCGTCTCATGCTCGAGAAGTGGCAGGCCGACGGGGGCGATCCGAACTTCATCCTGACCCTCGCCCGGTTGCCGGAGACGCTCACGCGCTTCGTAGCCTTCTACTCGCCGCTCGTGCGCCGGGGGCTCGTCGAGCATCGCACCAAGGAGCTCGCCCGCCTCAGGCTCGCGCAGCTCAACGATTGCGGCTACTGAATGGCCACGCGCTACGCCTTGGGAAGGCGCGAGGGCATCACGGAGGAGATGGTGGCGGCCCTCCGCGACTACGAGGGCGGGCCCTTCTCCGAGCGCGAGAAGGCGGCGCTCCGCTACGCCGACCGGCTCTTCACCGACCACCACGCGGTGGACGACACGATGTGGGAGGAGCTCAGCGCGCGCTTCAACGAAGACGAGCTCCTGGAGCTGACGTGGGTCCTCGCCGAGTTCATCGCCCTCGGCAAGGTCATCTATGTCCTTGGCGTCCAGTACGGTGGCCACGCCCATGCCTGAGGGCGGCCGGCACCGGTCCAACCCCTTCCGCCAGGAGATCTCAGCATGAGCGCGGTCAGCGACCTCGACACACCCGCCGTCACCGTGGACCTCGGCATCATGGAGGACAATATCCGCCGGGTGCAGGCGCATCTGACCAGGCACGGCATCGGCAACCGCCCGCACATCAAGACGCACAAGATCCCCGCCATCGGGAAGCTCCAGATGGGGGCGGGGGCCATGGGCATCACCTGCCAGAAGATCGGCGAGGTCGAGGTCTTCGTCGACGCGGGCGTGGCGGACGACATCCTGCTCACCTACAACATCCTCGGGCGGGCCAAGACCGACCGCCTGATGGCGCTGGTCAAGCGGGCGCCGGCGCTGACGGTGGTGCTCGACAATGACGTGGTCGCGCGTGAGCTTTCGGAGGCGGGCGTGCGTCACGGCCTCGACGTGCGCTTCCTCGTCGAGTGCGACACGGGCTTCGGGCGCACGGGGGTCCAGACTCCCGAGGCCGCCTTCGACCTGGCCCGCCAGGTCGCGCGGCTGCCCCGGATGCAGTTCCGGGGCCTCATGACCTTTCCCAACCGCGAGCCCACGACCCGCGAGTTCTTCGAGCGCGCGCTGGGCCTCTTCAAGGGCGCGGGCATCCCGGTGCCCGTGGTCTCGGGCGGCGGCACGCCGGGCCTCTTCACCGCGCAGAACTTCCCCATGCTGACCGAGCATCGCGCCGGCACCTGCGTCTTCAACGACGTGATGGTCGTTTCCTCGGGAACGGGGACCTGGGACAACTGCGCCATGCGCGTGCGCGCCACCGTCGTCAGCCGTCCCACCGACGGGCGCGCCATCCTGGATTGCGGCACGAAGGTGCTGACCTCCGACCAGTACGGGCAGAAGGGCTTCGGCCACATCATGGAGTACCCCGAGGCCGTGGTCGGCAATCTCTCCGAGGAGCACGGGATCGTGGACCTCTCCGCCTGCGCCGAGCGCCCGAAGGTCGGCGAGATCGTCCACGTCGTGCCCAATCACTGCTGCGTCGTCAGCAACATGGTGGACGAGCTGTACGGCGTCCGCGGCCCGGCGGTCGAGGTGGTGTGGCCCGTCGCCGCGCGCGGCCGCGTGCGCTAGGCTCGCCGTGACGGCACGCGGGGCCGACCTCGTCGTCGGCGCGCTCGCCGACGCGGGCGTGCGTCACCTCTTCTCGCTCTCCGGCAATCAGATCCTCTCCGTCTACGACGCGACCATCGGGCGCGACATCCGCATCATCCACACCCGCCACGAAGCGGCGGCCGTGCACATGGCGGACGCGTGGGGCCGGCTCGGGGAAGAGCCGGGCGTCGCGCTCGTGACGGCGGGGCCCGGGCACCTGAACGCGCTCTCGGCGCTCTACGGCGCGCTGATGGCGGAATCGCCCGTGGTGCTGCTGAGCGGACACGCGCCGGCCGGACAGTCGGGCCGGGGTGCTTTCCAGGAGATGGACCAGGCCGGCGCCGCGGCTCCCGTCACCAAGGCCTCGTGGGTCGCCAAGGACGCGGCGAGGCTCGGTGAAGACGTCGCGCTGGCGCTCGAGCTGGCGCAGCACGGCCGGCCCGGTCCCGTGCACGTGAGCCTGCCCGGCGACCTGCTCGAGGCGAAGGTCGGAGACGGAAGCGTCGCCGGCATTACCATCGTGCCGCGCGGGTCGATGCCGGTTGCGGAGGGGGATCTTCACCGTGTGATCGAGCTGCTCGACGCGGCGCAGCGACCGCTCATCCTTCTCGGGCCCGCCATGGCGAGGCCTGCCCGTCGAGCCGCCGTCGAGCGCCTCTTGGCGGCGACGGGCGTGCCGGCGCTGCCGATGGAGAGTCCGCGGGGCGTCAACGACCCGTGGCTGCACACGGCGACCGCCTGTCTCGGCCGCGCCGACCTGGTCCTGCTTCTCGGCAAGAAGCTCGACTTCGCGGTGCGCTTCGGCGGCACCCCGCCCTTCGAGCCGTCGTGCCGCTTCGTCCAGGCGGACTGGGACGCCGAGGCGCTCGACCGCAGCGGCCGCGTGAGCCTCGGTCTCGTCACCGACCCGGCGCTCCTGGCGGAGCAGCTGGGCGCCGCGGCGGCGGCGCTCGTGGGCCGCTGGCGGGGATGGGGCGAGGAAGTCGCGGCGGCGCGAGCGTTGGTGCCCGCGGAGTGGGAGGGTCTTCGCCGGTCGATACGGACACCCATGCATCCGCTGCGCGTGTGCGCCGAGATCCAGCCGCTGCTCGACCGCGGCGCTGTCCTCGTTGCCGACGGCGGCGAGTTCGGCCAGTGGATCCAGGCCGGGTGCGAGGCGGGAACGAGGATGATCAACGGCCTGTCGGGCTCGATCGGCAGCGCGCTGCCGCTGGCGCTCGGCGCCCGGCTACGCCATCCCGACCGGCCCGTGATCGCGGCCATGGGCGACGGCACCTTCGGCTTCCACGCCTTCGAGCTGGACACCGCACTACGCGCGGGACTGCCCGTCGTGGCGGTGGTGGGCAACGACGCGCGCTGGAATGCCGAGCACCAGCTGCAGCTCCAGCACTACGGCCCCGCGCGGGCCATCGCGTGCGAGCTGCAGTCGTCGCGGTATGACCGGGTCGCGTCGGCGCTGGGTGGCCACGGCGAGCACGTGGAGCGGCCGGAGGATCTCGGGCCGGCGCTCGAGCGGGCGATCGGCTCCGGGCTCCCCGCCTGCGTGAACGTGGTGATCGACGGCGTCGCGGCGCCGACGTATCGCGCGACGCCGGCACCCTCCCACTGAGCGCCGCGTCTCAGGCGGGGCCGGCGAGCTTCGAGGCGAGGAGCGAGAGGTCCCGCGGGTCCACGTCGGAGACGAGGGCGAAGCCGAGCTCGCCGTCCCGCCAGAGCAGCACGTTGAAGCCTCGCGCCGCCGTTCGAAGGACCTCGAGGCGGCCGAGCTTCTCGAGGCCCGAGTGGGGCCAGGGCAGGCCGTCGGCCCGAAAGACGAAGACCGAGACGGTGTGCAGGCGCCTGCCGTACACGAGCGTGGCGGCCTTGCGGTCCACGAAGTAGCCGACCGCCCCGCCGCGAAGAGGGAAGTCGGCGTCGCCCGGGAAGCGCACCGTGGGAGCGAAGTCGAGCCGGCCCGCGAACCACGGGATGACCTGATGGATGCCGCCGCTCTCGATCTCGAACGGACGCTCGCTCTGGAGCAGGCGTACGTGATCGTTGACGGCCTCGGTGACGATGGTGTCGGGGCTCGTGCCGGCCGGACCGAGCACCCGCTGCCACGCCAGCGGCGCCAGGACCAGGACGATCACCGCGGCGGCTGCCGCCGGCATCCAGCTCCTGAGCCAGCTTGTCCTTCTGAGCGAGCTTCGCTGGCTGAGCGAGCTTCGCTGGCTGAGCGAGCTTCGCGGGGGCTCCGAGGGACTGGGCTCCACCGGCCACTGGGCGGCGAGACGGCGCTTGAGGGAGAGCGGCGCCGCATACTGCGGCAGGCGGCGCTCGAGGGCCTGCGTCAGCTCGTGCTCGAGCCGATCCTCGTGGGCGCAGCTCGCGCAGCCGTCGAGATGGGCGCGCACGTGCCGGTGGGCCTCGGGCGCGAGCCGGCCCTGCTGATAGTCCAGCAGCACGAGGAGGACGTCGTGGCAGTCCATGGGCTCGTCAGGGCTCCCAGTCCCGGAGCGTCTGGCGGAGCGCGGCCCGCGCGCGCGAGAGGCGCGACTTGACGGTGCCCACCGCGCAGCCGATCACGTCGGCCGTCTCCGTCTCGCTGAGTCCCTCGAGGTCGAGCAGGATCACCGTGCGCGCCTCCTCCGAGAGCGCCATGAGCGCCCGCTGGATGTCTTCGGCGGCCGCCTTCCGCAACCGGTCGATCTCGACGCTGTCACGCCGGCGCCCGATGTCCTCGGGGACGGGCAGTCGAGGAGTGACCGTGTCGAGCCCGCCCGTGATGGGATTGTGCCGCTCGCGCCGGTAGTGGCTGACGAAGGCGTTGCGCAGGATCCTGAAGAGCCAGGCCTTGAGATTGGTGCCGGGCGTGAATTGCGCGGCGCTCTTGAGGGCGCGTCCATAAGTCTCCTGGACCAGGTCTTCCGCGTCGCTCTCGTTCTTCGTGAGATAGCGCGCGAGGTTGTAGAGGCCGTCCGCATAGGCGAGGGCCTCGTGCCCCACGGCCTCCGCCCGCTCTCGGTCGTCTCCGACTCCCATGGCCTCACCCTACCCCTAACGCCAGGGCAGGGGAATCGTTCCATACCTTCCGATGGCGCATGGCCGATGGCGCATGGAACGAATGCCTGGCCGGAGCGTTAGCGTGGGTAAGGGAGGGGACTATGAGTCGACTGGCGGCGGGCGCGATGGCACTGGCATTGATGGTGACGCTGGGTGGCGGGGACGCTGCGCTCGCGGCCGGGCCCAAGGCGTACGTGGGGCTCTTCAAGGACGACGCGGTCGCCGTGATCGACACGACGCAGAACCGGGTCGTCGCCACCATCCCGGTACCCAAGGGCCCCCACGGCCTCGTCGTCACGCCCGACGGCCGCAAGGTCTATGTCAGCAGCGACGGCGCCTCCACCGTGAGCGTGATCGACACGGCGAGCGACAAGGTCGTCGGCAGCATCGAGGTGGGCGCGAACCCGCACGGGCTCGCCATGTCCCACGACGGCCGCCGGCTCCTCGTCTCCGGCTTCGGCACCAACCGCTCGCTCGTCATCGACACGGGCACCGACCGCGTGGTGGGTGAGGTCGCGGTACCCCAGGTTCACAACGGGACCCTGTCTGCCGACGGCAGCCGAGCCTACGTCGCGTCGCAGAAGCAGGGCGAGGCCGCGATCGTGATCCTCGACCTCAAGACCATGACCCGCGCGGGCGCGGTGCCGCTCGACAAGACCCCGCGCGCGCTCGACCTGTCGCCGGACGGCAAGCGGCTCTACTTCACGCTGGCCGGCGTCAACGCGGTGCAGGTGCTGGACACGGCCACGAACCAGGTCGTGGCGCAGATCCCGGTGGGCGCCTCGCCCCACGAGGCGCCGTTCACGGCCGACGGGCGCTGGGCGCTGGCGGTCAGCCAGGGCCCCGGCGAAATCGGCATCCTCGACGTGTCGAGCGGGACGGTTGCCGGCACGGTGACCGTGGGCAAGCTGCCTCACTGGGTCACCTCCACCTCCGACGGCCACATGGCCTACGTCGCCAACGAGGGCTCCAATGACGTCTCGGTGGTGGATCTCGCCAAGCGGACGGTGATCGCGACCATCCCCGTCGGCAATGCCCCGCGCAAGATCGCCGTCCAGCCCGCCGGGGCACCGCGGGCCGCGGTGCCGGCCGCTCCCGCCGTGGTGTCGCGGACGCGGCAGAAGACCGTGACGATCGGCGGGGTCAACTTCGCCGACCACGGCACGCGCGACGTCAGCTCACTGACGGTTGTGAAGATGGAAGCCGACGACTACTACTACGGGCCGACCTTCCTTCGCGGCAAGCCGGGGCAGCGGCTGCGGCTCCGCATCGAGAACGAATCGGGGACGCTCCACAACATCACGATCGCCGGCCAGCAGATCGACCGCGACATCCTGCCCAAGAAGACGATCGAGGTGGACGTGACGATCCCGGAATCCGGCACGCTTGTGTTCTCCTGCAAGTTCCACGGCCCGCTCGGCATGAACGGCCAGCTCGCCACGCGCTAGAGGTTGATCCTCCGCTTGGCCATCGCGCGGTCCCACTTGGTGTCGTAGGCGTCGTCGAAGAGGATGCCGTCGTCGGACGGCACGACGATCCAGTAGCCGGCCCGCATCTCCGCCTCGAGCTGCCCCGGCGCCCAGCCCGCATAGCCCACGGTGAAATGGGCGCGTCGCGGGCCCTTGCCTTTCACGATGTCCTGGAGAATCGACGGCTCGGCGGTGATCGCGACGCCCGCGCCTACCTTGACCGTATCGGGCCCCGTGTAGTCGTCGCTGTGCAGGACGGAGAGGCGCGTCGGCTCGACCGGGCCGCCCACGTGGAGCTTCACGGACCCCTTGGCGCCCTCGCGCGGCAGCCCGGCTTGCTGGAGGAGGACCGCCATGGGCAAGTCTCCCAGCGGGCGGTTGACGATAAGCCCCATCGCGCCGCTCCGGGCATCGTGGCGCACCATGTAGATCACCGTCTGCGCGAAGACCGGGCCTTCAAGCTCGGTGGTGGCCACGAGGAGCTGGCCGGCCAGGCGCGCGTCCTGGGCGGGCGCGTCGGAGGGCTGCGCGACCCAGAGCGCCGCCCCCAGCACGACGGCTGCCGAGACCGCCGCGCACCGTGAAGGCCGCTGAACGAACACGCCTGTCACCTCACGCCGTGAGTTGGATTCGTGTCACATTATAGACGATGGTCTTGCCCGCAGGGCTCCGCGCCTTTCACCACCGCGACTTCCGCCTCTTCTGGTCCGGCCAGCTCGTCTCCCTCATCGGCACCTGGATGCAGAGCGTGGGCCAGGCGTGGATCGTCCTCGAGCTGACGGGCTCGCCCTTCAAGCTCGGCGTGATCAGCGCGCTCCAGTTCGGCCCCATGCTCTTCCTGTCTCTCCTCGCGGGCGCGCTCGCCGATCGCGTCCGCAAGCGGCGGCTCCTCCTGCTGACCCAGAGCGCGCTCATGTTCCAGGCCCTCGCCCTCGCCGCCCTCGACTGGACGGGGCAGATCCAGTACTGGCACGTCGCCGTGCTCGCTGCCGTGTACGGCGTCGCCAACACGCTCGACCTGCCGGCGCGGCAGTCGTTCGTCGTGGAGCTCGTGGGCAAGCGCGATCTCATGAATGCCATCGCCCTCAATGCCACCGTCTTCAACGGCGCCCGCATCGTGGGGCCCGCCGTCGCGGGCCTGCTCATCGCTCGCTACGGCGTGGCACCGGCCTTCCTCGTGAACGGCCTGAGCTTCCTGGGGGTGCTGGTGGCGCTCGCCGCCATCCGCAACGAAGGGTCGCCGCGTCCCCGCGAGGCTGCCACGGTGGGCCAGGAGATACTCCAGGGTCTGCGGTACGCGGCCGGCTCGCGGCTCGTCGGGCTCATCCTGGCTCTGCTCTTCGTCATCAGCCTGTTCGTCCTCAACTTCAACGTGCTCGTGCCGCTTGTGGCCCGCGACGTCCTGCACGAGGGCGCGCGCGGCTTCGGGCTTCTCATGGCCTCGCTCGGAGTGGGCGCCGTCGGCGGCGCGATCGCCCTCGCCTCCATGAATCGCATGCGGCCGCCGCTGGCCCTTATCATCTCGGCGGCCCTCGTCACCTCGGCGGGCGTCCTCGGCCTCTCGGCCGTGCGACACTTCTGGATGGCGGCAGCGGTGCTGGTCCTCGCCGGATTCACCCAGATCGTATTCATGGCGAGCTGCAACACCACGATCCAGGTGACGGCGCCTGACCATCTCCGGGGGCGGGTGATGAGCCTCTACGCGCTGGTCTTCGTGGGCACGCACCCCTTCGGCGCCCTGCTCATGGGCGGCCTGGCGGAGAAGTGGGGCGTGGGCTCGGCCTGCCTCTGGGGCGGCGGCATGGGGCTGCTCATGGTTTCGGCGCTGGCCCTTCTCTGGCGGCGCCGGGTATAATCCACCTCCCGGAGACGCCCAAAGCTCATGACCACAGAGACCACGCTGACATCCGACACGATTCCGGTGCGCGAGACGCACCGCTTCGACGTCGATGCGCTCGAACGATACCTGGGCTCGCGCGTTCCGGGGTTCGCGGGACCCGTGACCGTCAGCCAGTTCCAGGGCGGGCAGTCGAATCCGACCTACCGGCTTTCCACCCCGGGTCACGAGTATGTGCTGAGGCGCAAGCCGCCGGGCAAGCTCCTGCCCTCGGCGCACGCCGTGGACCGCGAGTACCGCATCCTGACGACGCTCGGCCCCACCGACGTGCCCGTGCCGAAGACCTACGTGCTGTGCGAGGACCCGGAGGTCATCGGCACGATCTTTTACCTCATGGACTGGATCGAGGGGCGCATCATGGTCGACCCGATCGTGCCGGGATGCACGCCGGCCGAGCGCGCGGCCATCTACGACTCAATGAACGACGTGCTGGCGCGGCTGCACAAGCAAGACTGGAAGGCGCTGGGCCTCGCCGACTTCGGCAGGCCCGGCAGTTACTTCACGCGGCAGTTCAAACGCTGGACCCAGCAGTACCGCGCGTCGGAAACGGAGCGCATCGAGGCGATGGAGCGGTTGATGGCGTGGATTCCCGAGCACATTCCTGCCGATGACCAGACGACGATCGTTCACGGCGACTTCCGCCTCGGCAATACGATCATCCACCCGGCCGAGCCGCGCATCGCCGCCGTCCTCGACTGGGAGCTGGCGACGCTCGGCCATCCGCTGGCCGACCTCGCATACAACGCCATGCCCTATCATCTGGAGCCCGACGTCCTGGGCGGCGTCCTCGGCCAGGACCTGAAAGCCCTCGGCATCCCGACCGAGGAGGAGTACCTCGCCGCCTACTGCCGGCGCACGGGGCGCACGGACATTCCGGACTGGAGCTTCTACGTCGCGTTTTCGATGTTCAGGCTCTCCGCCATCGCGCAGGGAATCATGGGGCGCGTGCTGGCGGGCACGGCCAACGACGCCCAGGCGCGCTCGCGCGGGGAGCGGGCGCGGCCGATGGCCGAGGCTGGGTGGACCATCGTGGAGGCTCGCGGACGATGATCGAGAAGCGGGTGTTCGGACGGACGGGCCACGAGAGCACGGTGACGCTCTTCGGCGCGGCCGCGCTGGCCCGGGCCAGCCAGGCGGATGCGGACCGCGCGCTGGAAGTGCTGCTCCGCCACGGCGTCAACCACATCGACACCGCCGCGCGGTACGGGGACTCCGAGCTCCGCATCGGCCCGTGGATGG
>WNFS01004028.1_pt1 | contig 11178 bp, 12 predicted proteins | sample 5400141 | NCBI WGS metagenome assembly WNFS01 (sample SAMN13153358, study PRJNA577476) | soil metagenome | isolation source: 60 cm saprolite under Madrone tree | place: USA:California | collected 2016-06-14 | reverse complement strand
AACAGCTTGCTTCTAGACCACAGGAAAAGAAACACGTCTTGCACGAGGTCTTCGGCTTCGGTGGGGCTTCGGAGGACACGGTTTCCAATACAAAAGACCAGCCGCGAATACTTATCAAAAAGCTTGCTCATCGCTTGCGCGTCTTCTTGCTGAACGCGTACCAAAAGCTCGTCGGAATCGTTCTTCGAAGCGCCGCTATCTTCCGGCCCCTCTATCAGTTGCGGGGCCAGGCGATTGGGCTGCCCTGGTTTAGCCAGGCGAGGAGTTTCCGACAGGGCAGGAGCTGCCGCAGATGCGAACATGAGACTATCCGCAGGGATCCCTTTACTGTCCGACGCCACGCGTCCTCCACATTATCGCAATCGCAGCCAAGCCCTTACAAACTGGCACGCGCCTGCAACCAAATTCCTGGCTTGCTGGGAGGGGACATCCCCGGTACCAAACTCCAATTACTCGCCCGGTGTGGGGCAGCAGCCTGACCTGCCACCCTGCTTCGTTTACCAAGCACGGTGAATATCACACACCCCTTCTCCGCGCAACCTGATTTTTCATTAAATCTTTGTTTCACCCATATTACTTCCACAGCTTCCTCACAGCCGTCCCGTGTTAATTGCCAAAATGGGAACCTCGCCTGCTGTTTGCCTTGGCCGCGACTCGATGAACGCGATCTGCCTTCCCTCTTCCCAAGCCGGATGAAAAATCATCACTTTGATGCCCAGCGCACCGTCTTCCCTCTCCTGGCAGCTCACAACCACCGAATCCCACATCTCCTGGCCGCCCTCCGTTAGCACCCGCTGCCCGATACGGACCGAAAGAGACTCCGTCCCAACACGGGAATGCCCCGCACTCCCTGCCTCGCAACTAACTTGAAACTTACACTCCCCGTTAGCAGCGTCCATTCTCACGTCCCGTTCCACGAAAACCCTCTTAATGACGATTCTCTATTCCAACGTTCACCGGCGTTTTGGAGGAAGCTCTTGTGACAATGAAATCTTCTGTTTCAGCAAACGATCCGTTGACCCAGCCGCCTTGAGCTGCTCAAAGCCCCACTCCAAAAGCAATGCCCCAACGTTGCCCAGCGAACGTTGCTCGCTCGCAGCGAACCGCTCCATTTCGATTCGTAGAGCCGGCCGTATTCGTAGACTCACCGATGCTTTCCATTCGCCCATTGAATGCTCTTGTCTTACAATTGAATCTGTCGTTAGCAAAATTATTCATTGCGTGCTCTCTTTGCGAGCACGCAATTCTGAGTCTATGGGCGTGGTTATTTGTGTTCGTCCCCGGTCCTTCGTGCCTCCCAAGCCGTTCGCTGCATTCGCAGCCGGTTCTCGTCGCTTCGTTCTCGCGTAGCCATCGCTTCCGTGAAATCCGCATTCAGTTTTGCTCTAATCTTCTCCAGCCGCGTTTCATACGCCTTCATCCCCTTCTTCCCCCAGATCGACGCCGTCTCCAGCCTCTGCAAAACCCGCCGCAGCCTGTCGATCCCTCGATTCCACAAGAAGACTTCCCCATATATTTGCTCTTTCATCGCACACCATTCCTTTCTCGGGCACACCCAGCCACACCAGTCATTCCGACCGAAGTGGGTCGACGCTTTTTCTCTCCGCTTCACTTCCGGTGAAGCGGTCGGCCTACGTAGTGGAGGAACCTCTCCTTCTCTTGTTTTTCTTTTCTTAGGGTGGGCATTTCTCCGGCTCAGGCGGGATTCGAGCCGGAGAACTTGGGCGCCACGCAGGTTGCGCCCTAAACACGAAACGGCTAACTTCTCTTCCAGCCATGTTGCACCTCAGACGTGCGATTTGGTTAGGGGCGCGTTCGGTGCTTCTAACACCGGCGCGTCCCGCTGCTTCATTTGGTCTGTTCGCGGTCCTTCTTCTTTTCCTTCGTCCGTTGTTTCTTTCCCTTGTTCTTACGAGGCTTTTTCCCGTACTTCTCGGTCATATACTTCTTCACGATGACAAAACCCTCTTCTGTCCAGTACCGAAGCCGTGAGCCCGCAATATCCTCCGCGATGGGTTGCGGAATTAAACCGTCAGCAATCCATCTATGTATGGTCGACCGGTGGACTCTCAACAGCCTCGCCGTCTCAGAAATCGAATATCTTTCTTCTGACTGAATATGCGACATGATGTCTCGTATTGTCAAGCACAAAATCGTACCGGGCGGGACACCTTCTCAATGTCCTGCCCGGCTCGCCAGAAAGACTATCCTAATTCCCTCCTGGATCGAAGCGTAACCCACTTTTCCCCCGCTTTTTCCTTGACAAGAGGTTACCCCTCGCGTACACTCTTTCTTAGGTAATATTGCGGCTTGCCCTGAGCCTCGAAGGTCCCGCATCCCGTTGCGCCAGCATCCCTTTTGGCGTTTTTTGTTTTGGTGGCACAGACTTCAGTCTGTGCGCTTCTCCCAGCCAGTGCCATACGGCCACCCACAATGCCAAGCGGTTTCATCGCTAACCAGGCAATCCGTAGGTGCGTGGCTCCACAAAGTTGCACAATTTTGGTGCAAACAAGCACAAGGCAAGTGCTTTAGAATCAACACTTGCAAAGCACTCCGTAAGTGTTGATTCTAAGCAAGTTATGCAAACACTAAATCCCTTAGATGCAACACTTACGAAAAAGCGGGGGAGGGGCAGTGATTATGGTTAACCAATACCCTTGTTCAGTAGTCGAGCGCCGCGATCAGATAGTTGGTCGGCGAACCGCTCCGGCGCCGCGCATGCATACTCCGCATACAATGCCGACACAAGCCCCGGCGTCCCATCGTTTGACTCAGGCAACTAGGAGAGTTTCGTCAATCCATTCACCGGGCATGCAGCCCCGGCGCGTTCCCATTGATACTCCGAGCCGATGCCCGGCATGGATTGGTCCGCTCCCAACCAGCCCATACGCACCATCGTTTGTGTATTATGCAAACAGTACTGACACATATTCTGGTCTACGTTCGTATATCTAGGACTGACAGTTACATCCGCAATCAAGCCGCGGATTTATTTCCCCGTGTCCCCAAATCCAAAGCGTGACACAGCCTCGCTCGATATTCCGTATTTCTCCTTGTGCGTACAAGGCGTGCTTTCTTTGATTTCATAAGAAACGCACACGTGTCTGAAACTGCGAGGGCCCAGCCCAGAGCAATTTCCTTGCGCGAATAGAGGCAACATGAACCCGATTACGTTCTACTACATGGAAGCAGTCTTTATAGCCCAAGTATTCGGATTTGTAACGGCCTCAATGTTCTGGGCAACTGAATTGCTGCGAGAACACGCCATCAATGTTGGCGAAGCGATTTTGCTCGTCGCACTAGCCGGTGCGCTCTCTCTAGCTCACATCTACCTGTACAGTCACATTCATCGCAAGGCCGGAGTTTACTGAGGCCCTTGACGGCACCGCTTCGTCCGGTCGTCTCTCCATCTGAATTGTGAACTTGCCGTAATCCGTGGCACATTTTTTGACACAGTCCTGCGCCTACTCCCGTATATCTTTTGTACAGGGTGAATCCGTGGTTGATCACCGACCCCTTCAAAGAGGTGTCCAATGACCGCACGAATTCAATCCGCTCCATTTGTTTGTTTAATTCTTCTGATTTCGCACACAGTTGCAAACGCCCAAACCACCAACGCCACGCTCAACGGCCAGGTAACAGACACCTCCGGCGCGGCCGTCCCCAATGCAAGGGTAGTGGTCGTCAACGAAGCCACGAACGTCCACTACGAAACAAAAACCAACAACGACGGCATCTACGTCGAGCCGAACCTACCGCCCGGCATTTATCACATCGAAATCACCAAAGAAGGATTCAAGACGGTGATGCAACCCGGCATCGAACTCCATGTCGAAGATGCCCGCGCCGCCAATTATACCCTCCAGGTCGGCGCCACCTCCGAAACCGTCACCGTCCAAGCCCAGTCCTACATGATGAATACTCAAGACGCCTCAGTAAGCACAACAATCGACCGCAACTTCGCCGAAAATCTCCCCCTCAACGGCCGCAGCCTTCAGACGCTAGTACTACTAACTCCAGGTACCGTCCTAACTGCAGTAAACGTGTCCCCTGGCAATGGTGGTTCGTTCAGTGTGAATGGCCAGAGGGCTAGTGCGAACAGCTTCACTGTGGACGGAGTGAGCGCAAATCTGGGTGGTTTCCTCAGTCAAAATAGCTTAGGACTACTAAACGGAGCGAATCCCGACTTTACAATTGCAGGTACAACACAAGGAATGGTTTCGGTGGATGCCCTTCAGGAGTTCAAGATCCAGACTTCAACTTATGCACCCGAGTTCGGCCGCCAGCCGGGCGGTCAAATTTCGCTCCTGACCCGGTCCGGGACGAACACATTTCACGGTACGGCGTTCGACTACCTCCGAAATACAGTCTTCGATGCCAACAACTGGTTCAATGATGCGAGGAGCCTTGCCAAAGGAGCAGAAAGACAGAACGACTTTGGTGGTACGGTCGGCGGACCAATATTTAAAGAAAAGACCTTCTTCTTTTTTTCCTATGAGGGTTTGCGCCTCCTTCAGCCTTTTTCGCACAGGTTCCGTGTTCCATCGTTACGACTGCGTCAGGAAGCCGCTCCCTCTTACCAGTCTTTGTTGAATTCGGCGCCGATTCCTGATGGCCCAGAGTTCACAGTTCCCAATCCCGTTCCGGGGCAGCCGCCCATACCAACTGGCTCGGCCCCCTATACGCTGTCGGAGTCTTTCCCGACAGACTTGGATTCATACAGCATCAAAGTAGACCACACGATCAATAAATATTTTCATTTTTTCGGACGGTACGCAGACACGACTTCCAATCTGACGGCACTAAGCGGCAACGGCGTCAACAGCACGGTCTTCGAGCAGATCAGACACAGAGCAGTGACCCTGGGAGTCGATTCCAATGTCAGGTCGAGCCTCGAGAATGAGGTGCGTCTCAACTACACGAGTAACCCGTCAAGCCAAGTCTACCTTGAAAACTTGGTGGGCGGGGCGAAACCCTTTGACACATCCTTGCTGTACCCGGCTCCGTTGGTAACCGGCAGGGATTCGGCCTTCATGCAACTCAACCTACCCCGCGCCTTCTTTCTTGCCACTGCAGGAGAGTACGGGAAATTCTATCAGAAAGAAGTTAACGTTGTTGACAACGTAGCCCTCTCTAAGGGACTGCATCAAATGAAATGGGGAGTCGACTATCGGCGGATCTTCCCCATCTTCGGCCAACCTGTGCTGACTGCGGCTTACCGCGTCAATTCTGAGAATGATCTGATCGCTGGCAACGTTTCAGTCGCCGGTGATTCCGCAAATCAAGCGGCGCGCCCCATTTATACGAACTTCTCCGCCTACGGTCAGGATGCTTGGAGAATAGCAAGTCGATTGACGCTCACATACGGCCTGCGCTGGGAGCTGAATCCACCTCCCGGAGAACGTGACGGAATTCAACCGCTCAACGTAATAGGGCTTGCGGATCCGGCAACGGCCACTCTCGCACCTGTGAATTCCCGTTTGTACAAGACAACCCATAACAACTTTGCTCCTAGGATTGGATTGGCTTATCAGCTGAAGCAATCTCCAGGGCACGAAACAATCGTACGGGGGGGATTTGGAGCGTTTTATGACCTGGACAGCGAGTCGGCTGCACTGGGGTTTGGCCAAGCGCCGTTCAGCAACAGCTCGCCTCCCGTGTTTAACACGCCCTTTCCGTTGGGTAACAATGTGCTTCCGGTTCCGCCTTTGCCTGCTCCGCTCACGCCACCATTCAGCACGATCGACGCGGTTGACCCGAACCTCAAGCTCCCATACACCCTGCAATGGAACGTCTCAATAGAGCAGGGGCTTGGGGAAAATCAATCTCTCACGGCTTCTTATGTCGCGTCGGCAGGCTACCGCCTCCTGCGGACGGACAACCTGTTCGATTTTAATCCGAACTTTACGGTGCTGTCGGCAGTACGAAACGCATCCTCATCGAACTATGAATCCTTGCAACTACAGTTCAACCGTCGTCTTTCAAATGGGCTCCAAGCGCTGGCCTCCTACACATACTCTCATTCAATAGATAATGCATCTGACGGGCAAATCTCTTACTCAGCCTCCCTTACCGGTGACACTTTTCTAAACCCCAATATAGACAGAGGTAATTCGGCCTTTGACCTACGCCATGCACTCCGGGGCGCTGTTACCTACAGTATCCCAACCTGGCACGGCAACTCTGTTTCTAATGCAATTCTAGATGGGTGGTCACTTGACACGATTGCAATCGCTCAGACCGGTAGTCCTGTAGATCTGATTGGGGGATTTTACTCTGTGACTGCGCTACCCGATGCATCCTTCCAATTGCGACCGAACGTCGTTCCAGGTGAGCCTTTCTATTTGCACGGATCGCAATGCGCCGCCGCTAACAATGGAATACCATGCCCTGGTGGAATGGGATTGAACCCGATTGCCTTCACTTCCGTGCCGACAGACGCCAACGGAAATCCAGCTCAGGTACAGGGGACTTTTGGCCGCAACGTACTACGCGGTTTCGGTGCCTGGCAGATAGATTTCAGTGTACATCGCCAGTTTAACATCACGGAACGGGTTAATCTTCAACTCCGAAGCGAGTTCTTCAACGTGTTCAACCATCCGAATTTCAGTGCCATCGACAACGTTGTGGGCGATGGTCTCTTCGGTCAAGCGACGGCAACACTCAATCAGAGCTACGGTGCGAGTTTGAACCAGCTCTACCAAATTGGCGGGCCGCGCTCGATACAGCTGGCACTGAAGCTGAGGTTCTGACTAGCGGCGACAGAAACTTCCACGCTAGGCTCTTGGAGCTCAAGTAGCCGTCACGATGAGTGACGGCCAGAACGTTCGCCTTTTTTCGCCCGCTGGGCTCACCGCGATAGAACAAGTTCAGGCTGGACTATTCGGCTTTCCCCATGCCAAGCGAGAAGTGCGAACGTTCTGGTCGAGGTTAGAGTTTATTCATCGGCCTCGTACGCACTGCCCGTGGACGATGTCATTCCATTGTCATTTTCAGCTGTTTCATGGACTGTCTGCTTCTTGTGCGCACTGCTGTCTCCACTGGTTCCGCTCCCGCCGTCCGATCCGCCACGGACTGCGTCGGCTGCAACGTTGAGCACAAAAAGTTTTGGTGCCTCGTAAGTCATGTTTTGTACCTCCTTTCTTAGAATCAAAAGAGACTCAAATCCGTTAAAGAACAAAACTCGAAAAATGAAGCGCGAAACGCACTCTGTAAGTGCCAACTTCCCTCTATGCGGCACCTTCCAAAACCTGCCCTCTGCTTTCCGAGCGTCCCAGCAAGGCTTTTAGCATCCCGCGCTCCGCTAGACTGTGGAGCCAAATCTCGAGAGTGACCGTTTGCTGAATCGGCCGTATGAGGTTGTTCCTTCCGGCTGTGAGGTCGTCCAATGCATCCAAGAACTCGACAGGACTTACCCACCCAAAGCGTCCGGTGAGAGGTTGCTGAAAGACCTCACGGATCCTGGGACCAGTGGACTGGATTTGTCTCGCTGGGTGCCTCGTCGCGAACGCCTTCCGAGTCCGATTTAAGACTATATCCGGGACCACGCCAGCCAGCGCCCTCCGCATCAATGATCTGTACTGACCGGGCCGCAAGACTTGGTCGCGAGGAATCGCGAACATTAATTCGAGAAAGTCGCGGTCGAGGAAGGGAAAACCACGGCCATAGCAATTCTGTGTCGAGCCGCGCTCATACAGTTTTGGCGTGCTTCCGAGTTGCCAGGAGACTCCAGTAGCAACAGCAACATTCGTTCGGAAGCTGGCCAAACCTTCGCGGGGGGTGGATGGCCGCATTGCATGCATGAACGTTTGGGATTGTTGCTCGAGGAAGCCCCGCTGGATCCACGACCACACTTCCTTTCTGTCCCAGGGCGTTTGGTGCAGAAATTCTGGCTCCAGCTTCTTCAAGGTGTTCCATGCGAGGTTTGCCCAAGTCCGTTTCTGTACCAAGCTCCAGGCCTTGAGCTGCTTTGTCAGCCTCGCAAATCGTCCTTGAACTAGGAGATCAGCCAACTCAGAGATGCAGTAAGGCACTCCGCCCGTAACTTCGTCGCCACCGATGCCGGCGAGAATGATCCTATAGCCATTCGCCTTCATAAATTCCATGCGCTTCTGGACACCTTCTGCACCGTCATGGTCTATACCGGGATGTGCGGAGAAGTAATGCGAGTCCAACGGACGGAGTCTGCGCGTCACAGAAAAGGCGGATTCGATTCGGATTGGGCTCACATGATGACCCGAACGGCCGCGCTTCTGCTCAACAATTGTCAGATAACGCTTATCGTCCTGAAAGGGATCTTCTTCGTCGTAGCGGGAATAGGTGTCGAGGCGCGGAGCTTCGGCTTCGCCTCTGGCGATCAATTCGTCCGCGACGCAGACGATGGCGGACGAATCGCGCCCACCGCTTAGCCCTGCGACGACGGGCGCGTCTGCGCGCAATCGCCGTTTCACAGACTGGAAGAAGACCTGCCGGAAGCGCTCTTCGTACTCCGCATCCGTCTTGTAGCGAATGCGTTTGTCCGGATCGAAGTGCCAGTACTGCACCAGCTTCTTCTTCCCATTCCGGATCTGGACGTAGTGTCCCGCCGGCAGCGCATCGACGCCCACATACGGCGTGATGTGATTCGCCGGATGAAACACAAAGTACCCCGCGATGTACTCCTCGTTGATGTCGTACTGCCTGCCGGAGAGGAGGATGAGCGGCTCTAGCCGCGAGCACCACCACACGCACGGCCCGCTCGGCGGCTGCGCGTCTCCTAGGTCTCCACTGGATCGTGCTCCGCCGCGTGTCCCCTCCGGCAGGATCTCGTAGTAAAGATAACGAACGCCGATAAAATCTTTCGCCATCGTTAGCGTCCGGCTGTTCGGCTCCCACACCGCCAGCGAATAATCTCCGATCAGCTTTTTGAAACACTCCGTTCCCCACGCTTCCCACGCCGCCATCACGATCGCCACGTCCGTGTGCCCGGTCGCCGATCCGATCAACGTCCTCGAATGCTCCGTCGACAATTCGTACGACAGCGCCCGCGTCAACTCCTGGCGGTTGTCCAGCCTCCCGTCCCACGTCATCACGTTCCCGCGCTTGGACACATATGGCTGCTGCTCCAGCCGCGACTCCTTGTTCGTGTGGAACGCCCGAAAAATCATCGCCACAGATACGCGGACTTCCATGGCGAGCTGGTTGCCCTGCTTCGCCGCGTCGTTGTTGCCCGCCCAGTAGACGGCGTGCGGCGCCCCGGCAAGGTTGTACAGATACTCCCCGCCCCCGTCCGGGCCATACTGGTCGATGCTCTCGCCCAGTTTTCCCAGGAATTCCCGGTCTACTGGCCTGCCATCAAAATTCCACATTCCCGCCATGCAGCTCATGTATAACTCCCACTGAAAAAATCTTCGCAGCAAGCAATCAGTGCGCTCAGTCACTGCCTCAACTACAAATGGCGAGTGGCGAGCACCCCGCAAAGTCACTCGCCACTCGCTCGCTCAACAACGAGCAATCTCCGCATACAGCTGCGGCATGTCCTGCTTGTCGTTCACCACGCGGCCGTCCAGCTCGACCCAGGCGTGCGCCCGGAACGGCAGCTTCTGCGTGCCGATCACCATCTCCGCCGGCAGCCCATACCCGCGCATAAGGCACGTCAACACCGCCGACCTCTGCAGACACTCCGCCCGTCGGGGGTACCACACACACGCGTTGTTCAACGCCGCGCAGATGCTGTCCCGGATGGCTTCCGCTTCGACCGCATTCGCCGGAGATTTCTTGCCGATGAGATACCTTTGCACCCGCCGGTGAATCCCCGGAAAATCGTCGCGCGCCAGCAACATGTCGTAGAACATCACTAGGAAGAACGCTCTCCAAAACAAGAAGCGCATCGCTACACCTCCACTCCCAGTTCCTTGCACACAAACGCAATCCGATTTGTCAGCGCCTCGATACGGAAGCTCAACGGCAGGTTCGCCGAATGTCCGCGCTCGGCGCTGTAGTCGAGCAGAACAGGCTTTGCAGAGGAGCTTGCCGCCTGGAGCCGCGCAGTCATTTTGCGCGGATGCATGGGATGCACTTGCATATCGTTATCGCCCGAGATCAAGAGGACTGCAGGGTATGCGGCGCCATCTTCGACGCAGTGATACGGCGAATATCTCTTCAGCACGGCAAAATCTTCTGGATCTTCGGAGAGACCGTATTCCGGGGCCCAATTCCTCGCGGAATTGAACAAGTGATAGCGAAGCATATCCAGAACCGGCGCCATGAGCATGACCACCCGGAAGAGATCCGGGCGTTGCGTGAGAGCGGCCCCCACCAGAACTCCTGAGTTGCATCCGCCGAATATGCAGAGCTTCTCAGCCGTCGTGTAGTCATTCGCGATCAGCCATTCCGCTGCTGCAAGGAAATCGTCGAAGGAATTCTGGCGATTCCGTCGCTGGCCCGCTTCGTGCCACTCGACACCGAACTCGCCGCCACCTCGTGTGTTGACGAGAGCGAAGATGCAGCCGCGCTCCATCATGTAGGAGGTGAAAATGCCGAACTTGGGCAGCATGGCGCGGCCGAATCCACCGTATGCAGTGAGGATGAGAGGGCGTGGACCATCATGAAGAACGTCTTTGCGTCCGACCAAAAACATGTGGACGCTCGTTCCGTCTTTTGAGCTACACCAAGCGTGTTCGGCAGCCAATTGCGCACCATCAAATGGAATCGGACGGCGCTGCCAGAGCGTCTGTTCTCCCGTGCTCGGGCGGTAACGATAAATGGCCGGAGGGTGGCGGAACGATTCGACATGAAGGAACAAGTCGTTGTTGTCTCTCCCAATCGGAGAAATGTGCGCGGAGCAGGACTTCGGAATGCGCACCTTGCCGATCTTCTTCCCGCCGAGGTCGAAAATGCGAATCTGCGTCGAGAGCTTGCGCGTGTATGTGACAAAGATCTGTCCGCCAGAAAAGAGGGCCTTCTGGATGCGGGCATCCGATTCGGGAATGATTTGTTGCCACGCCGGTTCGCCAGCAGCGTTCCATGTGATCTCGACAATGCGCGAATTGGGAGCACCGATGTCGGTTATCGCGAAAAAGCGGCCGTCAACCAGACGCATTCGGAAGCGTCCCTCGATGCCTTTGAGCAAGGGTTTAACGCTAGGCTCACCACGAAGTTGGAGCGTATAGATGTCATTGAGGTAGTGAGTGGCGTTTT
>WNFS01004026.1_pt1 | contig 11179 bp, 5 predicted proteins | sample 5400141 | NCBI WGS metagenome assembly WNFS01 (sample SAMN13153358, study PRJNA577476) | soil metagenome | isolation source: 60 cm saprolite under Madrone tree | place: USA:California | collected 2016-06-14 | reverse complement strand
TTCCATGCGTACGCCGGCGTTGGTTTCCAGAATTTTCCGCTGCGCTGGACGCACTAGGCGGGGATTCTCGCCCGCAGTTTCGAACAGCGAAAGAATATTGGTGCGATAGAAGCGCGCGATGCGACGGAGAGTGGCGACGGAAGAACGCATCTGGCCGCGCTCGAGCGAGCTGAGAAAGCCGATGGAGACGCCCGTGGCGCGAGCCACTTGCGCGAGGGAGAGCCCGCGGCGCACGCGCAGGCGGCGAAAGCGCTGGCCGGGCAGAGAGGCAGCTTCGGCGGGGAGAGCGACGGCGCCTTGGCGTTTTAGGACATGCACGATTGCGGCGGGATTCAGACCGCGAGCGCGGCGTAGGAAGAGCGCGCGTTGCAGCAAGCGCACGTCGGCTTCGGAATACAGGCGATAGCGGCTCTTGGTGCGCTGCGGAGCAACCAGGCCAAGTTGTTCCCACGCGCGGAGAGCGGAGGAGGAAATATTCACGCGGCGCGCGACCTCGCTGATGCGAAGCAAGGATTTGTAATTTGGCGATCCTTTAAATGAATTCTTTCTGCTTGACACGGGTCCTAGCTTTCTCTAAGTTTGCTGGATTATAGTAAGGTTCGAGGAACGGGGCAACCTCGAAGAATCGGTCGAGAAAGAATTCTTCAGGTAAGGGGTGAGTTCATGAGGGCACATGTTTATTTTCGGAACAATGGGCTTTGTTGTCTGGGCATGGTGTTGCTTTCCCTCCTCCTAATCATTCTATTTCCAGGAGTGATTTCGACCAACGCGCAAAGTACCGGAGGGCGCATTCGCGGCACCGTAACGGATCCCAGCGGCGGTGCAGTCACAGGTGCGAAGCTCCAGCTCACCAATGAAGCAAACGGAACGCAGCGGGACACGGAATCGGGCGCCAACGGAGAATACATTTTTCTCGAGGTCCCGGTGGGAACGTATCAAATCGAAGTGAGCCAGAAGGGCTTCAAGAAGTATCTTCGCAAGGGTTTATTGGTCAACTTGAACGAAGTGGTGGGGCTGGACACTCCGCTGCAGTTGGGTGGTTCGACCGAGACGGTGGAGGTCACCGGAGCGCCGCCGCTGGTGGACACCACGTCGACCCAGTTGGGTGCGGTAGTGAACGAGCGCGCAATAAGCCAACTTCCATTGGCCCAGCGCGACGCCTATCAGCTGCTGCAGCTCCAGCCAGGTGTGCAGTCGCAAGTTGGTTTGGATACGGTTTACGGAAGCGACCGCGCAGGTGTTGTGAGCGTGAACGGGGGCCGCGGGCGCGACAACAACTTCACCGTGAATGGCGGAGACGGAAACGATCAGTTCGCCGGCTTGCCGGCGATTCAGCCTTCACCGGATGCGATCGCGGAGTTTCGCGTGCTGACAAATACGTTTGACGCCGAGTATGGGCGCAACTCCGGCGCCGTCGTGAACGTCGTGACGAAGTCTGGAACAAATGACTTTCACGGCAGCACCTATGAATTTTTCAGGAACAATGCGCTGAACGCGAAAGGCTTTTTCGACACAACCAAGCTCGCTTATTTGCAGAATCAGTTTGGTGCGACACTGGGCGGGCCAATTAGGAAGGACAAGACATTTTTCTTCGTGACGTATGAAGGCGACCGAATCCGTCGGGGTTCATCGGGGGACACGGTGACGGTTCCGACGACAGCCGAGCGTGTTGGCGACTTTTCAGCAGACCCGGTGTTTGCCGGGACGCTCGCCAACGCGAGTATTCTGAATAACCGGCCCGGGTGTTTGACAGCACTCGGGCGCGGCTCCAATCAGATTGCGGACGGCACACCATACGCGAACATTTTCACGAATAATCAGATCCCCACGACGTGCATGGATCAAACGGCGTTGGATCTGATGAATCAATTCGTGCCGCAAGCAAATATCGGGGACAGCCTATTCCAGGGAGTGCCGCTGGGGCACGAGCGCAGCAACCAGTTCACGATAAAGATCGATCACGAATTGACGAAGAACCAGCACCTGACGGGTTACTACTATTTGACCGATCATTACCTAGCGAAACCGTTCGCACGCTTCCAAGCGGGCGGAGCTAATCTTCCAGGATTCGGCGATCTGACCGACGAGCGCATTCAACAAATCAATATCAGTCATACGTGGACAGTTGGCGCAACAGCGGTGAACGAGGCGCGGTTCACGATGTTCCGCGAAGGGCCAGGAACGTTTTTGCATCCGCAACATACGGCGCTGGTGCAAGATTCTTGCAAAACGGTTCCGACGACCAACTGCTTCGCGGACCCGACCAATCCGGGTATAGGAATCCACCCTGGATTGGGCGCGAGCCGCGAAGGAGTGCCGTTCATCAATATTTCGGGCGGGTTCAATATCGGCAACAATTTCGAAGGCGAGTTGCCCCAAGTCGGCGACACTTTCCAATGGTCGGACAATTTCAGCAAGACCATCGGCAAGCACGACCTGAAGTTCGGAGGGGACGTTCGCTATCAGAAGTTCGATCAAACATTGTATTTCGACATCAGCGGCCAATATTTCTATTTCGGCGGCGGACCGAATGATCCGTGCCTGGGCACGATTGATCCGACGTCCGGAGTTTGCAGCTCGGTGAATCTCTTTCCGAACTATTTGCTCGGTTTGCCCGACGAATATGGTCAGGGGTCGGCGCAGCAAGAGCGCGTAAGAACCAAGTCGCTCTACCTGTTTGCGCAAGACAGTTACAAGATCCGTTCGAACGTAACGCTGAATTATGGGTTGCGGTGGGAGCTAAATACTCCGCAGGCGGATGCGGGACAAAAGGTGCAGACGTTCCGTCCGGGACAGGCCACGACGATTTATCCGTGCCAACTGTCGGCGGCGAGTCAGGCAACGCTTGGGTTTCCGGATGGGAATTGCAATCCCGGTGGTTCGGCGCAAGCTGTATTCCCGTTGGGTCTTGTCGTTCCCGGTGACAGGGGCATTCCCAAAGGCCTCTCCAACACGTACTACAAATCATTCGCGCCGCGAATCGGCGTTGCCTGGAGTCCCGATGCCAAGGATGGATTCTTGGGCAAATTATTTGGAGGTGCTGGTAAAACCAGCATCCGCACGGGTTTTGGCATTTTCTATAACCCGGTGGAACAGTTGGTTTTGGAGCAATTCAGTGCGGAACCGCCGTTTGGCGGCAGCACGTTTGTGTTTAACACACAATTCAATACGCCGTTCCTCGGCCAGGACGGGAGCACAACTTTCCCGAATCCTTTTAACGGAATTTTGAATCCGCCGCGCGGACAACCAGTCGATTGGTCTGTGTTCCGTCCAATTCTGCTGTTCGGCCAAGCGGCAAAGAACCCGCGAACGCAGTATGCCGAACAATATAACCTGACGATTCAGCGCGAAGTTGCGAAGGACTTGGTGCTGCAAATGGCATACGTTGGCAGGCAAGGCCATCGGCTGCTGGCTTCGCAGGATCTCAATCCAGGAAACCCGCAGACGTGCGTCGATCTGATTAATATCATCGGCCAGTGCGGGCCATTTCTTGCGGATAGCCCGTACTCCTTCACTTTACCCGCCGGTACTACGTTCCACCTGCCGTATGCTTCGCCCGCGACTCCCGGGGGCCCGAACATTCCTTGCCCAATTGTGAACGCTCCAGCCGCTTGCACAATAACAGGGGCGCCAGGCGGTACACCGATTACGCTGGTCGGCACTCGGCCGTATTCGTCACCGTTTTGCGATCCGTTGAGCGGGAACGGATGTCCCTCGGATGGCGTTCCCGTGATCTCAGACATTTTTACGCAGAACACGATCTCCAACTCTGCCTACAATGGATTCCAGGCGAGCTTGGAGAAGCGCTTCTCGCACGGATTACAGTTTGAGGCGGCGTACACGTACGGGAAGTCCATCGATAACGCATCGACGTTTGAAAGCTTGGTAGACCCGGTGAACCCAAAGCGGAACCGGGCCCTGTCCTTGTTCGATGCGCGGCATCGCTTCGTCTTCAGCTATTACTGGGAACTGCCCGTCCCGAAGTACGAAGGTTTCAAGGGCAAAACGCTGAACGGGTGGGCGATGTCAGGAATCACGACGTTCCAGGCGGGGTTCCCGATTCGAATCACGGAGCAGGATGACATCGAATTGCAATCCAGCTTCGACTTTGAGACGCCAGGACAGCCGAACATCGCGGCTCCGTTCCAGAAGCTCGACCCGCGAGGGCCGGGAAACCTGGGATTCAATCCGGGCGCGTTCACGGAGAATACCGTGCTGCCCGGAACGATTGGGAATGCGCCTCGAACCGTTTGCTGCGGACCGGGAATCAATAACTGGGAGATTGCTTTCTTGAAGATTACGCCGTTAAGCGAGCGATTCAAGTTGGAGTTTCGCGGCGAATTGTTCAACGCTTTCAACCACGCGCAGTTTTTCCAGCCAGACGGCAACTTCACGGACGGAAGCGATTTCGGGCGAGTGAAACGCGCCCGCGATCCGCGGTTGATACAGTTTGCGCTTAAGCTGTCTTTCTAGTCCGGCAAAAAAAGGAAAGATGGTTAGAAGGCGCTGCTCAGTAGGGCCGTGCCATTGCAGCGCTCGGGAAATACTCTTGATACATACTGACTACAGGGAACAGACCTGCGGAATTACGGAGTTAGACATGCATGAAGGACTACAAAAGGAAATCGCGATTTATGAGAAGCGTACGCCAAAATCGGCAGAGGCACACGCGCGGGCGTTGAAGCGCATTCCGCTCGGAGTCGCGAGCAATTACCGCGCGTATGACCCTTATCCAATTTTTGTGAAGGAAGGGAAAGGCAGCAAGATCCGCGACATTGACGGGAACGAATACATAGACCACAACCTTTGCTTCGGCGCGCTGATGGCTGGCCACTGCCATCCGGCGGTCGTGAAAGGTATCGAGAAGGCGCTGCACGCGGGAACTACCTTCGGCATGCCGCACGACATGGAGTGGGAGCTTGCGGAGGAAATCTGCGCGCGATATCCGGTGGAGATGGTGCGCTTCGGGTCCAGCGGGACGGAGGTGACCATGCATGCGTGCCGCATGGCGCGTGCGGCCACCAAGCGCGACAAAATCCTCAAATTTGAAGGCTCGTACCACGGGCTGCATGACACGGCGCTGATCAGCGTGAAACCGAAGGCTGAAGATTATGGAGACATCAACGCGCCGACCTCGGTGCCGGGCGGACTCGGCGTACCGAAGGCAAGCGTCGACAACGTGACGGTGGCAACGTTTAACGATCTCGCCGGTGTCGAGCGGCGCTTCAAGCAATTTCCCGGAGAGATTGCCGCGATAATCCTCGAGCCCATTCTGATGAATGTGGGTCTCTGCATGCCGCAGCCAGGGTTTCTGCAGGGATTGCGGGATATCGCCACTAAGAATGGCGCGCTGCTGATCTTCGATGAAGTGAAAACGGGCGCGAAACTGGCCTGGGGTGGCGCGAGCGAATATTTCGGCGTGAAGCCGGACATGATCTGTCTGGCGAAGTCGATCGGAGGCGGCGCGCCGCTCGGGGCATTTGGCGCGAGCCGCGCGGTGATGGACCTGATCTCGCAGCACAAAGTCTTCCACGGCGGAACCTACAACACCAACCGAATCTCCATGGCTGCGGGCCTTGCTACGTTTCGCGAGGTGCTCACGCGAGAAAATTACGCTCACGTCGATAAGCTGAGCAAGAAACTTACGGAAGGCTACCGAAGGATCGTGGCGAAGTCGGGACTGCAGGCCTACGTGGCGAGCGCCGGGGTGAACGGAGCGCTGATGTTGTACCCCAAGGAGATTCGCAATTACCGCGACTGGACGACGATTGATGTCGACCTCTGGCGGCAATACTGGTTCGCGATGGTGAATCGCGGCGTATTGGCGCAGCCCTATTGGTGGGATGAGCAGTGGACGATTTCGGTGCAGCACACCGAGGCGGACATCGACACGCACCTCGCGGCGTTTGAAGACGTGGCCCCAGGGCTGGCCAAAGCCCAGCACGAACGCGGCGCCGCGGCTGTGAGTTCAGCTGGGCACTAAGGAAATTCCCCCGCGCGCTCGCCAGCACGCGACCTGACGGAGAACACGGTTGTCCAAAGAAGTCACTGCGCCGAATACCCCGGCGGAAAAAGAAGCGCCGCGCTTACGGCGGGTTTTAGGACGCTGGGATCTGGTCCTGCTGTTTGTCGTCGCGGTGTTTAACCTGAACGTAGTGCCGTCCATCGCAGCGAACGGCGGTGTGACGGTTTGGCTGTGGATTATTTCGCTGGTTCTATTTTTCTGGCCGCAGGGCATCGCGGTGATTGAATTGGCGCAGCGTTATCCCGGTGAAGGCGGCGTCTATTTGTGGGCCAAGAAAGAATTTGGCGATTTTCACGGTTTTCTGTCGGGCTGGTGCTACTGGACGAATAACATGATGTACGTGCCCACGATCATGCTGTACTTCGTTGGCGTTTCGGTGTTTGTTTTAGGGCCGGGGCACCAGTTGTTGGCGGACAACAAGATGTTCGCGCTCAGCGCATCGATCGCTCTCCTTGCAATTCTGGTGGTGCTGAACGTTATCGGATTAGGTGTGGGAAAGTGGATTAACAATGTAGGAGCCATCGGAACATTTGCCGCGGCAGCTGTTCTGATCGGGCTCGGCGCCATTGTGTGGTTTCGTTTCGGGACATCAGTGACTGCGGCGGATTTTCAGATTCCCGCCAATCCGAGATTTGTTTTGAATTCGTTTGGCGTGATCTGCTTTGGGCTTGTGGGCTTGGAACTGGCCTCCATTATGGGCGACGAAATCGAGAACCCCAGACGGATTTTGCCCGGCGCGGTGGCCTGGGGCGGGGTTTTGTCGGGGCTTCTCTACATTGGTGCGACGCTCACCTTGCTGATTGCGGTCAGCAAACAAGACATCAGCGTCTTGCAAGGCATCGTTCAAGCGGTCAGCCACATGGCGAGCCGAGTGGGAGCGGGCTGGATTGTCGCACCGTTTGCGTTTCTACTCAGCGTATCAATCGCAGGAATAGGTTCCGCATGGCTGGCCGGGTCGGCACGCATTCCATTCGTTGCGGGACTTGACTCGTACATGCCCTCCTGGCTGGGGAAAGTGCATCCATCGTATTCGACGCCCTATGCGGCGCTAATCGTGCATGCCACCGTATCCATGATTCTCGTCGTCGTGAATTTTACGGCCGCGGGAGTGCAGGAAACGTTTCAAAAGCTGTTGTCGCTGGCGGTAGTGCTGCAGTTGGTTCCATTTTTGTATATGTTCGGAGCGCTCCTGAAAATCGCCTCGCAGCGATCCTTCACCAAGGTGCAATACAACAAACCGACGTTGTTGTTTGCGGGCGCCAGCGGTCTTCTAACCACGACGCTTGGCATCGCGCTAGCCTTTTTTCCGGCGGCGCAAATTACTTCCATCTTGTCTTATGAGGTGTGGATGTTTGGCGGGACGCTGTCATTTGTTGGATTGGCGGCGTTTTTCTTTTTTGTGTATGGCCGGCGCAAGGCGGCGCGCAAGCTTAGCGAAGTTGTTGCGGCAGGATAATATGGTTTGCCGGCTGCTGAACGGGCCCTTGACTGGAATTCGGAGGTTGTTATGTCGGGCGGTGTAAAGACGGAAGTTCGAACGTATCGCAACTACGTGAACGGGCAATGGGTAGCGAGTGCATCAGGTCAAACATTTCCGGTTTACGACCCTTCGACCGAAGAAGTGATCGCCCGGGTCAGTTCCGCGGACAAGACAGACGTGGACGGTGCGGTGAAGGCCGCGCGGGACGCGTTTGATTCCGGGCCGTGGCCGAAAACGACCGCGCAGGATCGCGGGCGCGTCCTGTTCAAGCTGGCGGACAAAGTTAGACAGAACGCCGCGAGTCTCGCTGATCTCGAATCGCGCAATACCGGCAAGCCGATTGTCGAAGCGGAATACGACATTGCCGACGTGGCCACCTGCTTTGAGTACTACGGCGGTCTGGCGACAAAGATACTGGGGCACGTCAATCCCGTGCCGGCCAATGCGCTGAGCTTCACGCTGCGCGAGCCGATGGGGGTGGCGGCGCAAATTATTCCCTGGAACTATCCTCTTCTGATGGCGGCATGGAAGCTGGCGCCGGCGCTGGCTGCCGGCTGCACTTGTATTCTGAAGCCTGCGGAGCAAACTCCCCTCACGGCTCTGGAGTTCGCCAATTGGTTTGAAGAAGCCGGCCTTCCTCCTGGGGTCGTGAACATTATCAATGGCTTCGGTGAGACCACTGGCGCAGCCCTGGTGGCGCATCCGGGCGTCGATAAGGTTGCGTTCACGGGGAGCGCGGCCGTCGGCAAGATTATCGTGAAGAGCGCAGCCGACACGCTGAAGCGCGTGACGCTGGAGCTGGGCGGCAAATCGCCGAATATTTTCTTCGCGGAAGCCGACTGGGAAGCCGCTGTGGATGGCGCGCTGTTCGGCGTCTTCATCAATCAGGGCGAAGTCTGCTCGGCCGGCAGCCGCATTCTGGTGGAGAAAAAAATCTATACCAAGTTCGTGGAATCGATGACCGAGAAGGCCAAGCGCATTAAGCTCGGTCCGCCGCTCGAACGCGAAACCAAGATGGGCCCGTTGGTCAGCAAGGAACAATATGATCGCGTGCAGTCCTATCTCGAGGTAGGAAAGAAGGAAGCTAAAGTTGCGATTGGCGGCGGCCGGCCGAAACAATTCGGCAAAGGCTATTACGTAGAGCCCACGATTTTCTACGATGTCGAAAACAGCGCGCGCATCGCGCGGGAAGAAATCTTCGGACCGGTGGCATCCGTGATTCCGTTCGACGGAGAAGCGGACGCGATTCGTATTGCCAACGATACTCCTTATGGATTGGCGGCTGCGGTCTGGACCCGCGATATCTACAAGGCCTTTCGCGTGGTAAAGGCGCTGCGCGCCGGCATCGTTTGGGTGAATCACATGCAGCCGACGTACGTCGAAGCGCCGTGGGGCGGCTACAAGCAGTCCGGCTTTGGGCGCGAGCTTGGCCCCTGGGGCTTGGAAGAATATCTCGAAACCAAACAGGTTTTCGTGAACCTCGACGAAACTCCAATCGGGTGGTACTGAAATGTCTACGATCCAGATTCGCACGGAAATTCCCGGACCGCGTTCGCGGGCGTTGATGGCCAGACGGGAGGCCGCGGTTCCTCGCGGCCCAAACAACAGCACGCCGATTTTCATGGCTTCCGCCGAAGGCGCGGCACTCGAGGACGTGGACGGCAACCGCTATCTCGATTTTGCCGGCGGAATCGGCTGTCTCAACGTCGGCCACCGCTCGCCGCGTGTCATATCGGCATTGCGCGAGCAGCTCGAGAAACACCTGCACCTGTGCTTTGCAGTGACTCCGTATGAAAGCTACATTGCGCTCGCAGAAAAATTGAACACGCTGGCACCCGGTAAAGCTCCCAAGAAGACCATCATCCTCAATACCGGCGCGGAAGCAGTGGAGAACGCAGTCAAAATCGCGCGGGCCTACACCAAGCGCCCGGCGGTGATTTGCTTCGAGGATGCATTTCATGGGCGCACGCTGCTGACCATGACACTCACCAGCAAAACGCACCCCTACAAGGCGGGCTTTGAACCATTCGCCAGCGACGTATATCGCATACCTTTCGCCTATCCGTATCGCGCCGAGAAGGGGGCCACTGCCGAGACTTTCGCGCATCATCTTGCGGACGCGTTCAAACGCATTGTCGCGCCGGAGTCGGTTGCTGCGGTCATCGCCGAGCCGGTACTGGGCGAAGGCGGATTTATCGTTCCGCCGAAAGATTACTTCGCACTTCTGCAGAAAATCTGCCGCCAGCATGGGATTCTTTTCATTGCCGACGAAGTGCAGTCTGGCTTTGCGCGCACCGGCAAATGGTTTGCCAGCGAACACTTCGGCATTGAACCGGACCTGGTCACCATGGCCAAATCGCTCGGCGGGGGCATGCCCATTGCCGCGGTCACAGGTCGCGCGGAAATCATGGATGCGCCCGCCGCAGGAGCTCTTGGCGGGACATTCTGTGGTCATCCGCTTGCCTGTGCTGCGGCTCTAGCGGCAATCGAGACTATGGAAAAAGAAAATTTGCTTGGCCGTTCGGTTGCTATTGGCCGCCGCTTTGAAGAGCGCGCACGCGCCTGGCAGAAGAAATGGCCGCTCGTCGGCGAGGTGCGCGGCCTGGGCGGGATGTGCGCTATGGAGCTTGTGTGCGACGCGGCTACGCGCGAGCCTGCGGACGCGGAAACCAAGCAGGTGGCCCGATTCTGCTATGAGCACGGGCTCATTACTATCACGGCAGGAACGTTCAACAACGTCATCCGGATTCTGGTTCCGTTGGTTGTCACGGACGAACAGTTTGATGAAGGCCTCGGCGTGATCGAAGCGGCCCTTGCGGCAGTTGCCGAGCGCAAGCAGGCCGCGCTCTCACACGCCTAGAGAATCTATGCCGGCAGCAATCGAATCGATCAATCTTGGTTTTCTTCTCGACGGTCAATGGCGGACGGAAGGTGAGCCCATCGAGATTCTCTCGCCCGGCACGCGCCAGCGCGTCGGCGTCACGCACCGTGCTACGTCCGCTGACGCCGAGGCGGCGATCCGCGCCGCCACCCGCGCGTTTGAAGTAACGCGGCGGATGGGCGGTTACGAACGGCAGCGAATCCTCTCCGCAATCTCCTCCGGAATTGAAAAGCACAGCGAAGAGCTTGCTCGCATGGTGGCATTGGAAGCGGGCAAGCCGATCAAAACCGCGCGCGTGGAAGTGGATCGCGCAGTCTTCACCTTTAGCGTGGCCGCGGAAGAGGCCGTACGTGTGGGCGGCGAGTATTTGCCCCTGGATTGGCAGGCATCGACCGCGGGGCGATGGGGAATTGTCCGGCGCTTTCCAGTCGGGCCCATCGCGGCAATAACGCCTTTCAATTTTCCGATCAACCTTGTCGCACACAAAGTCGCTCCGGCCATCGCTGCCGGATGCACGATCGTGTTGAAGCCTGCTCCGCAGACGCCGCTGACGTCGCTGCGCCTGGCGCGGATTATCGAGCAGGCCGGATGGCCGGCCGGCGCACTAAACGTTCTGCCGCTTTCCAACGAAGACGCAGGCATCCTCGTCTCAGACGACCGCTTGAAGCTACTCAGCTTCACGGGCAGCACGGCCGTGGGCTGGGCGCTCAAGCAGAAGGCCGGCAAGAAAAGAGTGGTGCTGGAGCTGGGCGGCAATGCCGGCGTGGTGATCTGCGCGGATGCAAATCTGGAG
>WNFS01009063.1_pt1 | contig 11181 bp, 9 predicted proteins | sample 5400141 | NCBI WGS metagenome assembly WNFS01 (sample SAMN13153358, study PRJNA577476) | soil metagenome | isolation source: 60 cm saprolite under Madrone tree | place: USA:California | collected 2016-06-14 | reverse complement strand
GAACTCTTGCGCGACCTGCCGCTTGAACTCAATGCTGTGGGAACGTTGTCTGGCCATGGCTTTCATCCTTTGAAAGCCCAGCTCACCCTGTCAAATCACTAAACCTCAAACTGTCCGGCCCCAGGGGCGCACTCCAATTCTATGGCGGTCGCCGACATGAGAACCCAAGCACTCGCGAGGTTCCAAAGTCAGGGACCGGGCCGACGGGATGATGCTCATGCCCCGGGCAGCCGAGCCCGTAGTCCAGCAGCAACAGCAGATCCAGCCTAAGCAGGGTCAGCGTGGGTCAGCGGGGGCTCGAGGTTGACGGAGTGAGACACTTGAAGGCTCCTGTCTCACCCCGGCTCAAACTCGCAACGCTGCATTTGGTTCCACCCTCACTCGCAACACTGCATTCGGTTCCGGGTCCGACGTGTAACGGAACTGTCTTGATCACGGTAGATTGTATCGGGGCGGTTTTCCCTGATGGGGGCCAGCCGCAACCCCCGACGGGACCGTCCGGCTCCAGGAGCGTTGCGTTCTTTCCCTGGGGCCGGTCAATCGCGCCAGAGGTTTCTCACGGAACATCCGGCACGAAGAGTCCGTAAGGCATGCGTGCACACTGAGAGGGGTTATCGAATGGCGAGGGACGGCGGCATGAGATACCGCAATAACAGCCGAGGGCTTGCAGCCATTTTCGACAGGTTATCTTTCATTGGCTCAATCATTCCGCCGCCGACTGGTAGCTTTCCATAGGCGGGCACGAACATACGAGATGGCGGTCGCCATAGACGTTGTTTACGCGGTTCACGGGGCACCAGTATTTGTCGCGTAAGAGACTCTTCATCGGGAAACAGGCCAGCGCACGCGCGTAAGGGCGCTTCCAGTTTTCGTCGGTGAGATCGAAAACGGTGTGGGGGGCGTTTTTAAGGACATTGTTTTCGCGATCCATCGCGTTCTTCTCGACTGCCGCAATCTCCGATCGAATTGAAATCATAGCCTCGCAGAAGCGGTCGAGTTCAGCCTTCGATTCAGATTCGGTGGGTTCGATCATAAGAGTGCCGGGTACTGGAAAACTCATGGTCGGTGCATGGAATCCGTAGTCGATTAGTCGCTTCGCGATATCTTCCACTGAGACTCCTGCGCTGTCCTTGAATGGGCGCGTATCGATGATGCATTCATGCGCGACCCGGCCATGCGGCCCTTTGTAAAGCAGCGCATAGTGGTCCTTCAGCCGCTTGGCGACGTAGTTGGCGTTCAAAATCGCAAGTTGTGACGCGGCGAGCAGGCCATTGCCGCCCATCATCACGATGTAGGCCCACGAAATTGGCAAGATGGCCGCCGAGCTGAACGGCGAGGCGCTGACAGCGCCCACTTGTGTGGGCCCGCTCGGCCATTCCGAATGACCAGGCAGGAAAGGCGCAAGATGCTTTTTGACCCCGATCGGGCCCATGCCGGGGCCGCCCCCGCCGTGCGGAATGCAAAACGTCTTGTGAAGATTGAGATGGCCGACGTCAGCGCCATATGTTCCTGGCTGCGCTAGGCCGACTTGCGCGTTGAGATTGGCGCCGTCGAGGTAGACCTGCCCGCCATGGGTATGAACGATGCTGCAAATTTCGCAAATTGCGGATTCGAACACGCCGTGCGTGGACGGATAAGTGATCATAACTGCGGCGAGACGCCTTGAATATTGCTCGGCCTTCGTCCGCAAATCAGCGAGGTCGACATTACCATCACTGTCACAACTCACGACAACAACGTCCATTCCCGCCATTTGTGCGGATGCTGGATTGGTACCGTGGGCGGACGATGGAATCAGGCAGACAGTGCGCTGCAGCTCCCCGCGGCTGGCGTAATAGGCGCGAATGACGAGCAGGCCGGCATATTCACCCTGCGCGCCTGAATTTGGCTGCAGCGAGATCGCGTCATAGCCGGTGATCTGGCAAAGCTTGGTGGAAAGATCCGCGATCAGCTCGGCATAGCCCTCGACCTGGTCCGTCGGCGCGAAGGGATGGATGTTAGCGAATTGCGGCCAGGTAATCGGAATCATCTCCGCGGTCGCGTTAAGCTTCATCGTACAGGAGCCAAGTGGAATCATACTGCGATCCAGCGCGAGATCACGGTCGGCAAGCCGCCGCATGTAGCGCAGCATTTCCGTTTCCGAGCGGTAGAGATGAAAAACCGGATGGGTCAGGAAGTCGCTGTGACGGACGAGTTGCGTGGGGATCAGCTCGCCCGTTTGCGCACTCAACTCGTCGAACGACGGACTGGCGGTTTGGGCCTTCGCTTGGGATCCGAACGCCCGCCACAGTGCCTCGACCACCGCCGGAGTGGTGGTTTCATCGCAACTGATGCCGATGCGGGCCTGCGCGCTGGCGCCGATTTTGCGGAGGTTGATTCCGTTCATGGCAGCATTGTTGAGGATCTCGGATTGGCGCGCGCCCACCTGGACCGTGACGGTATCGAAGAAGGCGGCCTGCTGCACGCGCCAGCCGAGTCGCGTCAGTCCTTTGGCCAATGTTAGTGCGGTGCAATGCACGTTGCGCGCGATATGCCTGAGACCGTCGGGGCCGTGATAGACCGCATACATTGCGGCGATCACCGCCGGCAGAACTTGCGCCGTGCAGATGTTGGAGGTCGCCTTCTCGCGGCGGATGTGCTGCTCGCGCGTTTGCAAAGCGAGCCGGTAGGCCGGCTGACCACGGGAATCGACCGATACGCCGACGATGCGGCCGGGAAGTGCGCGCTTGTAGGCATCCTTAGTTGCAATAAAGGCAGCGTGCGGACCGCCGTAGCCCATCGGCATGCCGAACCGCTGAGTGGAGCCGATGGCGATGTCCGCCCCCAATTCCCCGGGCGCAGCGAGCAGTGTCAGCGCGAGCGGATCGGTCGCCATGACAACGCATGCGCCGGCGCCGTGCAACGCTGAAATGACAGCGCGGAAATCCCGAATTTCGCCTGAGGTCCCGGGATATTGCAGCAGCGCGCCAAAAACTGCAGCAGGCTCGAGCTCTTTCATCGGATCGCCGACCTTAATGGTCCAACCCAGCGGCTCGGCGCGCGTGCGCACTACCGCAATCGTTTGCGGATGGCATTCCGCATCGACGAAAAACGCGTTCGCACGCGATTTGGCCACGCGGCTTGCCATCGCCATGGCTTCCGCCGCAGCAGTCGCCTCATCGAGCAACGATGCGTTCGCGATGTCGAGCATGCACAGCTCGGAGATCATGGTCTGGAAATTCAATAAAGCTTCGAGCCGCCCTTGGCTGATCTCGGGCTGGTAGGGTGTATAGGCCGTGTACCAGGCGGGATTCTCAAGAATGTTGCGCTGAATCACCGGCGGCAGGATCGTTCCATAATATCCCTGACCTATCAGTGACGTGAAAACCTTATTCTTATCCGCGATCATGCGGAGCTTCTGCAGAGCCTCGGTTTCCGAAATTCCCGCCGGGAGCGCTAAGGGGCCCGCTTGCCGGATAGAGCATCTCGCTCACGTCCCCGGGTGACGGCCCGATATGACGGCGCGAAAAATCGCTCGGGTCAAAGTCGGCGGCGGAGGTTCTGGAAAACATCGCTTTCACCTTTTCGGATCGCAGCTTCGGCTTGACCGCAGCGGAAAGTTTCACGCAATCATCGCCTCGTACGCCTTCTCATCGAGCAGGCGGTCGAGCTGGGACGGATCGGAAATCTTGATCTTGAAGAACCAGCCCTTGCCCATCGGATCGCGATTCACGAGCGCCGGCTCATCGACGATAGCTTGATTGATCTCGGTGACTTCGCCGCTCACCGGCACATAAACGTCCGAGGCGGCCTTGACGGATTCAACGACTGCCGCCGCCGCTCCCTTTTCGGGTCTCGCTCCAGGTGTCGGTAATTCAACGAAAACGAGGTCGCCGAGCTGTTTCTGCGCATAATCGGTGATCCCAACGGTGGCGATATCGCCTTCGACACGAAGCCATTCATGGTCTTCCGTGAATTTCAACATCGCGATTGGTGTCCGCACTTTAATGTCAGTTGCGTTTGTACCGATGCGGGACGAAAGGCAAATCACAGACTCGCAACGCAATGCGCTTGCCCCGCACGTCGCCGAAAGTCCGAGTACCTATCGTTGCAAAATTTTTGTCGATGTAGCCCATTGCGATTGGCGCCTGCGCAGTGGGCCCAAAGCTGCCGGATGTGACGATTCCGATCGTGCTTGTCGAAATCTCGTCCCCGTAGAGCTTTGCACCACCGCGCACGGGTACCCGATGCTCGCTTTTGAGTCCCACTCGCCGCCGTGGTACGCCGTCCGCCAATTGCCGCAGAATGACCTCTGCGCCGAGAAATCCGCACGCGCGCGATCCGCCAACGCGGCGAACTTTCTGAATTGCCCACTCGAGTGAGGCCATTACCGGCGTCGTAGTCGGATCGAGATCGGACCCGTAGAGACAAAGTCCGGCTTCCAGCCGCAAAGTGTCGCGCGCGCCAAGACCGATCGGCAACACCGAATTGTCCTCACATAGCGCATGCGCCAGGCCCTCAACGCGATCAGCCGCGATGCTGATCTCAAATCCGTCTTCGCCGGTATAGCCGGACCGCGAAACCTCGCAGTCTGCGCCCAGGATCGGCACCGTGCGCACGTCCATGAAACGCATCGTGGTAGTCGCGGGCGCGAGGCGCGACAGCACTGTTTCCGCGAGTGGGCCCTGCAACGCAATCAGCGCGCGATCCGGCAGAAGCTCAATTTTGCAAACTTGTCCAAGATGTCGACGTAGGTGCGCCAAGTCGGCGGTCTTGCAAGCGGCATTGACAACGAGCACCAGATGATCACCGCGATTGGCGACGATCAGGTCGTCGAGAACTCCGCCAGCAGCGTTCGTAAACAGCGCGTAGCGCTGCCGCTCCTCTGAAATGCCGATGACGTCAATGGGGACCAACGTTTCCAGCGCGCGAGCGGCATCTTCCAGGCGTCTTGACATCGGGCATACGGCGATCTGCCCCATATGCGAAATGTCGAACAGGCCGGCGGCAGCACGAGTATGCAGATGCTCGGTCAGGATACCGGTAGAATATTGCACCGGCATCTCATAGCCGGCGAAGGCAATAAACCGCGCGCCGCGTTCGACGTGAAACCTATAGAGCGGCGTGCGCAGCAGTGACGCGGTTTGACGCGCTTCGCTCATGCGCGCCCCCGCCGGTTGGCAGGTCGCGCCGATCGAAAAGGAATGAGAGAAGAGCCAGACCGCATTGGAGCACCTCTTGACGGCGATCGCGCCGCTGTATCGGTGCCCCCTCTGTGTGTTTGCCTGAGAACGTTATCCCGTCGGCGGGCGCAACGCGCGCCTCTTTCCAGAGTGCGTCAGTCACCGCGGTCCTTTTGCCTGAGAGTTTCCGGGGCGGTTGCTCCTTCGGCGTCGGAAGACCGATCTCTCCCGCGATGATTTCAGTGTGGACTAATTTTCGGTTTTGGACCTCGTTTGCGATGTTCGCCGTTTCGATAAGACGAGGGATCGAGTCGCTGCAAAGTATCGTCAAAATCGCTCGCCGGTGCAACAATTGAATGTTCACCGCACCCAACGGCCTTTCCTTCGGGCTTGAGTGTTGTAGGATTAAGGCTTAATCCGCGCACGGGGGAGGGCCGATGAATGACTGCTTCTTCGTACGTTGCAGAGGATTTAGTAGCTCGGAAAAAATCCATTGTCCGGGTCATTGGGTCGAGTTTAGCGGGTACCAGCCTCGAATGGTACGATCACGCCATTTATGGATCTGCCGCCGCCCTCGTTTTTCCAAAATTGTTTTTTCCACAAAGCGATCCACTGACAGGTACGCTGCTCTCGATGACGATTTATGGGGTCGGGTTCTTATCGCGCCCGCTTGGCGGACTCTTGTTTGGTCATTTTGGTGATCGGATCGGACGCAAAACCATTCTCATCATCACGCTCCTCCTTATGGGCGTCACAACATTCCTGATTGGCCTCTTACCGACATATGCGACGATCGGCATCGCGGCGCCAATCTGCTTAACGGTACTTCGGCTTGTGCAAGGTATTGCACTAGGCGGAGAATGGGGCGGTGCCTCGCTTATGGTGAGCGAAATCGACCCTGAAGGCCGCAGGCGCGGCTTTTATGGCAGCATGGTGCAAGTAGCTTCGCCGGTCGGATACTTATTGGCCTACGGCGTCTTTACAGTTGTGACCTACTCGCTTTCACCAGAAGGTTTCCTGGATTGGGGATGGCGTATTCCCTTTCTTGCCAGCGCCGCTTTGATAATCATCGGTTATTACATCCGTCGAAGCGTTGCAGAGTCGCCATTATTCGTGGAAATCGAAACACGCAAGGCAAAGTCCAGCGCACCCATTGCGGAGGTGCTGCGCCTGCATTGGCGAAGCGTGCTCATTGCGATGGGCAGTCGGATTGGCAGTGATATCGTATTCTACGTTTTTAGTGTGTTTCTACTGGTGTATTTGCGATTAAGGCTTGGCCTTGACACGACCACCCTTGGGGTGATGGCACTTCTCGGTGCTTCGTTCGCGCAGCTGATCGGCATTCCAATCTTCGGCGCCTTGTCGGATCGATTCGGACGACGCCCTATTCTCATCTTTGGCGCAGTAAGCTGCATCATTTGGAGTTTTGTCTTTTTCATCCTGATCGACACCAAGATCACAAGCCTGATCTTTTTGGCAACGTTTATCGGCATGTTCTTGCACGCCGCGATGTGGGCCCCACTTTCATCTTACATGCCTGAAATGTTCGAGACGCGCGTGCGGTACACTGGCGCATCTCTCGGATTTCAGGGCGCAAGCGTCTTTGGCGGTGCATTGGCCCCAATCATTTCAACTTGGTTGCTCGGCACGTATCAGGCCGCGTGGCCGATTCAGATTTATGTCGTTTTGGTACTGTTGCTGTTGATATTTTGTGTGTGGCTTGCCAAAGAGACCGCGCACGAAAACCTGCGGTTCACGCGCGAACACGCCTAGCACCTGCAGGCTTACCCTGTGCTTGAGTCTGAATAGGAATCCTCAGTTCGTTGCACACTGTTCGAATGTAAGCAGCGCTCGTTTTTATAAAGCTGACAGTCTCATCGTAACCGTATGGCCTGTCTGCGTACTGTTGCCAGTTGGGAATCTCGCCGCCGCCGATCTTTCTCTCATACTCCTGAACCATGAGCATGTAGGCGCCGTATTCTTCCACAGTAAGGTCAGGGTGGCCCTCCAGCCACAGCGGATCAAAAATATCGATCCGCCGACGTGTGATTGCTCGTGGCCGGTCTACGTGCGAATCGTCATTCTCGATCGAAAGATTGAGATCCGGATTGCTCGCATAGAGGATCGGGAGCAACTGGCGGAAGTCAACCACACCTTGACCGCAGGGGCGCAGCTGGAAATCCAGCGCTCCATCATGATACCCAATGAAAGCGTCCTTGATGTGGGTCTGACGGACATAGGGGGCCACACGGCGCGCCGCGAAGATTGGATGTTCCCCTCGCTGGAGCGGATTGGCGGTATCCAGAACAACACCCATTACGTCCGGGCCAATACTCTCGACCAACCGCACAACCTCGAATGAAGTGATCTCCTCGTGCGTCTCCAGGTTCATATGAACCCCGAGATCACGAGCAATCGGTGCGAGCTTTTCAAGAAATCGTTCAGTTGCTGTCAATTGCTCGGGCCAAGTGACGTCAGTACGAAAGCGGTCATACGCAAGCCGTCCTCGGTAGTTCGCTTTAAAATTGGCGGTGGAGATCCACAGTTCGCGACAGTCGATCGCTGCGCAGGCCACCATCATGCGCCGGAATCCTTCAACAATGTCGCCGTCGCCGATAGCTCGAAGCTCAGGCGCGTCCGCTGTGGCATACGGATTTACCTTGCCAAGACCTGTTTCCATGTACATGCCGAGTTCATCGGCCCGTTGACGGATCTCCTTGAGTTTCTGCAGATCAAGTGTCGGACTCATGTCGAGCACAGTGCGGAAAAACAAACCACCCATCCCGAGCTCTTTGCCGTGTTCCAGGCTGCGGATAGGTCCGCGCTTGGCCGATTCAGGAATCTTGCGACCATCAACACCAAGCCGCATCTGAAGCTCCCACCATGTTCCTGCCGTCTGCAAAATTGCGCGTTTTCAATCTTCACCTCAAGAGCGATTCGTTTCAAAGTAGCAGCCGCTTGTGTCGCAAAAAGAGCAAGGGACATGGGAATATCCGCCGAAGAATTTCAGCGCCGACAATTGCGATTGTTGGACGCCTGCAGCGATTTGGACCTGGATGCACTTTTGATTGTAGCAAACGGCAGCTGCTTTGGGCTGAGCGGCAGATCGCAGGGCTACATGGGATTTTTGTGCGGATGGAATTCGTTTGATTCTCCTTCCGCACTGGTCCTGCAGTATGGTCAATCGCCCCGTCTCGTCGTCGTGCATCGCCGCATGATGCTGATGGCACTTGAAACAGTGCCCAATATGCCGGTTGATTGGATCGACCAAGACGCCTTTGGATTAGGGATTAAGCGCGCCGTTACAGCAAACGGTATTTCTCTGCGCCGGGTAGGTATATGCGGTTGGGAAGACGTGATTGCAAAGTCTTGGAAGAGTGTTGAAACGGAATTATCGGGCACTGAGTTCGTCGACATTACAGACCGAGCCGTGGCGTTGCGCGCTATTAAATCTGCGGCACAGTTGCAAATGCACCGTGAGGCCGCCCGGCTATGCGATGAGATGTTCGGCTTCCTTTCTAAGCTGTCGGTCGTTGGCCAAGTCGGGTATCAGATCAAGGCTGATATCGAGTGCTTTGCGAAACAGCAAGGCGCTGAATTCGTGCAACACTGGATGAGCATAGGCAATCCACCCGATTACCCGCGCTACTTTCATCCTGAAAACCGGCAACTCGTTCAAAAGGGCGATACAGTTGTCTATGGCATGCAAATTATTCTGGATGGTGTGTGGGGCCATGCTGTCCGGTGTTATTCAGTGGGCCCAGCGAGCGATCGTCATCAGACGATCCAATCTGCTGTCCTCGCGTTCCAGAGCAAATTCATCGAGAAGATGCGAGCTGGCGCCGAAATGAGTGAGGTTGTGCGTGCTGGTTTCAAATTGAGGCAGCCCATTTACGAGGCGATCGGACGTGGGAAGGTCGATATGCTTCGGCTCGGCCATGGCATTGGCTATTCGTACACGGAACCAGGGATCTCGGAAGTCTTTCCGCGCTCATATTACGATGTCGAAGAGGAGCTGGTTCGCTCGGTGCCGGGTCGTTTTGAACCGGGCATGATTTTCGAGATTCACCCACTATTTTTCTACAGTGATGGAGCTGCCGCAGTTGGAGACATGGTCGTCATCGACAGCGGGGGACCTAGGTTCATGACGCAATACCCACGCTCAATTATCGAGTTCCACGCATGAGTTCCGCGAAAGACAGCGGAATCGAACCGCTTATCGTCGCGTTGGGTGATCGTCATTACGAAGTCAATCGACCCTGGGCGGCGGACCACATAACCCACGGCCGCGTAGCCGGCTGGCGAAGCGACGTTGCGACTGACAGTGCCGACCGTCTCTACGTGTTTTACCGTTTTGATCGGTACATTGATCCGCCAGGACTACCTGTGGTCGCGGTATACGAGCGAACAGGGCAGCTGGCACGCACGCTCGAGCTGCCGGACGTTTCAGACGGGCACGGTATCTCTATCGGCCCCGCAGACGAGATCGTTCTGGTCGACCGCGATCGTCATGTTGTTCTCATTCTGGCAAATGATGGCACAGCAAAGCTGATCCTTGGAGAACGCGACAGGCCCGGTCGGCCCTTCAGTCACCCGACTGCTGCGAAAATTGGGCCCGGTGGGGACATCTTCGTAACGGATGGGTACAGCAATTCACAAGTCCATCGTTTTTCCTCGGCCGGGAAATTGATCAGGAGCTGGGGTTTTCCAGGAACGGGACCGGGCGAATTCAGTACGCCACACGACCTCGCATTTACTAAAGATGGCACGCTGGTTGTATGTGATCGAGAGAACAACAGAATCCAACTCTTCGATCTGGATGGGAAATTCATTCGCGACATTCGAGACGTATTCCATCCCATGGCAGTTATTGTGGACAACGAAGGTATGATCCTCGTGAGTGACCAAATACCGCGGCTTTCGATGTTCGATCTCCAAGGCAGACTTGCAGGTCGTTGCCGCCCTGCCTTGTATGGTGGACACGGGATATGCCTGGATAGCGTTGGGAACATCTACTTGGCGGAGCTGCGAGTGAATCGAATCACGCGCCTTAAGCGGCTTCGCTAGGCTGGGCGGAACGTAGCTGGGGCGCTCGTATAAGACGAAATCACTAGCTCGATCGAGCGAGGTAGACACCATTACGCCATTTCAGAGCGCGCAAGGGATCCCGCAGGCAAACCGGCAAAGCTGATTCGCAGAATGGTGAGGTTTCTGCGACGCCGTATTTGTGGTCAAGGCCGAGCGCTGACCTTCGTGGGCGTTGCGGAAACCTTCGTTGCACTGAACCGCGGGCCACGAGTGGAACCTATGGATATTTGGTCAAGATAGCGGCCGCCGGGTTGAGGTGAAGCACGGAGTGAGTGGGTGGAGGGTCGGCGCGAGCTTCCTGCTTGTTCGGGAGCATCGATCTGATGACATTCACTCCGTAGTCTGTAGTTCGTACCCCGTGATTCGTAGCCCCAGGCTGGCTCCGGTTTCGTCAGGATAACCGCCTCTGAGACTTCCGCTCATTGAGGTGTGGCAGAACATCATGCAGCCCGAGCCCGTACCATCCGATCGGGAAGTGCTGGCAGGTCTCGTCGAGCGCGTCACGTTCCACAACGAAGAGAATGGTTTCTGCGTTCTGCGGATCAAGGCACGCGGCCACCGTGACCTCATCGCGGTTGTCGGTCATGCTGCAGTGATCTCCGCCGGCGAGTGGGTCACGGCATCAGGCGAATGGGTCAATGACCGCACTCATGGGCAGCAGTTCAAGGCAAGGTTTCTCAAGACCTCGGAACCGACTTCGCTCGATGGCATCGAAAAGTATCTCGGGTCTGGGATGATCCGCGGCATCGGCCCGATCTACGCCAAGAAGCTCGTTCGCGCCTTTGGCGAGAAGGTGTTCGATACGATCGAAGTGGAGCCAGAGCGGCTGAGAGAAGTGACGGGCATTGGTCCGGTACGAGCTGGCCGTATCACCGCTGCCTGGGCCGAGCAGAAGATCGTGCGCGAGATCATGGTCTTCCTTCATAGCAAT
>WNFS01012682.1_pt1 | contig 11184 bp, 8 predicted proteins | sample 5400141 | NCBI WGS metagenome assembly WNFS01 (sample SAMN13153358, study PRJNA577476) | soil metagenome | isolation source: 60 cm saprolite under Madrone tree | place: USA:California | collected 2016-06-14 | reverse complement strand
CGCTGCCCTATCTCATTCCCAATTTCTGGACCGCGACCGCCGTCGCCATCGCCGTGGTCGCGGTCGAGCTCGTGGCCATCTCCTACATCCGTAACCGCTTTATGGACACGCCGTTCCTCGCGGCGACATTCCAAGTCATTGTCGGGGGCGCGCTGGTGTTCGTCGCAGGGATTTTGATCGGGAGCTCGTGAAGGTCGGTCCCGAACCCATGTTCGTCCTCGCGCATCTGTCGGACCCGCACCTTGGACCGCTGCCGAGGCCTCGCCTCGCCGAGTTCGCCGGCAAGCGCGCGGCCGGTTTTTTCAACTGGCGGCGCAAGCGCCACCGCATCCACCGCGCCGACGTGCTCACGCGCGTGACGGCGGACCTCAAGACGCAGGCGGCCGACCACATCGCGGTGACCGGCGACCTCGTCAATATTTCGCTTGCGGCCGAATACGCGCCGGCGCGTGCGTGGCTTACCTCCCTCGGGCCGCCGCGCGATGTCACCTTGGTGCCAGGCAATCACGACATCTACGTGCGTGCCGCCGCAGCGTATCCGCAGCTCCACTGGGGCGACTATATGCGCGGTGACGATGCGGCCGAGACGAGCTTTCCGTTCGTGCGCCGGCGTGGCCCGCTGGCGCTGATCGGATTGTCGACGGCGGTGCCGACCGCGGCCTTCTTGGCCACGGGCCGGCTCGGCCGCGAGCAGATCGGGTTGCTTTCCGAGCTGCTGGATCGTCACCGCGAGTTCTTTCGCGTGGTGCTGATTCATCATCCGCCGATCAGCAAGCCGGCGCGGCATCTCAAGCGGCTCGTCGACGGCCCCGACTTTCGTGCTGTCTTGGCGCGGCAAGGAGCGGAACTCGTCATTCATGGGCACGACCACGCGCACTCACTCATGGAGCTCGAGGGGCCGCAGCGACGGATCCCAGTCCTCGGCGCGCCGTCTGCGTCGGCCGCGGCCGCACCGCCGGCCGAGCGCGATTGCGCCGGCTACAACCTCTACCGGATCGAAAGCGGCAGTGGCGGCTGGCGCTGCGAAGCGATCTGGCGTGGCCCTGCACACGACGCCGACGGCATCATCGAGATCAAGCGGATCGCGCTTATCGATTAGTCAATCAGGTGTATTGAGTTCCGTTGCGGAGCGGCTACGGCTGCGAGCCGAAGATCAATGCAGCGGCGACCAAGCTCGCCATCCCCACGATAAGGCCGAAGAGGAACGCCTTGACCGCGTGCGCCCGTAGCGGGTTTCCTGCAGGAACCGGTAGACCCGCTTATCGCGGCCCATGCTTATGTGCGCGACGGGGTCGATCCACAGCCGCGGCGTCTCGCCCCGGCTGATGCCGCGATCAAAAAGCTCGATCTCTTTGGGAAGTTCCTCGAACAAGGGGTCGAGCGCCTCGTTGAGCAACTCGAGCCGAGCAACCTCGGCGTCGTGCAGGTCAATGACGACGCCGCTGCGTTCGGCCTGATCGACACGCGCCTTGCGCAACGCCTCCTTGAGCGGTTGCGGCGGCGCGCTCGGCGTCTCCTTGCGTTTGCGTCCCCACATGTGCGGCACCCTAGCAATCGAGGCCGCCAAGGCAAGCGTGCCGGCGCAGGGACGTCAGGATTATTCCGGGTCTGCGAGCTCACACGCAGCGGCCGCCGTCGACCTCCAGCACGTTCCCGGTGAGGAAGGAGGCTTCGTCGGAAGCGAGAAACAGCGTGGCGTTGGCGACGTCTTGGATCGTCGCAAAGCGGCCGAGCGGCACCGTAGCCTTGAACTGCGCCCGCAGCTCCGGCGAATCGCCGCCCATGAAGGTCGGCAAGAGCGGCGTCTCCGCCATGACCGGCGCGATGGCGCAGACGCGAATGCCGTCGCCTGCAAGCTCCGCCGCCATCGATTTGGAGACGAGGTTCACCGCTCCCTTGGAGGCGTTGTACCAGGTCAGCCCCGGGCGCGGCCTGATCCCGGCGGTTGAGCCGATATTGATGATGACGCCGCATTTTTGCTTGCGCATCAGCGGCACGACCGCGTGCGCGAACAGGAAGATCGATTTGACGTTGACCGCCATGAGGCGATCGAACTCGGTCTCGTCCACGTCGAGCATGGGCCGCCGCACGTGGCTCATGCCGGCATTGTTGACAAGGATGTCGATTCGCCCAAAGGCGTCAACCGTCGCCTTGACCGAGGCGTCCACGTCTGCGCGCTGCGACACGTCGCAGCGCACCGCAATCGCCTTGTTGCTGATCGAAGCCGCGGCTTGCCGCGCAGCGTCGGCGTTGATGTCGACGACCGCAACACGCGCGCCCTCGCGTGCGAATGTCTGGGCGATGCCTTTGCCGAAGCCCGATGCCGCGCCGGTGACGAGCGCAACCTTGTTGTCGAGGCGCATGGTCCGTTCCTTTCTTGCTCTCCTGCTGCGGTGATCAGTAACGACCTAGCTCAGAGCACCGCTGTCGTCCCCGCGCAAGCGGGGACCCGTATTCCAGGGTCGGTGCGTCCCCGATTACACGACCTTCGGATCACTTGATCAGCCGGGTTTGACTCCGTACGCATGCGCCCAGCCCAAGCCGTCTTCCGTCCGCCCGCGCGGCCGGTACTCGCAGCCGACCCATTTGCCGTAACCGAGCCGATCGAGCGTCGCGAAGATTTCGGGGTAATTCACTTCGCCCTCGTCGGGCTCGTGCCGCGACGGCACGGCCGCGATCTGCACATGACCGACGAGGGGAAGATGTTTCTCGAAGCGCCGGATGAGATCGCCGCCGACGATTTGCGCGTGATAGAAGTCGAACTGCATGCGCACGTTCGGCCGCTCCACCTTGGCGATGATATCGGCCGCCTGCTCGGCACGGGTCAGAAAGTAGTCCGGCCGGTCGCGTGGATTGATGGGCTCGATCAACAGCGTGATGTTCTTTTCCTGTGCCGCGTCGGCGGCGCGTATGAGATTTCTGATGAAGGTCATCTCCGCCGCCGGCCGTTGCTCCGGCGGCACTTTCCCCGCGAGGCAATGGATTTGGCAGCCGCCGATGGCGGTCACGTAATCGAGCGCCTGCTTGAACAGCGTGGCGAATTCCCGCTCGCAGCCGGGCACCGCAGTGACGCCGAACTCGCCGGCCGGCGCCTGACCGGGCGCGGTGTTGATGCCGAGCATGATCAATCCGTGGCGGTCGAGCTCGGCTCTCACGGCGGAGGGGGCGTGGTCGTAGGGGAGTTGCAGCTCGACGGCACGAAAGCCGGCGGCAGCGGCCGCCGCAAACCGCTCGATCAGCGGCCGCTCGGTGAAGAGATACGCGAGATTGGCGGCGAAGCGGGGCATGAAGAATGAACCGTGGGGGATAATCTTATAAATGAAATCTGAGAGAGGTGGAGCTTTGCGGGGTGGGCTGTGCCAATATCCTGCCTCGACCTGCTGAGTACGCTCTCGACCTCCTAGCATGCTCGCCAACGACAGCTTCCATATCGCCGTCTTGCCCGGCGACGGCATCGGGCCGGAAGTCATGGCGCCGGCGCTGGCTGTGCTCGACAAAGTTGCCGCATCGACGCCGGGCCTGAAATTCCGTTTCACCGAAGGGCCGGCGGGGGCGAGCCATTACCGCGAGACCGGCGCCTCGATGCCGGCATCCACCATCAAGCTGTGCGAGCAGGCTGATGCGATCCTGCTCGGCGCCTGCGGGCTGCCGCACATCCGCTATCCCGACAATACCGAGATCATGCCGCAGGTCGAGCTGCGCTTCATGTTCGACCTCTATGCCGGCCTGCGCCCGTGCCGGCTCATCCCGAACGTCCCGAGCCCGATCGTCGGCGCGGCCGAGCGCGGCATCGACCTCATCGTGATCCGCGAATCGACCGAGGGACTGTTCGCCTCGATGGGCAAGGGTGTGGTGACGGAAACGGAAGCGCGCGAGACGCTCCTGATCACGCGCAAGACCTCGCAACGCCTGTTCGATTTCGCCTTTCGCCTGGCGCGCCGGCGCAAGGAGCGCGGCGGCCGCGGCCTTCTCACCTGCGTCGATAAGGCGAATGCCTTCAAAGCCTACGCCTTTTTCCGCGGCATGTTCGACGAGTGCGCGGCGCGCTATGGCGACGTCGAGACCGATCGCCTCTACGTGGACGCATGCTCCGCCATGCTGGTGCGCCGCCCGTGGGATTTCGACGTGATGGTGATGGAGAACATGTTCGGGGACATCATCTCCGATCTGACGGCCGGGCTGATCGGCGGCATGGGGATGGCACCCTCGGCCGACATCGGCGACGCGCATGCGGTGTTCCAGCCCTGCCACGGCACCGCGCCCGACATCATGGGCAAGCGGCTCGCCAATCCCACCGCCATGATTCTTTCCGCCGCGCTGATGCTCGACTGGCTTGGCGACCGTCATGGCCATGCCGGGGCCACCGAGGCCGCCCGCGCCATCGAGCGCGCCGTGGACCGCGCCTTCGCCGAGGGGCTTAAGCCTTGCGAATTCGGCGGCGGCGACGGCACCGCCGCAATCGGCGGCGCTGTGCTACGGGCCCTGGACGCCTCACTAGGGAGATAGAATGGGTCATGCCCACTCTCTGGTGGGATATGTCGATTTGTGGTTGACGCAAACGCGGGTGCTTGGTTCGTTACGGAGTTGGCTCGGCGCAGCACAAGCCGCCCCGCGAGGCGGCGCGCGCAGGGCCGGAGTGAACCGCCGAGGCTTGGGCCCCCATGAATGCCCAGGAACTGTTGCAGCAGATCGCAGACTACTGCCGCAGCACCGGATTGGCAGAATCGACCTTTGGCCGCCGCGCGGTCAACGACGGCAAGCTCACCGCACGATTGCGTAACGGCGGCCGCATCACCACCGAGACGCTCGACCGCATTCGCGGCTTCATGGAGATGAACCGGGCACCGGCCGTACGCGCCGCGGTCCTGGAGCACCCGCGCGGGCCGCGCCCTCCAGCCACACAGCCCCCAAGCGGCCAGCGCGATCCGCAGCGCAATTTCCGCTTCTTCGATAACCGGCAGAAGTATCTCCTCTTCGTCAGCACCTGCAGCGAAAAATGGGTGGTTGCGAGCCGCGTCGCGCTCGAGCTTGCCAATGTCCATCCGCGCCCGCCGGCCCTGCGCGTGTTCGACGCCGGCGTCGGCGATGGCACCGTCCTGCTGCGGGTGATGCGCGCGATGCATGACCGCTTTCCGACCACGCCGTTCTACGTCGTGGGCAAGGAGATCAGCCTCGAGGACGTGCGGCTTGCCTTGCAGAAAATGTCCGACCGTTTCTTCGAGCATCCGGCCACCGTTCTGGTGCTGACCAATCTCGCCTATGCCGACGCGCCGCGGCTGGCGGTCAAGTCGCTGTCCGCGGCCTCGAGCATGGTGTGGCATGAGGTGCCGCTCTCCGGCGATTCCGCCTATCGCTTCGAGCAGCAAATCACCGATCTCGTGCCCTTCCTGTCGCAGAACTGGAAAGCGGGGGTGAGCCCGAAAACCGGCAATCCGGCCTACGAGCGCCCGGTGGTGCTGGTGCTCTATCGTGCGGATCATAAGTTCCTGCTCGACCCGATCATCCCGCGTCCCGGCGGCACGGTCGCCAACTACGACCTCGTCATCGCCTCGCAGCCCTACCGCGCGCGCGCCTCGCTCGAGTTCAAGGCCAAGCGCGTGATCGCGCCGCTGGCCAAGGCGCTGGGACCAGGCGGCAGGCTGATCGCCATCCATTCCCATGGAAACGATCCAGGCATGGAGATCATCCGGCGCGTATGGCCCGGCGACAATCCATTCATTCACGACCGCCATCAGATCATGAAGGCGGTGAAGCAGGAGCTCGGCCCCGCCGGGCGCGAGCTCAACTTCAACGCCTATGCCGACAACCGGTCCCTGTTCCGGTACGACATGCACACTCTGCCAAGCGAGATTTCGGATCAGTCGATCGGCACCTCGACCCTTTTTGCCGCGTGGAACGCGGCGATCTACGTGGCGCAGGTCGAGGACGACCGGCTCGCTGAGGTCGTCGCCGACGGGCGCTATCTCGAGTCCACGCGCGAGGTCCTGCGCGAACGCGAGGGCCTCTGGTTCTTCGATGAGTCCTACGTGATCTCGCGCCGGCGCGAGTGAAGGCATGACCGCAGCTTCCGCCATGAGCCCAGTCAAGGACCGCGCCGATCCGATCGACGCCATCGCAGACTTTACGAGTGGCTTCTCGCTTGAAGTGACGCGGCCGACGCCGGACGGGAATGTTCGCCCGTCACAGCGCGACCGGTGCTGGATCCAATCAGGGGATTGGATCACGGTTCTCGTCGGAACGGTTGGAAGCGTTGGTCAGTGTCCCGCGCCGGCGGGAAGACGCACCGTGAAGACCGAGCCTTTGCCCGGCTCGCTTGTCACTGTCACGTCCCCGCCCATCATGCGCGCGAGCTTGCGGGTGATGGCGAGGCCGAGCCCAGTGCCCCCGTAGCGCTGCGCGGTCGAGGCATCGGCCTGGGCGAATTCCTCGAACAGCTTGGCCTGCTGTTCCGTCGTCATGCCGATGCCGCTGTCGGCGACGGCGAGCTCGATCCGGTCGCGACCGTCGTTGAGCCTTCGCGCCCGCAGCGCCACCTCGCCCTGTTTGGTGAACTTGCAAGCATTGCTCAACAGGTTGAGCAGGATCTGCCGCAGCCGCATCGGGTCGACCGTGAGCGCGCCGAGATCGGCAGGGGCATCGACCACGAGGCGGTTCTGGTTCTGCTCGGCGAGCTGGCGTGCGGTGCCGATCACCTCGTCGATCAGCGGCGCCAGTTTCACGGTCGAGGGATTGAGCTCGAGCTTACCGGCTTCGATCTTCGAGAGATCGAGCACCTGGTTGATTAGGCCGAGCAGGTGGGTGCCGGCATTGTGCACGCGGCGCAACGGTTCCTGGGCCTTTTCCGTGCCGAAGCGCGCCGCGTTGGTGAACATCATCTCGGTCAGCCCGATAATGGCGTTCAGCGGCGTGCGTAGCTCATGGCTCATGCTGGCAACGAACTGCGACTTGTGCTCGCTCGCCATTTCCAGCTGGCGGCTCTTCTCCTCCACTTCGGCGAAGAGATTCGCGTTCTGGATCGCCAGCACGGACTGTGCCGCGAAGGTTTGCAGCAAATCGACGGTGTGCTGGGGAAATTCGCCGGGTGCCTTGCGGCGTACCACCAGCGCGCCGACGATGCGGTCGGCGCTGAGCAGCGGTACGGTCAGGTGGGCGCGGAAACCGGCGCGCACGATGACGTCGAGCACGGGCGATGACGGATCGTTCCGAACATCCGGAATCTGGACCGGCATGCGCCGCTCTGCAGCCTTGCCAATCGCCGTCTCGCCGATGTGCATATGCCGATCTTTGATCTCCGCGATGATCTTATCGTCCATTCCGTAGGTCGCGCGCAGCCGGAATTCTTGGGCAGCATCGTCGAACACATAGATCGCACCGGCCTCGGTACTGGACAGCTGGGTCGCCTTGGCGACGATGGTGGTGAGGACGGTCTCGAGGTCGACTGTCGAATTGACCGCCTGGCTCACGTCGCCGAGGGCGCGCAACTCCTCGACCGATTGTGCCAGCTCGGCCGTGCGCTCCTTGACCTGCTGCTCGAGCCGGTCGGCGGCCTGTGCCTTCTCCACCAGCAAATCGTCGCGTTCCAACGTGTTCTTGCGGAGGATTTCGACCACTCGCCCCATTTCCGCGACTTCGTCACTGCCGGAAATGTCGATCGGCGTGTGGTGGTTGCCGCCCGCAATGGCGAGCATGCCGCCGCTCAGACGCGTGAGCCGGCGGATGAGATTGCGGCTGACATAGAGCCAGACGATCAGGATCGAGCCGATCAAGCTCAAGATCGCGAACGATAGGAGGATGCGCGCACTCAGCCGCTGAACCGAGAGGGCTCCTTTGGCCGACGAATCAACGTCAGTTTCGGCCTCCGATACCAGGCGGTCGACGGCCGCAGTGAGGCGCACGGACAAATCGGCATTTTCAGCAATCAGCTTTTCAGCACTGCCGATCAGATCGAGCTCCTGGCCACGGACGGCGAGTATTGCGTCCGGTCCGATGGCGAGCGTGCGAACGCGTCCGATCTGCTCGATGAAGAGGGCGCGCAGTTTCGGGTCGAGATCTTTCGCCTTCGCGTCGAGGTCATCCAGGCTCCGCCGCAGCTGGAATCCGATCACCGGAAGGCGCGACTTCTCGCCGACGGTCGCGGTTTGAACCAGCTGATCGATAACGGCAGCGAAGCCGCGCTGTGCGGTCTGCGCCGACCGGTCGAGAACGAACGATCCGGCGAGATCGCGCCCTGCTTGCGCCCCTGGTTCGGCATCGCGCTTGCGCGCCTCGTCGAGCGAGCGGCTGATTTGCATCTCCATGACTTGGAACCATGGCGCAAACAGCCGCTGCGTTTCTTGATTGGCCTGGAACACCGCCTGCAACAGTCTGGTGAGGCGCTCCTTGGTCTCAAGACGGAGCCCCACCAGGCTCTCGAGTTCCGCCAGATTCGATCGCAAGGAGGCGACCAGCAACTGGATCGTAATTGGCGCCTCGCCGGCGGTGCCGAAGCGTACGATGTCATTCAGTGCCGTGACGAGGCGATCGACTTCCGGCCGCATCCGGTTCGAGATTTCTTCGCGTTCCTTCGTCGCGGTGGCGGCGAGCAGGGCGGGCGCTGACGCGATGAGACGATCGGCCGCACGCGAGATTTCCATCGAGCTGACGACTTGCGGCACGCGGGCATCAATCAGCTCGAGCCGGTCGCCGACTTGGCGAAACGCGTAGATGCCCGCGGCGGCGGCGAGTACGGCGAAGCCGCTAATGCCAAAGAATGCGAGCAACAGCCGCGCGCGGACTCCCAGATTCCAACCCCTAAGCGTTGAATCGTCCGCCTTTTTCGCTTCTAATGCCGTCACGGCCTACCGGAACCTCAATAAAATCCCATACCAGCACGTGTTGCAGTGTACCTTGGCACGCGACTGAATGTAATCGATGCTACAATCCACTTGAGGTACCTGCACGTCACCGTGCAATTGAGAAAGGAAACGGGCATGAGGCGGCGGGATATTCTGGCCGGCGCGGGATCATTGGCCGCCGGCGCAACCTTGAGCTTCCCGGCGCCCGCGATCGCCCAGGGCATCCGCCAGCTGAAGATGGTGACCGACTGGCCCGCAGGCTCGCCGGGGCTTCAGTCCAGCGCGGCTCGTTTGGCGCAGCGGATCGGCACCGCGAGCGATGGCCGCATCAACATCGAGGTATTCCCGGCCGGCGCGCTCGTTCGCCCGTTCGAGACCTTCGACGCGGTCGGGGCCGGCGTCGCTGATATGTATCACTCGAGCGAGTACTATTGGGAAAAGAAGTCGCCGGCGTTCAATTTCTTCGGAGCGGTTCCGTTCGGCTTCACGGCGGCCGAATTGTTCGCGTGGGTCCAGTACGGCGGCGGTCAAGAGCTGTGGGACGCGCTCAGCGGCCAGTTCAACGTCAAACCGCTCCTCTGCCTCAACACCGGTTGCCAGATGGGCGGCTGGTCTACCCGCGAGATCGCGTCGCCGGAGGCGTTCAAGGGGCTGCGCTACCGGATGCCAGGTCTTGGCGCGGAGGTTCTTCGCCACATGGGCGCGATCGTCGTGACAACGCCGGGCAGCGAAATCGTGCAGACGCTCAAGTCCGGCGCCATCGATGCCAGCGAATGGGTCGGTCCCTGGCTCGACATGGCCTTGGGTCTCCACACGGTCGCCAGCTACTACTACTATCCCGGCTTCCACGAGCCGGGCACCGGCTCAACGCTCGGCATCAACAAGCGCTTGTGGGAGAGCTTGGACGCGAGCGACCAGCGGCTCATCGAGGATGCAACTGCGGCCGAGTACGCGCGCTCCACGGCGGAGTTCAACGCCAACAATGCCTTTTGGCTGCGCAAATTGCGCGACGAAGGCAAGGTCAAGATTCTCAAGTTCGACGACACGGTGCTGAAGGAACTCTACCGCATCAGCAAGGACGTGGTCGCCGAGGCTGGTTCTGGCGACAACCTTTCCAAGAAAATCTACGCGAGCTATCAACAGTTTTTCGCGTTAATCATAGACTGGAGCGACATCGCCGAAGGTGCCGTCTTGAATAGCCGCAGGCTCGCTTGATCGATCATGTCCTCGAAACCACGTAGGGACCTACACGCCACCGTGTAGAAAGCGAACAACATGAGGCGGCGAGATATTCTGGCCGGCGCGGGATCATTGGCCACCGGTGTCACCTTGAGTTTCCCGGCGCCCGCGATCGCGCAGGGAATCCGACAGTTGAAGATGGTGACGGATTGGCCCGAGGGGACGCCGGGCCTTCACGCCAACGCGGTTAGGCTCGCGGAGACGATCGGCATCGCGACCGGCGGGCGCATCAAGGTCGAGGTGTTTCCGGCCGGCGCGCTCGTGCGCCCGTTCGAAACCTTCGACGCGGTAAGTGCCGGCGTGGCCGACATGTATCATACGTACGAGGGTTACTTCGAAAAAAAGTCGCGGGCGTTCCAGTTCTTCGCTGCCATGCCCTTTGGCTTCACCGCGGACGAACTGTTCGCATGGGTCCAGTACGGCGGCGGTCAAGAGCTGTGGGACGCGCTCAGCGGGCAATTCAACATCAAGTCGCTCCCTTGCGGCAACACCGGTAGTCAGATGGGTGGGTGGTTCACCCGGGAGATTACCTCGCCGGAAGGGTTCAAGGGGCTGCGCTATCGGATGGCGGGGCCGGGCGCCGAGGTGCTCCGGCGGATGGGCGCGATCGTGGTGACCCTGCCGGCCGGCGAGATCATGCCGGCGCTCAAGTCCGGCGCCATCGATGCCAGCGAATGGATCGGCCCTTGGCTCGACGTGGCGCTCGGCCTGCACCAAGCGGCGGGCTATTACTATTATCCCGGCTTCCATGAGCCGAACGCCACGCAGGCGGTGGGCATCAACAAGGGCGTGTGGGAAAGCTTCGACGCGAGCGACCGGCAGGTGATCGAAGCCATGGCCGCGGGTGAATACGCGCGCTCTCTAGCGGAGTTCAATGCCAACAACGCACTGTCGCTGCGCAAGCTGCGCGACGAAGGCACCGTCAAAATTCTGAAATTCGACGGCTCCCTGCTGAAGGCCTTTCTCGATATCAGCAAGGACGTCGTCGCCGAGATCGGCTCCGGCGACGAGCTGTCCAAGAAAATCTACGCGAGCTACGAGCAGTTCCGCGCGTCGATCATGGATTGGAGCGACGTCGCCGAGCGCGCCTTCCTGAACAGCCGCAGGCTCG
>WNFS01004020.1_pt1 | contig 11185 bp, 10 predicted proteins | sample 5400141 | NCBI WGS metagenome assembly WNFS01 (sample SAMN13153358, study PRJNA577476) | soil metagenome | isolation source: 60 cm saprolite under Madrone tree | place: USA:California | collected 2016-06-14 | reverse complement strand
AACATCATCGATGTCTATGTCGGACGTGTCCGGCGCAAGATCGACAGCCAACAGGCTTATCCGCTCATTCATACCATCCGCGGCATCGGGTTTTGTATCCGTGCTCCTGACTAAGACGTTGCGGTCGTCGACGCTGCGGTTGGCGCTGATCTGTGTCGGACTCTTCGGCGCCGTGGTGTGTGCGCTCTTTGGTTACGTCTATTGGTCGACTGCTTCCTATGTGCGCAGCCGATCGGATCGTGCCATCGCGGCAGAGCATGTCATCTTGCGGCAGGCCTACGACCGGGTGGGACGCGGCGGGCTCGTTGCCACGATTGGACAGCGTCTCGCCGAGGCCCGCCTTGACGGCGGCCTCTACCTGCTCGCAGACGCTTCGTTTGCTCCGGTCGCCGGCAATCTGAAGGTCTGGCCCACGGTTTTGAAGGGCTCGGCCGGTTGGGGCAACTTCGATGCGCCGGAATGGAAGCCGGATGCAGCGGACAGGCCGTTGCTCCGCGCATCGTTTGAGACCCTCCCGGAGGGGTATCATCTGCTGGTGGGAAAGGACATCGACGACCTTGATGAGTTCGCGGAAAAAATCGAAATAGCGCTCTCGTTGAGCATTTTGTTGACGTTTGTCCTGGGGGGTTTTACCAGCGTTTTTGTGACGCGGCGCACTATACGGCGGATCGAAGCCATCAACGCGACCAGCCGGGCCATCATGCAAAGCGGCCTCGGCCAGCGGATTCCCCGGCAGGGCACACGAGACGAATGGGATCAGCTGGCAGAGAATCTCAATCTGATGCTTGATCGCATCGAAGGGTTGATGGGGGAGGTGAAGCAGGTCATTGACAACGTGGCGCACGATCTGCGGACGCCGTTGGCGCACATGCGCGGGAGGCTCGAAAAGGCTTATGCGAGCTCGCGTCACGGCGAACACGACCAATCACTGATCGGCGATACCATGGCAGATCTCGATTCGGTTCTGCGCATGTTCGCCTCCCTCATGCGAATCTCGCAAATCGAGGCAAATGATCGAACGGCGGCGTTCCGCGCCGTAAACCTCGCCAACCTTGCCCGGGAGGTGGTGGAGTTGTTCGATGCCGCGGCGGAAGAGAAAGGCGCGCATCTCGATGTTGTGGCGGATCAACCTGTGCTTGTTACGGGCGACCGGGACCTTTTGTTCGATGCGGTGGCCAATCTCGTCGACAACGCGATCAAGCACGGCCGCGACGCCGGTCAGGTAACGGTCGAGGTCGCGCATGACAAGGGCAGCGCCGTCATTTCGATCGCTGATGATGGGCCGGGAATCCCCGTCAACGAGAGTCAACAGGTTTTCAAGCGCTTTTACCGGCTGGAACGCAGCCGCCGCACGCCCGGCAACGGGCTCGGCCTCAGTCTGGTCGCCGCGGTTGCCCGCCTCCACGGCGCTCGCATCGAGATGGCCGACAACGCCCCTGGATTGAAGTTTAGACTTCTGTTCCCGTTGCTCGCCGGGGCTGGTCTCGATAACAGCGTTGTGCCTTAAGAGGTGCGGCGGCAATAAGGCCCGACATCCAAAAAGGGGCGGCAAGATGGCCCTGTGGCAGCTTACCCGCCTTTCCCCTTTAACCTTCCCGCATGCTGGGAACGGGGGAGGGGGCAACAAAGCTTTACGACGAACTTCGGAAATTATAACTTCCGACGCCGGACCTACTAGTCTGCCCGTCGAAGTTCCGGCGGCAGTCAGGAAACACTCGCTTGGCCGGCATCAACGAACCAGTCAGAGGACGTCGCGGCGTCGGCGAAGACGATCGCCCGGTCGTGTGGTTCGAGGTCGAGGATTTTCTCCGATATTTCGATCACTTTCGTAATCCGACCGGGTCGCAGCGGGTAGCGTTCGAAATCTTTGTCGAAGCCGAGAGGCTCTATGGCCGCCAGGGTCGGGTGAGGTTTTGCCGGCTCAGCCTCTACACGAAGCGGCTTATGCCGATCGACTTCGATGCCATCATATCGGCATATCTGAACCCGCCTGGCGCTGGCGCTCCTTGGAAGACGGTTTGGGCGCCGGCGCAGCTCTTGAGCGAATTCGCCAAGATGGCGCCTGTGATCATCCGCAATCCTCGGTTTTTTTTTCATATATCGAAAACCGCCGTGCGCGATCTCATCGAGATGGCCGTGCGGCCGCGCCGTTTCGAGCAGCTCGCGCGGCCGGGGGATATTGTCATCTCGCCGGGCGCCTCTTGGGGTTTACCGAGCTATGCAAAGCATATGGCCGCGGCGAAGGCCCGCTACGGAATCAGGTTCGCAGTCCTAATTCATGATATGATTCCCGTTGAAAATGGAGCTTTGGTTGAAAGACGCCACGCTGTTCAATTCCGAAAATGGCTTCGCGAAACGGTACCCAATGCGGATGCGATCCTTACCATCTCGAAGTATTCGCGCCAAGCTCTGCTTGAATTCGCCGCCGCGGCCGGGTGGCCGGCGCCTCGCGTTGACGTCGTAAGGCTCGGCGGCGGGTTGAGCCCGCGGCCGCGTGCCGGCGGCCGCAGAAGGATATGCCTGCCTGAGCGCTATGTGTTGTTCGTCTCGACGATAGAGATCAGAAAGAACCACGGGTTGCTTGTCCGGGTGTGGCGGCGGCTGCTGGCGCGGCACGGCGCGGACGAAATACCGGTCCTGATCTTCGTCGGGCAGATCGGCTGGATGGTCGATGACCTGCTGGCGGACCTTGCTGCGAGCGGCTATCTGGGCGGCAAGATCGAGCATCGGCCCGGCCTATCGGACGAGGAGCTCGACGAGGCCTATCGCTCCTGCCTGTTCACGATCTTTCCGAGCCTTTGCGAGGGCTGGGGATTGCCGATCGCCGAAAGCCTGGCGTACGGCAAGCTTTGCCTCGCTTCGAATCGCACGTCTATCCCGGAAGTGGGCGGCGACTTGATCGACTATTTCGATCCGTCGGACGACGACGACGCGCTGGCGAAAATCGAAAGGATGCTGTTCGAGCCCGGCTATGCGACGGAGCGGGAGGCGCGGCTGCGAGCCGAATATCGCCCCCGCACATGGGCAGACTGTGCGCATTCACTCCTGCTCCAGCTCGATCCAGCGGCGCCGAAAGTCAACGCATCACCTGCCGGAGACCCGCATGAGCGCCTTACGTCCGCGCAGCCAGCTCAAAACCCATGACGTCTTCAACCAGCCTCCGCCGTTCGAGGATGTAAACCTGTTCACATCGGACGTCGCGCTGCAAGCTGCCGTCGCCGCTGCGGGCGGGGAGACGCATGCGGAGCGGCTGTCCGCCCTCGGCGCGCAAACCGGTTCTGCCGAGACTGCTGCGTGGGCCATGCAGGCGAACGAAAATTCGCCGCGGCTGAAGGTGTTCGACCGTTACGGGCGGCGCATCGATGAAGTCGAGTTCCACCCGGCCTATCATCGGCTGATGACGCTTGGGGTGGAGGCCGGCGTCTCGTCGGCCGCGTGGAGCGGCGCTGCGGCCGGCCACGTGCTGCACGCCGGCCTTGAATTCCTGATGGCGCAGGCCGAACCAGGTGTGTGCTGCCCGATGACCATGACTGCCGCGGCGCCCGCTGCGCTCCGATGCCAACCCGACATCGCGGCAAGGTGGATGCCCAAGATCGTTGCTGCACGATACGACCCGTCCTCCCAACCGATGCAGCGCAAGTTTGGCGTGACGATCGGAATGGCGATGACGGAAAAGCAGGGCGGTTCGGACGTGCGTGCCAATACGACGCGCGCGGTCAGGCGCGACGACGGCGGATACGCATTGACCGGACACAAGTGGTTCTGCTCGGCGCCGATGTCGGATGCGTTTCTGACGCTTGCCTACACGGACAACGGCCTCACTTGCTTCCTGGCGCCACGATGGACTCCCGACGGCGAACGCAATGCGATCCACCTGATGCGCCTGAAGGACAAGCTCGGCGATCGCGCCAATGCGTCGGCCGAGATCGAATATCACGGCGCCTACGCGGAGATGGTCGGCGAGGAGGGCCGCGGCGTGCCCACGATCATCGAAATGGTCCACGCCACGCGGTTCGATTGTATTCTCGCTCCCGCCGCCTACATGCGACAGGCGGTCGCCAACGCCTTGTGGCACGCCGCGCACCGCACCGCCTTCCAGAGGAAACTGATAGATCAGCCTCTCATGCGCCGCGTGCTTGCCGATTTGGCGATCGAGTCGGAGGCCGCGACCGCACTCACCTTCCGCATCGCAAAGAGCTTCGATGAAAGCGCCGACGAGGGCGCGGCAGCGTTCGCGCGCATCGCGACGCCGATCGGCAAGTACTGGATCAACAAACGCGTGGTGAACCTCGCCTACGAAGCCATGGAGGTTCACGGCGGCGGCGGATATGTCGAGGACGGCGTGATGACGCGCATCTATCGCCAGTCGCCGCTCAACTCCATCTGGGAAGGCTCCGGCAATGTCGTCTGCCTCGACATTCTGCGCGCCATCCGGCGCGATCCGCGTTCGGCACAGGAACTCGTTGCCGAACTGGCGAAATCGCGCGGCGCCAACCGATTGCTCGATCGCGCCATCGATGGTGTGAAGTCAATGTTGGCCGGCCAGCACGAGGAGGCCCTCGCCCGGCGTCTGGCGGAGACGATGGCGCTCGCGTTGCAGGGTGCCATCCTGATGCAAAACGCACCGGGCTTTGTCTCCGATGCGTTCTGTGCGACCAGGCTCTGTGACCATCCGGGTCTTTCCTGCGGAGCATCAGACGCAAAGATTGATGTCGATGCGGTTCTCAGCCGCGCGATGCCGCACTGATAGAGGATTTAGCTTCACGATCCGACTTGGCGCGGCGCAGCGCCCAGCGCCCTGACGCGGAAAGCTTCGCGGCCGAACGCGCCCAACGCGAACACGAGCCCGTACGCGAGCACCTGCCAGGCCGGCGGTACGCCAACGTCCAGAGCGGCCAGGGAGAAATTATTGCTGAGCGTCCAGGACAGTTCATAGCCGCGGCGGCCCCAAAGCCAGCCGGCTTCCAGCAACGCCGTAAGAACGCAGGTGGCAGCGGTGAACAGCGTCAACGCCTTCGCATCGGTACCCAGCCCATAGCGGACCAGCACCCTCCAGACCATGAGCCAGACAAATATCCCGGCCAGCATGTACTGCTCCGTGTAGGTGCCTCGCGCCAATACGACGTGGAGGACCGCCAAGCCGGTGATCACGTAGTTCGTGTTGTGCAGCCGCTGCCAGCTTTTCACCCCCATGTACCGAATTGCCGCATCCAACGAGGTGGCAGCTAACGCTACGAGACCAACGGTCGACAGAGTTGCGACGATCATGCTGAGTCTCGTCGCCATCTCATTGACGATGAAGCCGAAGTTCCACGACCGCAGGGCGAAATAGATGACGACGTGGGCCAGCGTGTAGGCGAGCGCCGCGACGCCGATCATGCGCCGCACGTCGACGAGCGCCGGCCAGCGCAATATCGTCAGCGCCGGCGTCACCGCCAGAGCCATGAGCAAGACTGCCGTCGCCCATACGCCCGACCAGTACGTCATGCCGCCGAGCGCGATCGGAAGGATTCCATATTCTCCGGTTCCGGCCTGATAAGTGAACCGGATCGCCGGTAGCAAAACGAGCGCGAATGCGCTCGCCTTGAGCCAGGAAAATCTGCGACTTCTATCCTGCCATGGCCAGATCAACCGCAAGTTTCATCCTCCGCTGAAAGAATTTTCCCGGCGCCCGCGGCCAAGTTTATTGCAAGTGGGAGGCGCGATCCAGACGGCAGGACAGGCGGTTGCCACCGGGCTTTGCTCAGGGGCGCGTCGCGCTGACAGCCGTCCGGCGTCGTTGCCGGGCTTGACCCGGCAATCCATCAGGCGAAGAAGATGGACCCGCGGGTCAAGCCCGCGGGTGACGGCGCGAGGGGCAGGACCAACATTTCCCCTCTCGGAGATTCCATTCCAGGCGATTGTCGACCGCGTCGCCGAGGGCGCCTGCAGGACGAAGCCGGCGAAGGTTTTCCGCTTCGAGCAAACGCCCATCGGCTCATGGAGTCGAACGAGGCGGGCGGCAAGATCGTTGTCCGCCTCTAGACGGGCGAACGACGGGTCCCCATGGCGATCGATGGAGGCGATTATGGATTCCGATCTCGACGGGCTCACCCGAGACCAGCTAGTCAACGAAGTGAAACGGCTGCGCGCCGGCATCCGTGCCCATCGCGACAGTTCGGGTCACGATCTGTGCTGGCACCACCCCCAGCTCTGGGGGCTGCTGCCGGAAAAGATCGATCCGGCGGTGGCGGTACCCCCTTGGCCCAAATTCCTGAGAGGCTGCGTGGCCTATCGTGAAGCCCTGGACCGCGAGATCCCGGGCGCGCCGATCGCAGATGTCGAATACAAGGCGAGCTCCCGCTGAAGAGGCCGAGCAGCTTCAGGGCCTCTTGGCGGGTTAGCGGGAACATGCGCTGTCATCCCAGCCAGCGAGCCTCAACGCTACCTCCATGCATGCGTCGCGGACCTCGTCGGCAAAAGCTCGACCGTCGCTCGCTCTGGCGATGACCATGCCGCCCACACACAACGCCGCGATCGACAGCGCGATCGTGCGATCCGCATGCTGATCGCTGCGCGAACCACGCCGAAGAAGCTCGACCATGGCTTTGAAGACGGTCTCATAGGCGCGCTTGGCGCCTTCGCCGGCCCGCGCAACGTCGCTCGGCAAAGCGACCATCGGACACGAATTGTCGATGTCCTCGAAGTGCTGGCGCGAGAGATAGGCGCGGATGATCTGCGCGCCGATGTCGTCGGCTGTGCGGTCAATCTCTATCCCTTCCCAGGCACTGTCCCAACCCGGATCCGTGAAGAAGCATTGCATGGCTTCGGCGTAGAGGTCGCTCTTGCTCTCGAAGTGCCGGTAAAAGCCGCCACGCGTCAGTCCGGCTTCCGCCATGATCTGGTCGACCGATACGCCATCGAAACCGAACCGATTGAACAGTCTGCGGGCAACGCGGACGATCGCGGCTTTGGTCTTATCGCGATGGCTCGGCGGGTATGGCATGGGGTCCTCCGTTGCGCGCCTGCTGTCAGATCAAGTCGATTCCCACTGAAGCTCACAGATAGATGACCGTCACCGGAAAAGATGATGTTGATCATCTCGTTCGTTGCTGCTCCGTTGAGCGGCCGCGCCGCAGCGCGCACCGTAACGTGCTTCGGGCCGGCCGAGATGGGGAGAAGACAATGTCAAATTCGATACGGCAAGAGGTGGACATCCAAGCGAGCCCGAAGCGGGTCTACGATACGCTCCTCGATGCCAAGCGGTTCAGCGCCTTCACCGGCGCGCCGGCCGAGATCGATCCGAAGTCGGGCGGCGCATTTTCGTGCTTCGGCGGGGTCATCACGGGGCGAAACATTGAGCTCCTGGCCGATCAGCGCATCGTCCAGGCTTGGCGCGTTGCGGTGTGGCCGGACGGACTCTATTCAATCGTGAAATTCGAATTGCAGCCGCAAGGCTCGGAGACGCGGCTGGTCCTGGACCACGTCGGCTTTCCGGAGGAGATGCGCGCGCATCTCAATGGTGAGGAAGCCGACGGGGGATGGCACCGGCGGTATTGGGAGCCGCTGAGGAAGTATCTGGCGTAGGGCGCAGCGATCGGATATCGGCGACAAGACGGCGGTGAAGCGGCGTTTAGAGTCGGAGCGCCTGCCGCAAAGTCGTCAGGCCTTGAGGATCGGCGGCCGGAATGCCAGCCGCCGATTTTGGTAGGAGCATGTCACGCACGCACAAGCGGCGTATCGACCAGATGCTCGACCAGGAACCAGGCCTGCAACTCATTGGTTCGGATCACGTCGGAGACGATGAGATCATTTGTTCCGTCATCTCCTAACTCGGCGGTCCGCTTGGCAGCATCGTGCGCGTCGACGAGGATGAGCTCGTGTGCTTCGAGCAGCCGCGACAACATGGCCGGCACTTCTTCGCAGCCGTTCGGTGGCCGCGGCACGCGGGTGATTTCGGCCACATGACGCGGATCTCCGACCGCAATTCCGCCGAGCGTCTGGACCCGTTCGGCGATTTGATCGATCAGCTTGATCTGCTCGCCGGCGTGTTTGTCCAGCAAGAGATGGAGCTGGTAGAAAGTCGGTCCGCGCATGAGCCAATGATGTTTCTTGTAGAGCGCATAAAGGATCTGCGAGTCCGATAGGATCTGGTTCAGGCGCCCGCAGGACAGCAGTCGGGCATTATAGGTAAGCCCCAAGGGAAATTGACGCACGGTGCCGAAGCTCTGGATCTCCTGACTGCGTTGATGAATCCACGGCTGGCTGCCTCGGCGGACGTGTTCCGGAAGCGCCTCTCGCTTGGGCGTGGCCATTTACTCTCCTGTCGATTGTCAAGGGCACGGGGCCTGCCAACGGCCCACAGCAGGTCGCTGGGGTAGAGAATCAATGCCGACCGGCGACCATCGTTCCATTCGCCGGAGACTGGTTAGACCACCGGGCTAAAGCGACGCATATGTCGGCACCCATCCGCCAGGCGGCGTCAAGTCCAGCCGCTCCGGCCGCCGTGACGCACGGCCGGAAAGATGAAAGATATCCCCGCGGTAAGCCCACACGCGGAGATCCGTCCATAAGGGTTCGCCATCGATTTCCAGGCAGCGCTTCGCAACCCTTCGCTGCGCGACATAGCCCTCGCCATGCGTCACCAGACGGTGCAGGCGCGCCCGGCCGACGGCGGCGCTGTCGAGCAGCCCGCGCCCGGCGTATCCATGCACAGGCTTGAACACAAATTCCTGCTTTCTTTCCGCCAAGTCTGCCAAATTGTCGGTGCGCACAAGATGCGTCTCCGGCACGTGGTCGCTCAAGATTTGTCGTTCTGCCGGCTCTATCTCCAATTCCTTGTCCCAATCCGGCAGCGATAGCCATTCCATCAGCCGCTTATCGCTGCGCGTCGCATAGCTGAAAGGATTCGGCGCGACATAGACGCCGCCTGCCTGATAGGCCATCCGCAAGGCGGAGAAATCCTCAGACTGCCAGAAGAAATCGGTCGAGCGGTTGACGATGAAAGTCACCGCCTGTCCCTTGAACAGCAGACGACGTCCATCCCAGCTAGCCTCTGCGGGACATCCGGCTTCGGCGCGCCAGCCGCCCTCGCGCAACAGATCGCAGAGCAGTTGGAGCTCTCTGCGAAATTTGCCTTGTTGCAGCGATTCCGGATCATCGAGAATGAGACACACACCCCCAGGGCATTCGCCAGGGAATGCCGTGGCCTCGCGCTCCACGAAGTCCCTGATGCGTTGTTTGAACACGGACAGATGGAGAGGCGGCGCTATTCGTTTATCCCGCTCCAGTCCTGCTGTCTCGTAGTACAGGGCATTGATGATCGCGGCAAATAGGAAACCCGACCCGTTGTCGTTGAACTCGATAAGCTGCCACCTGTCTCCCGGGGGAAGATGAAAATCCCAAGCACTGAAGAAGCAAATCTCCGGCCGCCTGAGCTGCCCGATCGGCGGTGCCTCGCGCAAGGCTGCCGCCTGCCAGGCCCCGCGGGCGGTAACACAGTCAAAGGCGCGAATGAAATCGGATATCTCGGCGAGCATGGCGCCGGGGATGACCTGATGTCGCGGTACGACAGAGAATTCTGCCGGTACCTCTGGCATTCGGGCAGCCTGCAGCTCGGCGTAGAAGTTCTCAGGATGCCTCGCCTTGAGCCTCAAACCAATCCTCGCAGCATTCGTCGCGGTACCCCAGGGTTTGGGTTGTCAACTTGAGACGCATGCTCTTTTTCCTCGGAGGTCGAAACACCGCCGGCCGCCGCCGAGACCAACGTCTTGTGACACCCACGCTTCCAACGCGGAGACATATGGAACGATCCCGATTTGAGATGAATCGTGCAGCTGGAGCGGTATCGCTGGCATCATGCACCGATCGGTTGGAATCGCTCGTAGGGTGGGCAAGGGCGCGCTCTTGCGCGCCGTGCCCACCGGGCCGCGGCCGTTGGTGGGCACGCTGCGCTTTGCCCAGCCTACGGCGCTTCCATACGACCGGAACGCGCCCCTAGCCTGTTTGACCTTCCTTGGGTGACACCGTGGCACCGGCGGCTGTCAGGTTGACGTTCATGCAGACGTCGTGCGCGCACATATAGTGCAGCAGTTTAACTTTCCGGTCTTACCGTGCTGCTGGCACTGCTCGGCTCCTGCAGAGCGCTATTTGCGCATTTTACCTGCGCGGTAGCCCCCCAAAAAGAGGTCAACGCTCGCCTCGATATAGTCGGCTGGGTTTTTTGATGTCTTCTTCAGGCCCAACACGCGTGTCAGGTGGAGCTCGCCGCGGACGAGGCTGATGAATTGGATGGCTGCGATGCGCGGATCGCGGACCTTCAAAAGCCCGCGTTCTGTCGCCCGACGCAAGACGGCGGCGATGCGGTCGATCATGATGGTCGGCCCGCTATCGTAGAAAATTCGCCCGAGTTCCGGAAAGCGCGGCACTTCAGCGACCACAATGCGATACATCGTCAGGCCGTAGCCGGTGCACAGCAGGTTGTTGAAATCGTGGGCCACCCGCAGCAACGCGTCGCGAATGTCAGGCTCATCGAGCGCGCGCCGGCCGATCGCATCGGACAAATGCCGGCATTCCGTCACGACGAGAGCAGCGAACAGCGCGTCCTTGCCGGCGAAATGCGAATAGAGCGTCGCTTTCGACACTGCAGCCTGCCGTGCGATCGCGTCCATACTCGTTTCACCGTACCCGAGCTTCAGGAACAGCGTGCGTGCAGCCGCGAGGATGCGGTCGCCCCGGGCATTGCCGGCGTCGCGGACGCCTCCATATTGAGGCACGCCGCCGGCACGCGTCAGCTGTGCATGTGTGACCATTTCTGCGGCGAATCCCCAATCGTTTTCCTTTGCCACGCTATCGCCTCGATTGCAACAGAAAAACTGTACGGTTTAGTTTAACCGCGCCGTGATTCGTGTTTGCGGTCATGTAGGATGGGGCTCATGTATCGAGGGGGATTTCGTCGTCGTCTGCGGTTGGCGGCGGGCGTCGCGCCGCGCCACGCCAAGGGGGTCGGCATGCTCGCGGCGGTCCTTGTCTCCGGCTGCGCGGTCGGTCCAGATTTCGAACCGCCGCCGCCGCCGGACATCGCTCGCTATACGGACGCCAGATTGCCGGCGGCCACTGTCTCGTCCGAGACCAGGGGCGGCGAGGCTCAGTACTTCTCGTTCGGCCGCGACCTTCCCGGCGAATGGTGGACGCTCTTCCATTCGCG
>WNFS01004019.1_pt1 | contig 11186 bp, 8 predicted proteins | sample 5400141 | NCBI WGS metagenome assembly WNFS01 (sample SAMN13153358, study PRJNA577476) | soil metagenome | isolation source: 60 cm saprolite under Madrone tree | place: USA:California | collected 2016-06-14 | reverse complement strand
GGCTCTTTAGTGTGGCTTCTGGCCGCTGGACAAGTTTGAATTCACGATTAGCGCGCGCAGAAACTAGGCGGTGGTCCCAGCCGACGATTCTTCTGGCTGCGGGGCGGGCTCGCTGCTGGAGGGCACGAGGGTCTCAAGGCGCGTGGAGAGCGATTCGACCAGCAAATCGACGATTCTCTTGGCGCAATCGCCGTTGGCGTCCTTGTCCGGATTGAATTGCGCCACGTCCAGGCCCACCAGATTCTTGTGGCGTACGATTTCTTTCAGCGCCGCGCGCACGTCTTCAAGGCCCAGGCCGCCGCTTCCCGGCACGACCACAGCGGGGAAGTCCTCCTGGGCGATCACGTCCAGGTCGAGATGCAAAACAAACTCGCGCGTATCGGCATGCAAATGATTCAGCGCACCGCGGGCCGCTGCGGCGGGGCCCTTTGCCTGGATATCGGCGGCATGCACATGGCGCAGCGGCGCACGGGCAAGGAAATCCTGCTCGGGGGGATCGAGCCGCGCCAAACCGAAGAGCGTGACGTCGGGCTCGCGCACGAGCGGCGGCTCGCCCCAGAACCGCACCAACTCCGGCGCGCCCCTGCCGATGATGTGCGCGAGCACCATACCGTCGATCCGGCCGGATGGCGTTGTTGCCGGAGTATTCAGGTCTGCATCGCGATCGAACCAGAACAGATTGATGTGCTTGTAGTAGCGGCGAGCGCCGGTCAGCAATCCGACGACCTGCACGCATTCTCCACCGAGAACTAGGACGAGCGCGCCGCTCTTCACTGCGAGTTCCGCGCGAGTCTTTAGATCGTTCAGGCCGGCGACAATTTCCGTCAGATTGCGGGCGCGGCGGTGCTCTTCGTCGTCAGCAAAGTGCCGGGGCGCGCAATCGCCGTAGTCGGTTACTTCAAAGCCGGCGTTTTGCAGCCGTTCGACTAGGTCGGCCGCGCGCAGCGCTGCGGGTGCCTTCTCGGTCCCCGGCGAAAACGCCGCCGCGCTCGAAGGCGCGCCAATCAGAGCAATTTTCTTCGGCTGACGGACAATTTTGACCGCCAAGGTTGCGCTCCTTGTTTTGTTTCCGCCTACGATGCTGGGTTGAATTGCCGGCGTACCCTGCCGGGTCTGTCTTCAAACTCTTCAGCGGCGCGGAGCAGCCGCGATTGTCGCCAGCTCCGGCGGCAGGGTGAACCGCACATCCTCGCGGATCAAATCCAGATCGCGCTGGTCCGTGAAGCCAAACTCAGCCAAGCGCTCGCTGACCTGCTCGACGAGCACTTCCGGCGCGGAAGCCCCTGCGGTCAAGCCCACGCGCTTGACGCCTTCGAGCCATTTGACATCAATGTCCTGCGCCGAATCGATGAGTTGCGCGCGAACGCCGCTGCGTTGCGCAACTTCCACCAGGCGATTGGAATTGGAGCTGTTGGGCGAACCCACCACGAGGATCAGGTCGACGTCCTTGGCTACCTGCTCGACGGCTTCCTGGCGATTCTGTGTGGCATAGCAGATGTCGTCGCTGGCCGGACCCTTGATGGCCGGAAATTTCTGGCGCAGACGCGTCACGATCTCCTGAGTGTCATACAAGCTGAGCGTGGTCTGCGTGAGGAAAGCGAGTCTCTCGGGATCATCCACCTGCAAAGCGTCCACCGCTGCAACGGAGTCGACAACAATGGTGCGATCCGGAGCCTCGCCAGACGTGCCGATAATCTCCTGATGGTCGCGGTGGCCGATCAAAATAATGGTGCGCCTCTCGCGCGCAAACTTAAGCGCTTCCAAGTGAACCTTGGTGACCAGCGGGCAGGTGGCATCGATCACTTTCAACGAGCGATCCTTGGCTTCCTGGCGAACGGTGGGGGGAACCCCGTGAGCGCTGAAGACGAGCACGCCGCCGTGAGGAACGTCCTCGATGGATTCGACGAAAATCGCGCCGCGCCGGCGTAATTGCTCCACCACGTAGGTGTTGTGCACGATTTCATGGTGCACATAAACCGGAGCGCCATAGGCTTCCAGGGCCAGTTCGACGATGTCCACCGCGCGCACCACTCCGGCACAAAAGCCGCGGGGGCGAACTCTTAGCAAAATCTTCCCGTTATCTGTCTGCATCATCATCCTAATGAACAGTTTCCGAAGACTGTATTATACCTCACTCACGTTCCGGGTCGCACCGGCTTTTGACGCGTGGGTGAGCCGGGCAACATTCCCGGAACCAGATTCCTTACGCTGTTTGCGGGGGCGAAGGAACTTGTGCAGCTCGGTAGTTGTTGCATTTGCATCCTGGGAAATTGCAACCCTTTGGCAGTTTGACAGGCTTCAACTGGAAATACATGTGCGCGTGGATGCTCTTGGGATGGCCGCACTTGCATGGCTGGGGACGATTGTTTTTCATGGGTCGCGGAGGCCCGCTCGGGCGAACGCTTTCGATTTGATGCGGGGCATTGTACTCGATTTATCGCGGAAGGTGCCCTCCGTTCTTTACCTAGAGAAGGAATATAGGACTGGACCAGTCCTATATTCGATCCACAACGACCTTCATCGGATGACGCGGCATTCAGTTTTCTTTAAGCAAATCCGCCAGAAGCTGGTGCATGCGTTGCACAGCGTCATACAGTTGATCCACGCCGGGAGTTTTCCGAGTGACCTCGTGGTTGGTGAGATCTGAGACTATGGAATTGCCCAACTGCGTGGCGTGCCGGATGCACTCGCTGATTAGGAGTGGAAGCAACGTGTGGGGATCGTGGCGTGCGATCTGGCGTTCCTGCCACTCCTGCACGGCCCAGGCGGTCTTGCGGACGTGATCCACGGCGTCGCGGAAATCCGTCAGTATGCGCTGATCGATGTCCCGTCGGCCTTCGCCTGATGCTATGACCAGCGTCACAATTGCTTGCCGCTTACGAAAGGATGGGATATAAGCAGTACCTATCGAGGGGCTTCCCGACCCTTCTTCCCATTTCCACGAAGTCCCTCCTTATCGAAGAATCCAATTGCGCGCATTCCGGAAGCGGCGGACGCACGCTTGATGTAGAGGAGGGGGCAATGTTTGAGGCAGCACAAGAACAGAAGCAATCGAGTTCCAGTCGTACGTTGGTGACAATTTTCGTGGTCGTTGCTGCGGCCGCCGTAGGAGGCGTGCTCTACACGATGTCGAAAAGCGGCAGCAAACCCGCGGCGCCGGTCACGGCCGCAGCCGGTGCGCCCGCGACAGCCGAAAAGTCGGACCCGGTGCATGACTTGAAGATTCTGAGCGCCAGAATGGAAAAAGATTCCACCGGCACCACGGCGGTCTGGCTGGTGGACATCGACAATAAATCGAAGGCTTACACCTACAGCAAGATTCAGTACGAAACGACCTACGTCGGCTCGAATAATGCCGCCTTGCTGGTGAACAAAGGAACGATTCCGTTCGATCTCGCTCCGGGAGAAGAGCAGAACGCTCAGATTCGTGACGTGCTGTACCCTGCGGGAACGGCATGGTACAAGTTTCGCATCACCGGCGCAACGTCCGCGGCGCAATAGTAGAGGAAGCTTGCCACCGAGGCGTTTGCGGAGATCTGGCGGGAGAGTTCAAATAAAAGCTACAGAAAGGAGAGTAGGTTATCCGGCTTTGAGGTAGGCTGACGTTGCGGGACCGCTCGGCGGCGCGGGCGGAACGATAGTGGTAAGTTGGGCGGGTTTACAGTAAGATTTGGCTCAATGGTTCCGGTGGCCCTGCCGCCCCGCCAGGTAGCTCCGCGAAGTGTCCAGCCCGCTTCTGCCCGGCCCAGAGCAATCGAAACTGTAACAACGGGAATCCAGCTCAAATTCGAATGGAGGAATACCCATGAAGCGGGTCATCGAAGCAACGATCGTGGCCAGCGTGGTGCTGCTGTTGGGAGGCTGCGCGACGAAGAAGTATGTCGCCCAGAAAACCGATCCCATCACCGCGAAGGTCAACGAAGTGGATAAGCAGGCGCAGAACACCCAGAAACAATTGGAGAGTGACGAGCCCAAGATCAGCGCAGCCGCAGAAAAGGCCGATTCCGCCGATGCGCGGGCGGGCGACGCCCTTGGCCGTGCCGACGCGGCCTCCAAGAAAACCGACCAGGTGAAGTCCGATCTTCGCGCCGAGCTCAACGAGCGCATCGCGAACATCGACGACTACAAGCCGGCGGGCGACGTTGTGGTGCTCTTCAAATTCAATTCCGCCAAACTGACCGATGAAGCCAAGCAGCAGCTCGACCAACTCGGTACTGGGAAGGTCGGGAGCATGAAGCGCTACTTCGTGGCCATTGAAGGCTTCACGGACAAGACGGGCACGCCCGAATACAACCTGGAGCTGAGCCGTCGGCGCGCCGAGGCCGTGCAGACCTATCTAGTATCGCAGCACAACGTGCCCGTGTACCGCATCCAGATCGTGGGACTGGGCAAAGACAAGCCAGTGAACGACGAAAAGACCCGAGACGACCGGCAGAAGAACCGCCGCGTGCAAGTGACTATCTTCAGCGCGGATAGCGGGCCAGGCACGGCGGCGCAAAACCCCGGCTCCGCTCAGTAACCCTGCGACATAACATTTCAGCAGGCGCTAGCTACGAACAATCGCGGCTGGTGCGGGCGTGTGCGCTTCGCTCCTGCGCCTAGGCGCGCTATTCCCCAAGGCGGGGCGGGTCACAAAGCTAGCCAGCCATAAATGGGCTCTTCGAGATGGCTTCGAAGAGCCCATTTTTCTTCGGGAAGAGAGTTCCAAAACCGAGATTCCTTGTTCCGTTTTGGAACACCTTGATAACACTGATTTCCCGAATTGATACTTCACCCCAGAATATAGTTTAGGTATATACTCGTTTATGACCGAAAATCGTATTTCCTGAAATGGAAATAAGAATGCTCGGAAAGTGCTGATTGGAGTCTCCAGGTTCGCGCATGAGCGAAGAAGCAGCAGTCCTTCGCGAGACCGCCTCGATGAATATCCTCATCGTCGATGATGAGCCGTCTATCCGGGAGACTTGCGTCGAGGTTGCCCGGCAGGCGGGCATGAAAGCCTTCGCCGTAGCTAGCGCAGAGGAGGCCCTGGAAGTATTGGAGAACTCCGCGGTGGATATCGTGCTGACAGACTTGAGGCTGCAGCGAACCAGCGGGCTGGATCTGCTGAAGCGCGTGCGCGACACCAACCCGACTCTGCCGGTGATCGTGTTAACGCAGTACGGAACGATCGATTCGGCGGTAGCCGCCACGCGGCTGGGCGCCGTCGACTACGTAACCAAGCCCTTTCGCATCGAGGAACTGAGGTCACGGCTGGAGCGCGCGGCGCGCGCCGCGGAACTGCAGCAGGAAAATCATCTATTGCGCGAGCAGTTGCGCACCCGGCCGGGCTTCGGCGGCCTCATCGGACTTTCCGAGCGCATGCAGCGCGTTTACAAGATCATCCAGAGGGTCAGCCTGCACGAGTATCCGGTTCTGATCCTGGGGGAGAGCGGCACGGGCAAGGAGCTGGTAGCCAAAAGCGTGCATTTTTCCGGACCGCGCAAAGAGCGGCCCTTTGTTCCCGTCGACTGCTCTTCGCTCGTCCCCACGCTGATTGAATCCGAGCTGTTCGGCTATGTGAAGGGCGCGTTTACCGGCGCCCTGCACGGCAAGCAGGGGCTGCTGGAAGCTGCCAACGGCGGAACGCTGTTTCTCGATGAAATCGGCGACATGCCCGTGGACATGCAAGCCAAGCTATTGCGCGCGTTGCAGGAGCGCGAGGTAAAACCGGTGGGCTCGACGGAGCGGCGCCACATCGATGTGCGTATCATCGCGGCGACAAATCGGGACCTCGATTTGGCCATCAAGGCCGGGACCTTCCGCCAGGATTTGTATTTCCGCTTGAACGTGGTGCAGATCAAACTGCCCGCACTGCGCGAGCGCAAAAGCGATATACCGCTGCTGGTGATGTCCTTTTTGGAGAAATTCTCCCTCGCACAGCAAACCTCGCGAGACATTTCCGAAGACGCCATGCGCCAGTTGATCGCCTATGATTGGCCGGGAAATGTGCGCGAGTTGGAAAACGCGATTGAGCGCGCCGTGGCGCTTGGTTCGGGTCCGCTCGTACACGTGGCCGATTTGCCGAGCAATCTGCAATACCCCAAAACGGAGCGTCTCCCGGAGGCGAATGAGCTAGTTCCTCTCGAAGAGCTTGAGCGTCGCGCCATTTTGCGCCCGTTGCGCGAAACGGCAGGCGACAAGCTCGCGGCCGCGCGCATTCTGGGCATCGGCAAGACCACGCTCTATCGGAAGCTGAAGCAGTACCACGTGGAAAACGAAGCCAGCAGTTAAGAGCGGCGAGCAATACGCAAGGTTAGCGGCCGCCTCGAGCGCGCCGCTCTCCCGCGCGTTACATTAGCCTCTGTCGACCTCCGGCCTACGCGCTTCCTCTAACTTCAAAATTCGTCTTTGCCCCTCGCAATCTCTGTTTCTCACTTCGGAACCAAAATCATCGGCAAGTATCGACATGGGATGTAAGACTTCCGGGCCAGTCTTCCGACGCGGCGTAACTCTTTTTTCATCAATGAGATGCGTCGAGCCTGTTGGACCTCTCGGTGCAATGTTGTTTGCGGGGCTGTATGTGTTTTCGCGACAGCCGCCCAGCATCTGCCGCGGGCCGTAGGGCTAGCAAATAGAGGCAAGCGCATGTGGGTCTTGGGGAAGGCGCACGAAGAGGGCGGGGAAACCATCACCGTGGCCCGCAGTGCCGTGCAGGGCAAGCCACGCCACCACCTGTTGAAGGATGCGATTAAGACCCTACTGGCGGACGGCCAAGCGGACCGAGTTGGCGCCTGGGTTGAACCCACCGAAGGATCGGGCGACTCCTCCGAGGTGAGCAGCTTCCGGGGGATCGTCGCGGAAAGAGAAGGGGATGCGACGCCCGCGGAGTGGTCCAGGCTGTCTCCGGAACCTCCGCTCCCTGCGGAATTGCTGGTCGGCCTGCGACCCGTTGAACAGGAACTTGGCGAGTCGCCCGATGATCCGATGATCGGCGCGCTGGTCGAAATGCGGCACGTGCTCTGGGTTCCCGTGCGGGTGCACGGACACCTGCGCGGCGTGTTGTTCGCGGGACGGCGCAAGAGGCAGGCACCGTTGCCACGAGCGGCGCTGGAGTCCGTGGCGGCAGAACTGGCTCTGGCCATGGAGCTCGAAGACGAGCGTCGCTTGGGCCGCGAACGTCATGAGGACTCCCGCAGCGTGCTGGCCGCCTTGGCCAGTTCGCAATCGCCGAGCGAGATTCTTGTCGGCATCGTGAAGGATTGCACGAACAAAGAAGCGCATAGGAGTGATCTTGGCGCAGTCTTCGCCGCGATTGGCCGCTTTGTGGACTCATCGATGACAAAGAACGAACCCGCCCAGCCGGAGACCTGCAGGATGCTCTTTGCATGGCATAGTGGCGACGCCGCTTGGATTCGCGCGCTGGACAGCGACCCGTTGAGTGCTGTCTGGCGCCGGGCGCTTGAATCCCATCGTGTCGCCGGAAGCGCACCCGGCGCCGTGTGGTCTCACGGCGACGTCGCGCGCGTGACGGCCTTTCCGCTGGAGGCCGCCGGTGAGAGTCTCGGGGTGCTCGTCGCGGGCATTCGCCGGGACAGCGCGTCCCTGGTCGCAGTGGATCGCCTGGAACTGCGCGCCGCGCTGGCCACTTCGGCGCTGTTGCGTCTGAAGCAGAGCGAAGAAGGGGCGGGGGAACGGTTGCGGCACCAAGCCTTGCTTGCTGCGGTCCGCGCCGCCACCGTTGTGGTGCGCGTCGATGGCAGCATCGCGCACATGAGCGACAGGGCACGGGCGCTGCTAGACAAAGGCAACACGTCATCGCTCGACACTTCCCCGGCAGGCGATCCTTCGGAGGTTTTTGCCGAGTTGTTTTCCCCGACTGATGTTTCGCGCGTGCAGGCCTGGCTGCAGAAAGTTTTGCCCGCCACGCAAGGCCTCGGCACGGAAAAGGAAGTCGTGCCGGAAGCGGAACTTCGCAACGCAGGGCGTGTCCGCTTGCAGGCTCTTTTCTCCGCCACAGACGGCTGCGAGCTCCTCCTCGAACCCCTGTCCGAAGGCAGCGAGAATAAGCAGACCGAGCATGGCCCCAGCGAGATCGCGAACGTCATAGAATGGCTCGAGGAAGGCGTGGTGCTCTTCGGCGCAAAGCAGGAAATTCGCGCCGTGAATAGCCGCTTCGGCCAGATCGCCGGCCTGGCCCCCGAAGAGCTCGCGCGCGTCAAGACGCTCGACGATCTCGTTGCCTCGCTCAGTGTGCGCGCCGCCGACCCGAGTGCTTTCGCCGAGAGTTGGTATGACCTAGCGCGCAGCCCGGAAGGGGCCCTGCGAGAAGAACTGCAGTTGGTCCGCCCGTTTCCGCGCCTGCTGGAGCGTGCCACGCGCCCCATCCTTGATGGAAAAGGCGTACTCTCCGGCCGCGTTGAAATCTACCGCGACCTCACCGCGCAGCGCGTCTTCCAATCCAGGCTGCTGCAGACAGACAAACTCGCCGAGCTCGGCCAGATGGTCACCGGAATCGCTCACGAGCTCAGCAACCCGCTGACCAGCATTCTCGGCTACGCGCAGCGCCTGCTCTTGCGCCGCGATGCCCGCGGCGATTCCCACGAAGCGCGCCAGATCTTTCAGGAAGCGGAGCGGGCCAGCACCATTCTGCGCCAACTATTGCTTTCCGCCAGGGAATCGCGGCCCGAGCGCCGCCGCGTCGCGCTGAATCAGGTCGTCTCTCGCACCCTCGAACTGCAGCGCTTCAGCCTGGCAGCCGATAATGTCCACGTGCAGCTCGATCTCGAGCCCGTGCTGCCGTTCGTGCAGGGCGACGCCGGGCAGCTCCAGCAAGTGCTCGTGAACCTGATCGGGAATGCCCGGCAGGCCATCGAGGAGCAAGGCAAAGGCGGCACGATCCGCGTGAAGACCAGGCGCATCGGCGAACAGCACGTGCTCCTGGAAGTCAGCGACGACGGCCCCGGAATTCCGCAGGCCATCCAAGCACGCATCTTCGATCCATTTTTTACCACCAAGCCGGCGGGCGTCGGCACCGGTTTGGGGTTAGCAATTGTCCTTGGCATCGTGCGCGAGCATGGCGGTCGATTGCATTTGACCAGCAACCTCGGCCAGGGAACCGTCTTCTCGATCGAGCTCCCGGCCACCGCCACAGTGGAGATGCCGTTGCCGGCAACAGACGGTGCCTCACCCGTTCGCCCGCGACTCGAGCCCTTGCCCACCTCTGAATTGCCTGAAACCGGGCGCATCGGCGCCGCCCTCGGTGTCTGGGCCGGTACCCGCGTCCTTGTCCTGGAGGACGAGCCTACCGTTGCCAGGCTCATAGCCGACGTGCTTGAGGACGAAGGATTGCGCGTCGATGTTCTCCTGGACTCCCGCGAAGCGCTCGATCGCACGGCGCGCGAAGACTACGCGCTGGTCATCTGCGATATGAAAATGCCCGAACTTGATGGCGAACACTTCTACCAGGCCCTGGCCCGTGCCAAGAATCCCCTTCGCGAGCGTTTCCTGTTTGTCACCGGAGACGTTCTTGCCGCGCATACCCGCGAGTTTCTGGAGCGCAATCACCTGCCCCACGTGGCAAAACCTTTTCGCGTCGAGGAGCTTACGGAGAAGATCCGCGGCGTTTTCGAGGCCACCTCGCCGTGCGAGCCTTCACGTGCTCCGGCGGCGAAGAAAAATGTAGCGAGGAAATAGATGATCCATACTAGGGAACTTACCATCTTGTTGGTCAGCGATGACGCCGAGCTGTGCGCCGCCGCTCGCCGGGAATTCGAAACCAGGGAAGGAGGGCTGCGCGTTGCCGCGGTGCGCACCGTGGACGCCGCCCGCCGCATCGTCGAAGATGCCGCGCCCACGGTCATCCTTCTCGAGAAAACTTCTGCCACCCCGGAGAGCGAAGGGTCGGTGGCAAAGATGCCGCGCCTGAACTCCGTCGTTTCCGCTCTAGCCGTTCACGCGCCAGTGGTGGTGATTGGCGGAGCGGATCAGGAATCGGAACTGGCCTCGCTGGTCGCGGCCGGCGCCGCCGACTTCGTAGAGCGCGCCGGCGGTGGCCTGCCCGTTGCGTTGGAGATGGTCGAGCGACGCTTGCGCCAGGCGCAGCAAGTGGCCGGCGACGCGCAGCAGTTCGTTGCGGTGAAGAATGTCTTAAAAGGAGAGGCGTTTGGCGAAGTGCTCCGCCACGAGATGAACAACCCGCTCACCGGAATCCTGGGCAACGCCGAGCTTCTGCTCGCGGAAGTCCGCCGCAAGAATGACGGGCGCCTGCCGCAAGGCGGCCAGCAGCGCCTGGAAACCATCGCCGCCCTTGCCGTGCGCTTGCGTGAAACCGTCCGCCGCCTCAGCCAGGAGTGCGAAACACGCCAAAACCCAACTCCGTTGGGATAATCCCCCTGTTCTCTGAGGCGGACGAAAAGTAGCCAAGTACAACCTTCACGAACGGAACAGCACCGACTCGCGTTGGAACGTCTTGAAGGCCAGAAACAGCGCCGCCGCGGCGTAGACGCAGGTGGAGGCGAAAATGAGGGCGATCGAGTTCCAATGATAGGTGCCGCTAATAATCTCCTTGCAGACCAGGCTGGTGTTGAGAACCGGGATCAGCGCAAGTTTCGGCGTCAGCTCGACGCCCGGCATAACTGACGCGACGGCCGGAATCACAATCACGAAGGTCATCGGCGTCAGGTAGCTTTGTGCTTCCTTGTAGCTCTTGGCGAAAAGCGCGATGGTCATCAGCACGGCGGAGAAAAGAAACGCCAGCGGCAACGCCATGACAAATACAGAAATTACCGAAAGGAGTCCGAGATTCAGCGCGAGAGTCTGCCCGCCGGGGGAATTCATCAGATTGGAGTGGCCCAAAATCGCAAACGAGGTCCCCATGGAGATGACCGATAGAATCGCGGTTGCCAGCGAAGCCGAGAAGACCAGCAAGAATTTCCCGAGCACCAGGTCCATGCGCGAAATAGGGCTGGAGAGAATCGTCTCCATCGTGCCGCGCTCTTTTTCTCCGGCGGTAAGATCGATCGCCGGGTACATTGCTCCTGTCATGCACAGTATGATCACCGTGTAGCCGATGAAGCTGCCGAACGTCGCGCCGCTCACTTTTTCCGGCGGCGCCACATTTTCCTGCTTGATCGCGAAAGGAGACAGCACTGACGCGGGCAGATTCTTCGCCGCCAGGCGGTCTTTCACCACTGCATCGCGATAGT
>WNFS01011850.1_pt1 | contig 11192 bp, 9 predicted proteins | sample 5400141 | NCBI WGS metagenome assembly WNFS01 (sample SAMN13153358, study PRJNA577476) | soil metagenome | isolation source: 60 cm saprolite under Madrone tree | place: USA:California | collected 2016-06-14 | reverse complement strand
CTGCTGAACAACCTGCGGACGGATCGCCGCAGGAACTTACCCTGGACCAGAAGCTCGCCGAAGTGGCGCAGGAGCGTGCCGCTGAGCACAGAGAATCCTATGGGACAGCAAAAACGGAAAACCTGCGTGATTCAGGTCGATGGCGGGTCTTACTGCCCGGCTTTGTCGTTCTCTGCTGCCTCGCCGTGCTGGCGACACCACTGATTATCCTGGGGCTGCTGGTGTACAATTCCCCAGCGTTTATTTGGGTATGGATGGTGATGCTCCTCATTGAGGTTGGCATCGCAGCTATTATTATTCGAGGCCTATGGAAGATATTCATTCCATGGCCCAGCTAGGCAGCTATGGAAATGCCTTCCAGTGAGAGCAGTCAGTGCAACCATCTTAGCTCGTAGCTACTCAGGTGCCTGATTCCTCGCCGCACGTGCTCGATAAATCGGCACTCTACTACGGCGGCTCGCGTCTTTTTGTGCTGCGGGCTGTGCCGCCGACGGCGGCACAGCCCGCAGCACAAAAACCTCTTGCGAACTGCCGCAGGCAGTGAGGAGTCCTGAGTAGTTACCTTAGCTCCTTTGCTACGTGCAGTGTACTATTAGGAGATAAGATGGTTGCAAGTAGCAGGCAGGTCACTATTTCACCACAATAGTTCCCTTCATATACGTATGGAACTGACAATGGTAAGCAAAGGTTCCTGCTTTCATGAATTTGAAGCTGAAGGTTCCCCCTTGTGCCCTAATGGGATTGGCGGCGCCGGAGTCAAACGTGCCGTCGTCACTCGTGACAGTGTGGGGTGCAACAGTCATGTTGGTCCATGTGACGGTCGTGCCAACAGGAATGATGAGCGTAGCGGGGCTAAAGGCAAAACTGCCACTGCTGTTCGTCGTGATCGTCGGGTCGGTGCTAGCCGGTGCTGACGTAGCTGTTGTGATGTGGGTGGTCGCCGTCGGTGCAGTGCTGGTGTTGCTGCCGCACGCTGCTAGCACAAGCATAATCCCCAGTGTCAGTAGGCAGAACCAGCCGTGTGTCTGGTATCCTGCGCGAAATAGTCTTTGCATATGCTTTTTCCTCTTTCTCAGGCCAAATGGTGTATGAAAAGCGTACTTGCTGAGAAATACGGAATCAGGTTACGTTCAGATGTCCTGGGTTTGTGCGGGTCTGTAAATGAGACCCAAAAACTCTTGACTTTTATCGGCGCTGCGAGTACACTCACATCAAGAGTTACCGTTGCTTAGTTTGTAGCAGATATGATGACACACCGTTTTAGAGGGGGTGAGTTCTATGCAAATTGTACCTGTGAGTACTGCACTGTGTGTGCGAAGCAGTCGAACTCATCCATTAAGCAACGCTGGTGCGTAGTAGAGGATTCTCCTATGCTGATGTGTGTTGCTGCTCGGATAGCAAGACATCCGGGCGTTTTCTTTTGCCCCCCAGCTTCCCCACCGTGCGCGAAAATCCCTCAACCTGAAGAAAGACAAGCTTTGTTTCTAGAGAAAGCCGCATGAAGTATACAGTTGTTACATGCCTCAAGACTGAAAGTACTGATTCGAGGTATGTTCACGCACCAAGTAAAGGAAAGGTGTTACCGACTTGTTGAGTCTTACTGCATCAGCCTGTCCGGAGTCGGATGATCACCACCCCAAAGGAGAGGAGGTGAAAGCATGAGAGGGAAGCTACGTGACAAGCGTACAGAGACCAGGCGTGACAAACTGAAGCGTGACCTGATGGAGCGCCGTCGCAGCATCAAGCGCGAGAGTCGCACCGCTGTGGCATTGTCCTGGCAGAATCAGTTGTTGCACGATGACGATGACGATGCAGCCTTCTGGGGTATCACCGACCAGGGGGTGGGTTTCCTACCTACCCCCTGAACATGAGGTTCTGTTATCTCAGGGAATATCCACCTCTGGGAACAGGCGACGTGCAATGACCAGCCGCTGAATCTGGGCTGTGCCTTCGAAGATGTCGAAGACCTTGGCATCGCGGAACCATTTGTGGATCAGCTGTTTGCGCTCGGAGTTTTCACCCGGAGCGGTGATACCAACTGCGGTCGCCGTCGCCTTCATGATCAATCCACCGGCGTAGGCCTTGCTCATGGAGGCCTCTTTGGAGTTGGGTATGCGACGATCAAGCATCCAGGCGGCACGCCAGACCAGGAAACGGGCCATCTCCAATTCCTGGCGGATTTCCTCCAGCTCGGCCTCGATCTCGCGGCGTTTCTGCACTGGGTAGCCTTTAGGCAACTCCTCGTGCACCCATTCGCTTGTGGCTTCGTAGGCTGCGCGTGCGATACCCACAGCCAGGGCCCCCACCATCGGGCGTGTCGCGTCCAGGGTCCCCATCGCCGCCTTAAAACCGGCCTTTGTACTCTGGTCGCCCTGCTCGCGTCCGCTCAGCAGGTTGTCCTTGGGGATACGGCAGTTCTCATAGATCAGTTCAGCCGTCTGCGAGGCACGCAAGCCCATTTTCTGCTCGATGCGCCCAACGACGAAACCAGGGGTGCCCTTGGGGACGACGAAGGGACGAATGCCTTCGCGCCCCAACTTTTTATCAATGGTGGCGAAGGTGACGACCAGGTCCGCACGTGCACCGTTGGTGATGTAGTGTTTGTGCCCATTGATGACCCACTCGTCGCCGTCCAAAACGGCTGTGGTGGACATACCCGCTACATCGGAGCCGATACCAGGCTCTGTCAGCGCCAATGCCCCCCAATGAAGTTGTCCATCCATGTAGGGACCGAGAAATCTCATCTGCTGTTCCGGTGTCCCGTTGGAGAGGATGGGTGGAGCAGCCAGACCTGGGCCTGGGATGGCTGTAGATAGGGCTGCATCGCCCCATGCCATCTCTTCTTGAGAGAGCACCGCCAGGAGATTATCCTGCCTGGGTTCGTTCTCTTCCCTTGCCTGTGCTCGTGCCTGAGCCGCTGCTCCCCCTGCGAAGCGTTTCTGCATGTTCCAGAAGAACGACTCTGGTATCTCCTCGGTCTGGTCGCACGGCAACGAGATGGGACGCATCTCTTCAAGAGCGACCTGGTGAGCATAGTCGCGGATTGCTTGCTGTGATTTGCTGAGGGTGAAATCAATCATCGTGCTCTACTCCATCGCTGCTGCGTTGCGCGCCCACATCTCGACAGGATGATCCTGTAGGAAGCCTGCGCCGCCCAAGATCTGAATAGCATCAAGTGTAGCCGACTTTGCGATCTTGACTGCCTGGTACTGTGCATCCTCCGCCTCGCGTATATAACTAATGTAACCATCTGCGCCAGCCTGGTCCCAGCTTTGTGCTGCACGCCAGAGAAGTAAACGTGCTGCATCGAGCCTCATAGCTATTTCTGCTACCATGAAGGCGATGCCCTGGTATGAGGCGATGGGGCGACCAAAGGCGTAACGGTCTCTGGCATAGTCTTTGGCATACTCGAAGGCAGCACGTGCCATGCCACAGGCGACACCGGCCCGCAGTATCTGATAGAGCGTTGCAGCACGTACCACGCCGCTATTGCCAGATTCGCCGAGTATTTGTGCACCGGAAACGGTTGCATGCTCGAAGATAAAGGCAGCGCTCGGTGCTGCGACTAACCCCAGTTTGTGTTCGTCGCTTTTAACAGACAGGCCTTTAAGCTGTGTTGGAGCGACCACGGCACGTAGTCCATCGGGTCCTGTTGTTCCTTCTATTCGTGCCAGCACGACACGCGGGTCGGACTGCTGGCCGTGAATGACATCGCGCTTGCTGCCATTGATCGTGAAATGTCCACCATGCTTGCGTACGGTCGTATGGATGTCCGTGAGGGTATAGCCGCCGGTACGTTCCGCGAAGGCGAAGCTGCCGCGCTGCAAATAACCTTGATGTTCATCGCAGAATTGAGGGATGTAACGTCGTTGCTGGTGCTCGTCACCTGCCAGCGTAATGGCCAACGGACCCATCAGTGAACCGATGACATTCATTGTCAGGCCGCCGTCGCCAAAGCCTAGCTCTTCGGCAATGAGCGTGTAGGTGGCCGCTTCGATGGCTCCCGAGCCGCCGTATGCCTCGGGAAAGGGCGTTGTGAGCCCAGTTTGTGCCAGCGTTTGCATCAGTTCTGGCGAGATGTCCCCTTTGTGCTCTGCATCACGTCCGCGTGGACGCAACTGTTCGCTGGCGAGGCTCTGTGCCAGGTTGCGTATCTCGTCTTGCTCCTCGGTTGGGGCGAAGTTGAGCATCTGTGCTTCTCTCCTCGTTGATATGGTTGTGATGTACTGTTGGCAAGAGAGGGATGTTACTTCTCTGTACTTGTATTGTATGTGATTGGCGGAGTTTTTACCAGGGAGGGTCAATAGAGACTCCTACCAGTTGCATGGCTTGTTTATGTAGTGATTGTAGGTAATGCCTGCAGGTTCTGCTGGGCGAGTTCGCGGATTTCGGAGAGAGGGGGTAGGTTGCCAGGTATCATCTCGCCGTTGCGCATGACGGGGCGCAGGAGGCGTTGGTAGTTGTTGGGGCGTGGTTCGTGGGCAAGCTGAATGATATCTTCCTCCCAATGTGGATGCCGGTAGATTTCTTTTTTTCCCGGCCAGGTGCTTTTGGGTCCTGCGATCTTCACTTTGGGGTATTCTGTGCCGGTTTCATCGACGTACCAGACTTCTTTGTACACGGCCCCAAGTGCGCCGCCAGTGATGCCTTGTTCCACCGAACCGGCGCCGCTACCCAGGGTAGTGCCTACGCCGAATGCGTCGATGGCCGCACCAGCTTGCAGGAGTTCGGTGATTTTCCATTCGTCGAGATCGCCACTGGCGAGGATGCGGGTATCGGTCAGACCTGCTTTGTCGAGTTGTTCACGTATGTAAATGCTGTCGGCGACGAGATCGCCGCTATCCAGGCGTATGGCGGCGAGGGTGTGGCCGAGGGTTTCTTGTGAACGCAAAGCGACGCCGATGGCGGTGTGGATGGCACGGCGTGTGTCGTAGGTGTCGAGCAATAAGGTGTAGCGGTTGTAGGCGGCTGCAATGGCCTCAAAGGCTTCTTCTTCAGTGGGGAAAAGCTCGATCAACGCGTGTGGCACGGTGCCTGTAGCGGGTAGACGAAATTCGTAGGCCGCGCTGAGGAGAGATGTGCTTGCACAGCCTCCGATGTAGGAGGAACGTGCCACAGTTAACGGTTCTTGCGCACGGCGGAAGGCGAACTCAGCGACGCGCCGCAGACGACCTTGTCCAGCGGCGAAGACGATACGCGATGCCTTGGTGGCTATGAGCGTCGCAAGGCCAATAGCCTGTAGGAGACCGGCTTCTAGCAGGAGAGCCTCGCGAAAAGGGGCGGTGACGCGTATAATTGGCTCGTTGGGGAAGGCGATGGAGCCTTCGGGCAGGGCGAGAATCTCGCCGGTGAAGCGCAGGTTTGCCAGTTCATCAAGAAAAGCAGCGTCGTAGTCACGGATGCGGGCGAGGAAGCGCAGTTCGTCATCGCTGTAGCGAAAAGCCTGAACGAACCCCAGCGCAGCCTCTATGCCTGCGACGAGGAGGTAGGCTCCCCCGAAGGGGGCTGTGCGGGTGTACAAATCAAAGGTGGTGAGACCATTGTGGCCAGTACGCCAGGAGACGTAGGCAGCATCTGGATGGTACATATCAGTCATCAATCCTGGATGAAAACCTGGAGCACGACGATGCATAAATGATTACCTCACTCGATCAAACTATCAAGGTAAGTTAGTGTAGATTGTACCATATGGGTGCAAGGGTGCGAGATGAAGTCAGGCAGCATAACAATTGACATTGCGGTCTGTCATGTGCTACTCTCTATTGCGTCACCTATCGTAGACTCTTTGTAACTACTCAGGTGTTTGATTCCTCGCCGCCTGCGGCGGCTCGCGTCATTTTTTACTGCGGGCTTGGCAGCCGCAGGCTGCCAAGCCCGCAGTAAAAAACTCTTGCGAACCACCGTAGAGTGCCGATTTATCGAGCACGTGTGGTGAGGAGTCCTGAGGAGTTACGACTCTTTTCTTATGCAGCATGGTGCTGCCGGGTGCTGAAACGCATAAGCGTCTATTTGTGAGTGAAAGGAGTAGTCATCCACCTGATCTTGCGAACCGGGCTCGTATGAAACACTATCCTCATTTGTCATGTCCTCGAACCATCCATTTACCCTGTACATCACGTTGTAGGATATAATCATTATAGTAAGGTGGGGTCATCGATAGCTTCCGGCTTCAAACTGGATGCACAGCGTTAAAGGAGAGCCTTGCCTGGACAAGAAAGGAGCTTGCAGCAGTTCGCGTTTTCGTAAACGAAAGTCACCTACCGTTCCGTGCGGTGTGCAGATGTGTTCACCGCAAGCAAACTTGTTTGACGACTTTTTGAAAGGCAGGTACATCGATGGCGATGAAGTGCGCAATAACTGTTACCGTGAATGGGCAGCAACACCATTCAGAGGTAGAACCGCGCATGTTGCTAGTGCATTATTTACGAGAGGCGTTAGACCTCACAGGAACCCATATTGGTTGCGATACCTCGCAGTGTGGAGCATGCACGGTGCTTCTCAACGGGGAAGCTGTCAAATCCTGCACAGTGTTGGCGGTGCAGGCGGATGGCTGTGAAGTGACCACCATCGAAGGATTGGCCCCAGAGGGCAGTCTGCATCCGATCCAGGAAGGTTTTTGGGAGAAGCATGGTCTGCAATGTGGCTTCTGTACGCCTGGCATGATTATGGCCTCGTACCAGATCCTCAAGGACAACCCCAATCCGAGCGAAGCGGAGATTCGCAAAGGTCTCGAAGGCAATATCTGCCGCTGTACTGGCTATCAGAACATTGTGCGTGCTGTCCAGTATGCTGCTGAGCAGATGCGAACGGCTGCTACCCAGCCGGTGGGCGCTGGCGAGTAGTAACCAACAGTCAAGTCAAGTCGCAACATACAAACGTATTTCTCATAACGAGAAAGGAAACGTACATATGGGTATTGCAGCTCTGGTTGGCACGCCGATCAAGCGGCGTGAGGATCCCCGATTGATTACAGGTCAGGCGACCTACGTTGATGACATCAAGCTCCCTGGGATGCTGCATATGGCCGTGCTGCGCAGTCCGTATGGTCATGCACGCATCACGAGTATTAACACCGATGCGGCCCGTAAACTGCCCGGCGTGGTAGCCGTTTACACGGCACAAGACCTCAAAGGTGCTGTAGGGAATGTTCCTGTTGCTGTTCCCCTCCCCCCGCATATTCCCAATGGCATGGGCATCCACGGTCCGTTGGCCGAAGGCAAGGTGCGTTTCTTTGGTGATCCTGTGGCCGTCGTCATTGCGGAGGACCGCTACACAGCCCGTGACGCCCGAGACTTGATCGAGGTTGATTACGAGCCGCTACCGGCTGCGATTGATGTCGAAAAGGCCATGCAGCCTGGCGCACCGCTGCTGTATGAAGAGTTCGGCACCAATGTGGCATTTAGCTTCCACCCGCCGACCGACGATATTGACAAGGTCTTCGAGCAGACAAAGGCTGACGGTGGTGTTGTTGTCAAAGCACGCCTAGTCAATCAGCGGCTTGCTCCTGTTCCGATGGAGACACGCGGCGTTGTTGCCGAGTACCGCAAGAGTGATAAGAATCTCACCGTCTGGAGTTCGTCGCAGATTCCGCACCTGCTGCGTAACCTGCTGGCTGCCACGGTGGGTCTCCCGCAGCACCAGGTACGTGTGATCGTGCCCGAAGTTGGTGGGGGTTTCGGCTGCAAGCTGAACGTTTACCCTGAAGAACTCGTGGCGGCCTTCGCTTCTATGAAGACAGGGCATCCTGTCAAGTGGATTGAGGAGCGCAGCGAGAACCTGGCGGCGACGATCCATGGACGCGACCAGGTAGACTATATCGAGGTAGCGGCTACCAAGGATGGCAAGATAACGGGCCTGAAGGTGTATGGCATCGCTGATCTGGGTTCGTATTGCCAGATCTTCACCGATGTGATCATGCTTGCCTTTGGCTTCCCGGTGTCTAGCGGTGCCTACGACATTCCAGCCATCCATCTGAGTGCCGACATTGTCTTTACGAATAAAGTTCCTACGGACGCTTATCGTGGCGCGGGCCGTCCGGAGGCGACGTATGTCGCAGAGCGGGCTATTGACCTGGTGGCGCGTGAACTGGGCAAGGACCCGGCTGAGATACGCAAGATCAACTTTATCAAGCCAGACCAGTTTCCGTATAAGTCGGCGGCGTCAGGGATAGTGCCGGGGTCAGTCTATGACACTGGTAACTATGAACCTGCGCTAGAAAAAGCCCTGGAACTGGTGGACTACAAGGGTTTACGTGCTGAACAAGCCCGGCGGCGTGCTGCTGGTAATGGAAATGGGAAACTGCTGGGTATTGGCATCTCCTCCTATATTGAGATTTGCGGCTTTGGTCCCAAGGGGTCCGCGCCGGTGGGCCTCTACGAGAGTGCGCGTGTGCGTGTCGAGCAGAGTGGCACCGTGATGGTCTACACCGGTTCTTCACCGCATGGGCAAGGCGAAGAGACGACATTTGCGCAGATCGTGGCCGAGGAGTTCGGCATTCCCGTAGATAACGTCTTGATTATGCATGGCGATACCGATTCCACGCCTGAAGGGCGCGGCACGTATGGGAGCCGCACTACGGCGGTTGGTGGCTCGGCGGTCTACACTGCTGTCCAGAAGCTCAAAGAGAAGATGAAGCAGATTGCTGCTCACATGCTGGAGGCCAGTGCCGCCGACATCACAGTGGAAGACGGCAAGCTCTCTGTAGCTGGCACCCAGAAAGCGGTTGGCTTTGCCGAGGTGGCTGCAGCAGCTAATCTTTCCAATACGCTGGCTCCAGGGATCGAGCCTGGGTTGGAGACGACTGTCTTCTGGGAACCAGAAGCGTGTGTGTTCCCGTTTGGTACACATGTCTGCGTGGTCGAGGTAGACAAGGAGACGGGTGAGACGGAGATCCGGCGCTTCGTAGCGGTCGATGACTGCGGACGCCAGATCAACCCCCTACTGGTACAGGGCCAGGTCCATGGCGGGATTGCCCAGGGCGTTGGTCAGGCGCTGTTTGAGAGAGTTGTCTACGGTGAGGATGGTCAACTCCTGACGGGAACATTGATGGACTATGCGATGCCACGCTCCTTTGAGTTTCCTCCGCTCGAACTAGATCACACTGTGACGTTAACGCCCGTCAATCCGCTTGGTGTGAAGGGGGTCGGCGAGGCTGGTACGATCGGTTCTACGCCGGCGGTTGCTAACGCCGTTGCCGATGCGCTGGGTGTGGCGCATGTTGATATGCCATTCACGCCGGAGAAACTGTGGAACATCATCCACCAGAAGTAGGGGCGCAATTTATTGCGCCCGGAAGGAGTAAAGAGTATGTCTATTCCAGCCGCGTTTGATTACCATACCGCTCAATCGGTGGATGAGGCGATTGCCCTCCTGCAACAGTACGGCGACGAAGCCAAATTACTGGCGGGTGGCCATAGCCTCCTGCCTACAATGAAACTGCGCCTGGCACAGCCAGGGCACCTGGTTGATCTTGGCAAGATCAGCGGTCTGTCCTATATTCGCGAGGATGGTGGGGCGGTCGCCATTGGTGCGATGACGACGTATAGCGCGATTATGCGTTCCGATCTTGTGAGCAAGCATTTTGCGTTGTTGCCCGAGGGCACGGCAACGATCGGCGATCAGCAGATACGTAATCGCGGTACTATCGGTGGGAGTACCGCGCACGCGGACCCTGCTGCTGATATGCCCGGTATCGTGCTGGCACTGAAAGCTGATATTGTGGTACAGGGGCCTGGTGGCAAACGTACGATTAAGGCCGATGATTTCTTCAAGGGCCTGTTTGAGACGGCGCTGCAGCCAGGTGAGGTGATTACAGAACTTCGCTTTGCGATCCCACCCGCTCGTACCGGGAGTGCGTATACGAAGCTGCCGAACAAGGCTTCGCACTATGCCGTGGTGGGATGTGCAGCGGTGGTGACTCTGGATACTGATGGGACGTGTACTTCTGCCAGCGTGGTGATCACAGGGGCAGCGGAGAAGGCTACTCGTGCGAGCACGGTGGAGGCGGCTCTCGTCGGTAAAAAGTTGGATGAGGCGACAGTTGCAGCGGCAGCGAGCCATGCGGCAGATGGTCTGGAACTGATGGAGGATATCCACGGTTCTAAGGCTTATCGTGCTCAGATGGCGACGGTGATGGCGCGTCGCGCTATTACGCAGGCGGCGGCGCGGGCGTCGTAAGAATCTCGCCCCCACACCACCCTGCGGGTGAGGGTCACCCTTGCCCCTACCATACACGGGCTTGGTATAGTAGGGGCAAGGGTGGCGGAGTGGTGTAGGGACGCCATCCGGGGGATGGTGTGCGAGCACAGCGAATTGGACCCTTGTGGACGCAGTCTAGGGCACACCATCCCCTAGATGGCGTCTGTGGGCCCCTGCCTCTTTGTAGCGATCAGCCAGGCAACTTTGCAAATTCCTTGCAAATTCCTTACAAGCTTTTTGCATTTCTATGACCATTCTTTGAAAATCGTGAGGTATAGTATGTATACCAGGATGTTTGACGACCGTCGCATATGGACACAGCAAGAACGAGATGGCACTTGACCTTCATTTTCTGAGAAGAGGTAGAGCAGTCCCGCTTCAGATGTGTTAGAAAAACTGTCAAACGGTCTGGTATGTTTGAGAAGAGCGAATAGCATGTTCGCTCTTCTTCGTTTTTGGCCCTTTTCTCATCCTTTCTCAACACAAAATAGGGAGACTATCCGCCAGGGCTATCTGTACCATGACCTTGTCCTGTCCTGGTCGGTCTCTCTGCCCAGACCGGATGCCCCTGCTAGGGGAAGGGCTCTCTGGCCAGGGTGTCGAGTTCCAGGGCCAGCCGACCAGCGTCTTGCGTGGTCCTGAAGGCCTCTCGGATGTCCGGTGAAAGCGAGAGCGGGGCTTCATAGCCGACGCTATATCCCCGAAAGCCGGAAGCCATCACCAGGCCAGGGACGGCTGTGAGCGGGTTGGGGTCATTGGACACCACCCAGAGCGCATCGCCGACCACCAGCACCGGCATGGTCCCTTTGCGCACCAAACGGACCAGGTGCGTGAACAGGACTGCTCGGCTGCCCCCAATGAGGCTCGCCCACCAATCGGGCCGGGCCCATCCTCCCGTGGTCTGCGCCTCGGCGAGGATGGTTATCCCGAGTTCGGCAAGCCGCGTGATGGTGTGCGAGGCATTGGCGCGTGCCTGCGCATGCCGGAAGAACTGA
>WNFS01004011.1_pt1 | contig 11197 bp, 10 predicted proteins | sample 5400141 | NCBI WGS metagenome assembly WNFS01 (sample SAMN13153358, study PRJNA577476) | soil metagenome | isolation source: 60 cm saprolite under Madrone tree | place: USA:California | collected 2016-06-14 | reverse complement strand
AGCGCGTTGGCGGCGCGGACCGCGCCCGACGCCAGCAGGTACTCGAGCGAGTTGGGGGCGTAGACGATCGCGGTCTCGCCGCGATTGACGCCGAGCCTGGTCAGCGAGCTGGCGAGCCGGTTCCGGCGCTCGAAGAGCTCGCGCCAGGTCCAGCGGCGCGTGTCCTCGACGTACGCGACGGCATCGGGCTTCGCCTGCGCGTGGACCGCGACGACGTCCAACCGGACCTTCTACGTCGGGTACAGGTGGCAGGCGACCAGGCGACCGGACTCGGGAAGCAGCTTGGGCTCCTCGTGGGAGCAGCGCGGGAGCGCGTAGGGGCAGCGCGGATGGAAGCGGCAACCCGACGGCGGGTTCAGCGGACTCGGCACCTCGCCGGCCAGGATGATCTCGTCCCGCCGCTCGTCCGGGTGCGACGGCAGCGCGGCCGAGAAGAGCGCCTGAGTGTACGGGTGCTTGGGCACCTTCGAGACGACGTCGGCGTCGCCGACCTCCACGATCTTCCCCAGGTACATCACCGCGATCGTGTGGCTCATGTGGGCCACCGCGGCGAGGTCGTGGGCGATGAAGAGGTACGACACGCCGAGCTGGGCCTGGAGATCCCTCAAGAGATTGAGGATCTGGGCGCGGATGGACACATCGAGCGCCGAGACCGGCTCGTCGAGCACCACGACCTTGGGCGAGAGGGAAAGAGCTCGCGCGATCGCGATGCGCTGGCGCTGGCCGCCCGAGAACTCGTGGGGGAACAGGTCGGCCGCGCGCTCCGGCAGCCCCACCAGCTCGAGCAGGCGCAGAATGCGCTTGCGCGCTTCCGCCGACGGCAGCGATTCGTTGGTGACGAGCGGCTCGATGATGATCGAGCCGACGCGCATGCGCGGATTCAGCGACGCATACGGATCCTGGAAGACGGCCTGCACGGAGCGGCGATAGGCGCGCAGGTTCCCGCCGTCGAGCCCCTGGAGGTCCTGTCCCTCGAAGCGCATGATTCCGCCCGTCGGCTGCTCGAGGAGCAGCACCATCTTCCCCGTCGTGGTCTTGCCGCACCCCGACTCGCCGACGAGCCCGAGGGTCTTGCCCGGATCGATGGAGAAGGAGATGTCGTCCACCGCGCGGACCACCGCGACCTGGCGTGAGAAGATCCCACGCTTCACCGGGAAGTGCTTGACGAGATTCTTGGCTTCGAGGACCGGTCCGGCCATCGTCGTTAGTCCCTCACCTCGTCGCGGGAGCCGACAGCCAGCAACGGCTCGTCTGAGCGTCCGCGACGCGGAACTCGGGCGGCGCCTCCGAGCGGCAGCGATCCATGATCTTGGGGCAGCGCGGGTGGAACGCGCAGCCCGGCGGGGGCGCCGACGGATCCGGTGGCTGACCGTCGATCGCGGTGAGCCGCTTGCGACTGTCACCGACCCGCGGAATGGACTCGAGAAGCGCCTGCGTGTAAGGGTGCGCGGGCGCGTTGTAGATCTGCTTGACCGGGCCGGCCTCGACCAGGCGTCCCGCGTACATCACCGCCACCTGGTCGCACATCTTGGCGACGATGCCGAGGTTGTGGGTGATGAAGATCAGCGCCAGGTTGTGATCGCGCTGGAGATCGCGAAGGAGCTTCAGGTACTGCGCCTGGATCGTGAGGTCGAGGCTCGTCGTGGGCTCGTCGGCGATGAGCACCCGCGGCTCGCAGGAGATCGCGATCGCCCCGACGATGCGCTGACGCATCCCACCGGAGAGCTGGTGGGGATACTCGCGCACGCGCGTTTCGGGCGCCGCGATGCGGACGGCCTTCAAGAGCTCCAGCGCCCGGCTCCACGCGTTCCTGCGGGACACGCCTTCGTGGACGCGGATCGGCTCCGCTACCTGGTCGCCGACGGTGAAGAGCGGGTTCAGCGACGCCATCGGATCCTGCAGGATCATCGCGATGCGCTTGCCGCGGATCCGCCGCATCTCGCCGTCGGACTTCTTGAGCAGATCAGCGCCCTCGAAGAGGATCTCGCCCGACACGATGCGGGCCGCGGGCGGGAGCAATCGCAGCAGCGTGAGCGCCAGCGTCGTCTTTCCCGAGCCCGACTCGCCCACGATCCCGAGCGTCTGGCCCTGGTCGAGCACCAGCGAGACGTCGTCGACCGCGCGCGTCACGCGGGTGCCGCGGGCGCTCACGTAGTGTGTGGAGAGGTGCCGGATGTCGAGGAGCGGGCCGGTCACAGCTGGCGGAGCTGTGGGTCGAACTTTACCCGGAGCCAGTCGCCCAGGAGGTTCGCCGAGAGAACCATCAGCATGATACAGGAGCCCGGCAGCACGGTCAGCCACCAGTAGCCCGCCATCAGGCCCTTCTTGCCGTCGGCCAGCATCAACCCCCACGCCGGCTGGGGCGGCGGCACGCCGACGCCCAGGAAGGAGAGCGTCGCCTCAGCGATGATAGCCTGGCCGAGCTGCAGGGTGGCCAGCACGATCGCGGAGTTGATCACGTTGGGCAGGATGTGGCGGCGCGTGATCGTCCACTTCGAGCAGCCCGCGACGACGGCCAGGCGCACGAAGTCCCGCTCCCTGACGGACAGCACTTCCCCACGAGTGATGCGTGCGTAGCGCGTCCAGTAGACCGCGGCGAGGATGATGATGATGTTGGACACGCTGGGCCCCACGATCGCGGCCAGGAAGATCGCGAAGGTGAGCACGGGCAGGGCCAGCCAGGCGTCGGTGATGCGCATGATGATCTGATCCACCCACCGGCCGAGATAGCCGGAGATGATCCCGAGGGCCGTGCCGAGGCACCCGGCCACGATCACGACGGTGAGACCGACGATCACGGAGATCCGGGCGCCGAAGATGAGCCGCGAGAGCACGTCGCGTCCGAGGTGATCGGTCCCGAGGAGGTGGTCGATGGTGCCGCTCGCCTGCCACGCCGGCGGCCGGAAGCGGTCGCCCAGCACTCCGACCTCGGGATTGTGCGGGGCGATCACATTCGCAAAGAGCGCCACCAGCATCACGGTCATGAGGATCGCGATCGGGATGAGCGGGAATCCTTCGGTGCGGAAGGCGGCCAGACGCCGGGGAAGGGTCAGGATCGCGGACGCGGACCGGCTGCTCGCTGCGCTACCGTTCATATTCTCTCCTAGCCTTCATATCTAATCCTCGGGTCGATGACGGCGTACAGGATGTCCACGAGGAGATTGACGACGACGATCATCACGCCGCCGAGCAGAACCGTCGCCTGCACGACCGGGAAATCGCGGAAGGCGATGCCCTCGTAGAGCAGGCGGCCGACGCCCGGCCAGGCGAAGACGGTCTCCACGACAACCGCAACGTTGACCATGATCACGAGGTTGATCCCGGCCAGCGTGAGCACCGGGATCAGCGCGTTCTTGAAGGCGTGCTTGGAAATGACGAGCGCCTCCGGCAACCCCTTGAGCCGCGCGAGCTTCACGTACTCGGAGCCGAGCACGTCGAGCATCGACGAGCGCGTGAGCCGCATGTGGACGGCGGCGAAGAGCCACCCGAGCGAGATGGCGGGCATCACCAGGTGGAACACCGTCCCGGACCCGGACGAAGGGAGCCAGCCGAGGTAGACCGAGAAGAAGAGGATCATGAGCAGCCCGACCCAGAATGACGGCATCGAGAGCCCGAGCAGCGCGAAGATCTTCCCCCCGCTGTCCCACCATTGGTTGACCCGGACCGCGGCGATGATCCCGGTCGGAATGCCGACGAGGAGCGAGAACGCCATCGCCGCCGAGGCCAGCAGCAGCGAGGCCGGCAGCCGTGAGAGATAGAGCTCGAAGACGTCCGTGCGGTAGTAGAACGATTGGCCGAAGTCCCCGCGGAGGAGATGCGTGAGGAAGCTCACGTACTGGGTCCAGAGGGGCCGGTCGAGGCCGAACTGCTGTCGAATCGCGTCGAGGTCCGCCGCGCTGGCGCCGGGCTCCGCGAGGAGCACGGCGGGATCTCCCGTGATCCGCATCAAGAGGAAGATCGTTATCGAGAGGAGGAGGAGCGAGATGAGCGCCAACCCGAGCCGCTTAACGATGTACTTCTTCATAGCGTCCTGTCCCTCACGGCCTGATCCTCAATAGAGTCTACCCTCATCACCGGCTGCGGACCCGACTACGGAGCGGAAGAGGTACGACCGCCCGAAAAGTGAAGGGATTATGCCCGATTTTGCTTCAGTGTCAATGCCCTGGCACGTCAACGTCTTGGCGCGTCAACCCGGTTTGGTGCGAACCCTGGCTCGATGGGTACGAGGCCGGTTCCACCGGCGCATCGACCTGGTCGGCCTCGAGAACATTCCGGAATCCGGGCCCTGATCGTGGCGGCCGACCACCAGAACGCGCTGGTCGACCCGCTCCTGCTGGGGCTGCTCCCGCGCCGGTTGGTGCCGGTTGCCAAGGCGCCACGGTTCCGCCACCCGCTCATCGGCCCCTTCCTGCGTCTGGTGGGCGCGCTGCCCGTCCACCGCCGCCAGGAGGGGGGCACCGACCCCGCGCGCAACCGGGCGATGACTTCCGCCGCGACCGCCCACCTCGGGGCGGGCCAAGCGGTGCTGATCTTTCCGGAGGGTGTGAGCCAGCCCGGGCCGGCACTGATGCCTCTCCGCACCGGTGCGGCACGGGATGCTGCTCGAGGCCGAAGGCGCGGCGGCCGCGGTGTGGCCCTCGTGCCGGTTGGCCTCGTCTTCCACGAGCCCGGAACGTTCCGCGCGGGGCGTGCGTTACTTCCAATCGATGGCGCGGTCGCCACCGCCGATTGCATCGCTCTCCACGCGATCGCTCCCGACGGGGCTACGCGCCGCCTGACCCATCGGCTCACGGCGGCACTCCGGCAGCAGATCGTAGAAGCAGACGACCGCGAGACGCTTCGCTCCTGCGCGTCGTCGAGTCCATTTCCCGCGACGAGGCCCCGTCGAACGCGCGCGGCTTCTTCCGTCTCCTTCTCGATCGCGACCTCCGGCGGCGTCTGGCCGCCGCCGGAGATCGCTCGTGGACGAGCTGGCGGCCCTGATGCGCCACGTGCCCGAGACGGTCCTGGCTGGACCCCAAGGCCCGGCTAGCTGATCACGGGGCGACGGCACCACAGGCGTGTGCGATAGGGGTCGACCGGACCCGTTCCCGCAACGCGGCGGTGGGCAACGCGCGCCCTGATGGAGCCCAGCCTCGCTGGAGCAGCGGGCGCGTGCCGCGTGCTCGGGTGACCCCTACCGCACACGCCCGTCGTGCCGTCGCCCCGTGATCAGCTAGAGCAGGTCCTGCAGCTCGGGGATGACCCAGAGCGGCTTCCGTCCGGCCGCCACCCTCTGGACGTTGTCGAACGCGTTGCGGAACGCCTTCGCCCAGTTCTCCCACGTCGGCCCGGCCGTGTGCGGAGTGATCGTGATGTTCTCGAGGGCGAAGAGTGGGTGGTTCGCCGCCGGCGGCTCCTCGACCATGACGTCGAGGCCGGCCGCGGCGATCTGGCCCGACGCGAGCGCGACCTGCAGGGCCGCTTCGTCGACGACGGGCCCCCGGCAGGTGTTGATCAGGATCGCGCTCCGCTTCATCGTCGCGAACTCGCGAGCGCCCATCATGGCGCGCGTCGCGTCGGTGAGCGGCACGTGCAGGGTGACGACGTCCGAGGTGCGAAGGAGCTCGGGGAAGAGCACGAAGCGGACGCCGAAGGCGTCCTCGGCGTGTTCGGGGAGCCGGACGATGTCGTAGTACTGGACGTGCATGTCGAAGGCCTGAGCGCGTTTCGCGACCTTCTTGCCGATGGTTCCGAGGCCGACGATCCCGAGCGTCTTTCCGGCCAGCTCGTACATCCGCGTCTGGGAGAAATCCCCGACGCGCCACTTGCCGGTGATGACGTTGTGGTGATGCCAGGCGAGCTTCTTGAAGACGGCCAGGATGAGCATCAAGGTGTGCTCGGCCACCGCGACCGAATTCGAGCCGCCGTTGTTGGCGACCGGCACCCGAGCCTGACGCGCCGCCCCGATGTCGAGACGGTCGTAGCCGGCGCTGATCAGCTGGATCAGCTTGAGCTTGGGCGCCCCGCGGTAGAACTCCGTGCCGAAGCTCTCGCGGGCGAACCCCACGAAGTACTCGGCGTCCTTCATGGCCGCGGGGAACTCGGGCGTGACCTGCTCGGCGACGTGCAGCTCGAACTCGGCCGGCAAGAGCGAACGGGCGACGTCGACAAGCGCCGAGGGGAGCTTCGGGGAGAGGACGATCTTGGTCGGCACGGCTGTCTCCTTTCTACGGTGTTACCGGAAGCGCACGGTGAAGTCCTTGGTCATCGTGCCGGAGGTGCTCGTCCGGGCATAGAACCACGGGCCCGTCTGATCCCCGCTGTCGAGCCCGACCTGGTAGGGCTCGCCGAAGACCGACAGCAGGCCGGCCTTGTCCGTGACGTTGACCTTGATCTGGGCGGCGTCTGGCGAGGGGAACTCGCGACCCAGCGGGAGCGCGGCGCACGCGGACGCTATGAGGGCGACGGCGAGCGCACGGAATAGCCAGGCGCGTGTCATGCGTCTGCCGCCGTCACGCCAGGGCGACGACGCCGGCGGCGGCAAGACGCTCGATCTCGTCCTTCGGCAACCCGAGCTCGGCGAGGACCTCGGCGGTGTGCTCGCCGAGCAGCGGCGCCGGGCGCCGGATCGTGCCCGGTGTCGCCGAGGCCCTGACCGGGAAGTTGAGCATGCGCGCGGGCCCGTAGCCGGGCTGCTCGACCACGGCGACCAGGCCGAGGTGCTTCACTTGAGGGTCCTCGAACACCTCGTCGAACTCGTAGATCGGCCCAGCGGCCACCTGCGCGGCCTCGAACCGCGTGACCCAACAGGCGGTCGTGTCCCGCGCCAGCGCCCGCTCGACGCGCGCCCGCAGCTCGTCGTGATTGGCGACGCGGCTGTCGTTGGTCGCGAACTTCGGATCGGTCGCCAGCGAGTCGTCACCCAGAGCTCGGCTGAAACGTGTGTACTGGTCGGGGTTCATGATGACGACCTGGACCCAGCCGTCCTTGGTGCGGAACGCCTCGGCGGGGGTGAGATACGGGTTCCGGTTCCCCACGCGGGGCGGCCGCTTGCCCGAGTCGAAATAGTGGGCGACGGGATCGGGCAGCAGCGCGAGCGTGGAGGCCAGGAGGCTCACGTCGAGGTGCTGGCCCTGCCCCGTGCGGAGTCGATGGGCGAGCGCGGCGTTCGCGACGCCGAAGGCGAGGAACGCCGCGGCGACGTCGGCGACGGAGCCGCCGACTTTCGTCGGCGGGTGCCCGGGCATGCCCGTGAGGGCCATGATGCCGCTCATGCCCTGGGCGATGGTGTTGTAGCCCGCCCGCCGGGCGTGCGGCCCGGTCTGACCGAAGCCCGTCACCGAGACGTACACGGCCGCCGGGTTCACGGCGCGCACGGCAGTGTAGCCGAGGCCGAGCTTATCGGCGACGCCGGGGAGGAAGTTCTCGACGACGACGTCGGCTCGGCGGGCCAGCTCGAAGACGAGCGTCGAGCCTTCGGGCTGCTGGAGGTCCACGGCGATACCGCGCTTGTTCCGGTTGATCGCGGCGAACGTGGCGCTCATCCCGTTACCGCGCCACGCGCGCAGATCGTCGCCGCGGCCGGGGCGCTCGACCTTCACCACGTCGGCGCCGAGGTCGGCCATAAGGGTAGCGCAGTACGGACCCGCGATCACGCGCGACAGGTCGAGGACCCGGATCCCGTCGAGCATCATCGCCCGATCAGCCACGGTCGAGGAATCCCTCCGTCATCGCGTTGACCTCCGGGATCCCGGTGCGGGCGACGGCGTTGATCCGGGCCTTGACCTCCGCCAGAGGCTTGAACGGCTTGGCGGCCATGGACTCGGCGTAGGCGCGCACCTCTTTGGCGAGCGCCGCGCCGGGAACGACGCGGTGCACGAGGCCCCACGCCTGAGCCTCGGCGGCCGAGTACCGCCGGCACTCCATGATGATCTCCTTCGCGCGGGCGGGGCCGACGAGGCGCACGAACCGGGTCGTCGACGCGACGCCGAGGGGCACGCCGAGGTCGACTTCCGGAATCCAGAGCTGCGCCTCGGCGGCGGCCCAGCGGAAGTCACAAGCGAGCGTGAGACCCCACCCGCCGCCCACCGCGTGGCCGTTGATCATGGCGATCGTCGTCTGCTCGAGGGTCTCGAGCATCGTGTTGGCGCGCTCGAAGAGCCGGCGGAACTGGCTCTTTCGCTGGCCGAAGGCCGCTCGTCGCTCCTCGGCCGACATGGCGGACTTGAGGCCGGCGTCGGCTCCCGCCGAGAACACCGGCGGTGCGCCCGTGACGATGACCACGCGCGTCGCGGCGTCGTCCCGCAGCTCCGCGAACGCCGTGGCCAGGTCGGTCAGCATCGCGTCGCTCAGCGAGTTACGGCGGTCGGGACGGTTCAGCGTGACGGTCGCGATCGCGCCGTCGCGAGCCAGCGTGACGTTCTCGCCCATGCGCGCGGACGGTATCACAGGGCGCGCGACGGGCGCAATTACGTCGCGGCCGCGCGAGCGGCCCGCGTCGGGCGCGAGACTATGCGAAGAGCCCGAGCGACGGCTGCGTGGCCCTGAAGCCCGGGAAAAGCGGCGCGGCCGGCGCGCCGAGATGGCGCGTCGCGACCTCGGTGAAAAGGGTGCGGAAGTCCGTCGTCACGGCGAGGTCACGGCCCTCGAAGAGCTGGTGGCGGGCGAGCCCGGGCCAGCGCCCGTACACGCGGCCGCCGCGCACACTGCCGCCGAGAACGAGCATCGCCGTCGCATGACCGTGGTCGGTCCCCCGGTTGCCGTTCTCCGCGACGGTCCGGCCGAACTCCGACATCGTGATCACGACGACGTCCGCCATCTTGCTGCCGAGGTCCTGAGCGAAGGCCGCGAGCGCCCCCCCGAACTCGCGGAAGCGGAGCGCGAGCTGCCCGCGCTCGGCGCCCTGGCCGACGTGGGTATCCCAGCCCTGCATGTCGGCGAACGCGACCTCGAGGCCGACGCTCGCCTTGATGAGCTGGGCGATCTGGCGCAGCGCCTCGCCGAGCTGGCCGCGTGGATAATCGGCGCCGTTCGCCGGCGGGATGCGCAAGGCGTTGGCGCTCCGGAGCATCTTCACCGCCTCGAAGGTCTCGCGCCCCGTCCCGTGGAGGAGATCACGGATCCCTTGCTCGTAGAGCGACTCGAATCCCTGCCGCGCGCTCCCGTCGGCGCCGGCGCGGACGTCGAAGCGCTCGATGGACTGCATCGAGATTGCGCCCACGTCACCCTGGAGTGTTCGCGGGAGCGCCGGGCCCATCGCGACCGCGCGGAATGGTGTCTGGTTCGACGGCCGCGTCTTGACCGCGCGGGCCAGCCAGCCGTCGGGCGTGCTCTTGACCCCCGGCGTCCCGGTCTCCATGTAGTCCTGGGCGTCGAAATGCGAGCGCGTCGTGTCCGGAGAGCCGCACGCGTGGATCACCGCGAAGGCCCGGTTCTCCCAGAGCGGCACCAGCGGAGCGAGCGCGGGGTGCAAAGCGAAGAAGCCGTCGAGGTCGATCGCGCGGTCGGTCTCGCCACGCTTCGGCGGCTGGAGCCCGATCGACGGACGCCTGCCGACATAGCCGGCCTCACCGTAGGGCATCACCATGCTAAGCCCGTCCACGGCGCCACGCTGGAACACGGCCACCAGCACCTTGCCGTTCGCCTCCGCTGCGCGGGCTGTCCGCAGGAGGAATCGCGGCGCCGCCGCGTAGGCGACCAGGGCGCATCCGCCGGCCTTCAGGAACGTCCGCCGCGTGGGCATCGCATGCTCTCCTAATTTATGGTCGCGCATCGTGCCCCGCGACGGCCCGCGGCGCGCACCTCAACGCCGTTGGAACTCGGGCGAGCCGATCACGAGCGCCGCGAGCTTGGCGATGTCGGTGTTCGCGGGCCCCCGGTCGTCCGTCGACAGCCGCGTGATCTGGGGATCGGTCAGCTGCGCGGCCAGTACGGCGCGCGTCTCCGGTCCGGCCTGGTTGGCGACGATCGTGGCGAGGAGGTGGTCGAGCACGGCCGCGGGCGAGCGTGGGTCGGTGCCCGCGACCAGTGCGGGGAGCTCCACGGTCACGTGCGGGTAGCGGCCCGAGGCGAGCGCGAGGGCGAAGTTCATGCGGGCCAGCAGGGCACCGGCATTGACCCACACGTCTGCTCGATCGGCGTAGCCCGTCGGCGGCTGCGCCAGATACAGCGGCTCGCCGATCTCGGCACTCGCCCGGGCGAGCGCCGAGCCTCCCTCGGCGTCGGTGCTGCCGCCGAGCGCCCGCACCGCGCTCGCCACGAACTCGAACGGCTTCTTGATCTTGGCCCGATAGGCGTCCTCGCCGGAGAACTCGCGTGACTCGAAGATCACCCGGAGCATCGCGGGGATGTCGCCCCCTGTGCCCGTGTAGGTCGCGGCGACCCGAGCGATGAGCGCGGGGGGTGGCGTGTCCGACACGAAGCGCCGGACGAGCTTGGTGGCGACGAAGCGCGCGGTCGACGGATGGCGCGTGAGAATCTCGATCACGCGCTCACCATCCCCCTGCCCACCGCCCGCCGGGATGCGGTGGCCGACGACGACCTTCTCGCCCTCATCGTGCATCAGGGGCCGGAAGACGAAGCGCCCGTTGGTCTGCGGCCGGTCGATCGTCCAGCCGGTCAACGCGCGCGCGACTTCCGTCACGTCCCTCTGCGTGTACCCGCCGTCCACGCCGAGCGTGTGTAGCTCCAGCAGCTCGCGCGCGTAGTTCTCGTTGAGCCCGGCTTTCCGGCCGCGATTCGGTCCCGCCGGCACGATGAAATCGGACCTGGCGCTGAGCCAGTTGTCGAGATAGAAGAGCATCGCGGGATGGCGCGCGGTGGCGCGCACCAGGTCGGGGAACGTCCCCAGCGCGTGGGGCCGGATCGCCTCGCGCTCGTAGGCCGACACGTACCAACGAACGTCGCCCTTCCCGGCGAAGACGTTGAAGTGATTGAACCAGAAATCGACCATGACTTCCTCGAGCTGGCGCTCGCTCGTCACCGCGCGGATGACCTTCGCGGCCTGGAGCTCGGCCGCGATCCGGAACGGCCGCTTCTCCATCGGATAGCGCTCCTGCATCTCCTGGCGCGTCATCTCGCCGCTCGCGATCTTCTCCCGCAGCGTCGGATCGGGCCGGGGAAACTCCCGTAGCAGCTCGGCGATGGGCATTCGAAGCGTCGTCAGATCGGCGAGCGCCCGCTCGGTGGCGGAGTCGTCGATCGTCCCGGGGCGAAG
>WNFS01004009.1_pt1 | contig 11200 bp, 10 predicted proteins | sample 5400141 | NCBI WGS metagenome assembly WNFS01 (sample SAMN13153358, study PRJNA577476) | soil metagenome | isolation source: 60 cm saprolite under Madrone tree | place: USA:California | collected 2016-06-14 | reverse complement strand
GCAGTGGGAAGAAGCTGTCCTGAACTGGCTCTGAGTGCTCTGGTCGCGGTTTGCGTCCCGACGACCACAGAAGTACGCCGAGCAGCGCCGCAACCAAAACTCCGAACATTACAATCAGCGCGCTCAAATCTTGCCTCCTGTTGGTGCTTTCAATATCTGTCGCAAACGCTCGTTCAAAGCGGTAAGCCGCGCATTAGCCTGCGGCACAAACGCCGCATAGGTCCCGCTGGGGAGTAAATTTACCGTTTGAGCCTGCTGCGCCTGATACACGTAAACGGCCGCACAAATAAGCGTGAGCGTCGCAAGGTACGTCACGCCGTCGACCATGCCCCACGTTCCAGCGTAATTTCCGAGAAAAGTTTGCAGCACCGTATCGTTAAATACCTTGAAGCACGAATACATGCAAAACGCGATTCCCATTGATCGAAGAGCGGGTGAAACGCCGATGTCGTAGACGCGCGTGAAGGCAAAAAATACTACAAGTACCGTTGCGATTGAGAATTCCAGGCCCAGGTCGAAGGTGTTAATCAGTCGCGCGTAGTCGTGGCCGCCGAAGATCACTGCCGCCAATAAGACCACTGGCCCAATCACTGCGAGAACCCGCCACGTCAGGGCCCACACGCCACGGAATTGGCCGAGTATTGCGCGGCACAATTCGCACACAGCGACCCATCGGGCGAGAACAACGACACCTTGTGAGACCCATGCGGTCCAATATGCCGCCGGGGACTCGTAGCCCTTAGCTTGATAAACAAAATACAGCAGCGGCGAGTCCGCGAGGGCGATTAGAAGGTAACAATAAACGGCGGGGAAGTTTCGATACAGCCTTTTGCCCGTCATGATAAGCAGAATTGCGACCTGAAGGCCGATCGTGAGCGGCCAGAGCGCTCGTTGCATGAAGGCAATATGCGACATCTTGAGGCGCATCCTAGCACGCCGGTCGAGGCTGGTATATAGCCAGGATGCGCCTCTTTGTTAGCCATTTGGTACTGTAACCGCGGGTGTTAATGCCCGTGAGTTAGAGAATTCTTAACATTCACACGGAAAAAGCAGCTCTACGATCTTAAGCGGCCAAGGTCACTACACTTCCGCCCTTTGGCGGCGGCAACGGCGGTATCGGAATGCCATCGGCTACCAGCGTTGGCTTCGGAGGCGGTAGAGGAGGAATTGGGATACCGTCGGCGACCAGGACTTCTGAGGCGATCGCACCTCCGCCGCCCTTCGGGGGAGGAAGCGGCGGGATAGGGATGCCGTCCGCTTTCAGACTTGGTGAGGTTGTGGTGCTTCCCTGGTGCTTGCCGAATAGATTGACGCTGCCCGTCAACGGAACTAGGATTGCTATCGCTGCAAGGGAGAAACGTAGGCCCGCTCGTGTCGTATAGTGGCGCATGATGACCACCTCCTGCGGCCATCATGCGGATTGATCTTTCCTAGCTGCCGTTTTGGGGAAAAACGTTCAATATTCGGAACAGACCCAGTGAGCATTCATACTCAACTCGAACAGAACCGGCACATCATCCATGATTTTGCGGTGACCACGCTCTCCGCTATTCCCGACGAATTTGGCCGGCTCACCTACATTGCGTCGCTTCGCGACCTCTCTACCGGCAGGTATGAACATGCGGGACTCTCCGCTCTCTATCCGGAGGAGGCCATTCAGCAGGCGTTGAGGCAGTGCCATGAAGAGGTGTTCCGGCGGGTTTTGGAAACACCGCTATCGATGCAGGAAAATGATTTGCGAAAGTGTTTGGAAAGAATGGACGGCCCGATTCGGGCGACCGTGTCTCACTGGCGGCAGCTGGAAGCGTATCGCGTGTTGATGCCAGAAGAGTCTCCCGACTATCTCAAAGAGCTTTTTTGCTCGAACCTCCGTGCGCTCCTTGAGATTCTGCAAACCGGAACTGCCACGGTTCGTTGAACCGCATTACGACTCCGATCACTTTTCCCACAATTTCCGCCTCGTCAGGTCGTTTCCACGATTCTTGCAGACAGCGGGAGAGCGTGTGGGGCTGCATAACCAGCAACGAGCCTCGTTCCTGAAACCATCCACATCGATAGCCGTTGCGCACGTCAACAAAATAGATTGGCCGGTCGTATTCACACGCCCAGTAGTCATCGGCGAGTTCCCGGAACGATGTGTCCACTAGCACTACGCTGCCCGGCCGCAGCAGCGGCATCATGCGCCGATCGTCCAAGCCGACCATGCCATAGCAATATCTTCCGTCTTTATTCGTGAGCGCCCCGTCAAAATGACCCCACCGCTCCACCATTCGCGACAACAAATCGGTTCTTTTCGGATCAAACGCAGGGTCGAACCGTAGCGGCACTTTCATCGACGTTGGCGGCGCCACCCGGTGCGTTTGCGGAGAAGGGAACGCCACCCCATCTTCGAAGCATTCCGCTATGGGAATGTCGTACCACACGAGCATTTCGAGGGGCTGCAGGTGGTAAGCCACAGCAAGCGTGTAGAGCTTATGGAGGCTTGGCACTACGTTGTGATTTTCGATGTCGGCAAGCCGGCTGATGTGCAGGACGAATTCGGGTCGCCCTCGCCGGGCCGCCAGCTCGTAGCTGATGCGTTCGACGTCCCGGTACGTCAGACCCAATCGTTCACGGACTTGCCGCAGCCGCAGACCAGGAAGCATTTGCTCCTCGGTGGACTCGAAATCGTTGGCATTGAGCAGGGTCCAATTACCACTTTGTTAAGGAATCGGAACAGCCGACACAGCGTATCGCAATTTGCAGGAATTGTCTCCGGGTTCCGCGTTGAGGGTGTGTTCCACTTCGGGAATCGCTCGGTCGTTGCGTCTGTGCAGACCTCGCTGATCTGCTATTCTGCCCAAATGACCTCCGATGACCTTCGCGTGTCGCGTTGGATCCGCATTTTCTTCCTTTGCGTACCTCTACTGCTCTCTTGCTTTACTCCGTGCCTTGCCCAAACCGGCTCCGCGGACGCTCCGGCCAGGAGTAAAGAGTCTGCGGAATTTGTGGCCGCGGCCGACGAAGTTCTCCAGGAAATGAGCCAAATTACCGGCCTTCGCCTTCGCGCCCCTCTCAAAAAGACCCTCCGCTCCCGAGATGACGTTCGCGCATACCTGATTCGCCAGATCGACGACGACAAGAATCCTCAGGAACGGTACGCCGATGCTCGCGCCGCCGAGGCATTCGGCTTGATTCCGAAGCATTTTGACCTTGACCCATTTATGGTCGACCTGATGACCGAGCAGATCGCCGGTCTCTACGATCCCAAAGCTCGCGAGTTCTATATTGCCGATTGGATTCCGTTGGCCACGCAGAAGCCGGTGATGGCTCACGAGCTGACCCACGCGCTGGAAGACCAATACTTCCACATTGAGGAATGGTCCAAGGCCGTCCACAGCAACGGCGACGCAACGCTCGCTCGCGATGCGGTTCTGGAAGGAAGCGCAATGGCCGCGATGGTCGACTATATGCTCCGCGATACGGGCCATTCGCTGAAAGACCTTCCCGGATTTGACCCTTCGATGTTGATGGGTGACCTCGCGAGTTCGCCGAAGCTCGAGCAAGCCCCGCCTTTCATCAAGGATGTGTTGATGTTTCCGTATCTCTCTGGCTTGAACTTTACAGCGAGCGCTATTCGAAACGTCGGGTGGGGCGCGCTCTCGACCTTATTCACGAAGCCGCCGCTCTCCACGCAGCAGATTCTTCATCCCGCGCTCTATAAATCCGGCAAAGTCCCGCGCGCCGTTACGGTACCTTCGTTCGAGAAACCTCTCGGTTCGGATTGGGCAAAGCTCGAAGACGACACGATGGGAGAATTCGGCTGGCGCGAGATTTTGCAGCAGTTTATCGACAAGGACAGCTCCGCATCCATCGCCGAAGCGTGGGAAGGCGATCACTACATCGTCTATGAGCACAAGCAATCGAAGAAATTAGTTCTCGCGACTCGGCTTTCGCTTTCGAGTGACGAAACCGCTTCGCGTTTCTTCGGACGTTATTCCGAAGCGTTGGAAAAGAAGTACGCCGAGCGTTCCCACCTTCTTCGCAGGCCCAATTTCTTTTCATTTGAAACACCGGACGCAAGCGTCTTTCTTCGCTGTGTGGGGACTGACTGCATCACATTGGAAGGCGCCGACCGAAAGGTCTTCGCGCAATGGAATTCAGATTTAAAGTGGCCGCCGCTTCCCGAGCCCCCGCAAAAACCCGAACCCGATCCTACAAAAGTCGCCCTGCTGCGGCCGTCATCCGTTCGGGCTGTGGGTTCTCCTTAGACAGTCGCAGTTTCAACCGCGCCACCCGGCGCAAAAGATTCTTTTCTTGCCGCACGATTCGAGCCTCGGCGTAGGGATCTCGCAATCGCTGTCCGCCCGCATACAATTTCGTCAACCCCAATTCAGCGTACTCGATCGCTTGCGCCAAATTCTTGGCTCTCCGCTCGAAATGAATCGCCAGTTGCTCGCAGGCTTCGATCGCATGCTGACTTCCCGTGAGCACGGCCTGCCACAATTGTGCCGCCTCCGCATGGTCTCCACAGCGTTTCGCCATCAGCGCCAATTCCCGTGAAGCTTGCTGCCGATGCTCAGCCGGCAGTCCCGCCTCGATTGCTTTAGAACAGATCTTTGCTGCGCGCGGCGCCTCTCCGCGACGGTACAAGAATCGAGAAAGCCCAAATAAGTCTCGCCCATCTGCTTCTTCCAACTCTTGCTCCGCCAGCATCGAATTGATTTTCCCGAACAGCGCCGCGAGGCCACGCAAGTCCAATTGGTTGTGGCGCACCACTCCTGCAAGCGGCGTTGCCGATCCTCCACGTAAATAATCAAAATAAAATTGCGGTATCAGCGCCGATGCTACGTCGTCTTCGCGGTACCACCCAAGCCGCCGTGCGTCCAGAACTTCTCGCTCCAATTCCACCAGTCGTACCGAGCCGAGCCGCAGCCTCCAAAGCGCTCTCGCAGGGTGCAGCAAATCCAGATGCGCCGCGAGTTTCGGTGGCGCGATCCGTCGCGTCATGGTGAACCGGCTTTCCAGCAGCGGCCAGTCAAACGTTTTTCCGTTAAACGTCACCAGCACCGGGCGTTCCGCGATTCGCTCTGCCAATTCGCACAGCACCGAATGTTCATCCGCAAAGTCACGCATGAAGAACTGTTCGACCTGCAAACCGCCCGAGTCCCACCACGCAATTCCCGTTAGAAATGCGTAGGTTCCAGTTCCTCCCGCAAGCCCCGTCGTCTCCGTGTCCAAAAACAGCCACTTTTCCGGATTCTCCAGCGCCGCGCGCGTCCTTCGCGAGATTGCTTCATCCTTATTTCGCGCCAGTAAATCCAGCACTGCCGCCGCGGGTTCGGCGAACTCAGGCGTCGAATACCAGTTTCGAATCGTCAGATGCTCGCCGAATTTCGTTTTTTGGCATAAACCACCCAGCAGGTGAGCAATCTCGTCGCCCTGCATCGGCTCGTTGAAGGGCTCAGCCAATGGCGTAGCCGCCCGCGCCGGCTTCAGCGCTGCCAATCGCGAAAATTTATCTAACGCGCTCACTCTTCGCTCACCGGCAAACTCTTTCCAAAATCGCCAGCGCCGCCTCCTTCGCGCGCGGCACCAAATCCCCGGCGGGCCCCACGCACGATGGGCACCCTTCTTCGCACTCGCATCCTGCGATCAATTCCCGCGTCTTCTCCATCAGCAACTCGTGAGCGCGGAACAATGGTTCACTGAACCCAATCCCTCCGGGATACGCGTCGTACAAATATAAATTCGGCTCGAAGAACTCTTTCATTTTGGCTGACGCAATGTCTTCGAATCTGACCGGAGCGAACTTGGCAGCATCGTCTCCCATCGTGGGTGGCCGTTCGCCAATCGCCATTCCCAAGTCGCGCCCGTCGCACATCAGCAGCAGCGTCGCCACGGATTCCATCGCGTGCAGCAGCCCGAACATGCCGCTCTGCCGCTCGCTTACAGAAAAGGGAAGAGACTCCACGAGCCCCCGCTCCAGCCTCAGCCAGTAAGACGTCGTATGCATCTCGTTTTCCGGCAACTCCAGCCGCCCGTCCCCGACATTTTCATGCGTGAAGAATTTTATTTTTTTGAACCCGACGACCTGCGAGCGGACGAGCACGTCGCCGTGCGACCTGCGATGGGTAAGAGCTGCTCTCGCAATTGGTTCCTCGACCGCAATTTCGAGCACGCGCACCTGCGTATGCTTCACCGCATCCGTGTAATAGTCCGAATCGACTTCCTTCACGTACGCTTTGCGTTCCTTAAAATCCAAATGCTCCACGTGATATTGCTGCCCGCCGTGCAGATAAATAGCTTTCTCGTGCACCGTCGTCAGCGCACTCGGAAAATCCACTTCCCCTATAATTCGCGGCTCGCCCGTAATGTCCACAATCACAAAATTGTCGCTGGTCACGGACCGCAAGCTAACCGTATTCGCCGGATACGCCTCCTGCGTCCAGTGATAAAACTCCCCCGCACGATGCAGATAGCCCGCTTCCGCGAGCTTCGCCAGAATTTCCGGCAAATCCACCTCGCCCATCTTTTCCGTCGCCTCAATCGGCAATTCGAATGCCGCGCATTTCAAATGATTCAGCAAAATCTCCAAATTGTCGGGTTGAATAAACGCGTGCTCCGGCGTATTCCCGAAAAAATAGTCCGGATTCTTCACGATGTATTGGTCTAGCGGCGCTGAAGACGCCACCATCACAGCGCACGAACTCCCGCTCCGCCGTCCCGCTCTGCCTGCGCGCTGCCACGTTGCCGCAATCGTTCCCGGATATCCCGCCATCACCACGCTGTCCAGCGAGCCAACATCGATTCCCAGTTCCAACGCGCTCGTGGAAACCACGCCGCGAATCCGTCCATCGCGAATTCCACGCTCAATCTCGCGCCGCTCGTTTGGCAAATATCCTCCGCGATACCCGCGAATCGTCTCCGGCTTTCCCGGCGGCTGCGGATTCGCCTGCTGCAGATAGGTCAGCAACACTTCGGTTTGGAGCCGTGCATTCGCAAACACCATCGTCTGCATTTCGTGTTTTAGAAATTCCTGCGCCACGCGCGCCGACTCGTTGATATAGCTTCGCCGAATCCCCAGCGCCTTGTTCACCACCGGCGGGTTGTAAAACACAAACGTCTTTTCTCCGGCTGGCGCGCCGTTCGCGCTCAACACCTCCACATCGTCCTCGATCAGCCGCGAAGCCAGCTCGCCCGGATTCGCAATTGTTGCCGAGCAACAAATAAACCGTGGTGCGCTTCCATAAAACTTCGCAATCCTCCTCAGCCGCCGCAGCACGTTGCACAAGTGACTCCCAAACACGCCGCGGTACGTGTGCAGTTCATCCATCACGATGTATTTCAAATTTTCAAACAGCCGCGTCCACTTCGTGTGGTGCGGCAAAATTCCCGTGTGCAGCATGTCCGGATTTGTCAGCACGATATGTCCGCGCTCGCGAATCGCCCGCCGCGCGTCGCCCGGCGTATCCCCGTCATACGTAAACACGCCGAACCGGTCCGCCAGCCGCGTATTCAGATCGTGCAGTTCCGCCAACTGGTCTTGCGCCAGCGCCTTCGTCGGAAATAAATACAGCGCCCGCGTGTCCGGATTCTCCAGCACCGCATTTAGCACCGGCAGGTTGTAGCAGAGCGTCTTACCGGAAGCCGTCGGCGTCACAATCACGATATTCTTCTCGGAGTGGACGGCTTCCGCAGACGCGGCCTGGTGGCTGTAGAGCCGCGCAATCCCTTTCGCGCCATAAGCCGCCCTCAAATCCCCCTTCACCCAATCCGGAAACTCGGCCCATAGCGCCTCGCGCGCAGGGAAGTGCCTCACCGCTGTCAAAACGTCCCCGTCCCGGTCCCGCGCCGCCAATGCCTCCAGCGCCGCCCGCGCCCTCCCCGCCTGCATCGCCGTTGTCGGGGACGCTTCTTGCCCTGAGCCGAGCCGAAGGGTCTGAAGCGGGCCTTCCGCACCTGGATTTATCCGCCGTCCGGGGCCCTCTTCCGCCCTTTTCACCGCCAACGAATCCCCCATTACTCACCTCTCCCAATTCGCCTTTTCTTCGCTGAGCCTAGCACCAGCCCGGACGAGATGCAATCCCAACAACGCTTAAATTATTTTCTTGGCCGCAAGGGAGTTACCTGTTAGTTTTACTACCTTCTAGGTTAATGGTATGCCTACATCTCTCTAAGGCCCATGGCGGAAAAATACAAACTAACCCGCGTCGAAATGAACGCGCTACTTCGCGATCTACGAAAGATTCTTCAATACGGTGACGAAAGGGAGTTTATGCAGGTTTTGCGGAAGCGCGGGATAAAGGACGAGAACCCGTGTTTCGCCGAACTCGTGAAGCTTTTCCGCGACTTGCGCGGCGGGAAGACTTAACCGCCAGTTTGTGCAGATCTTTGCGCGTAGCCTTTGCATCAGCAGGCGTCAAGGTCTCAAGGTGACCGGCGATAATCTCCGCCGCCCTGCGTGCTGCCGCGTCAAGTTTTGCCTTTTTTGTTAGCATGACGCTCACAGAATAACATACGCCAAGCTGTTGCTAAACCCTGATTTCCGAAGCCGACACGAGCGTTTCGCTGCTCGGCTTAGGTCCGCGCGGAAGCAGGAACATGGCTCGTACTTGTACGAGCGCAACAATTCCCAACGCAACAAGCCCGTAAACGAAGCTGCCCGCTTTCTGGTTCAGATAACCGAACGCATAAGGCGCTACAAATGCCGCGATGCTCCCTGCAGAGCTGATTAATCCCACGGAGGCTGCGGCGATGGCTGGGCTCAAGACCTCCGTTGGAACCGACCAAAAAACTGAAATGTAGGCGTTGCCGGCTGTTACCAACGTAAAGAAAAGCATTGCGAGGGGTACAGAGACCGGCTGAGTCGCCAATCCGAACAATCCAACGGAAGCGATCAGTAGAGGAATTGCCGTGTGCCACCGGCGCTCGCAATGGCGGTCTGAATGCCAACCATTCAGCGGCATCACAATCAGGCAGACCAGATATGGAATCGCGCCGAGCCAGCCGATCTTCGAATCGGCGAGACCCGACTGCCGCTTCAACATGGTGGGCAGCCAGAAAATAAAAGTGTAGAAAACGCTGTAATTGAGAAACGCGATTCCGGCGAGAAGCAACGCTCGACCCGAACGGAAAGCATCCCAAACGGTGGCCGAGTTTTCGCCTTGCGGCTTCTGCTTTGCGAGCGTCCGAGCAATCCATTCGCGTTGTTCCGCTTTTAGCCACTGCGCTTCGCCAGGCGAGTCCGTAAGAAAAAAGTAGGCGACGATTCCCAATACGACCGCGGGCAGCCCTTCCACAACAAACAACCAGCGCCACCCAGGCATCCCGCTCCAGCGATGTCCAAGAATCCAGCCGGCGATAGGCGATCCGATTACGAAAGAAAGCGGAATTGCCGACATGAAGTTGCTCGTAGCCTTTGCCCGATCTTGGCGCAAAAACCAGCGGCCGAGATACACGACCACGCCTGGAAAAAATCCCGCCTCCGCCGCTCCGAGCAGCAACCGAGCAAGGTAAAGTTGATTCGGTGTACGGACGAGTGCGGTTAGTCCCGTCATCGCGCCCCACGCGACCATCGTGAGGCAAATCATTTTGCGAGCGCTCCACCGTTCGACAAGAATGGCACATGGAATTTGCAGGATCACGTAACCCGCGAAGAAAATCCCAAAGGCGAGGCCGAAGACGCGATCGTTAAATCCAAGATCGTGAGACATGCCAATCGCAGCGTAGGCGACGCTGGCGCGGTCCAGGAAATTAACGATGTAGAGCAGAAACAGAAAAGGCAGAAGGCGAACGGCAATCTGGCGCCGCGTGCGGCCCTGTTCGGCAAAGGGAAGCGAAATACCGCCGTCGCTCATTAAGAAATGCCTTGACTTCTGTTTGTCAACAGGTTATAGTACTTGTGCTGTAACATCGCGGAGGGTGCCGGAGACCTCTGCATGTTCTCTTTTCTCACGTCCGCCTCAACCCAAAAGATCAAGCGCTCCTCTAACCTCTTCATTCCGAACAGTTTAGCTTCAATTCCGTCACCCTCTCGCGCGGCAACCACTATCTCCCTTGCCCTCAATAGCTTACGCACTCCTGCTTCACTCTTTTGCACTCTTTGCCGTTCGCCAAATTTAAGCCCTTCCTTTTCAACCATTTGCGCACTCTTTGCAAAAAAGGACGGGGGTGTCACCCAAAGCGCAGCTGCCCTCTACGGCGTCACCTTCACAACCATCGTCTCGTGCGAACCAACCTTCGCCGAAAACTTGCCCATCAACTTCCCCAAGTCCTTTCCTGCCCAGAGATCCCGCACGCTCGCGGACAGGTGTTCCGGATATCCCAGGTCCGTCCACGAAACCGCAACCTCCGTCTCCGCCGTTCCGCGGTTGAACAAAATCACCGCGCGGCTGCCGTCTTTCAACTGCTTCACCCAAATTTCCTTGTCGCCGTCTTTCCTCACGCGGCGGCCCTGCATGCCCAGCGCGTCCTGGTTAACCGCGATAATTTCCTTGTTCGTCAGAATCGCCTTGATCTCCGGCGTCATCGACCGCAAATCATTTCCCGCGATCAGCGGCGCTGCAAGCATCGCCCACAAACTAAAGTGCGAGCGGTACTCCATTGTCGTCATTCCTCCGTTGCCCACTTCAAGCATGTCCGGATCGTTCCAATGTCCCGGCCCGGCCGCTCCTTCCAGACCGACCTGCATATCCACAATGTCCAACATTCCGAGTGAGCAGCAGCCGCCATCAGACCATTTCTTTTTTCCTTCCCAGTGGTCGTCGATGTCCCCTGTGGTCCTCCACAAATTCCCGACGTTTTGCGCCCACTGCCACGGCTTCGCTGTCCCCCATTCGCACATGCTGAAGACGATCGGGCGTCCCGTCGCCGCCAGCGCGTTGTGCATCGTGGAGTATCCCTCTTGAGCGTTCCGCGTATCGGTGCTGCACCAGTCGTACTTCAAGTAATCGACGCCCCAGCGCGCGTACTGCATCGCGTCCTGAAATTCGTGCCCTTGGCTGCCCGGCCGCTTCGCGCACGTCAATTTTCCGGCATCCGAATACAGTCCGAACTTCAGCCCCTTCGAGTGGACGTAATCCGCCAGCGCTTTGATTCCGGAAGGGAATCGCTGCGGGTCCGCAACGATGAATCCGTTTTCGTCGCGGCTCACTTGCCAGCAATCGTCGATCACGACGTACTGATAGCCCGCATCCTTCATTCCGCTCGTCACCATCGC
>WNFS01004006.1_pt1 | contig 11205 bp, 8 predicted proteins | sample 5400141 | NCBI WGS metagenome assembly WNFS01 (sample SAMN13153358, study PRJNA577476) | soil metagenome | isolation source: 60 cm saprolite under Madrone tree | place: USA:California | collected 2016-06-14 | reverse complement strand
CATTTTTTTGGCCGCCGCGATCGCCCTCACTGCAAACTTGTGGATGGTTCGGCCCATCCGCTCTTCGCTAGGACTCTTAGTAATCCTGGCAGGCATTCCGTTCTTCCATCGCTGGCGAAAGTCCACTCGTTCCTCCGACGCCGCTACAGAGAACAATTAAGAGTCGCAGCTATGCAACTAACTCGAACGATCTGTGTTCTATCTTTATTAAGACGTTGAGATTATCGAGGCGACGCTGATATTCTGGAGTCTCCACCAGCCAACCCCAGTCGCTACACCTGTCCTCGAAAAGGCGTTTAAACATGGATTCTGAAAAACTGCGAACCGCTCGCGACAAACTAACGCGCGTCTTCCGCTACCTGGAAGCTCTGAACCAGCACCGCAATCCCGCCAAGCGGCAGATTCGCGAGCAGCCCTGGAGCCTCTGGTTTCATGGCTTGCCCGACCATTCCTCTATCAAGCGAGGTGCAGGCAAATCCCAGTCATCGAATGCGAAGGCCGGGAAAACACAGTCTGCTGATGCGGGCAACGAAGAATTCATTCTGAAGGTGCAGCGCCCGGTTCTAACTCGCCCTCCGGAGCCTCCGGAGGAGGTTGCGAGTTGGCTTGCAACCGGATGGGACAACCCTTCCGAGGAAATCCTTGTGCAGCAATCTCGAGATGAATTGGATCAAGCCGGCAATCCTCGCGTGGTGAACTTCGATGACGATAAGGCCAGATCCGCGGCCCTGCAGCGCTGGAAGCTTTTGCGCGATGAGTGGGCAAAGAGTGAAAAGCCTGCTCGCATGGCCATGAAAATCTTCGAGACTTTGTACGCGCTCTACGGGCGGATCGATCGTGAGGCTGAACGCGTCGAACTTGTTCTGGGAGACGGCATCCTGAGTTGGCGCCGCGCCGAAGGGGACATCTATCATCCGATTCTCCTTCAGCGCCTGCAGCTCCAGTTCAATGCCGCTGTGCCGGAGTTCACGATCTCGGAAGCCGATCACCCTGTCGAACTTTATTCGGCCCTCTTTCAATCGATGACGGATGTTGATGGTCGAGCCATCGGCCGGTGCCGCGAAGAGTTGGAGCAAGAAGGGTTTCATCCTTTGGTCAACGGCTCGACTTCCGGATTTCTCAAACGTCTGGTCATACAGCTATCTCCCCGCGGAGAGTTCATCGAGGGCCAGGCGCCTGCCGAGGAGCAGAATGACCCTAGCATTGGCCGCGATCCGCTTTTATTTTTGCGCTCCCGCACTTTGGGATTCGCCGCAGCCATTGAAGGCATCCTCGCGGATCTGCGGACGCGCGAAGATCTTCCTTGGTCTCTCTTAAACATCGTCGGCGAAGAATCCCCGATTCTCACAACGGATGAAATGGAACCGTCCCCAGGGAACTTGGTTGAAACGGAAGCGGAGGTTCTTCTAAGCAAGCCCGCAAATCCGGAGCAGATACGAATTGCGAAGCAACTAGAACAGCATGGCGGAGTTCTGGTGCAAGGCCCGCCAGGCACTGGTAAGACGCACACCATTGGCAATTTGATCGGCCACTTGCTGGCGGAGGGAAAGAGCGTCCTCGTGACCAGCCACACGACGAAGGCTTTGCGAATGGTACGGCATCACATCGTGCCGGAGTTGCGTCCGCTGTGCGTGAGCCTTCTCGAGAGCGACCTCGATAGCCGCAAACAGTTGGAAAGCGCCGTGGGCTCGATTGCAGAAAGATTGTCGCGGGCCGACGCGGGCTCGCTGGAAATGGAAGCCAAGAAGCTGGAAGGCGAACGCAGCGACATTTTGAAAAAGCTCGAGCAAATTCGCAAACAATTCGCGGACGCACGCGCGGACGAATACCGGGACATCGTAATCGGCGGAAAAACATTGGCTCCCTCCGACGCCGCCCGCAAGGTTGCGCAGGAAAAAATGACCCTGGGGTGGGTTCCCGGCCCGGTCGCAGCGGTTGCTCCCCTGCCTCTTTCCCCCGGCGAATTGGCCGACCTCTATCGCACGAGCGTTTCGATCTCCCGCGAGGACGAGATCGAGCTTTCCGGAAATCTTCCGGAACTCCACGATCTTCCAAGGCCAGAAGACTTCGAAGGTGCTCTGAGCGAGCGAAATCGTCTCGGCATGGAGGACCTGGATTTTCGATCTGACCTTTGGCAATCCGGCGTTTCGCAAGGCAGCCCAGACGAGCTAGAGGCTCTGACTGCCAATCTGGTACAAGCCGTTGAACCCCTCTCCGGGAAAGAAAAGTGGAAACTGGCCGCCGTTTACGCTGGGAAATATGGAAAAGCGCATCGCCAGCCGTGGGATCAATTGGTGAGTTTTGTCCGCCTGGTTCATCGCGAAGCAGCCAACGCCCAAGAGTCTTTCGTTCAATACGGCCCTCAGTTAGCCAACAATTCAGATTTTGAAGATCAGGAGCGCATCGCCTGCGAAGTCCTCGCTCATCTTGAGGACGGAGGCAAGCTCGGATCATTCACGTTGTTCACGCATAAGACGTGGGGTCAATGGATCGAATCAACAAAAGTGAATAACACGAATCCGCGCACGCCGGAACATTTTCAAGCGTTGCGCAAACTGGCTCACCTCAAGAAGCTGCGGCAGGAGCTCAGCGGGCGCTGGGACCGTCAAGTGGCAACCCTGGGAACGCCGCCTTCCGGACAAATGGGAGAAGAGGTCGAAAAGACATTAATGCAGTTTTGCGATTCCATCGAGGGATGTCTCGACTGGCACGAACAAACCTGGCTTCCGCTCCAGCAACAATTAACCGACCTTGGGTTTAAGTGGGACAAGTTTATTGCCGAGCAGCCTGCCGTGGTAGGCGCCGATGGAGAATTGGTCCGAATCGGCAAGGCCGTCAACGACTCACTGCTTGCGATTCTTGACGCGCGATTTAAAAAGCTTAAGTTGCTGCAGCTTGAACAAGAAGCCCGGGATCTCAAAGCAAAACTCAAGCTCGCGGCACGTCTTGCGAAATCCTCGAAAGCAACCGCCAAGCTGCTCGCTGCGGTGAGTGACGAGGATTCCAGCGATTACCGCGACGCTTATGATGGCCTGCTGGAACTCAAAAGCCGCCAGGCTGACCTCGATCTGCGTCGCACGCTGCTCGCGAAGCTCGAAAGCGCCGCGCCTGCCTGGGCGGGCGCCGTGCGAAATCGCACCGGCGTGCACGGCCGAGGCGAACCGCCCCGCGATCCAGCCGGCGCGTGGATTTGGCGGCAACTCAACGACGAACTCGATCGCCGGTCGAGCGTTTCACTGGAAGCTCTCCAATCGAAAAGTGAAAAGCTGCACGAGCAACTCCGCCGCGTTACCGTGGGTCTCATTGACAAGCGCGCGTGGTCTGCTCAGGCTCGCCGCACGTCCTCACGCCAGCGTCAAGCGCTGGTGGGCTGGCTGGACACAATACGCCGCATTGGCAAGGGGCACGGAATTCGTGTTTCTCTTCTGCGAGCCGAAGCCGCCAGAAAAATGTCCGAGTGCCGCGGCGCAGTGCCGGTCTGGGTCATGCCGCTCTCGAGGGTGGTTGAGAATTTCGATCCCCGCATCACGCGCTTCGATGTGGTCATCATCGACGAGGCTAGTCAAAGCGACGTCATGGCGCTGGTCGCGCTGTATCTTGGCAAGACGGTGCTGGTCGTCGGCGACCACGAGCAGGTCAGCCCTTCCGCCGTGGGTCAAGAACTTGGCATCATCCAAAATCTTATCTTCCAGTATCTGCCGGGCATCCCCAATTCCGATCTGTACGACGGTCAGATTTCCATCTACGACCTGGCGCGGCAATCCTTTGGCGGAACGACTTGCCTCGTGGAGCATTTCCGTTGCGTGCCGGAAATCATCCAGTTCAGCAACATGATTTCCTACGATTTCCGAATCAAACCTCTGCGAGATGCCAGCGGAGTTCAACTCCGCCCACATACCATCGCATATCGGGTAACCGGCTCTAGTCGCGATGGGAAAATCAATCGCCAGGAAGCTCTAGGCGTCGCGTCTCTGCTCACAGCGGCGATGGAACAACCGGAGTACAAGAAGAATGACGCCGGCCAACCCACCAGCTTCGGAGTGGTTTCCCTCGTCGGTGACGAGCAAGCTCTTGAAATCGATAACCTTCTGCGCAGGCACATTTCGCCGGATCGTTACGAACTCCATCGACTCCTTTGCGGAAATGCGGCTCAATTCCAAGGTGATGAGCGGGACGTGGTCTTCATTTCCCTTGTGGATACGGCGCAGCGCGGGCTTCTCTCTCTCCGCGACCAGGAATTGTTCAAGCAGCGTTTTAATGTAGCCGCGAGCCGCGCCCGCGACCAAATGTGGATCGTCCATTCTCTTAGCCCGCAAAACGACTTGAAAGCGGACGACCTTCGCCGCCAGTTGATCGAACACGCGCAGGACCCCAGCCGGCTCATGCGGGCGCTCGAAGAAAAGGAAAACCGCACGCAGTCCGGTTTCGAGCGTGAAGTCATGAAACTCCTGTCGGCCGCCGGATATAACGTGGCTCCGCAATGGAGGGTTGGCGCATTCCGAATCGATCTGGTAGTCGAAGGAGCTGGAAGACGCCTCGCCATCGAATGTGATGGTGATCGCTATCATCCGCTCGAAAAACTTCCGGGAGACATGGATCGACAGTCAGTCCTCGAACGCATGGGCTGGATTTTCACGCGCATTCGCGGCACCGAGTTCTTCCGCAATCCGGAGCGCGCGATGAAACCTGTTTTCGAAAAGCTCGAGCTTCTGGAAATTTCCCCCAACGGCAAGGGGAGTTCGCCTAAGACTTCGCCCAAATCGCAGGCTTCGGCTGATCTCATCGACCGCGTTATCCGACGCGCCGAGGAGCTGCGCCGCGTTTGGGCAGGTCCCGAACCAACTTCTAGTCAGCGGCGTGCGACGTCGCAGGCGGCAGGAAAGGTCGCAGTGTCGTAAGCAATAGTGTGCTGTCAGGTGTCTCCAGCGAAGAAGCCTCGGCAGATGCGGCGCGCGCACTGCTTGAATTGCCCAGTTACGACCTGCAATCAGAAGTAGAAAAGTGTCTTCCATTAGGTCGACTACATGTACGTGGAGCCCCCTCGGCCCCGTTTCAGAGCGAAGAAAGCTCGAAAAAGCTTTTGCGCTGGATCGGTCTCAAGAAAACAAGAAAATTTTACAAGCCTCAGTGCAATTATCTCTTGCCCGAAAGCGAAGTTTTTTGTGGGTACCGTCACAACTCTCAGATTACTCGTCACTTAGGCGTCCGTTAGTTTGGCGCATGATGAGCACAGAGTAGTCTCGTCCAGCCATCTCACCTGTTCTCGTCCCCGAGAACCGGAGGCAGGGGGCCTCCGAAAGCCAGGCTTGGAGTCTGTAGGCAAGCCGGATCTCCAACAAGTGTACACATGTCGCGCCGGGGGAAATCTCAAGCAACCCTTGACGTGTTTTCAGATGTTACGAGGGATTCATGTGCCCATCTATCTTGCTCGTGGACGTTGCTTCTTCTGACCGGGAGAGCTGGAAAACATTCCTTCAGAATCAGAGTTATGAAGTCTTCACGGGGGAAGACGGAGATACCGCGTTACGGCAATGTCTCCTCGTTCAGCCCGATCTGGTTCTGCTGTATGATTCGCTGCCGGAAATCGACGGCTTCGAACTTTGCCGCCGCTTGAAAGATAATCCTCTCAATCACCTCGTCCCCATTGTCTTGATAAAACCCTCTTTGCATTCCGCGGATATTTCTCGCGGACGACTGGCAGGCGCCGCCGACTTCTGGGGAACTTGCGCCTCACTTGGGGAAGGGTTGAGCCGCGTCCAATCGCTTTTGCGGCTAAAGAGTTATATTGACGAACAAGCCAAATCGGTGGTGCTATCTCTGGCGCGCAGCATTGAGGCGAAACACTCTTTGACCGAGGGCCATTCCGACCGGATGACGGAATATGCAGTGCAATTCGGCGAGCGTCTCGGGTTCCAAGAAAAAGAATTGCAAGATTTGCGGATCGCCTGTTTGCTTCACGACATCGGCAAAGTAGCGGTCCCGGACCGCATTCTTTTGAAGCCGGGGCCCCTCGACGAGGAAGAAATGGAAATCGTGAGGCGGCATCCGGTCACGGGAGAAGAAATCTGTGCACCCCTCAAATCTCTGCGTCACATTTTGCCGATAATTCGGCACCATCATGAACTCATGGACGGTAGCGGGTATCCCGACGGTCTGTGCGGAGGAGAAATCCCGCTAAACGCGCGCATTTTGCAGATCGTAGACGTCTTTGATGCATTGACTACGGATCGGCCGTATCGGATCGCTCTTTCGTCAGAGGAGGCGTTGGAAATCCTTCGTAATGAAGCCATGCGCGGCTGGCGTGACGTTACCCTGGTGCGCGAATTCTCGGGCATTCGCCGATCCGATGAGAACTACCCGGGAACAGCCAGATCCATGCTGGCATCCTACTACGGCGTGCCGCACTCACCGAGAAATTCGACATTTTTCTGAACAATTCTGAAGCGGTGAAGTATGAGCGCTGGAACTGAAGAACAATTAACAGGCGTCTCGCATTAACAAATACAAACGAAACAAAAAAGCTAAGTTGTCAGCTCCTGGCTTTCGATTCACCGGGATTGTTGGATTAGCAGATCTATGGGGCCGTGCGACCTGTGGTCAGTAGCATCATCGCGGTGCATGCCTCTCTTCGAGGCAACATCCCGGACATCGTCTCGTTAACGCCCGAACATCGAATACGCTACGCCCTGGGACTCTCGCTGTGGGGGTGCCGGCGGTTGAAGCTGACGCCGCGAGGCCGCTGCAATGGCACGCTCTGCCGGATGATTGGCAATGCGATCCAGTGCGTCAGCAATGCGAGACAATTCGAATGTGACCTGGTCGAGCGCGCTCGACCTGTTCAAGACGACGATTCGTTTGCGGCTGAAGTAAACGGCGATCCAGAATAGCAGTCCAATCGCGAGTGATAAGCCCGCCATAAAAACATCGTGGCTTGTGATCGTGACACTCCTGCCCGCAACAGTAATCACTTGGTCCGAGATCAAAGTTTCCTCCCGGCTGGGGCTTGTGGATTGTCTATCCGTGGCCGGAACTACCTGGTTCCACGGTGCAACTACCGCGGGATTGCCGGTACGCAGCTCATCCGGCACTCTTATCCCTTGAGAGTGGGCACTCCCTGTTCTAAGCGAGCAACTTTACCGCCAGACACGCACTGCAATTAGCAATAGGCTGAAGATTCAACTGTATAGGGGGAACGGCTGTAGCGACAGGCGTTGAGAAACGACGCTGAGATGAGTGTAGATTCTTCCACTCGCGCGGATTTCTTGCCTCATATGTTAGGTTTGGCGCCAGTTTCCTCCTAATCTTTGGAAAGGGGCCGCGGGGGGTTCTTGTCATGGCTTGATAGCCAAGCCTTCCGGGAGAGCTAGGACTCCCGATACTGCAGTTGTCACCGTGTTCGTGGCTGTGTTGATTACCGAGACGTCGTTGGACATTCTATTGGAGACGTAGGCGAAAGCCCCGTCAGGAGTAATGGCCACTCCGCGAGGGATGCTGCCCACGGCCACTGTGGCAGTTACGGTGTTGGTGGCGGTGTTTATCACCGAAACGGTATCGTCAACGCTGTTCGGCACATAGGCAAAGTTCCCGTTAGGCGATATGGCGACAGCAACGGGCGAATTTCCTACTTCAATTGTATTTATGACCGTATTGGTCGCCGTGCTGATCACTGAAACGCTATTGGAAGAATAATTCGTTGCGTAGACGAACGCGCCGTTCGGAGTGACGGCCAATCCAGTAGGGTTGCTTCCCACGGGGACAGTGGCGACCACGGAATTGGTGGCGGTATCGATCACCGACACGTTGTTGGTGACCTGACTTGTCACGTAGGCAAAGGAGCCGTTCGGCGTAACAGCCACGCCCCAAGGATTAACCCCCACATTGATTGTGGCCACGACGGCTTGGGCAGCGGTGTTAATCACGGATACGTTGTTGGAATTCTGATTCGCAACATAAGCAAAAGCCCCGTTCGGTGTGAAAGCCAGGCCGACAGGGAAACGCCCCACGGGTATTGTGGCCACCACGCTGTTGGTCGCGGTGCTAATCACGGATACATCGTTGATTGGATCGAACCAACCAGAGTCGGTCACATACGCGACGGCCCCATCCGGAGAAATTGCTGCTTGAAGTGGCTGAACCCCGACCGGGACTACGGCGATCACGGAATTGCTCGAGATATTAATCACTGAGATGGAATTCGATTTGTGAGTTGGCACATAGGCGTAGGACTGGCCGGTTGCTGGAACACCCCAAAAACCTAGTACGATGAACAGTGCAGTCCAACACAGCTGCCGCAAACGCCGAAATTCGGTGGTTCCAAGTGCGATGTTGGGCTTCCAAGACCGTAACTGGCTGCAGTAACTCATCAGGATTCCCTTTCCTTGTGTCCTTAAGTAAACTCTTTTTTGAAGCGCTGGGTTTGCGACAAGACACCTAAATACCCGATGAAGGGCTGCCGATCAATCGGGCGAATACTCGATCGGTAGGACTCAAATTGCTGGAAGAAGCATGAAGAAAAACCCTCGAACGGTTGCAAAATCTAGCTAAGTCATTGAATCTATTGGACGGAAATGCGGCTACGCAACAGCTTCTGGGAAGCTTGAGAACCCCGAAATGGGTGGCTATGGTCATTGCTTAAAGCTTGGTATTTGGCAGCCTGGCCCGATACTAGGACTTATGAACATGACTCAGGTCTTTACCTGAGGCGCTTTAAGGGGGTTTACTTGATTGAGTGGGGAGGTTTCTCATGGTATCCCCTATCAAAGTGTCCGCGTATTTACCTTACGAATTTACGCAGTGACAGGGCTGTTTGAGCCAAGGAGAGAATCTTCATGGCGAAACGAGAAGGGACGACCGCGTCCGCCGATCCAAAGAGGAATGAAGAACCGTCAGAGCTTCTTCGAGAACTGGTAGCGCACCTCCGGCAGAATCGAACACAACTGCGCGAGGAATGGGTGGTGCGCATCACGGAGACGCGCCTGCTCACGGCGATGACCAAAGAAGAGATCTTCGCAGAAGCAACCTCGGTGTACGACAGTTACGTTGAGGCACTCGAAACTGAAGCGTTCGAAGCGCTGCAAGCTTACGCGCGGAATCTTTCCGAACGCATCATTCCGCGAGGCGTGGAAACCCACGAAGTGGTTGGGATTGTGCTGTTATTGCGCGACGTACTTGCGCGTTCCCTCTTCGCGAAATATCAGAACGACTTCAAGAAATTGAATCGAATCCTGGACGCCTACGAACCAGCAGCAAACCGTATCGCAAACACGGTGGCTGTCGGCTTCGTGCAAGAGCGCGAGCGCGTTATTCGACAGCAGCAGGAGGCCATTCGCGAACTCTCCACTCCCGTGCTGCAGGTTCGCGAGCGGCTGCTGATTCTTCCCATCATTGGAGTCATCGATCCTCAGCGCGCCCGGCAATTGACGGAGCAGCTTCTGCGCGGAATTCGTACCAACCGCGCCAAAGTCGTTGTGATCGATATCACTGGTGTGGCCGCCATGGACCTCACGGTGGCGAACAACTTGGTGCAGACGGTTGAAGCGTCGCGGCTTCTCGGCGCGACCGTCATTGTCACGGGGCTTTCGCCAGAAATTGCCCAGACGTTGGTAACCATCGGCGTAGACCTGGGCAAGATGAATACGGTAGGCGACTTGCAGGGCGGCATCGAGCAGGCAGAAAGATTGTTGGGATATAAGGTTGAGAAACTAGCGGAGCCACGCTAGGCAAAGCGGAGGAAGGGCCAAGTGGAAGTCCCGATTCTCAAGCAGGGAGCGGTCCTCATCGCAACCTTTCAGGCCGCTCTCTCGGACGCGGACCTCAATCAACTGCGCATGGGCTTGGTGCAGCAAGTTGTCAAGTTTCGCTCCCGGGCGGTGATCGTCGATGTGACGGCGATGGATGTGATGGACTCGTTCGCCTCACGGACGTTGCGGGAGATCGCGCACATGATCAGGCTGCGCGGAGCGGAGACGGTTATCGTAGGAATTCAGCCCGAAGTGGCTTTTGCAATGGTGCAGCTGGGCCTAACGTTGGAAGGCGTGGCAACCGCATTGGACTTGGAAGAAGGACTAGCCTACTTAAACGAAAAGTTCAAAACGACGAACTGAGAGTGAGCCATAGTGTCGGTTGGGGAAATCAGGGTGGCAATCAACTCCGACCAGGATATCGTCTCAGCCCGCCAAAAAGGCCGGGCAATGGCGCTAGAACTGGGCTTCTCCTCAGGAGCTGCGACGCTCATTGCCACGGCTATTTCCGAGCTGGCGCGAAACATTGTGTCCTACGCAGGCAAGGGCCAAATCACCCTGAAAGGAGTCCAAGGTTCAAGCCGGGTCGGCATTCTGGTTATCGCATCGGATGAGGGCCCAGGGATCCTGGATATTCGCCAAGCCCTCCGCGATGGCTTTTCAACTTCTGGAAGTCTGGGGCTTGGATTACCTGGAGTACGCCGTTTGATGGACGAGTTTGAAATCACTTCCCAACCCAACCTGGGAACAACTGTGGCGGTGAAGAAGTGGAGACAATAAAAGACCCGATGGTCGAGTATGGTGTAGCAAAGTTCGTTCTTCCCGGACAGGGCAAGTCGGGCGATCACCACCTGGTTTGCTGCAACCGAACGGGAATTCTGATTGCGGCGATTGACGGTATAGGGCATGGCGAGGAAGCAGCCAGTGTCTCAAAGACCGCGGCTACGCTACTCAGAAGTCTTTCGAACGAACCAATTATCTCGCTCGTGGAGCGATGTCACGAGAAACTCCGAGGAACTCGGGGGGTCGTCATGAGCCTTGCTTTCATCGATCCTGAACATGGCTTGATGACTTGGCTCGGTGTCGGCAACGTCCAAGGAGTGTTGATGCGCTGCGACGCCAGAAATGGGAATGGGCAGGAGTCACTTCTTCTCCGAGCCGGCGTCGTCGGTTCCCAGTTGCCGCCGCTTCAAGCCAACGTGATTCCGGTTTCGCACGAAGACACGTTGTTTTTTGCCACAGATGGAATTCGCGGCGGTTTTGCGGAGACTATCACCGCTTTGGAGAACCCGCAGAGAGCGGCGGACAGAATTCTAGAAAACTATCGCAGCGGAAATGACGACGCTCTCATTTTGGTCGTGCGTTTAAAGGGTATCAGTCGATGAAAGCCGCAATGCGACGAAAGCCGAAGCCACAATCTGATTTTGTTGACGAATACTGTTCTTCGTTGCGTGAATATGTGGAC
>WNFS01004005.1_pt1 | contig 11207 bp, 8 predicted proteins | sample 5400141 | NCBI WGS metagenome assembly WNFS01 (sample SAMN13153358, study PRJNA577476) | soil metagenome | isolation source: 60 cm saprolite under Madrone tree | place: USA:California | collected 2016-06-14 | reverse complement strand
TTTTTCGATGGACGAAATTGTTGATCGTGCGTTGTACACCTACGGGTTGACCCGCGAGCTCGACGCCACGCGGATTGCGCAATCCCGAGAGAAAATTATCCGATATATCGACAAGCTCGGCGCTGCCGGACAAAACGACACGCATCAGTTGGCCATCTATGCGCTGGCATACCTGAAAGAATTGCACGAGGGGCCAGACCCACGGTTCACCGGCTGTTAGTCGCGGCGATTTGGTCCGCGAAATCCGCCGTATGCGGTGGCGATCATACCGATGAGGAATGAAGTTCTCGCCGCGGAAGCATATCCTCGAAAGAGGGTACGATCGAAGGCGCAGCCGCACCCTCGAGCTCGGCAAGTCGATCGACCAATAATTGCAGGCGTGGAGGGAGCCCAACAGACTCTCGCTTAAGCACCTGACGAAGCCGCTCCCCGATCTCATCGCAGATCGCGCGACTGTGTATGGGATCGATCCGTATATCTGCGGCGTTCGTTTTCGACATCACAAGATCCAGCAACATCCAACTCGGATTAAGTAGCTCCCTATCAGGTTCCAAACAGGTAAATGGCGCTTGATGGATTTTCCGCATTGGTGAAGAAAGAGTAAAGTTAGCGCGTGCTTCGCCGCCGGGACTGACGTTGCTTTTGGGCCGCAAAACCCGTATCGCACTCGCCCGTCGACAACACCTTTCCCGCCGGCCCATACGATCCTGAAATCGGGTTGGTTGAGGAGCGCGAAACCGCAAAGAGGCTTCGAGCGGGTGAGGAAATCGAAGCGCTAGAACAGCAGCCACAAGATGCAGCTCGCCACCCAATGAGCCGCGATGACTATGATCCCCTTTTTTTCCAATATCGAAATCAATACTGATCCAACCGCGATCGCGATCACGCCAAAGGCGAGGCCGGTCCACCGCTCGCACCAAAGCCTGTCTCGGTCGTGCAGCGCCGGTTGAATAAATCCTGTTACGACGAAATACGCGGCACCTATGGTGGCAACCAGGCTGCGAGCAATCAGCAGCAAAAGATCGGCGCCGGTCATGTCGGCGAGCCGCGTCCTGAACAAACCGAACGGGAAAATCTTGTGAAAAACAATGTAGGCGGCCAACAAAAAAAAGAAAATAGCGCAGCACCATTGCGGTTCCGCGCTCAAACCTGTTGCTGTCGTCAGGAGCTTTGGAAGGCACAGAAAAACCTGGCCGCCGAATACAAAAGAATCATAACCGCAATTCGGTTCGATATTAGTTGCTTGCAAGGTCGCGGGAAGCCGCAAATGTGGGCGGTGCATTTGTTTTTTGGGCCGAGATCTGAATACCGGCCACGTGCGGAGTCCACAGCTTGCAGGCTCCTTCGCGATCTGAAGACCACCACTGCTGCGCTTGGACGGTGGCTCGCAAGGAACTGTTCGGCGGGGTCGGTCTGATCGGGTTTGCCGAGTTTGCCCGAAAAGTGCGCTTGCACCCGCCATTTCACTGGGAGATGATCGCCGGGCATACTCGTCCTGAAGACAACAATAGTATGCAGGCGGACGCCCTTTGGCCGGCGTCAAGGCTAGCCGCACTACATCGTCAGTAGTTCATCTTGAGCGTCATGAATGTGCCGACTGTCTTGGTAATGAGCAGCTTGGCCGGCGTGCGAAGTCGGCCGAGTAACTGTTCGAGCCGTGTTTCGCGCTTCACCCTGTAACGAATGGACCGTTGGCCGCCCATTCCAGCGTATAACCTTGTTACGCCGTTCTCCTTGGAGGAAAACTCGGACGGAATTCCATCGAAGTCGAAGGTGAGACCCCTGGCAGCGGCGTCTTGAATTGCCGACCACAAGAGCAATTTGACGGCCCCCTGGTGGGGTCTGGTCTGCCCGTCTGCCGGTACCCGGCGCGTCGTCATCCAATAATAATAATTGGTGTCATCCCACAAACACGCCACGGCCGCGTCAATTTCTCCCGTGTCGCGTCTGTTCGCGGTGAAGATACGGGCCTGCCCCCGACGCACGCCCTCCTTGAGAATATCGTGCGCGATCGTGAGCGGTGCATACGACTTTCGGCGTCTACGGAAAAGATCGGCTGCATAAGTCTGTATGAACGCCTGGGGCGTTGTCGTTGAAACAATCAAATGCTCCTGCGCCTGTCGGATATGCCGCCGCGTCATTTTCGAGAATGAGGTGTGCAGCAGCGGTGACCTATCCGGAGCTACAGTATAATTTTCCTCTAAAGCGGGTTGGAATCCCTCCGACAGAAACAGCCTGTAGTCGAACTCGTTGGACAGCGTCAGGAAATAGGATACGTCCGTCGGCAGTTGCCTGATCAACTGGCGGGTAATTTCAGTCTTCTTGGTCTTGCAGATGTCTTCGGGGATATTCGGGCCGCACACGCGCGCCCAAGGCAGATTGTACGCCTGCTTCATCCCAAGGCTATTCCGTCCGAGCACGATGATCAGGCTGCCGGTTACCTTGCCGTCCTCGGTGACTACGATCTTTCTCGTGTCATCGTTTTGCTCTGCGATATCAGTAAACCACCTCTGCATGTAGACAGACGATTTGCTGATGTTGAGGGGAATTCCGCTGATATCACGCGATACAAAAAGCATTTTACTGAGCTTCCGACGACCGATCGCCACGCGCATTATTGCGTTTGCTAACAGCGTATTGTTGCGGTTGCTAACAAACATGAGCTTACGCTCCGGTCGAAAAAATTTATCGCTTGAAAAGAGTCGGATTGCAATTTGAATCTGGAGATTAACCCTAACGCGCGTCGCGCATTGCAAGTCTGTTGAAAGCCGCGCGCAGAAACGCACGAACGTCGGAGGGATCCGGCCGACCCGATGGTTGCGGAGTCCCACCATTGCGGCGATCAGCCTTCGCTCGGCTTTGCGTTCCGCCGTGTAGCCGAACGGATCGAACGCCGTGCCAGCATCCGGAAGGCATGGATCATCCAGCCTCCGTACTCTTTCTTTTGCAAATGACCCGTCACCTTGTCGCGGCGCGCGAGCAGGGCGCGGCGGCGGCCGCAGGACCGAGGGCCTTTGGCTGCGGACATCGGTGTTTGATCTACCCGCTTCGAGCGGTTACCGTTGGGTCCACTGGGAGAATAAAATTGACAGAACCAAAGATGTCGCCGACGCACGACGCGCCTTATCGTGGCTTGCGTGTTCTCGACTTTGGGCAGGGGATAGCGTCGCCTTACTGTGCCATGTTGCTCGGTGTTTACGGAGCCGAGGTCATCAAGGTCGAGCCCCCCGCGGGAGACTGGTCGCGCTACCTGGGAACAACTTACGGAAGTCATACGGCGCTGTCTGCCGTTTATAATCGCGGCAAGCACAGTCTGTGCCTCGATCTGAAGCACGACGAAGGCATCCGGATCGCCAGACGCCTCGCCAGCGATTGCGATGTCTTCATCGAAGGCTTCCGGCCCGGCGTCGCCGCCCGCCTCGGGATCGGCTATGAGGACCTGGCCCGTGACAATCCGGGCCTGATCTATCTCTCGGTCAGCGGCTTTGGGCAAGACGGGCCATACTCAAAGCGCCCGGGGTCGGATTCCGTGGCGCAGGCGTTTTCCGGCCTTGTGTCGGTTAATGTCGGCAACGACAAGACCCCGCACAGGGTTGGCACAACGATTTCGGATGTTGCGACCGGGGTTTACGCATTTCAGGCCATCGCAACCGCGCTGTTCGCGCGCGCGACCGTTGGCACGGGCCGCTGGATCGATGTCAGTCTCACACAATCGACGGCTGCGTTGCTTGGCCACAAGGTCGCCGAGCATGTTCTGGAGGGGGGCGCTCCGCGCGCACTCAATGTACCGGCGGGCTCCTATCAAACAAGGGATGGCTGGCTCATGGTCACCCTGGTGAACGAGTCGCAGTACAAGCGGCTTTGCACCGCCATCGAACGCGAGGACCTTGCCAGCGATCCGCGGTTCCTGGATTTCGCGAAGCGTGCGGACTCCGCGGATGCACTGATCCCGCAAATGCGCGATGTCTTCCTCGCTCAGTCGAGCGAAACCTGGCTTAGCAGGCTTCATGCAGCGGATATTATCGCAGAGCGAATCCTCAATCCCGGCGATTGGCTGCATAATGTTCACGTTGAGGCAACGAAATCAGCGGTTTGCCAGGACACGCCCGGCGTTGGATTGGTATACGCGCCGCGCACGCCGGGCTTCATGGGCCTTTCCGAGGACAAACTGCGGCCTGCGCCGGATGTCGGCGCGGACAGCCGCGCGGTTCTCCTGGATGCCGGCTTTGATGGCGACGCAATCGACAATTTCATCAGTGCCGGCGTGGTACTTACCTCGGTGCGCTAGGCCAAACCCACCGGAGACCAGGCGCCATGAGTGCTGAACTCGTTCACTATACCGTCTCAGATGCGATTGCACAGATCACGCTCGACCGCGCACCCGTCAATGCGCTGAGCATGCCATTGATAGACGCCTTGCTGGAAGCGTTGGAAAAGGCGAAAGACGACGCGTCAGTGCGCGCTGTGATCATCTGCAGCGCGCACAAGGTGTTTTGTGCCGGGCTCGATCTCGACATCGTGCGCGGCAAGCGAGGGACTGAAACCAAGCTTTTTCTCGAGCGTCTCTACTTTGCGCTCAACGATGTCCAATATCGAATGGGCAAGCCGACCATCGCCGCGGTTGACGGACCGGCGCGCGCCGGGGGCATGACGATCGCGATATCGTGCGACATGATCATTGCCGGCGAAGCCGCAACGTTCGGCTATCCGGAAATCGACGTGGGACTGATCCCGGCCCTGCATTTTGTACAGCTGCCGCGCCTTGTCGGGAAGCATCAGGCATTCGGCCCGCTGTTTCTCGGCGATTCATTCAACGCCTCGACCGCGTTTCGCATGGGCCTGGTCAGCGAAGTGGTTCCGAAGGGAACGGCACTCGGCCGCGCGCGAATCCTTGCGCGGCGATTCGCGGACAAGTCCCCGATTGTCATGAAAATCGGCCGCGATGCCTTCATGCGCGCGGTCGACGCGGACTATCGCCGCGCGATCGAGAGCGCGGCCGAGAGTTTTGCGCTTGTCGCGACGACGCAGGATTGCCAGGAAGGTCTTGACGCGTTCGTCGAAAAGCGATCGCCAAAATATACCGGGCGTTGATCGCGAGTAACCGGCGAGCGCGCCAAGCGGGCAGGGTGAACGATGGCGGGGCGATGTTTCAACGGGTTAGACAATCCGAATTGCGGCGTCTGACTTCATCCTTGCCGACAATCTCGCTCTACTTTTTTGTTTGAGCATGATCTTTCGGAAAACCGGTACCCACTTTTCCGGATTATGCTCTAGCGGTGATGAAGCCGATGGTGTGATGCCGTGGATGATGCTCCATCATGGCGTAGCCGTTCGGCCAATTGTCGCGATAGTAGCCGCCATCGGTGTACGGATTGCCCGGTCCCAGGTTCTGACAGTTCGCGTTAGGATAGAACTGCGCGCAATAACCGGGCTCTTCGATGACGGCTTGTGCCAGCGCGGGAGTTGCGAAAGCGGCCGCGGCAAAAGCGGCGGCGCCGATCAAAGCGAATTTCATCTTGGTCTCTTGGATCATTTTGGTCTCCTGGACGTAGCGAGAACATGGGAACGCGCCTTTCATTCGCCAGTTCGCTTGTTCGTTCGCTCCTTCAAACGTGATAATCCGGCACCGAGGGTTGACTGCCGCCGACGCTCCGACGTTGTATCGTGATCTCAGCCTTTATAGGCTAGCGCAGCTCTGTTCCGATGACGGCGCCCCCCTTCTCGGGGCAGAGTTGCGCCCTCCAATTCTCCGGACGTCAATCGTCATACCGATCGCGGGCCTGCGTATGGCCGAGCACCTGTCTATCCCAGCGCGAGTTCCTGATATCGCCTCAACGCCACCTCGTCGCATCGCGCGCGGTAGGCGGGAGCACTGCCGCTGTAGCGTGCGACGATACGGGTCTGCTTGCCATCGACGTTGGAGTTGATGCCGGTCATCCAGGAGTTGACCTCGTTGGACAGCAGGCCGACCCCAAGCGCCTTGACGTGATCGGTCCAGGACGTCACCCCCGCTGCCGTGGCCTCGACGCGGGTCAGGTTGTTTTCCCGCGCGTGACGGATCAGACCGGTCACCCAATCAACATTGTATTCGATGCTGCGTGGAATATTGCCCAGTGCCGTGTGCGGCCCCATCAGCATCATCATGTTGGGGAAGCCGTCGACCAGGACGCCGAGAAAGGTCTGCGGTCCGCTCTTCCACCTGTCCTTTAGCCGCGCGCCATCCACGCCGCGGAAGTCGATCCGGTCGAAGCTGCCGGTGATGGCATCGAAGCCGGTCGCGTAGATGATGATGTCGAATGCGTATTCGCGATCGCTGGTCTTGATGCCATCAGCTGTGATCCGCTCGATCGGCGTTTCCGTGATGTCTACCAGCTCGACATTGTCCCGGTTGTAGACCTCATAATAGAAAGTCTCGAGCGGCAGCCGGCGAGTGCCGAAGCCGTGATTTTTCGGGATCAGCTTTTTCGCCACCCGTTGATCCCTGACCCGTTGGCGGATCTTCCTCGCCACGAAGTCGCTGATAACAGCGTTCGCCTTGCGGTCGATCAGGATGTCGCGAAAATTACCCTGCCAGATGCCGAAGCCACGCTCGGCATACAGCTTTTCAAAGAAAGCTTCGCGCTCCTGATCCGATACCTCGAAAGTCCCCCGCGGATCAGGCGTGTGCAGGAAGCAGGCGAAGGTCTCCTGGCATCGCTTGAACATCTCCGGATAGCCGGACTTGATCTTGCGCTGCGTCTCCGCGTCGATCTTGCTGTTGTGCAGCGGCGCGCACCAGTTCGGCGTGCGCTGGAATACGGTGAGGTGCCCGACGGACTTGGCGATGGTCTGGATGGTCTGCACGCCGGTGGCACCGGTCCCGATCACCGCCACCCGTTGGCCGGTGAAGTCGACCGGCTCATGCGGCCATCTGGCGGTGTGGAAGGATTGGCCCTGGAACGTGTCCACCCCCTCGATCCGCGGCATGGTGGGGGTGGAGAGCGGGCCAATGGCGGTGATCAGAAAGCGCGTGCGGAACCGGCTGTCATCCGCCAGCGTGACGTTCCAGCTGCGCGTTTGCTCGTCATAGATTGCCGCAGCGACTGTGCTGCGGAACTGGATGTCGCGGCGCAGGTCGAATTTGTCGGCGACGAGATTGAGGTAGCGCAGCGTTTCCGGCTGGCCGGCGAAGTGCTCGGACCAGCTCCATTCCTCGAGCAGCTCCGTCGAAAACGAGTAGCCGTAGGAATAACTTTCGGAATCGAAGCGCGCGCCCGGATAGCGGTTCCAATACCAGGTGCCGCCGACGCCGGTGCCGGCCTCAAACACGCGCACCCGCATCCCGAGTTCGCGCAATCGATAGAGCTGGTACATGCCCGACATGCCCGCGCCGATGATGATGGCATCGTAGTCGAGCGCTGGCGCCGCATCGGGCGGAGCTTGCGTTTCGGGCGAGGCGATCATGTGCTGTTGCTCCTGCTGGACCGAGCGTCCTCAAACCACGGGCACGCGCCTTGCCGCGATGGCCGCGGGCGAAATGACGTCGATGTCGAGCGGAACGCGCCATCGTTCGGTCAGGCGCACGCGCGGCGCTTCGTTGCGGGCATTGGCTCCCGCAACGATAAAACCTTCGAACCCGTTGGTCATGACCTCGTTGCACTTTTGAACGTAAACCGGAAAACCGCCGATATAGGGCATGAAGACCCGCGGACGCCCGGGGATATTTGCGCCGACATACCAGGAACTGCAGGTTGACCTGAGCGAGACCTTGGAGACCTCATTGACGTGCTCGATCCATTCATCCTCGTAGTGCAGGATCGGTTCGACCGTCTCCGCCCCAATGTCTCGCATGTGAGCCATGCAGTCCACCATCCAGTCGACGTGCTGCTCGATCGCCTGGATCATGCTCGCCAGCACTGACGGACTGCCCGGTCCGGTGATCGTGAACAGGTTGGGAAATCCTGTCGAGGCAACGCCGAGATAGGCGCGGGGCCCCGCCCGCCATTTCTCGGCGAGGGTCACGCCATCGCGGCCGGTGATTCGCATTCTGTCATATGACCCCGTCATCGCTGCAAAGCCCGTTGCGCAGACGATCGCGTCCAGCGGATATTCGACGCCGTCAACCTCGATGCCCTGCGCCGTGAAGCGCTCGATTGGCGTTTTGGATACGTCCACCAGCTTTACATGCGGAAGATTATAGGTCTCGAAGTAGCCGGTATCGACGCATAGGCGCTTGCAGCCGAACACGTTGTCCGGGCACAGCAGCTCGGCCGTCGTCGGGTCCTTGACGAGCTCGCGAATCTTGCGGCGCGCGAGCTCGGCGATGGTGTCGTTCGCCGCCTTCTCGAACAGAAGGTCGCCATAGGCGCCGAGGAAAGGCAGGCCGCCGCGTTCCCAGGCCTCCTGATATTGCCGTTCGCGTTCCTCTGGCGTGGCTTCCAGCGCGGGCTGCATGTTGAACGGAAAATAGAAGCCAGTTGGCCGTGCGCGCGCTTTGGCACGCAGCGCCGGATAGTCGGCCTTGATGGTCTTCCGATATTCCGGCGTCAGCTTTTCGTTCCAGGCCGGCACGGAATAGGTGGCGGTGCGCTGGAACACTGTCAGCGCGGAAGCCTGCTGCGCGATGATCGGAATCGACTGGATCGCCGAGGAACCCGTACCGATCACGCCGACGCGAAGCCCGGTAAAGTCCACCCCTTCGTGAGGCCATTCGCCGGTGTGATAGATCGGGCCGCGGAATTCCTCGCGTCCTCTGAAGGGCGGACGGTTCGCCGCCGACAGGCAGCCGACCGCCATGATGCAGAACTGCGCGGTGACATGGTCGCCGCGGTCGGTTTCGATGCGCCAGGATTTCGCGGTCTCGTCGTAAGTGGCCGCTGTGACACGCGTGTCGAACCGGATGTGCTGGCGGAGATCGAAACGGTCGGCGACATGGTTGGCGTAAGCAAGGATCTCGGGCTGCGGCGCGTACTTTTCCGACCAGTCCCATTGCTGGTCCAGCTCTTCGGAGAATGAGAAGGAATACTGCATGCTTTCGACGTCGCAGCGAGCGCCCGGATAGCGGTTCCAGTACCACGTGCCACCGACACCGCCGCCCGCTTCATAGACACGTGCCGTAAAGCCAAGCCCGCGAAGGCGATGCAGCATGTACATGCCGGCAAAGCCCGCACCCACCACGACAGCGTCGAAAACCGCGCCAACCTCCGGCGGCCGTTCAGGTCGGTTCTGCGTGCTGGGGGCCATGAGCAAGTTCCTCCGTCTTTTCTTGATTGCTAGCCCCGCCGTACGCTGGCGCCGCCGTCGACCGGCAGCGTGACGCCGGTGATGAAGCTGGCTTCGTCGGAAGCCAGGAACAGCGCGGCGTTGGCGACGTCCCAGCCGGTGCCCATCTTCTTGCGCAGCGGCACTTTCGCGTCGCGCTCGGCCTCGACCTCGGCGCGGCTCTTCTTGAATTCGCGGGCGCGGGTATCGACCGCCATCGGCGTGTTCATCAGGCCGGGCAGGATAACATTGGCGCGGATGCCGTACTGGGCGTTCTGGTAGGCGAGCTGCTCGGTGAAAGCGACCATCGCCGATTTGGTCGCCTTGTAGGCGACATAGGGATAGGTGGTGATGACAGCCATCGAGGAGATGTTGATGATGACGCCGCTGTTCTGCTGGCGCATGATCGGAATCACGTGCTTGGCGGCGAAGATGCAGCTCTTAAGATTGATCGCGACACAGCGGTCGAGCGCCTCCTCGGTGATGTCGAGCAGCTCGGCGTCGCCGCCCGCGATACTGACGCCTACGTTATTATGCAGGATATCGATGCTGCCCCAGCGGCCATGCGCATCGGCGACCATGGCCTTGAGCTCGGTTTGCTTGGTGACGTCGGCCTTGAAGGCCACCGCCGTGCCCCCCTTGGCGCCGATCATGTCGACCGTTTCCTGGGCCGACTCGATATTGTGATCCACGCACATAACCTTGGCGCCTTCGCGCGCGAAGGTGAGGGCTGTGGCGCGGCCGTTGCCCATGCCTTCGCCGGGGCTCTGGCCGGCGCCGACGACGATGGCGACGCGATCTTTCAGGCGCATGTCAGTTCACTCCCGGGATCGGGTACTGCTTCAGTACCTCTTTGTAAGTGGGTTCGTTGTCGATCTTCATGGTGGCGAGCACGCGGACCACGGCGCAATAGAAGGCGATGGTGAGCACGAGATCGGTCATGTGCTCGTCGCTGAGCTCCTTCTTGATCTCGGCGAAGGTTAAATCCGACATCGCGAGCTCGCGCACCATCTCGCGGGCGCCTTTCAGGATCGCCTTGGCCAGCGGCTCGAGTCTGGAAGGTTTGCCCTCGGTCTCGGCCATCAGCCCAGCGATATCCTCATCGGTGACGCCGAACTCCTTGCCGATCTTCACGTGATGGGTGAATTCGTATTCCGATTTCTCCATCCAGCCGACTTGCAGGATTGCGAGTTCGCGCAGCCGCGGGTCGAGTTTGCTCTTGAAGCGGATGTAGCCGCCGACGCCGTTGAAGGCGCGCGCCATATCGGGCGAGTTGACCAAAAGCTTGTGCAGGTTGGTGTTGCGCTTGAGCATGTCGCGATATTCGGGCGCGACCTGGTCGGCCTCGAGATAGGGCAGGCGGGCCATCTTGTTGTTCCTCCTTGTGGCTCTTCATGACGTGATCAGCGATCCCTTGAATCGCGTTCGGGGCTTTGGAGCGTGACGCCGCCGTCGACCACCAGAACCTGGCCGGTGATATAGCGGGCGTAGTTGCTGAGCAGGAATTTCACGGCGTGGCCGACGTCCCAGCCGGTTCCTTCGGTTTTCAGCAGCGAGGCATTGGCGCGCTGAGCGCGAGCGGCCTCGCTCATGCCGTTGCCGTGAGCATAGACCATCGGCGTATACATCGGACCGGGGCAGATGCAGTTGACCCGGATGTTGTCGCGGCCGTGATCGACCGCCATCGCCTGGGTCAGTCCGATGACCGCGGCTTTCGAAGTCGTGTAAGTGGTGAGCCCGCGCGGCCGAAGTGCAGAAATCGACGAGATATTGACAATGGCGCCGCCCTTGGCGGTCTTGATCATGGCTGGAATCGCGTGCTTGGAAAGCAGAAACATGCTTTCGACGTTGATTTGCATCACGCGGCGATATTGCTCGGGCTTCTCGTCGACGACGCTGCCGCGGCTGCCGATGCCGACATTGTTGTCGAGGAAGTCGAGCCGGCCCCAGCGGTCGGCGGCGGCTTC
>WNFS01004002.1_pt1 | contig 11208 bp, 10 predicted proteins | sample 5400141 | NCBI WGS metagenome assembly WNFS01 (sample SAMN13153358, study PRJNA577476) | soil metagenome | isolation source: 60 cm saprolite under Madrone tree | place: USA:California | collected 2016-06-14 | reverse complement strand
AAGGAGCGCGTCGCCGAATGGCGCATGCGGTCGATCTGCTCGTTGATCGAGGACTCCTTCTCGATATAGGTGTCGGTGCGCGGCACATAGGCTTCGGGCTGGTAGTAATCGTAATAGGAAACGAAATACTCGACCGCGTTGTCCGGAAAGAAGCTCCTGAACTCGCCGTAGAGCTGGGCTGCGAGCGTCTTGTTGGGGGCGAGGATGAGGGCCGGCCGCTGGGTCGCCTCGATCACCTGGGCCATGGTGAAGGTCTTGCCGGACCCGGTGACGCCGAGCAACACTTGCATGCGGTCGCTGCGCGTGACGCCCTCCACCAGTTCAGCGATCGCCTGGGGCTGGTCACCCTTCGGGGCGAAATCCGATTTGATGACGAAGCGCTGGCCGCCTTCGGATTTCTCCGGTCGCGGCGGACGATGGGGCACCCAGGGCTGGTCGCGAAACTCCGGCCGCCCCTCGCGCAGCAGCGCCTCCAATGCCTGATTGGTAGCCGCTGCCCCGGATGCGTCGCCCTCGCCCGGCAGGGGGATGACACGGGGAAGCCTGAGCGCGTCTTTGAGCGCCTCTTGGAGGGCCGACTTCTCGGCGGGCGCGCCGGTTGTGCCAGGCGGCGAGGAATTTTCGTCCTCCTCATCGACGAGCCCGAGCGCCCTGGCGAGATCGGGATCAATCTCGCCGGGGCCGACCGGCGTCTTGCGGCCGGCGAGGGGCGATTTCCCCACATAGCCGGCCTGGGGCCGTTCGCTGAGCCCGTCAGGCGTCGAGGCACGCGCGCGATGGGCGGCGGCAAAATCCGCGCGGCGGTCGCGCGAATTGTCGGGCGGCGGCTGCAAGCCGGACGGCGGGGCACTGAGACCGGTCTGCGATCCGACGCCGGCCTCGCCGCGGTTGATGGCCGGATTGAGGAGATCCGCCAGTGCGGGCGCAATCGGGGGCAACGCCTCCCGCGCGGCCTTGGCGCGGGTCGGGCGAGCAGGGTCCTTGGTCTTCTTGGGCGGCTTGTTGCGCCGGTCGGGAGGATTCGCCATGCAGGCAATATGGGCTGTGGAAGGCGTCGAGGAAAGGGCGGCTTGGGGCTCGACAGCGCCGCGCTCCATCACCAAGTCTCTATTCATCGACCGCGTAATCTGGCACGATTGGATTATGACTACGATCACGCTCCAGAAAGCCCAGCAAGACTTGGCCGTCCTCGTCAAGCGCGCGCTTGCCGGGGAGGAGATCGTTATCGAGACCGATGACAGGCAGGTACGGCTCTCGCCGGTGCCGGCGCCACCTGTGTTCGACGCGGAGACCGCCCGGCGTCGCGGCTATGGGGTGTTGAAAGGCAAACTTGTGGTCGGACCCGAGTTCTTCGAGCCGCTGTCGGACGAGGAGTGTGGCCTCGGAGGCGACAAGAAGGCCGATCCGTGAGGGTGCTTCTCGACACGAGTACGATGCTCTGGTGGTTCGCTGGCGACGCGAAGCTTTCGACATCGGTGCGGAACCTGTTGTCACTCGGCGACACCGTCCTTCTCGTCAGCGCGGCGTCGGCCTGGGAGATTTGCACGAAGGTGCGGATTGGCAAGCTTCCATCCGGGCACGACCTTTGTGAGGATTTTCTCGGCATCGTGACCGAGCATCAATTGGAGCCCCTGGCGATCACGGTCGAGCATGGTCGCCTTGCCGGCCGGATGGCGGGTACACACAAAGACCCTTTCGACCGAATACTTGCGGCGCAAGCGCTTGTCGAGGACGTGCCGCTCGTGACGAACGATCCGGCATTTGCAGCGTTCGGTGTCAAGGTGGTGTGGTAGGCGCCGCGAGTCAAAAACCCTTCACCACCTCATGAACGTGCTCCACCTCCGGCGGCGAAGCGAAACAGTGGCCCACCAGCTTACGCCATTCGGCGAAATCCGGCGAGCCGCGGAAATCGACTGTGTGGTTCTCCACCGTCTCCCATTGGACAAACAGCCGGTAGCGCGCCGGCTTCTCGATCGAGCGCTGCAACGCCAGACCGGCGCACCCCTTGGCACGCCGGAACACCGGCGCCGCCTTTGCGACACCGGACTCGAACTCTGCCTCCATGCCGGGTTTCACGTCGATCTGGGCGATCTCAAGAATCATGATGGCCGAACTCATTCAGGTTTGATATTCGCGAACTTGATCACCTTGCCCCACTTCACGGTTTCTTCGGCCATGAGCCTGCCGAAGTCGGCGGGCGAGCCCGGAAGCACTGTGCCGCCTAGCTCGGCAAGCTGCGCCTTCAGCTTGGCGTCGGCGAGGCCGGCGTTGACCTCTTTGTTGAGCCTGTCGACGATCTCAGCGGGTGTCGTCCTGGGCGCACCGAGGCCGAAGATCGAACTGGCTTCGTAGCCTGGGACAAATTCACCCATGGTCGGGACGTTCGGCAGCCCGTCCCAGCGTGTTGCCGTCGTCACCGCTAACGCACGCAACCTGCCGGCCCTGATCTGCTCAATCGTCAGCGCGGTGGTACCGAACAGGATTTGGACCTGCCCGCCAAGCAAGTCGGTCATCACGGGTCCGCCGCCGCGATACGGTACGTGAACCATGTCGACTGCGGCTGCCATCTTGAATAACTCTCCCGCGATGTGGAGACCGGTCCCGGTGCCGGGCGATGCCATGTTGATTCTGCCGGGGTTGGCCTTGGCGTAGGCGATGAGTTCGGGAACCGTATGGGCCGGAACTGATGGATGTGCCACCAGGATGTAGGGAAGACGAAGGATGCCGGCAATCGGCGCGATGTCACGGAGAAAAACAAAATTGAGCTTGTCGTAGAGCGTCGCGTTGATCGCCGCCGTCGTGTCGACCAGGAGCAGCGTATAGCCGTCCGGCGGCGCGCGGACGACGGCTTCCGTGCCGATATTGTTGCTGCCGCCCGGGCGGTTTTCCACGACGAACTGGCCCAGTCGCTCCGACAGCCACGTCGCCATGAATCGCGCAACGATGTCGTTTGCGCCGCCCGGGGCAGCCGCGACGATGATGCGCACCGGCCGCGTCGGATAGGCTTGAGCCCAAGCCAAGCGCGAGGCTGCCGGCAGTGCGACAGCGCCCGCGGCCAGACGCAGAACTTGTCTGCGGGGAAGTTTCATCGTGTTCCTCCCGACGTCATGGCCGGGCTCGTCCCGGCCATCCACGTCTTTTAACTGAGCCCGGAAGAAAGACGTGGATGCCCGCGACAAGCGCGGGCATGACGCCGGCGTGGGGAAGTTTCATTCTTCTGGCTCGGTCGTAAATATGAGTGGATAGCCCTTGCTGCGGCCGGCTTCCGTCGCGCGCGTCGCTTTGGTCTCGGCGACGTCTTTCGTGTACACCGCAACAACGCAGGCACCTCGCCGATGGGCCGTCATCATCACCCGATAGGCTTGGTCGGCGCTCATGCGGAATTCAGCCTTAAGCACCGTGACGACGAACTCCCGTGGCGTGTAGTCGTCGTTCACAAGGATCACCTTGTGAAGGCCCGGCCGCTGCGTCTTTGGCAAGACTTTGATGCGCGGCTTGGTGATGATCTCAGTCATCGGACAATCCGGTGCGGTTGACGATTTCTTACGAAGCCCGGAATATTATCAGAAAATCGGCCGAGCGGTCGTCAGGGCACCTTAGTGCACGCAGGGAAAGGGCACAATGTATGCATGGGATCAATAGGCACGGCGATTAACCAGTTGCGGCAAAGCCGGAAGGCAGGGGAGCCGGAATGCGCAATTTGATATAGCTTTGCTGAGGCGAAGGGGCGTGCCTTTGCGAATCGAGGCAGTGTCATGCAGCCGACCGTTGTTCGAGCCGTTCTCGCAGTCATGTGGGCGCTGTTGATCGCCGCGAATGCCTTTGCCCGTGACAGCGGCCAGTGGGAAGGACTGGATCCTCGGATCAAGGAGTGGTTCGAAAGCCTCAAACAGCCCGACCATCCGCGGGTATCGTGTTGCGGGGAGGCCGACGCCTATGAGGCCGATAACTTCGAGGTCGAGGGCGACCACTACGTCGCCATCATCACCGGGCATCGCGCCGTCAACACCATTCCCCTCGGGAGCCGCATCCCGGTTCCCAGACAAAAAATGAAACATGACGCCGGCAACCCGACCGGACACGGCATTATCTTCATCGACACGCAACGACGGGTGCTCTGCTACGTCACGCCGGCCGCGGGCTAAGTGTGTTCCGGTGTTTGTCGAAGAGCGCCTTGTGCTGTGCGACAAAGTCACGAACGGTCGTCGCCGGCCTTCCGGTGATGGCCGCGACGTCGTGCGTGAGACGATCATAACGGTTAGCGGCGTGGAGGCGGGCCATGGTCAAGAAGTGTTCAAAGAGATGCTCGGATAGACCGCGCTTGCCCAGTTCTTGGTCACGCCACTGATCGAACGGCATATCGACGTACCTGACGTGCCGACCGAGCGCGTCCGCGCACTCAGCGGCGACGCCCGGCATATCCTGGGACCGCGGCCCGGTCAGCTCATAGGTCTTGCCGATATGAGCGGTCGGATTCATCAAGATGGCCGCAATGACTTCGGCCACATCCCTGGCGTCGATCGGCGAGGTGCGTCCGGTGCCAAAAGGCAACCGAATCGTGGAGTCCAGGGCAATCGATTCTGCCGCCCATTCCGAGAAAAAGGGATGTTGGAGGAAGACTGTGGGTCGGACATGTACGACGGGCAATGCGGACCAGTTCAGCACCTGCTCGCAAAGCCAATGTTGCCGCTGCTGGGGAGAGTCCGTCATTTCGGTAAGGCTCATCTGCGATACCGTCATTTGCGAGATGTTGATCAACACCTCCAGATCGGCGTGCTCGCGGGCCACCGCCGCAGTGGTGACCGTCGCCTCCAAATAGCGCGAAGATACACCCATGCCGAAGTACATGCGCCGGCAACCTGACAAAGCACGGGCCACGTCGCGGGCCTCGGTGAGATCGCCGGCGACGACCTCGACGCCGTTTGCTCGCAGGGCGTCCGTGCGTTGATCTTGGCGCCGAACCAATGCGCGGACCGGCCGGCCGCGGCAGCGAAGTATCTCTACGATCGCGCCACCCACCCCGCCCACGCGTCCCGGTACGCCGGTGACGAGAATAGGACTGGCGGAGGAATCCATCGTTGGAGCTCCTTCGTTTGCTTCAACGCAGCGCCGAACTGATTGAGCGTGTGTGCCGAGGTGAAGAGCCGAAGTGAAGCGGAGCACGATGTTCGAAAACTCCGGGCCTCGAGATCGTTGACCACCGGCCACTCGCCTTCCGCACCCATTGCAATGGCAACATGGTTGGTTTTGTTCCAAGCGCATTCATTTGTAACTGGGACACGGCGAAACCCGGTTGGCGCTCGCGGGTTATTTCGGCAACGAGCAGGGCTGGAGGCACAACGAAGGGAGCCAGATGATGAGTAAAATTCTGGTCCTTGCCGCGAGCGTCGCTGTTGTGCTCGGTGCGGTTGCGGCCACATCGGGTGCCGATGCGCGGCCCGCCAGGCCCGTCAGGCATCATGCGTCACGAGGGCACGACGGATACTATGGATACGCTCCACGGTACCGTGCTTCGCGAAGATTCTATCACAGCCCCATGTATGCGCCGAACGCGCCGCCGCCGCGCTCCTACAACAATCCGGGCATTCCGGACTTCCAGCTTGGATCACGGGGCTGATGTCTGAAGCTGAATGGCGGTGACGCCGGGCGGCCCGCTGCCCGGCGTTTTTCATTGCCCGCATGCCCTTCCCTACCCTCCCCCCGCATGCGGGGACCGGGACGGGACGGCGGCGCTGGCGTATGGCGCTGGCAGAGACGGTCGCATAGAATGTGATATCGGCAATCCAAATCGAATTGTGGGGGACACCGATGCGCTTGCCAATCCTTACGATGCTGTTCATCGCTGCTACGTTAGCTAGTGAAACAGCCGCCTCTGCCCAATCGGCAGGCTCGTACCCATGGTGCGCAATATATTACACGATCGACTCGAACGGAACGCCGTCCTGCTCCTTTGACACGCGGCAGCAGTGCATGGAAACAATTTCGGGCATCGGCGGCTTCTGCGTCGAGAACCAGTATTATCGCGGGGCAGCCGTGCAGGCGCCACGCCGCGCGCACGTCACAAGGGTGCATAAACACGCGAGCACCCATCCGTAGCGCCACCGTCACCACATCATTCCCCAATGAAGCGGCGAGGGGGCGTCTTTAGTTCGAAGAAGCCCTTGGCGTTTGCGGCGTGGGCATGCCGCTGACTTTACGGGGCGGCGCCGCGGCTACCTGCGGGTTTTGCCGCGAAACTTGGTCCAGCAGGTCACGGGCCATGGCGAGATGCACAAAGACCTTCCGCAAAGCGCCCGACGCGAAGTCTCGGACCTGCGCATCTGTGCCCGATCCTATTTCGTATTCGAGCAGTTGCGCCATGCGCTGATGATTCTGCACTTGCATTCGCAAATATTCGATATCGAATTCGGGACCGCTCAAGCTTGAAAGCGCATCACGGACGGGGCGGTATTCGGCGTCAAATTGGTCTGGCGCGGGAACTCCATCTTCTTCCGCCAGCTTGCCGAGGGCGTCGTTCGCTTGGGAGTGGTCTCTAATCATCAGTCGCGCAAACTGCCGCACCGGCTCGCTGCGAGCTTTCTGTTCGGCAAGCCGCGCCAGCTCGATCTCAGCAGCACCACGGCGAGCGGCCCGGACGACAAACACCTGGTCCGGTAGATTTGCCTGGTGCGGCGCAGACACGCCAGGGGCTTGCTCTTTCGTCCCGGGCGCGGCAAAGCCGCGGTTACCGATCGCAGGCGGTGCGCTACGGGGCTTCTGCATCGATTGGGCAATCGCCGGGGTCAAGGCCAGCAGCATCAAGGCTGACGACACGAACAGACGGCGCATGGCGAGCTCCTTTGAGTGTTCCGTAACTGGCGCGCTTCTGGGAGCGCGGGCGTCCCGCCCGCTCTTCCCCACCCGCAAGCCGGGGAGGATAGGGTGGCGGAAGGGCGGGCGAGACGCCCGCGGTCCCAGGTTCTCAAAGCGTAAGCATGTAAGCGACCAGATCATCCTTTTCCTGCTGGTTCAGCTTGAGACCGAGGACCAGGTTGAAGAACTCGACGGTGTCGGCGAGCGTCAACAAACGCCCGTCGTGCAAATAGGGCGGCGAATCCTTGATGCCCCGCAGGGTAAACGTCTTGATCGGCCCATCGGGCAGCGTGACCAATCCATTCACGGTCTGTCCGATCTGGTAGAAGCGCTCGAGCTTCAGGTCATGCATCATGTTGTCCATGAAGGAGGTCTGCGGCACGTGACATTCCGCACAGCGGGCTTTGCCGAGAAACAGTCTTTCGCCCGCGAGTTCGCGTTCTGAGGCTTTCGTGGGATCAAGGCGCCCGAGGGGATCGAGCTTCGGCGCTGGCGGGAAATCGATGATGTTCTGCATCTGCCCCATCATCGCCACCTGATCGGTACGATCCGGCAGATTGGCGCCCTTGCGCTGGGCGCTCACGTGATCGCCATTGAAATAGGCGGTACGCTGCTCGAACTGCGTGAAGTCCTCAACGGACCGCAAGGATCGTTTCGATCCGTGAATGCGCTGATTGAACAGTCCCCTCAGGCTCGTGGAATCAAGGCGAAACCGGGCGGCCTGCGGCCGGGTGTCCGGCGTCTGATGAAATGCCGCATTGGTGTGAAAATTGGCGTGGCAGTCGAGGCACGTCACGCCAAGGCTCTGGTCTGCCGATTTGCGGTCCTCGGTCTGATTGAATTCCTCCTGAGGGAACGGCGTCAGCAACAGGCGCATGCCTTCGATCTGCACTGGCGTCAGGATGCCTACCATCAATGCATAGTAGTTCTTGATGGTGAGCAAATTTCCTTGGGATACGTCGCCCAGCTCAGGATGCGTGGTGAGATAAACGGGCGGCGGGAACTCCGGGGTCAGATGATCGGGGAAATCGAAATCGACATCGAAACGCCGCAGACTCCGCGCTTCGCGATCCTTGATCGTATCGATCTGGTTATTGGGAAAGACCTGCCCGCCCGTCGCCTGCTTGACGTGAGGGAGCGGCCGAAATCCCGCCGGCAGCAGGTCGCCCTCGGCGACGGCGTCAGGAGTCATCTGTGCCAGCATATCCCAGGTCACGCCCTGCGGAAGCCTGACGCGCACCCCGCCTTGAACGGCTTTTCGTTTGCCCGACATGAAGATATCAGGCACCGGCCGGTCGGAGAGGTCATAGCGTGTCTGCAGCAGTTCGGCCTGGCGTCGCATCACCGCCGGCTTCTGCGCCTCGTCAGCTGCACGCACGACCGAGAACGGCTGCGTCGGCAGCGGCCGGTAGCTGGCGTCGGGCGGCAGGGAGTCCGAAAAAGCAGCCCACGACAGGGCGAGAAGGCCTCCAGCGAAAGCCGTTCCCATAATGACGCGGCGCATTCGTCTCTCCGGCCGAGCCCGGCGGGAACTGGACGATATCGACGGGCCTCGGCGCACGAACAACAGCCGTGCGACACTTTCAGTTCCCGTATCTGTGCGCGTTCCGCTCTTACCGATCCATTGTTCGGAGTCATGGCCGGGCTTGTCCCGGCCATCCACGTCTTTCCCCTTCAAGGCCCGCAAGAAAGACGTGGATGCCCGCGACGAGCGCGGGCATGACGCTGGGGGGCTGAGAGCCGTTAGCCTCGACCGCCGACTTCGTCGATGTGCCGGAGCAAATCCGCCGGATCCTCGTAGACACGATACGCGCTGCTGCGCTCCAATTCGTCACGCCCGTATCCTCCGGAAAGGAGGCCGACACCGAGCGCGCCCGCTCGGCGGGCGGCCAGCATGTCCCAGATGCTGTCGCCGACCACACATGCGGTCTTGATGTCCACTTTCAGCGCCTCGGCTGCCGCGAGAAAAAGATCGGGGTCGGGTTTGGCGTATTTGACCATATCGCGCGTGATGACCGGGATGCGCGCGAGATCGACCTCAAGGCTCTCCAAAACGCGACCCGCGGTTTCCATGCGGCCGCTGGTCGCGATTGCCCAAGGGATGCCGGCTTGCGTGAGATAGCTGATGAGCTCGCGTGCACCCGGCAGCGGCCGCACCCCGCAGGACCGCTCGTTAAAGGCCTCGTTATGAAGGCGGCGCAGACGCTCGATCCGCGCCGGGTCGATATCAAGCCCCGTTTCGCGCAGCAGCATGTTCGTGAACAAGCCGCCGCTCATGCCGATCTTTCGATGAATGCGCCAGACCGAGAGTTCGATACCCTCCTGATCGAGGGCATCGCGCCATGCGAGCACGTGTTGATAGACGCTGTCGACGAGCGTTCCATCCAAGTCAAACAGAAACGATGTCTGGTGCCGGGCCGCCATGACTTTCTCCTATTCAGCCGACATGGGTGCCGCTCGCGAGGTCGTCGCGCCATCCGTCGCCTCTGTTGACCTCACGGCGGGCTGCAAGTTCCGCGACCGGTGTAAGAATTTGAGGGAATTGGCATTATGACGGCCGCCTCCAAGGCGCAGAGCAAGGATAGATCTCAGAGTCGCGGCATTTTCCCGGTGGTTGGGCCAGCTCTTTTTCGTGGTGAGGCAGCAGGGTCGCGATGCTATCATGTTCAAACGAAACGGGGCCGCCGCTTCCGGGCTACATCTCGCCAAGTGCCCCTGCCGGGAGGAGACTTCCATGAAGGAGCTGATCAGGCAGTACCTCGACGATGGCATGTCGCGCCGGCAACTCATAACCGGGCTGAGTGCGCTCGGCATGAGCACGGCCGCGGCTAATGCGATGGCGCAATCGCTCAGCCCCCCATCGGCCGCGCCGCCAAATGGGGTGCGAAATGCGATGCGGGACGTGCAGGGCACCGGCGGGGCGCTGTTCGTGGCGCAGCTCAAAGCCGCGGGCGTGAAATACGTATTCTTCAACCCGTCGACCGGCGACTATCCGATTTTCGACGCGCTGGTCGATGAGCCGAGCATTCAGGTCATCAAGGGCATTCACGAAGGCGCCGTGGTCGCCATGGCGGACGGCTATGCGCGCGCCACCGGCAAGCCGGGCGTGGTGATCGTCGCCAATGTGGGTCTGCCCAACGCCATGACCCAGATGATCAACAGCTGGAAGGACCAGATTCCGCTGCTGGTCGCGGTCGCCTCGGCCGACCAGGAAACCATGGGCCGCGATCAGCTTCAGGAAGTCGAATTCCACGAGACCATGACCCATCCGATCACCAAATGGACCTGGATGGCGAAGACCACCGCCGGCATTCCGGAGACCTTGCGGCGCGGCTTCAAATTCGCCTCGACGCCGCCGTGCGGCCCGGTGTTCCTCGCGCTTCCGAACAACACGCTGCGCGACGAGGCCAAGGCGGCGATCTGGGACCAGGCCAAGTTCGACGTGCCGATGCGCATTCGCCCCGACAAGGATGACGTCGAGAAGGCCGCTCGCCTCCTGATCGAAGCCAAAAATCCGCTGATGAGCGTGGGCGACGAGATCACCTGGTGCCACGGCGAGAAGGAAGCAGTGGAGCTTGCCGAGTTGCTCGGCCTGCCGGTCGCCACCCAAGGGGGCGCGTCCGCGCTCGGCTTCTGGTCGAAGCCGTTCCCGACCCGGCATCCGTTGTACATCGGAGGGCAGTTGCGCGACATGCGCTTCCCCGGCAAGCTCGACGTGCTCATCAATCTCGGCAACCGCTTCGGCGACCGCGCCGCGCCCGGCACGACTCTCATCTCGATCCGCCACGATCCGACCAGCCTTGCGCGCGCGACGCCGGTCGATCTTGCCATGGTGGCGGACATTCGCCTCGCCACCGCCGACCTCATCGCGGCGATCAAGAGCCTCGCGACGCCGGCGCGGCTCAAGGAGATCGCCGCGGAGCGCACCGCGAGGACGCGGGCTTATTCGAGTGAGATGGCGGAATTCCGCATGAAGATCGCCCGCGAAAACGCCGACCGCTCGCCGATCACCCTCTCGCGCATCGGGCTTGAGCTCGAAGGCGCGCTCGCGCCCGACACCTGCTATGTGTGCGATGTCGATTCCGGCAAGGCCATGGACCCGCTGATGTCGTTCGGCGGCGCCGACAAGACGTACTTCTCCACCGGCCCCAACATTCTCGGCTGGGGCATGGCGGCGGCCTTCGGCGTCAAGGTGGCGCGGCCCGATCAGCCGGTGGTTTCCGTGGTCGGCGACGGCAGCTTCTGCTTCTCGGGTCCGCAGCCGCTGTGGAGTCAGGCGCGCTACCGGGCGCCGGTGATGAACATCGTGCTCAACAACAGAAGCTACAACAACGAGCGCAACCGCATCTGGGCTTT
>WNFS01017675.1_pt1 | contig 11210 bp, 7 predicted proteins | sample 5400141 | NCBI WGS metagenome assembly WNFS01 (sample SAMN13153358, study PRJNA577476) | soil metagenome | isolation source: 60 cm saprolite under Madrone tree | place: USA:California | collected 2016-06-14 | reverse complement strand
ACTCAATCCAGCAGGGTGCCAAAAATCCCCAGGGGCAGGCTGTAAACCGCTTCGTTCGTGGCAACGACCATTTCGCCTTTCGCACTGAAAGCGAGGCCCACCAGATTCATTCCGGCGACCACGATTTCGGCTCGAGCAGCGTCGGGTGAAATGCGCACGATGCCGCGACGCCCGCGCATCGAAGCGGCCACGTAGAGATTGCCTTCGACATCGAAAGCCAGCCCTTGCGGACGCCCAAGCCCGCGAAAGAACACACTTGACTTTCCGTCTTCGTCAAAGCGGGTAATTGAGTCGAAGCTGGACACAGTCGGACCGGTTACATAAAGAGCGTCGTCAGGTCCGAAAGCCAAATGATACGCCGACACCGATGGCTCCATTTGGGCCCAGGGCTTTGCTTCGCCGATTTCATTCAGCCGATAGATTGCTCCGCTCCGATCTCCAACGAACATCTCCCTCTCGCGGTTAAATGCCAGACCGGTTGCGATGCCCAGGTCGTTGGCAAACGCGATGACCTCCTTGAGCGGAGTCACCCGAAAAACAGTGCCGTCAAAACGGCTGGTAACAAACATTCGGCCACTGCGATCAAAAGCGACGCAGGTCGGGTTGGTTATGTCACTCGAGAATTCTTTCAGCTCTCCGTCAGATCCGATGCGAAGCAGCGATACAGGTACGTCTTCCCCGCGTGTTCCCGATCGGGTAACAAAGAGCGAGCCATCCGAGGGATCGAAAGCTGGGCTGGCCACCTGATGAATGCCGTCGGCCACCTTACCGGCGACAACAAAGTGGGCGGGTTTGCCTGGCGGGCGGCCGACCGGATCGACTGAGACTTCGATCTCTGCTCCCAAAGAGAGGTCCGGAACCAGAACTAAAGCGCGGTTAGGCGTCGCTGCCACCACGTGCGCCGCCTGATCCTGAAACCATACCGTCAAAGTTTGCTCAGCGCCCGGCAAGGGGTTACCACATTCAATGGTCACCTCCCCGCCGGGAATTCCGGCGGCAGGATCGATCCGCTCAATTTGCTTCGCCTCGTGCATCGCTTTTAAGAAAATGAAAGTTTACATGGTAACGAGCAGATGCGCGATGTCGGAACCTCAGTTGAGAGTTCAAGCTTTAGCTTGCGTGTCATAGAGACAGCAACCTGAAGGTTGCAACTCTAAACTCATCGAGCATGTTATAATTCTGCCAGTCCACTGAATGAAAAGTCTTCACGGCAACACACAGGGTCTTAAGCCAAATCAATTGCGGCGGATCGAAAAACTCTACCAGCGCAGGATTCCACCACATCAAATCGTGACCCCCGAATTTGCTCGCCAGTTAAGCGAGCTTTCCCATGAGACCCGCAGGCAGATTGGCGTACTAATCGATCGTAAGGGTTATGTTGAGTTCGTCATTGTGGGCGATGCCCGCCAGATCGAGCTACCTGACTTCAAGCGCGTGCGGGTTGCGGGAGATCGGTTTCGCGGCTTGCGATGTGTCCACACGCACCTGCGCGGCGAAGAGCTGACTCGCGACGATCTGACTGACCTGGCTCTGTTACGGCTCGACCTGATGGCTGCCATCGATGTTGACGAGCAGACGGGTTTGCCAGGCGTCGTCCGGTCCGCCCACCTACTGCCATCGAACGCTCCGGAAGCAGCGAATGGCAACTCGAAGCACTTTGCTTTTCTCGATCCGGCCGTAGCGTCACAGCTCGATATCGATTTTCTTGGTTTGATCGAGGCCCTGGAAAGCGAAATGGCTCGCAACCGGCGCACTTCGCACAAGGCATCTGAAGCTGATAGCGCAATCCTGGTTAACGTCTCGACCAGCGCGCGGGACGACGCCGAAGATTCCATGGCCGAACTGCGCGAGTTGGCGCAGTCCGCGGGAGTTGTCGTGTTGGACGAGATGATGCAGCGGCGATCTACGATCGATCCGCGCACGGTGTTGGGCAAGGGCAAGCTCGTAGAGCTGTTGATAGGCGCCATGCAGTTGGGCGCTGACGCAATCATCTTCGATCGCGAGTTGCAACCGGCCCAGGTCAGATCAATTTCTGAAGCAACTGATCTGAAAGTCATTGATCGCTCTCAGTTGATTCTGGACATCTTTGCGCAGCGGGCCCAGTCACACGAGGGCAAGATTCAGGTTGAGCTGGCACAATTGAAATACATTCTGCCGCGCCTGGTTCTCGGTCAGAACTCTGCCTTTTCACGTCTGGCAGGCGGTATCGGCGGCCGCGGCCCGGGAGAAACGAAACTCGAAACCGATCGCCGACGCGTGCGCGACCGCATTCACCGGTTGGAGACAGAGCTCGCGTCACAGCGCAAACGCCGCGAGCAAAGGCGAAAGGAACGGCTTCGTCATCAGGTACCGACTATATCGATCGTCGGTTACACGAACGCCGGCAAGTCTACTTTGCTGAACGCGCTTACTTCGAGTCACGTCCTGGCCGAATCGCGAATGTTCGCCACGCTCGATCCCACGACGCGCCGTTTGCGGCTGCCGCGCGAACAGGAAGTCATCATCAACGATACCGTTGGTTTCATTCGCGATCTGCCTCCTGACTTGCTGGCGGCGTTCAGGTCCACACTGGAGGAAATTGCCGGCAGTCGCCTCCTGATTCATGTAGTTGACGCCGCAAACCCTCGTTGGCAACAACAGATCGCTTCAGTCGATCGAATTCTGACTGAACTCGAGTTCGACAAGATTCCGCGGCTACTCGTCTTTAATAAAGTCGACCTCGTCGACGAAGAATCACTCCGCGGTATGAAGCGGCTGGCCGGGTGCGAGGATGTCGTGGGGTGCATCGGCATTTCAGCCCTGCGAACGCAGACGCTTTTGCCCATGCTTGATCAGATTGGTCGAATGCTTTCTCAAGATCTAACGGAGGGTAAGTCAGACCGCGCGGCGGATTCCGGAGCGCGGCGGCACACGTAGCGAGACATCGCCGCCGCTTAGCTCCGCTGGTGCACTCGATACTCAGGTGCAATTAATTCAATGATCCCTCGTCCACGATTCACATCCCGGCTCAGCAGATTACGCAATGCAGTGCTGGGGGTTGTTCTCCGTCCGTTTCGCTGGTTCTCCCCAGCTTCCCAGTTCGTACTCGGCTTCACATTCCTGGTTGTTGTCACCAGTCTGTTGCTCGCGAGGTGGCCGATCACAACGAAGTCGATGGCTGTATGCGTCGTCGTGCTCGCAGGTTATTTTGTCTTGTGGCGATTTGTTAAGGCGCGGGCAACTGCCTTCGATCTCTCGATTTCGCAGCGCAGAACATTTGCGTTAGTCGGGTCCGCAATAGTTTTTGAAACGGCGGTGATACGTCTTGGGTTTCTGGTAGCCGCCGGTCTCGCCGCGCAGAGTACGCAGGCTCCCCTTAACGATCCGTCGGTGTGGGCTTTGACTATTCCGTTTGCCGCCGCCTCGCTGCTGGTGACCATGCTATTGAACAGGCAGCTTGGTCTAATCACCGGTGTGATCGCATCCATATTCGCGGGGTTGTTGGCTCCCAACCCGACCCAGGCTGTTATATACGCGTTGATTTCATGTTCAGCCGCCGTTTATGGAATCAAGCGTTATCGCGAGCGCCAGTCAGTGACTCTGGCCGGCCTAGTCGTGGCAGGTGTCAACTGTGTCACCGCCCTGACCCTAATCGTGTTTGCGCCGCAGCCATTGACGCTGATAGGGACGATCGTGGCAGCGAGTTGCCATTCGCACGCAGTTGGGCAGCTGGCTGAGGATGCGTCCCGCGCCATTGGGGCAAACGCTCTCCTGGCTCGCATCGGATCGCTTTATCACGATATCGGCAAAGTGGCCGCTCCTGATCACTTTGTTGAAAATCAGACTGGACGCAATCCCCACGACCGCTTGCGACCGGTGCAAAGCGCCAAGATTATTACCAGTCACGTTACCTACGGACTAAAGCTGGCGAAAGAAATCGGCTTGCCAAAGCGCGTTGCCGACTTTATTCCACAACACCATGGCACCCGAACTCTTCATTTCTTTTTGCAAAAGGCCCAGGAGCAGGCAGGAGGCGGCGAAAAAATAAATGAATCAGAATTTCGGTACCCCGGCCCCAAGCCTCAATTCAAAGAGGCCGCCATCTTAATGCTGGCTGATTCCGCCGAAGCGGCCGCGCGCTCACTGGCCCACCCTGATCCCGACAGCGTCCGGGCGATCGTCGTGCGCATCTTTGACGCGATTATCACCGACGGTCAGCTTGATGAATCCAACCTGACCTTGCGCGAGTTGACCTTGATTCGCGAAACCCTCATTCACTCTCTCAACGCTCTCTATCATGCAAGGATTGACTACCCGGGTTTCAACGTGGCCGCTGCACCCTCCGATGAGAAAACGAAACCTGGCGAGGAACTAGGCGTCACCTACGAGAACACCGCCGACGTTCCCATAAACCCGTCGGGAGAAGTTGAAGACGAAGCCATCAGCCACCGATGAGCCGCAAGTAACACCGGAAGAAAACCACAGCACCGGTCAGTGGTTGACTCAAAAACTTGAATTTTACTGCTTGGTTTTTGGTCAGTCGAAGAATTCGTCCTGAGGCGGAAAGTGAAGTATCTGATCCACTCGCTCACGCAGGTGGTATTGATCTTATTACTTAAGTTCAGAACTTCTCTCGCAGCTTGCGGTAGGTAGTGGCCAGATCCTCAGGCAGTACGCGGGTCTCAGCGACTGAGGTCATAAAGTTTGTATCGCCCGACCAGCGCGGCATGAGATGCATGTGAATATGGTCGGCAATCCCCGCTCCTGCGGCACGTCCAAGATTCATTCCCAGATTGAAGCCTTGAGGATGATAAGTCTCTCGCAGAGCGGTTTGGCAACGCTTCGTCAGGTCCATTATTTCGTCCGTCGCTTCTTTGGGCGCTGCGTCAAGTTCGCCCAGGTGAGCGTACGGAGCAATCATCAAATGACCGCTGATATAAGGATAGAGATTAAGAATTACAAAGGTATGAGCGCCCCGATGCAGAACGAAATTTCTTTCATCATCGGCCGGGTCCCGTGCGGCATCACAAAAGATACACGAATCGGCCTTAGACATGTCGGCTCCGCTGGCCGCTATATAGCCGTGTCGCCAGGGACTCCAGAGTCTTTCCACAAGAAACCTTGATGCCGGGACGATTTGCCGGGGCGATCGATTTAGCTCAAACAGACGCTGCTGGCTATGGCGTGTTCTCGTTAATGAGTTCTTTTAGTTCCTTGCCGGCCTTGAAATAAGGAACACGCTTGGCAGGAATACTAACCGGGTCGCCGGTCTTGGGGTTGCGTCCGCGTCGCGCGCCTCGCTCGCGGACGCGAAAGCTGCCAAAGCCGCGCAGTTCAATCTTCTCGCCCTGGTTCAGACTCTCGATTATGCTTTCGAAAACTATTTCGACCAGTCGCTCAGCATCTTTCTTGGTCAGCTCAGCGGCGTTAGCCACGTCATTGACCAGATCGGCTTTAGTCATGCAGTCACCTCGCTCACAAAAGGCCCGTTGGTTCTACGTCTGGTGAACTAATTTTGCAAGAACGTTCAATGGGTCCTGACCCCAGCAGACCGGTGAGATTTGGACCCTCTCTAAACCGAACAGTCAGCCTTCGGTATCGTCGTCTCCACTCTTGCTGGTACTGCCAAAATCCGCCAACTCACGGAGTGAGGCCATGCCGCCCCCTGCTTCCGATGTATAAGTCTTCTGCTCACTGATGGGTTCATTGTGACCAGCGGCTCTTGCCGACAAACCGATCTTCTTGTTTTCCGCATCAATGCGAAGAATCCGAAACTCCATCTCCTGACCGAGTTGAACGGCGTCTTCGGGTTTTTCGACCCGGTCGTCCGACAGTTCAGAGATATGGCACAAGCCCTCCAGATTGTCACCCAATTCAACGAAGGCCCCAAAGCTGGCAAAGCGTGCGATTTTCCCCTTCACGACATCGCCGGGATTATGGGAAGCCACAAAATCATTCCAGGCGTTCGGCTCGAGTTCCTTAATCGAAAGCGACATGCGGCGATTCTCAGGATCGATCCCGGTGATAACCGCATCGACCTGTTGGCCCTTCTTTAGCACCTCGCCCGGATGTTTGACCCGGCGCGACCATGAGATGTCGGATACGTGAACCAGTCCGTCAACGCCATCTTCAATTTCAATGAAGGCTCCGAAGTCAGTAAGGTTACGAACTCTTCCATGTACGCGCGCACCGACGGCATAACGATCGCCGAGTGTCTTCCACGGATTGTCCTGCACTTGTTTCATGCCGAGACTAATGCGGCGGGCCTTGGGATCGACGCCAAGCACCTCAACCTCAACTGTGTCTCCGGCGTTGACGATCTTGCTGGGATGCTTTACTCGTTTCGACCAACTCATTTCAGAAACGTGCACCAGGCCCTCGACGCCCGGTTCAAGCTCAACGAACGCGCCGTAGTCGGTGACACTGGCGACCTTGCCATTCAGTCGTGTCGCCGGCGGAAAACGTTCTTCGATCGTCTCCCAGGGATCGGGCAAAAGCTGTTTGTAACCCAGCGAGACCCGCTCGCGAGCGCGATCAAATCGCAACACCTTGACTTGCACTGTATCGCCGACCCTGAACAACTCGGCCGGATTCTGAAGCCGTCCCCAGGACATATCAGTCACGTGCAGTAATCCATCGACGCCGCCCAGATCGACGAAGGCACCATAGTCCGTCAAATTCTTGATCTGTCCTTCAACGATTATGTCTTCTTCAATTTGTCCGAGGGTCTCTCCCTTTCGCCCTTCATTGCGCTCTTCAAGGACGGCCTTGCGCGAGAGCACTACGTTTGAGCGCTTCCGATTCAGCTTAATGACCTTTGCTTCGATCTCGCGACCGCGGAGAGAATCAAGATTACGGACTGGGCGCACATCTACCTGAGAACCTGGCAGGAAAGCCGCTATGCCGTCCACGTCGACGCGGAGACCTCCCTTAATCCGTTCTGCCACGCGACCTTTAACTGAGGTGTTTTCGTTAAATGCCTTCTCTAGATCATCCCAGGCCCGCAGGCGAACAGCATCAGCGCGCGAAAGCAATGGGAAACCTTCGCCGGTTTCCATGTTCTTAACCAGTACGTCAACTTCATCGCCGGGCTTGACCGTAATCTGGCCATCTTCCATGAACTCGTTTTGATTGACGATGCCTTCCGACTTGTAACCAAAATCGATGACCACGCCTCGCTCAGTGATGCCTACCACCGTGCCGCGAACGACTTCGCCTTCCTGCAGAGACGATTGTTCCTGCTCAAATTGATCCAGGAGGCTGCCAAAATCTTCACCCGCAGGACGTGGTTCGTCCTCGTCTTCGCGGTGCGCGGCAAAAGCCGCTGAGTCCTCGCGTTGGGTCGCGGCCGCTGCTGAAGAGCCTCCGCCAGTAGCGTCACTGGACGTCGACTGGCTAGCAATGGTTTCCGCAGTTTCGGGTTTAGTTTCGGTGGTTTCTTTGTTAGCGTCGGTCTCGCCGACATTGGTTACAGGTTGTTCCGTAGACATGCACGCTCCTACTCAAATTAACCCTCTCGCGTTGCCCATGCAGCGCGACAATCCGGCGACCAGGCGCAAGAATGTAATTGCCTTCAGCAATCTCGTCTTGGTGATGATGAGTCGGATGTATGAGAGGATGCGAGCTTTAAAGAGTTGGAAAAGAAGGTTATCGTTTCGATTTCCGTTACGCCCGTAGTCTCCCGCTTGGTCCGACTATCACCGGCCGCGTGACCGGATCGTCTCGGAATTTACACGGCGGCGCGACTGAGTGTCAAGGCGACTGCCGGTATTTCGCAAGGAAAACTCTCGGATGAAACTTTTATCGCTGCTCACTCAGCGAAGTTTCGCCGCCGCGCGGTACTACATAAACTCCCGCTGAGTGCGAACCGACAAACAGAGTATTCTGGTCGTGCGGGTCCAACGCGAGAGCCCAAATACGCAGACTAGGCAAGCGATGTTCGCGGGCATCGATGCGCACCCAGGTGGTGCCAGAATCGTTGGACCGATAAACGCCGCCACCCACCTCACCGTTTTGGTACGCGTTCCCTGCAAAAACCTCGTTGGTGTTTCGCGGGTTGACCAGAATGCTGGTGAAGTCTCCAAAGGGAAGATCGCCGCCTCGACGCGACCAATGATCACCACCATCGTGCGACAGGTAGAATGCTTGTTTTGTTCCGACGTAAATGAAGGCCGAACGCTTTGGGTCCTGAACAATGACATTAACCGGAGAAGTGGTGGGAATGCCGCTAACCTGCTGCCAGGTTTGTCCAGCATCACGCGAAATTAGAACTCCTGTAGTGGCGGTCCCTACCAGAATCACAGAGCGATTCTGGGGGCTCGTTGAGATGCTTGTGGTCCGCACGTCTAAACCAGGACCGTAAGCCAGACGATCCCAACCTTGCACCGGATCGACGGTGCTGTACAACCCGCTACTCGTCGCGATGAGCATTCCTGATTGCCCATTACGATCGGAAAACGACACCACCGCGTTTATGGGCTCGGAAATGGTGGTCACATGCGCGGCACCGCCCGTCATGCTTGCGCCAACGTTCACTATGAGTGCAGCGAGGGTGGATTCATCCAATTGACCTGACACAGTCAAGTACCTGTCCGTCTGGAATCTCTTAATAGCCGCTACGGTACGAGGGCCCAGCTGGCCATCGGGCGTACCAATTTCGTAGCCTGCGCGCTCCAGCGCTTCCTGGGCGTGGCGCACAACGTCATCACTCGGCTTTGCGACCGCGGGCTTTTGGGGAGCCAGACCAGTTGGGGCAGCGCCACTTCTTGTGTTTGCTGCGCCGCGTCCGCGGGCCACTGTGCCGCGAACCGGCGCGCGCGATGCAGGGCGCCTCCTAGTCGGAGGCGCCGCCGGCTTACGCGCAGAGATAGGCGCCCATGACGCGCCTCGATCCGCTGACCGATACATCCCCAGGTTCGTTCCCAAATAAATCACATTGCTGTCACGCTCGTCCTGCAGGATCGAGTAGCCAATCAGCCGCGGAGGCATGTTGCGCATCGATGGTTGCCACGATGCTCCCCCATCGATACTAACAAAAAAGAAACCGCCGCCGGTGGTTGTATTAATTGTTGTCGCGTAAATCCGGTTCGCGTTTTCGCGGTCGGGCATTATTGTGTTTACAAAGCGCCCGCTAAAGCCTCCGTTACTCGGCACAAAGTTCTTACCGCCGTCGGTTGAGACCATCACTCCATAGTTATTGGTACCGATGAAAACGGTGTTCGGATTGCGTGGGTGCACGGCAATTGAATTGATCTCGAGCTGACGCGACGTGGTCACCATCCAGGAATTGTTATCGCCGCCCTTGCCCGACCGCCAGAAACCTTCCGTTGTTCCCGCGAAAACCAGACCCGGAATAGTAGGGTGCTGCAGAATTGCACGAGTGCGACGAGATTGTGATGGGATTCCCTGAACCTTATGCCAGCTATCTCCGGCATCCCGCGTCTCATAGATACCGCTGCAAGCCGATGCGATTATGTGACGCGAATCCCGCGGATCAAGATTGATGGCAAAGATATCGGAATCGTCGATGATGCCGTTCTTGATAATCCTCCAGGTCTTGCCACCGTCAGTGGTCTTGTACGGAAGATACCAGGTACCGGCATAGATGATGTTCGTGTCATGAGGGTCGATTGCCAGCGATTCGACATGCACAAGACCCGGCGTACCGGCTGTCGATAAAGGCGTCCAGGTCTCGCCTGAATCCGTCGAGCGGAATATTCCGTTAAAGGTCCCAGTTATCAGAATATTCGGATCGCGCTCTGACTGAGCGAGGGAGTGCAGCGCTTCGTTTCGTAATTCGGGCGATTCACGCCAGGTCAAGCCACCATCACTTGACTTGAAAAAGCCACCAGACTCTTTATGACGATGGGTAGCTACATAGAGCACTTTCGAGTTTCGCGGATCGACAATGATGTGATCGACAAACAAACGCGGACGGTTGAAGTTCGCGAGCAAGTGCCAGGTACGCGCGCCGTCGCTTGAAGTGTACATCTGCCCATCCAGGGTTCCGAAATAAAAGCGATCCGGATCGTTCGGATCAACTACCAACGAACGCACGTCTCCGCCGCTGGGTCCGCTTATCCGCCACTGGCTGGAGTAGGGGGCATTAGAGGAGGCCGTTACCGATACCTCGGTGCGACCGGTCAACGAGAAGGTAACTAAGAAGCCAATAATCAACAGCCGGCTTATTGTTTGTTTCATTACTTCTGTCTCTCTTAAGTCCACTTGATTCTGGTTACGCTGGGGAGCGATCCCGCCGCCAGTCATTATAACCCCGTGCCACTCTTTTCGAACACTTACTTCTGAGAACTTCGCGCGAAAGTATGTTCGAACTTGTTCTTGGCGGTTTAGTTTCACTGATTAAGTGAGGGGGAGTATCGGAATTTCGTTCTTGCCACCTGCCAGTAGATCCTCAAGCATTGGGGGCAGGCGGTTCTTCTTATTACCCAACAGATAGGTAGAAAGCTTAGCAGTTTTGGTACGAGACGTTATCTCAGAAACGATTTTCTCAAGAATTTTTGCACCAGTCATAATGGGAATCCCCAAATCGGCTCCCAAATCCCATCTCTTGAAGACAACGTTTCTTAGTAAGTAGTAATAGGGATCGGGTTCAAGATCAACAATCGGTTCCGGCTCAAGATAAGCTTGCGAATTCGGGGAGCTCTTTGTAATAGCTGAGACGATACTGTTAGTGAAATCGAACTCGATCCTGCTGCCCCACTGACCTTCCACTTCCAGTACCTTCACATTGCCTTTCATCGAAGGATATTTCCTGGAGCCAAGAATCCCTTTCCCAATATATGCCTCACCACTTGTTGTCACGCCCACGAAGTTCTCAAAGGTAAACTCAATCGCCGCAAAAGTCTCGTTCCTAATTCCCGCTTCTCTAGTGTCGTCGTATTCTACTCCTACATATTTCGCAGGGCGCAATTCCGTTACTTCGAACGTTCGCGGATCGCCAAAATACGACAAAATCGCGAGCAAATGAGGCAATAGATCCAAGCTCAGGCCATCTTGCAGTGTTGCGGTCCGATTCTCGATCTCGATCGGACCGTTTAGTTCCTTTCGTTTCTTCCGGGTCGCCTCTTCGCAATAGCTCTGATCCGTGCCGCTATGGTCCTCTAGCAAGTAGAATCTCAAATGCTTCACTCGGGCTATCTTGGCCAGTATCTGATTGAGGTGCTCTTTATATTTGAACTGGGCGTGAATCTTTAGCAAATAATGGTCAAGCT
>WNFS01004000.1_pt1 | contig 11211 bp, 6 predicted proteins | sample 5400141 | NCBI WGS metagenome assembly WNFS01 (sample SAMN13153358, study PRJNA577476) | soil metagenome | isolation source: 60 cm saprolite under Madrone tree | place: USA:California | collected 2016-06-14 | reverse complement strand
CGATCAGCGCCCTGCGTCCGCGCTACAAGTTGCCGCCGCTTTGCCAGGCGGCGATCCGCTCGCGGCAGCGCTCGCAGCGGGAGAAACACCTTCGCCGCAGATGGTCGCGGCAGCGGGCGAGAATACTGGTCTGTCTCCAAGTGTTGGACTTGCGGCGCTCGTCGCAGTGCTGTTGGGCGCGCTGCTCTTCATCTACATGGGTGTGAAAGAAGATGGGCTCGAAACTCTGCATCCGGGTAAGCCGCCAGAGGTCCTCGCCCAGCAAGCCCGAGAAATCCTCGCGAAGATTGGCTATCCGGAGCGGCCAGGCGATTGGGTGGGCAAGCTTGGTTACAACTACTGGTTTCTTTCGTACCTCACGAAACCGCGTAGTCCGCCGCCAGACTGGAAAGGGATCCTTGCCCAGCGCCCCATGATGCTCGAATATTGGTATCGCCAGAGTCCGAGCGAAATGGTTCCGCAGGGCTCGTGGAGCGTTTTATTGACGCCGGGAGTCGTGACATCGGATGATCCCGCGCCGACCGAGCCAGGAATGATCACGCTGTGGATGGACGCAGAGGGCCACTTGCAATGGCTGCAGGCGATTCCACCAGAGGTGGAACCTGCGACGCCAAGCACGTCAGCGGCGCAGATCTCGCCGGAATCAGCGTCAAGTACAACGAAGGCAAACAGCCCCGATTGGAGCGCGTTGTTTGCCGCGTCGGGAATTGATCCCGCATCGCTGCAACCAGCTTCGCCGAAATGGCTTTCCCTGGCCGCTGCCGATTCGCGCGCCGCTTGGGATGGCAAGTGGCCCGGGAGTGAGCGGCCTTTGCACGTTGAGGCGGCGTCCTGGCACGGCAAGCCGGTATATTTTTCGCTCGTCAGTCCGTGGACCAGGCCGAATCGGACACCCACGGTGGAAACCAAGGGCAGGGCCGGCGCCATCATGGCCTTGGTCGTGGCGTTTCTCACCGCGGCTGTCGGTATGTGGTTCGCGGTTGGCAACTTCGCGCGTGGTCGCGGAGATCGCCAAACCGCCTGGCGGTTAGCTTGCATCGCCTTCGCGGTCGGGATGGCAACGTTCTTGTTCCACGTACATTTCGTCGCATCCCTCAACATGGTTCTACTAGTCATTTTGGCGATCAGCACGAGCTTGTTTGTCGCCGGTACTCTGTGGGTGCTTTACATCGCCCTTGAGCCTTACGTGCGTCGCAATTGGCCGCAAACGATTATTTCGTGGACGCGCCTGATGTCGGGCCGGTTCCGCGACCCGTTGGTGGGCCGCGACCTGGTTTCCGGAGTCGTGATGGGCATGTCGTGGATATTGGTCTACGAAATCGGACTACTGTTCCGCATGCACGCTGGGGGAGCGCCACAATTTCCTGCCCAAGACTACTTGATGGGCACGCGCGAAGCGGCGGGGACGTTGCTCAGCACGCTGGTGATTTCGATCCTGGGCACTCTGTTTTTCTTTTTCACGCTGGTGCTGCTGCGGATGCTGGTGCGCAACGCCTGGCTCGCAGCAGCTCTGTTCGTCGCGCTCTTCACGATTCCCAAAGTTCTGGGCAGTAACCACGTTGTCATCGACACGGTCATCTGGGCAACCATCTACGCGATCGCCGCGGTGGCCGTCGTGCGTTTTGGTCTGGTCGTGCTGGGAATCGCGAGCTTGATGGCCAACGTGCTCTTGAATTTGCCCTACACACTCGATTTTTCCTACTGGTACGCGACGCAATGCTTTGTTATCGCGCTGATCTTCGTTGCGATTGGCGTTTGGGGCGTATATACCTCGCTGGCAGGCAAGCCTATCTTCGGTAAGAATATTCTCGAAGGGTGAACCTTCGTTCACACTTTTTTTGCGGTGGGAGAAGCGGGGGCGTGTTCGATGACGTGCGCAGCGAGGTCGTCGATTTCGGCGAGGGCACGCGACGCCGCCACGCGGGCAGGCTCCATGAACGACGAGTCCAGCACAAACGCGCAGCGATCCACGAACGGATGATGCGCTGATTCGAAAGCTTTGCGGCCGCGGCGGGGGCCAGAGTTGCGCGCGAGAACGTCTTCGTAAATTTGCAAATCGTTTTGAAAATCGAGTGCATCGCCAGCGTTCCATTTTTTCTCGCGAGTCAACGCGAGTAGAAACCTACGCCGGAAGAGCGCCGCCTCTTTTCGCGTGAGGGGCACGGGCTTCTTACCCGTTACAGGGCCGGCTGTGACCTGTTCGAACAGGCTGACGGTCGCGGCGAGTAGCGCTTCGCGTTGCAGCAACGTCAACAAATCGCGGTAGAGCGACGCATGGACCTGCAGCGCATGGCGGCCGTTTTCAACGACGTAGGAATCAACGAATCGCTGCACGACGCGTTCTTGCGAAAGCGCTTGCGTGAGGTCCGCCGCAAGAACGTTCGCGTCAGGCGGCGGACTTGGAGAAATGCGGGACATCGTCGCATTTCATGTTAGCAGGACGGGTGAACGTTTCGCTTCCGGTGCGTCTATTTCACAAATTGCGGGGATTGGCCCTTGGACCATGGGTCGTAGGTCAGGCAGAGGTTCACGCGGTGCGTCACGGGCGGGTGGTCGTAGAAGAGAATCACGTTGACGGGATTGGGATCAGGCTCGACGAAAACGTGTTCGCCGTACATTTGATACGAAGCGGCGCAGGCCTGGCCGGGATCGAAGACGAGACCGTGAGTGACTTCGAGTGAGTAGATGTCCGCCTGGTTTTCCTGGTAGCGGCTGAAGTTGGTGCCAGTCACGTTCGCAATGAACCCAAACAAAGTGACGACGAAGAGGAGCGCGGGGAGGGCGGCCCAATCGTCGAGGCCACGGACGCTCCAGTTTGCGGCGTTGCGGGAAAGTAGGGGACCGATTGCGCGATAGGTGGTGTAGAGCAAGACGAGACTGAGAAAGGAGGCGAACGCGAGCCCCTTTGGAATATGGTTGAGCGCGTAATGGCCCATTTCGTGGCCGAACATGAGGAGGACGCCGTCGGTTGTTTCCTTGGCGATGCTGGTGTCCCAAACGACTACGCGCTTCGTTGCACCAAAGCCGTTGACGGATGCGTTTGTATAGATGGTTTTGTCGCTTGCGAGCATCCAGAACATTCTTTCCGGCGGGATGGGCATACCGCCGCGAATGGTGATGCGTTCGAGTTGTGGGATGAGTTGCGGCGCTTTGGTGGAGAGCGGGGCGTATTGATTGAACATCGGGTCAATTACGAGCGGCTGGATGAAAAAGATGAAAAGGAAGATTACGTTCGAGATGATCCAAAAATGGAACCACCAACGCTTCGGACTCCAGCGGACCACAGCGAGGAGAATGCGGGCGAGGATTACGCCGATAATCAAGGTGAGGAGAAGGCTCTTGAGCCAGTCACTGGTCCAGGAGCCCCAGTGCTGAACTGAAATGCCGTAATGCTTGCGAAGGGATTCATCGAAAAGATCGAGGGGCAATTGGAGGAAGCTGAAAGTGATGGCAAGCAGCGGCGTAAAGATGAGCGCTTGCAAAGTACGGTTATGAGTGGCGCGTTCGGCCCAATCGCGAAAATTTGCGGACCATTTGGCGCGCAGGATGAGCCAAAGTGCGAAAAGGGAAAAGGCGAAACTGAAAATGCGAAATGAGAAGCGGATGCGAGCGAGCGTTTTAGCTTTTTTATAAAGTTCAGGCGACAGGGAATAGCCGGTGTATTTTTTCGCGAGAGGCGTCTGCCATTTTTCAGCGGTGGGAGTGGCTGCGGTGGTAGCGGTCTGGGATGGAGTGGCCGGCGAAGTCTGCGGAGATTGCGCGGCGTGCGTGGAAAATGCAAACAGGCAGAAAAGCGATAGAGCGAGCAGACGAGCGCGCATCAAGCCTCCGTTGAGCAAAATGCAGGAAGAATGGCGCGGAGTATAGCCGACAATTTGAAGGAATGGGTAGCGAGGCGCGGCCAGCGGCTAAGGCTAGAACCAGTCCGAGCGGTAGGCGATCCACCAGGCGGCCATGCCACAAGGAATTGTTGCGGCCACGGCCCACCAAAAAGGCAGAGCGACGTCGGCGATGAGGCCGAGGGCTGTGAAGGACAGCCAAAATACTTTGCGCTGCATGAATTTAGTTTAGAAGATTGCAGGCGAATCGGCGCCTATGCGAAGGATAGATGTGCGTAGTCGGGCAGCGAACAAAAACGAAAAGGCCGGCATGCTATCCGGCCTTATTCGAAAATGGTGAATTGCTTTGGTTTAGTGAACGGCGCGCGGGGAATCGGGGCGCTTTTGTTTCGGAGCGGCTTGCGGGACGATGGGCGGAGCAACGCCCTCCTTTTCGAGAGCGTGCTCCAGCACATCGTCCAGCGTGTGGACGTACGTGATTTTCAGATCGCCGAGCAGTTCGGGCGGAAGGTCGGCTGTTGCGTTTGGCTCGTTGTCCGCGGGAAGGAGAACTTCCTTCACGCCAGCACGCTTTGCGCCCAACACTTTTTCCTTGATGCCGCCTACCGGAAGGACCACGCCAGAGAGCGTCATTTCGCCGGTCATGGCGAGGCGATTGCGAATCGGCCGACCAGTGAGCAAGCTGACCAGCGCGGTGACCATGGCTGCGCCAGCAGATGGACCGTCTTTCGGAACCGCTCCCGACGGCACGTGAATGTGAATGTCATGTTTGCGGAAGAAATCCGGATCGATTGCGTATTTTTCCGCGTTCGAGCGAACCCAGGTGAGGGCCGCGGTCATGGACTCCTGCATCACTTCGCCTAGATGGCCGGTGGTGGTGAACTGTTTTCCGCCACGCATGCGGCTGGCTTCGATGAAGACGATGTCGCCACCGACGGGCGTCCAGACGAGACCAACGGAAACGCCGGGCTGTTTGACGCGTTCGTCGATTTCGCGCTCGGTACGGAATTTCGGCACGCCGAGAAATTCGCGAACGATTTCCGGTGTGACGATCATCTTTTCCGTTTTACCTTCGGCGATACGCCGCGCCTGCTTGCGCGTGATGGTGCCGATTTCGCGTTCGAGATTGCGAACGCCGGCTTCGCGCGTGAAGCTGTGAATAATTTCCTGCAAGCTGGGATCGGTGAACTCAATGTTCTCGCCGACTTTTAGCCCGTGTTCGGTGGCTTGCTTGGGGATCAGGTATTTGTACGCGATGTGGAGTTTCTCTTCTCCTGTGTAGCCGGGGAGTTCGATGATCTCCATGCGGTCGCGGAGCGGTTCCGGGATGGGATCCATCCAGTTCGCGGTAGCGATGAAAGTGACCTTGGACAGGTCGAAAGGCACGTCCAGATAGTGATCTCGGAACGTGGCGTTCTGTTCCGGGTCGAGCACTTCCATCAATGCCGCCGACGGGTCTCCGCGGAAGTCGCGGCCGAGTTTGTCGACTTCGTCGAGCATCAGGACGGGGTCGTTTGTTTCCGCGCGTTTGATGCCCTGGATGATTTGTCCGGGCAATGCGCCGATGTATGTGCGGCGATGGCCACGGATCTCTGCTTCATCGTGCATACCGCCGAGTGAGATGCGGACGAACTTGCGTCCGAGCGCGCGAGCGATGGATTTGCCGAGCGAAGTTTTGCCGACGCCAGGAGGTCCGACAAAGCAAAGGATGGGACCTTTCATTCCCGGTTGCAGCTTTTTCACGGCCAAGTAATCGAGAATGCGCTCTTTGACCTTTTCGAGGTCGTAGTGATCCTCGTTCAGGATGGTCTGTGCTTTGGAAATATCGATTTCGGCGGAGCCGGAAGATTTACTCCAGGGCAGCGAAGTCATCCATTCCAAGTAGGTGCGCGTGACCATGTATTCGGCGGAGGCCGGGGTCATTTTCGCGAGGCGCTTCAGTTCGCGGTCGCACTCTTTCTTTGCTTCCGCGGTCATTTGCGCTTCTTCGAGTTTTTTGCGCAGTTCGTCGATTTCCTGCTGGGAATCGTCGACTTCGCCCAGTTCCTTTTGAATGGCCTTCATCTGTTCGCGCAGCAAATATTCGCGCTGATTCTGGCTAACTTGTTCCTGAACCTGCTCGTGAATCTTGGAGCGGAGTTCAAGAACTTCCAACTCCTTGGAAAGCTCACGGATCAAGGTTTCCAGCCGCTTGCGCACGTTGGAAGTTTCGAGCAGCTCTTGACGCACGAGAGTGGAAAGCGACGGCAAGTTTCCGGAGACGAAGTCCGTCAAACGGCCGCCGTCGTCGATGTTGGAAGCAGCCGTCTGCAGATCGTCGGAAAGTTGCGGCGAGCGGCTTACCACTTCGCGGAAGAGCTCCTGCGCGTTGCGCTGAAGCGCTTCCAATTCGTTGTCCAGTTCGCCTTGAACGTCAGGAAGAGCTTCGACCTGCGCTTGCAGAAAGGGGCGCAAACCGATCAAGTCCATTACCTGGATGCGCTGAATGCCTTCGAGAAAGATGACGACGTTGCCATTCGGCATCTTCACGGTCTTATGAACTTTGGCGAACGTTCCAACCTTGTGCAGATCGGCAGCGGCAGGATCCTCGATACGCGGATCCAGCTGCGCAACCACGCCAAGATATTTTTCGTCGTCCGAAAGCGAATTGACCAGAGCCAGCGAACTCTCCCGCCCGACCGTCAGGGGAAGAATCGCGCCCGGGAACAGGACAGTGTCCCGAACCGGAAGGATGGGCAAAGTCTCTGGCACAACACTCCGTTTGTCTGCCATGGGGTCCTCAGTACGGCCCGGAGGGAAAAAACCAGCGGGTCGTGAAGCGTTAGATGCAGAGTGACCTGGAAGGGTACACAGCTGTGCATCATGATTGCAGAAAATCTTAGTTAACGTCACTCACATTTTAGCATAAATTGCAGGTTCCTAGGACAATTTGTATAAAGCTATAATTTTCAACAGCTTAACAGGGCAAGAGCGTGCAACCAGTGCATGCTACCTGCTTGGCCTTATCGGCCGCCGACCCTCCTAACTTCATTTGCGCCCAACTGCCTTGAGCGCTTTTGAGGCCAAAACCAGCGCTTCCTCGCGTGTTTGAATCGAGCCTTCGAGCTGGGCGTCTTCGACAGTGCGTAACACTTCTTTGAACTCTGGACCGGGGGAAAAGCCCATGTAGATCAGGTCGTCCCCAGTCAGGAGTTTAGACGGCGTGACTTGCTCGGGAGGAGTCTGCGCCAGAAATTCGCGCACGAACTCGTACGTGTCGAGGTGGCGATGGCTGGAAAGGCAATCAAGTTTGTGAAGCGCCAGATGCTCTTCGAATTTTGGCTGGCGCACGAAGCGCTTCAGAGTGGATGAGCGCATCTGGCCAGCGTCCTTGAATTTCATGTGATTCGCGATGAGGGCGAGGATCTGTTCCGTTTCATCGTTAGACATTTTCAGGCGGTGGCAAATTTCCTCGCCCATGCGAACGCCAACTTCGACGTGACCGTCGAAGCGGATACGGTCGCCGGTTTCCGTGGCGGAACGGAACGTGGGCGGTTTGCCGACATCGTGCAGGAGCACGCCCCAAGCGAGTGTCATGGTGCTGCCCGAGGGGATTCCGTCGAGCATCATACAGGTGTGGACCCAAACGTCACCCTCAGGGTGATATTGGGGCGGCTGCTCGACACCTTTCATCGCCGCAATCTCGGGCAGGATTTGTTGGAGAAGCCAGGCTTGGTCGAGTAAACGAAATGCGTTTCCCGCGGCGCCTTCCGTCAACATTTTCGTAAGTTCGTCACGAATTCTTTCCGGCGAAACTTGAGCGATGCCTTTTGCGTGCTTGCGGATGGCACGAAACGTTTCTGCTTCGATTTCAAAATCGAATCGCGCGGCGAAGCGGACCGCGCGGAGCAAGCGAAGTTTGTCTTCTTCGAAACGCTTGTCCGGATTGCCGATTGCGTGAATGATTCCCGCGTTCAGATCGGCACGTCCACCGACGAAATCGAGAATCTCCAGCGTATCGTGACGCATCAAGAGGCCGTTGATGGTGAAGTCGCGGCGTTGGACGTCCTGTTCGGCAGATTTGGCGTAAACCACAGTGTCAGGGCGGCGTCCGTCCGAGTAGCTGCCATCGGAGCGGAATGTTGCGACCTCGACTTTGTGGCCATCGCTCGGAATCAGAATCACGCCAAACTTCGCGCCGACGGCGACACTTTCTGGAAAGAGCGCCATCACTTGATCGGGCGAGGCGTCGGTAGCGACGTCGTAGTCGGCCGGCTCGCGGCCGAGGAGCAAGTCGCGAACGCAGCCTCCGGCGAGCAGTGCCTGGAAGCCAGAGCGAATGAGCTGATCGCAAATCGAATTGGCGAGTGCGCGCGGCGTCACAAGCCGATTATGCACCGGCGCCTGAGGAATGCGGGAGATTTCGGTTTGGGCGGTGCGAGATTACTGGCAGCGGAGAACGAGGCAGGTGATGTCGTCGAATTGGTGAGTGGCGCCGACGAAGGAGTCGACCTGCTGCATGAGAAATTGCATGGATTGCTGCGCAGTTTGACTTTGCAATGACTTCACGGAAGAGACCAGGCGCGGGTCGCCGAACTCTTCACCGGCGTGATTGAACGCGTCGACCATTCCATCCGTAAACAGGAGCAGCAAATCGCCGGACGCGAGGTCGATGGAGCCTACTTCAAATCTGGAATCCAGATCGATGCCGAGCGGGACTCCGCCCGTTTCGAGGCGCACGATGCCGCCGTCTTTGCGGCGAACAATGGGATTGTTGTGCCCCGCGTTGATGTACTCGAGGCGATGGGTGGCGGGATCGTATTCGGCGAGAAGGGCGGTGGTAAAACGGCGGCCGTCGAGGCTGTGAGCGGTGGCATAGCGATTGAGCCGCGTAACAAGTTCCGCGAGCGAAACGCCCTCGCCGGTGATGGTGCGCAGGCTCGCCTGAAACGTGGCCATCAGCAGCGCGGCGGGGATACTTTTTCCCGCGACGTCGGCGATCACCAGAAAAAGTTTTTCGCTTCCATTGGGATTGCCAAGCGGGAAAAACGCGTCGTAATAATCACCCGCGACGGAATTTTGCGGACGTGTGGCGAAGGCGACGTCCGCGTTCGTTACAGTGGGAGGCTGCGACGGAACGAGCCACGACTGGATTTCGCGCGCGATTTCGAGGTCGCGCTTCATGACGACTTTGTCCGCGAGTTCCAGGGAAAGCAGGAAGAGGAAAATCAACGCGGCAAAGAGTTCAAACCGCACGTCGAGCGTGGACTTGCCGGCGAACTCAAACTTGAATCCCGAGGACACCAGCAAAACAAGAGCGATGATGAGAAGCACTCGCCGTACGGCGCTCAATTTGTAGAGCATTGCCGTAAACATTGCGCGCGCGATGTGCAGCGGGCGGTGCCAACGCGGCAGCTTGGCGATTTCGTCTACATCCACGTCTTTTTTGTAGAACCCGTAGCTCGCTCGTGCATCGGCGGTGAATTGTGACCAGAGTTCGTCAATTCGGCGGCCTTCGCTCAGGCGACCCCAAAGACTTTGTTCTTGCGCGGGGCGGGGGGCGGATGCTGGATTGGAGGTCGATTCACGATAGGGCATGGCAAAAGTATAGGACATTCGAGAGGAAACGCGAGGGTGCGAAGGGACTACTCTTCGCGTTTAAGCGAGCCGCCGAACTGAATCTTTCCGAAACCGAAGCGGTCGCGCAGCTTATCGGTGGCGGCGGTGAGCTTTTCGAGTTTCTCGCGACGTGGCGCGTCCAGGAGATCGAGCTGTTCTCCGCCGTGTGTGAAATTACTGAGAGCCGTGCCCAGCAGTCGAATTTTTCGTTTTTTGTTGCGATGCGCGTCAAAGAGCGAGAGAAAGGCGCGCTGAATGTCCGCGTCGAGATGCACTGGCTCGGGCATGGAGCGCGAGCGAGTGTAGGTGTCGAATCCGCTGTAACGGATGGTGAGAGTGAGCGTGCGTGCAGCAAGGCCCGCTTCGCGCAGGCGCTTGCAAGTTTTTTGCGAAAGATGGCTGAGCATGGAATTCAGCGTGGACAAATCGTCGGTATCTTCGCCAAAGGTGTGATTGTGCGAGATGGACTTGGGTTCCGCGTCGACGACGAATTCGTAAGAATCGCCGCCGCGGGCTTTGCGATAGAGCGCCGTCCCCCATTGACCAAAAATCTTTTCCAGCTTTTCCGAGGAATGTTCGGCAAGTTGTGCGACGGTTTCAATGCCGAGTACGCCGAGGGCGCGTTCGGTGACTTCGCCGATACCGGGAATTTTGCGGACCGAAAGAGGCGCAAGGAATTTAGCTTCCTGGCCGGGCGCGACCCAGATAAGGCCACGTGGTTTGGCTTGATCGCTTGCCACTTTCGCGGTGAGGCGCGTCGTCGCGAGGCCGCCGGAGCAGGGAAGGGCGGTCTCGCGCGTGATGGTACGGAGCAATTTGTCCGTGGCGGCGAGCGGAGGGCCGTGCATGCGTTCGGTGCCGGCAAAATCGAGATAGGCTTCGTCTACTGAGACCATTTCAACGACGGGAGAGAAGCGCGCGAGGATGGAAGCGATGCGATCGCTCCACTCGGCGTATTTCGCGTGATGGCCGTCGAGGAAGACGGCGTGCGGACAAAGCTTTCCGGCGGTGCGCAGCGGCATGGCGGAATGAATTCCGTATTTGCGCGCTTCGTAACTGGCCGCGGAAACTACACCGCGCTGGTCGGGACGTCCGCCGACGACAACTGGTTTACCGCGCAGGTCGGGGCGGTCGAGAAGCTCGACGGAGACGAAGAACGCGTCCATGTCCACGTGGAGAATATTCGCGACCGATGGCGCGGAAAGATCTTCGGCGTCAGCGTGGAGGGCGCGAAATCGGGCCAGGTCCGGCATGAAGTTAGCCTACGCCGGTAAAGTTGCGCCGACAACCTTGGCGCGTTCGGCGGAAATGACGCGTGGGATGCCTGCGAGATCGTTGGTGACGCCGACGTTGGTCCAGAGAGGCGGTTCGAGGAGTGGCTGAACGGCAAGGAGGGAATCGTGGCCGAGTTCGAGGACGAGAAGGCCACCGGGCTTGAGGTGGGCGGCGGATTGCGCGATGAGGCCAGCGTAGAACTCGTACCCCTCTTCGCCACCGTAGAGAGCGAGAGACGGTTCGTGGTCGCGGACCTCGCGGGCGAGAGAGGGTGCTTCGCGGCGGCCGATGTAGGGAGGGTTGGAAACGATAAGATCGAGAATCAGTGACTCGTTATTCGTGACTGGTAACTGGAGATTCCCGGCTGCTGACATGGTGCTGAGAGAGGGCACGATATATCGTGCCCCTATGGTTGCCAACTGATCGAGGAGATTCGACTCGACGAAATTGATTCTGTCCGAAAGCGCGTGCTTTTCGGCGTTGCGTTTAGCGACGGCGA
>WNFS01009994.1_pt1 | contig 11213 bp, 10 predicted proteins | sample 5400141 | NCBI WGS metagenome assembly WNFS01 (sample SAMN13153358, study PRJNA577476) | soil metagenome | isolation source: 60 cm saprolite under Madrone tree | place: USA:California | collected 2016-06-14 | reverse complement strand
CCGATCGAGGAGGCTTGGCCGGCTTGGGGGTGCGCGGCGAAACCGACGGCCTTTCGTGGTCCGCACGCGCATCCGGCCGGATCGACGGGATCGAGGTGCGTGGCCTCCAGGCCTACGGCGATTGCGAGGACGGGACACCGGACTGTCCGCGACTCCACCAGACTTCCTCGAGCGCTCGCGGCGAAGGCGAGCTGATCATGCCGGCCGGGAGCTCGCAAAGGGTCAAGCTCCTTCTCTCCGGCGGAGGCGAATGGGTGCGCGGGGGCGACACGGGGGCCCACCGCCGCGAAGTACTGGCGGTCGCGGCGAGCGACGACATGGCGTTGCCGTTGGGCTTTTCGCTGCATCCCGCGCTACGCCTGGACAAGGTCGGCAAGGACGCCGGCGTCAGCCCCGCCCTGGCGGCGCAGTGGAGGCCCGGGCCGGGACATCCGCTGCAGCTCCGCGCCGCGTGGGGGCTGTCGTTTCGCGCCCCGACCTTCAGCGAGCTCTACCTCGAGCGCGGGGGGGTCGCGCCGAACCCGGAGCTGCAGCCCGAGCGCGCCTGGTCGATCGACGCCGGCGCCGAGTGGCGGATGGCCCTGCTGACGCTCTCCGGCAGCGTGTTCTGGTCGAGCTACCGCGACCTGATCCTCTACCAGCTGTTCCCGCCGGGCCGGGTGAAGCCGCTCAACGTCGGACAGGCCCGCATCGCCGGGCTCGAGCTGCAGGTCGTCGTTCCCCTTCCGGGCCGCTTCTTCGGCGAGGTGTCCTACAGCTTCCTCAACGCCGTGAACAGGCGCGACGGGCACAGCCTGCCCTACCGCTCGCCCCATCGGGTGTTCGCGCGCCTCGCACACCGGGGCGACCGCGTCGAAGGGTACGGGGAGATGAGCTTCACCTCCGCGCTGCCGCGGAACGCCTTCGACACCGCCTTCGTCGGCCGCCAGCTGCTCCTCAACGCCGGAGCCGGCGTGCGCGCCGTAGGACCGGTCTGGCTCGACGTCGAGGTCAAGAACCTGCTGGACGACCGCACCCTCGAAGACGTCTTCCAGTACCCGCTTCCTGGCCTCTCGATCGCCGTGATCGCCCGCGCCCGGCTTTGACACCATGACCGAGGAGAACACCGTGAAGAGAATTTCCCTGCTCGCCTTGATCGCCGCCTGCGGCGGGAAGTACCAGGCCCCGCCCCCGGTCGCCAGCATCGCGCTGCCCGACGGCAGCCAGCTCAAGCCCTACGATCCGGCCCAGCCGGGCCATGCGCGGCCACAGGGGCTGGCGCAGGCGGCCGGCCGCGTCTATGTGACGCTGTCGAACCAGCTCGAAGTCGGGATGAGCGTGTTCAACGCCGGCCCCGGCTTCCTGGCCACCTTCGTGCCCAGCTCGGGCGCGACCCCCACGCTGATCGACCTGGGCGGCACGGATGGCCACCAATGCCAGAATCCCGGGTTCGTGCGCGCGTCCGCGGACGGCTATCTGTATTCGCCTTGCTCGGGAAACTTCAGCGGCACCGACACGGCGCGCGCCATCGTCGAGGTGAACCCGCTCTCGAACACGGTGACCCGCCGCGCCGCCATCCCCGACGGCCGCGTTCCGAACGGCGTCGCGGCGACCACGAGAAAGATCTGGACCGGCGACGCGTACACGACCACTGTCTTCAGCATCGACCGGACGACCTTCACCGCCGACCCCACCCCGCCGGTGCCCGTCGACTGCGAAAAGACCGAGAACGGATTCTCGTACGTGGCGGATGTAATGACCATCGGCGGCGACCTCTACGCCCTCTGCGGCTCGAACATCAGCGGTGCGCTCTACCAGCTCGACCCGGACTCGGGCGCGGTCAAAGCGCGGACCGTCGTTAGTCCGGACCCGGTCGTAGGTCCGAACCCGACGGAGCTGGTTGGCCTCGACGACGGGCGCATCCTGGTCCTCAACGCGGGCGACAGCACGCTCTCGCTGGTCACGCCGAGCGGCGCCACGCTGAATGCACAGAAGATCTTCACCTTCGCCAGCGGGACGGCCGCGCTGCAGGACGTCCGCGCCTTCGGCCACATCGTCTTCACCGTGGCCTCCGCGAGCAACACCGCCCAGCGCATCGACCTCGACGCCCAGGGCGGCCCCAAAGTGGTGGCCGAGGCGAGCTTCGGGACCGGCGCCGGCCCTTACAACATCCTCCCGCTCGACGACACGCAGGCGATCGTCTCGAACCGGGGCACGAACACCATCGCCGCGGCAAACTGGGTGACGGCGCAGTGATCCTCGCACTCGCCTTGCTCCTCGCCGCCGGGCCGCGGCAGCACCTCGGTCCCCCGCCGCCCGCGCAGGTGCGCCGGGTAGTGACTCTGGCCCCTGCGCTCTCGGAGATCGTGCTCGACCTCGGCGCCGCCGACCGGCTCGTCGGCGTCACCCGGTTCGACGACGATCCGCGCGCGCGAGAGATCCCGCGCATCGGCGGCTACAACGATCCCCAGCCCGAAGCCGTGCTCGCCGTGCACCCCGACCTGATCCTGGCGGAGCCGGCGCCGGAGAACCGGGGGCCGGTCGAGACCCTGGCGCGCCTCGGGATCGCGGTGGAGACCTTTCCGCTCTCCAGCATCGCCAACATCGGGGACGCGATCGGCGGAATTGCCCAGCTCCTCGCCCTACCTGACCGGGGCCACGCCCTGCGCCACCGGCTCGAGGCCGCGCGCCGCGAAGCCCGCGAGCACGCCAAAGGGCGCCGGAGGGTCCGCGCGCTATTGGTGTTCGGGCTCGACCCGCTGGTGGTCGCCGGCCCCCGGGGATTCGCCGGCGAGCTTCTCGAGGACGCCGGAGGCGAGAACGCGGCCGGCGCGAACGAGCTGCCGTTCTTCCGCCTCAGCGCCGAGGCAGCCGTCCGCGCCGGGGCGGAGGTGATCGTGCTCTGCGGGGTCGAAGCGCCCGCCGGTCGTGCGCCGATCCCGGGGCTGGAGAAGACGCGCGTGACCTCGCTCCGTTCGACCGCCCTGCTTCATCCCGGGCCCAGGCTGCCGGAGGCGCTCTCCGATCTGGCGGCGGCGCTCGGCGGATGAAGCGCTCGGCCGCAGCCCGCGCCGCTCTCGCCGTCGCCGTCCTGATCCCCGTCGTCGCGCTCGCGGCCCTGGTCGGGCTCTCCACCGGCGCCGGGGCCCTCTCGCTCCGCGACGCCTTGCAAGGTCGCGAGCCGGACGCGACGGTGCTCTTCCGGCTCCGCGTGCCGCGCGTGCTCCTCGCCGCGGAAGTAGGCGCCGCTCTCTCCGTCGCCGGCGTCGCCTTGCAAGCCTTGCTGCGCAACCCACTGGCCGATCCGTTCGTCTTCGGTCTCTCGGGCGGAGCAGCCATCGGGACCGCGGTGGTCACCGTCGCGTCCGGGTCCGCCATCGGCGCTGCGGCGGCGTCGGCGGCGTCGTTCGCCGGCGTGCTCCCCACCCAGCTCGCCGCGGTGGCGGGCGCCATGGCCGCGGCGCTGTTCGTGTTCACGCTGGGTCGGGCGCGCGGTCATCTCGACCCCGCGCGCGCTCTCCTGGTCGGGGTGGTCTTCAATTCCTTCGCTTCCGCCCTGGTGCTCTCGGTGGAAGCGGTGCTGCGCCCCGATCAGCTGCAAGCGGTCTCGCTCTGGCTCGCGGGAACATTGGGCTACGAGGCGATGCCGCTGCTGGCGGGGGCCGGCATTGCCCTGATCGCGCCCGCGCTGGTGCTGCTGGCGCTCGCCGGGCGCCTGAACCTGCTCGCTCTCGGGGACGAAGGCGCCGCGGCCCTGGGCGTGGACGTCGGGCGCACGCGGCTGCTGGCGTTCTTCGCCGCCAGCTCCGCGGTGGGGATCGCGGTCGCCTTCACCGGCCTCCGGCAGTGACGCTGCTCGACGCCCGCGAGCTGCGCTACCGCCACTCGGCGGGCGCACCCGAGGCGGTGGCCGGGGTCTCTCTCCGCCTCGCGCGGGGCGAGGTGGTCGGCGTCATCGGTCCCAATGCGGCCGGAAAGAGCACGCTGGCGCGGCTCTGCTGCGGGCTCTTGAAGCCGCAGCAGGGCTCGGTGTCGCTGCAGGGAGAGCCGCTCTCGAGGCTCTCGCGGCGCGAGCGCGCCCGCCGGGTCGCCTTCCTCCCCCAGCATCCGCCCCACGATCTCTCTTTCACCGCCCACGAGGTGGCGCTGATGGGGCGGGCGCCGCACCTGGGCCTCTGGTCGCTCGAAGGGCCACGCGATCTGGACCGCGCGCGCGCGGCGCTGCAGGAGGTCGATGCGCTGGATCTCGGAGACCGGCCCGTCTCGCAGCTCTCCGGTGGCGAACGGCAACGGGTGTTTCTCGCCCGCGCGTTCGCGCAGGAAGCAGCCTTGCTGGTCCTCGACGAGCCGACGGCCGCGCTCGACCTCGCCCACCAGGTCCTGCTGGTGAACGCGCTCCGGCGGAGGGCGCGCGAGGGCGGAGGGGCCCTCCTGGTCCTGCACGACCTGGCCCTGGCCGGGGCAGGCTGCGACCGGCTCGCGCTCCTGGACCGCGGACGCGTGGTCGCGGAGGGCACGGCGGCGGAAGTGCTGCGGCCGGCGGTGCTGTCGCCGGTCTACGGGACGGACGTCGAGGTGGTGCCGAATCCGGCGACCGGACAGCCGCTGGTCGCGCCGCGGATCGTCCGCTGACCGCCCTACTGCAAGTAGATGGTCAGTCCGGCCTCGAAGAACTGATCGTAGGGCCCTTCCACCCGCCTGCGCCAGACCAGTTGAATCCCGCCCTTCTCGGTCAGGAGCCCGATGCCCGCCGAGAGCCACCATTGCTTCGCGGCCATGTCCCGGGTCGCTCCGCCGCGCAACGCCAGCGCGTCGCCGATCAGGACCTCCGCCCCCGCGGCCAGCTTGCTCTTGACGTTGCTCGTATCGGACAGGTCGGCGCGGTAGTCGAACGCGAGGTGCCAGTCGCTGTCCGTCCCCCAGGCGACCGCCGCCACTCCCGTGAGCGGGAAGAGGGGAATCTTCTCGGTCGAGATGTTCTGGAGCACGGTGGCGAAGGAAAAGTTCCCGCGCTTGGAGAGGAACCCGATGTCCTGCGCGAATTTATGCACCAGCCCGTCGGGCGTGTGGAACCGGAGGAACTTCGTCTCGCCGCCCAGGAACAGCCCCTGCCCGATGGCCCCGGAATAGCCGGCGGCGATGCTCCATCCCTCGCCCCTCCCCGAGGGTTGCCCGCTGGCCCACCGCGACCAGAGCAGGCCGCTCGCCACCGATCCCGAGACCGCGTCCACCAGGCTCACCATCACGGCCTGGGCGGGAAACTGCGAGTCGTAGAGGCCGTCCATCTCGAAGTGGTACCGCCGGACCTGCGAGAGCCCCGCCGGATTGACGGTGAGCGCGTCGTTGCCCGTGGCGATGGCCGCGTGCGCGCCTCCCATCGAGGTCGCCCGCGGCATGTCCACGTTGGCCGGCCACGGGGAGCCGGGATCCTGGACGCGGTTGTCCGCCAGCGCGGCGCCCGTGACGAGCAACAATCCAAGTGTACATCGCATGCACCCGACAATATCCCGGCTGGCCTGCGTCAGACCCCTTTGCTACCTTGCCCGCCGCCATGAAGCATCCCTTGCGCAAGGTCGTCATCCCCGCCGCCGGCCTGGGGACGCGGTTCCTCCCCGCCACCAAGGCCGTCCCGAAGGAGATGCTCCCCATCGTCGACACGCCTACCATCCAGCTGATCGTGGAAGAGGCGGTGAAGGCCGGCGCCGGGCAGGTGATCGTGGTGAACGGGCGCGGAAAATCGTCGATCGAGGACCACTTCGACCGCAGCCCCGAGCTGGAGGACGCGCTCGCGCGCGGCAACAGGATCGACCTGTTCCAGAAGACCCGCGCGATCAGCGACATGGTGCGCCTGATCAGCGTGCGCCAGAAGGAGCCGCTGGGGCTGGGTCACGCGGTGCTCGCCGCAAGGCCCGCGGTAGGCGACGAGTGGTTCGGCGTCCTGCTCGGCGATGACCTGATCGATTCGGACGAGCCGGGCATCGGCCAGCTCGCGCGGGTCGCGATGCAGACCGGCAAGGCGGCCGTGGCGCTGATGCCCGTCGCGGAAGACCAGACGCACCTGTACGGAGTGGCCGCTGGAAAGGCGCTGCCCGACGGCAACGTCCTCGTCGAGCGCATCGTGGAGAAGCCGCCGCGCGGGTCGGCCCCTTCCAACCTCGCGGTGGTCGGCCGCTACCTGCTGCCCCCGGAAGTCTTCGCAATCCTCGAGCAGGTGAAGCCCGGCGCCGGCGGGGAGATCCAGCTCACCGACGCGCTGGCCGTGCTCGCCCAGCAGGGCAGGCTGATCGGCGTCCGGTTCAAGGGCGAGCGGCACGACGCCGGCGATCGCCTCGGATATCTGATGGCGAATGTCGCCTACGCCTTGAAGCGTCCCGAGCTGCGCGACGGGCTGCTCGCCTATCTCAAGAAGGTGGTCCAGTGATGCGGGTCCTGCTGGCGCTCCTCCTCGCGTACATCCCGTCCGCGAGCTCGCTGCTCAAGCACACCGCGCAGCGCGGCCGGGCGCTGGGCAAGACCCGGGACGTAACGCTCTCCGGCAACCTGTCGGTCGGGAGCGAACCGCAGCGCGCCGTCCAGCTGATCCTGCGCTTCCCGCTGCAGTGCCGGCTGGAGGGCGAGGGCGGCCTCTTGCTGTCCGTCAAAGGCACGGCGCAGAATCCGGAGGGCGTCGCCGAAGGGTCCTCCGGGCCGGCGCTGCGGATGTTGCAGCTCTCCTGTCCATTCCTCGCCTACCGCGGTGTTCCCGTCGCCGACGCGCCGCAGACCCTGCAGGCGGCGGCGCTCGCGGCGGGCGCTGACGTCGGCGCCGGGGCCGGGCTCTCGAGGCTCTCCGATCAGGCGGCGTACGTTCTGGGCGCAAATCCGCGGGACGGCAGCAGCCCTCAGCTCTGGCTGTACAAGGACAACTGGGCGCCGGCGCGGCTGATCGCGCAGGGAGGCGCCGATCTGCGCCTCCTCCAGTACGGGACTCCCGCCGCCGCCGAATGGTTCCCGCGGGTGATCGAGCTCTGGAATGGGGGCCAGCTCGCTGCCCGGTTCGAGGTGCTCGAGGCCAAGGGAGTGCGCGGCAGGATCTCCGAAGAGGAAGACGATTCCGGCGAATGAGCTGTATGCGGTCGCGCTGAACGTTCCCGCCGGCGATGGCGTGTTCACCTACCGGATCGCTCCGGCCCTCGGGGCCGCCGAGGCCGGCCGGCGGGTGGTGGTGCCGCTGGGCCGGCGTACGGAGACCGGAATCGTGCTCGGTCCGGGCGCGGCGCAGGGCGAAGTGCGCGATGCGGTGCGACTGCTGGACGATGCGCCGCTGCTGCCCGCGGACATCGTCGCCCTGGCCCGCTGGGCCGCCGGGCACTACTTGTCGCCGCTCGGGCCCGCCCTGAAAGCGACCTTGCCGCCGGGCATGGACATCCGCGATGCCCTGGTGCCCCGCCTGACCGACGCAGGCCGCGCCTTGCTCGAGGCCGGACAGCTCGATCTTCCCGGCCAGGAAGAAGCGGCGCGGCGGGCGCTGCGAAGAGTGGGCTCTGGCGCGAAGCTTCCGCGGGCGCAGCTCGCCGAGCTGTCGCGGCGCGGGCTGGTGACGCTGGTGCGCGAAGAAGCGCGGCCCCGCGTCGGCCCGCAGCTCGTGGAAACCGCGCAGGCGACGCCCGGAGCCGAGCCCTTGCGGCGGGCGCCCCGGCAGGCGGAGGTGCTCGCCTGGCTCCTCGCGCGCCGCTCCGCGGTCCCAGTCGAGGAAGTGCTCGCGGCCTTCCCCAACGCGCGCTCCCACCTGCGCGCGCTCGCGGCGCGGGGCCTCGCCAAGCTCGACCAGATTCCGGCCGGTCCGGCAACCCTGGCCCATGCCCCCTGGGGAGAGCAGCGACACGACCCGACGCCCGCGCAGACCGCGGCGCTCCGCGAGCTCGTCGCCGCAGTCGATGCGCGGGCGTTCGCGCCCTTCCTGCTGCACGGCGTGACCGGCAGCGGCAAGACCTGGGTGTATCTGGAGGCCATCGCGCACGCGCGGTCGCAAGGGCTGGGCGCGATCGCGCTGGTCCCCGAGATCGCGCTGACGCCGCAGCTCGCCGGCCGGTTCCGCGGCCGCTTCGGCGCCGACGTCGCGGTGCTTCATTCGGGTCTCTCGGACCCGGAACGGGTCGCCGAGTGGCAGCGCGTCCGGCAGGGTCGCGCCGGCATCGTGGTGGGAGCGCGAGGGGCCATCTGGGCGCCGGTCGCACAGTTGGGAATCCTCGTCGTCGACGAAGAGCACGAGCCCTCGTACAAGCAGGAGGAGCGGCTCCGGTACCATGCGCGCGATCTGGCGCTGGTCCGCGCGCAGAAGGCGCAGGCCGTCGCCGTCCTCGGCAGCGCCACGCCCTCGCTGGAGACGCTGCGGCGCGCCCAGGAAGGAAAGCTGCGCACGCTGCGCCTGCCGGAGCGCGTCGAGGCGCGGCCCCTGCCGGCGGTCACGGTGGTGAAGCGCCGCGTTTCGGACGAGCTGCTCACGCCCGAGCTGGCCGGCGCGCTGCGCGAAACGCTCGCCCGCGGGGAGCAGGCCATCCTGTTCCTCAACCGCCGCGGCCATACGCGCACCCTTCTCTGCGCTTCCTGCGGGGCGGCGGTCGGCTGCCCCAACTGTTCGGTCGCGCTGGTGCTGCACCGCGCCGGCAGCGAGCGTCTCCGCTGCCATCTCTGCGGGCACGAGGAGGGGCCGCGCCAGGCATGCGCCGGTTGCGGGGGCGCGCGGCTGATCGCCTTCGGGGGCGGAACGGAAAAAGTCGAGGAGCAGCTGGAATCCGTGGCGCCCCGGGCCCGGATAGGGCGGCTCGATCGGGATGCCGCGGGCGGACCGGGCCAGGCCGCCGCGCTGCTCGCGCGCTTCGCCCGGCGGGAGGTCGACGTCCTGGTCGGAACGCAGATGGTGGCGAAAGGACACGACTTTCCCGGCGTGACCCTGGTGGGCGTCCTGGACGCGGACGGGCCCTTGCACCTGCCGGATTTCCGCGCGGCGGAGCGCTGCGTGCAGCTTCTCATCCAGGTCGCCGGACGTGCCGGGCGCGGAGAGTCGCCCGGGCGCGTCCTGGTCCAGGCCTTCAAGCCGGACGCGATCGCGCTCGACTACGACGCGTTTGCTTCGGCCGAGCTGCGCCGCCGGGAGGAGCTGCACTTTCCCCCCTTCGTCCGGCTGGTGGCGGTCCGGCTGCTCGGCCATTCGGAAGCGCGCGTCCGGGGTGCCGCAGAGCGCGCGGCGGCGCTGGCCCGGCGCTTCACGTCCGGCGGCGAGCCCGTGGAGGTGCTCGGACCTGCTCCAGCGCCGCTGGCCAAGGTGCGAGGCAAGCACCGGTGGCAACTGCTGCTGCGCGCGCGCGATCACGGGCCCCTCCACCGCCTTGCCCGCGCGCTCCAGGCATCCCACCGGGTTCCAGGGGTCCAGCTTGCGCTGGACGTAGACCCGGTGGCGCTGCTCTGAATCGGATACCGGGCTGGGGAGTCGATTCTGGCGGCCGCCGGACGCTCTGAATATAATTACCCATTGCCGCCCGGGTGCATGTCCGAGGAGCGAGGAAGAATGGCGCTGCGCGAAATCCTGATCTGGCCCGACCCCCGTCTCAAGCAGAAGGCCAAGCCCGTGGGCGAGGTCGACGCAAAGATCCGCAAGCTCTGCGACGACATGGCGGAGAGCATGTACGAAGCCAACGGCGTCGGCCTGGCGGCGCCCCAGGTGGGCGTGCACCTGAACGTGATCGCGATGGACGTCGACCAGCGCCCCTCCGCCGAAGGCGAGGAACCGAAGAAGAAGGGCGAAGGTCTCTTCTGGCTGATCGATCCGGTGCTCAAGGTCGGCGAGGGCGAGTTCACCTACACGGAGGGCTGTCTCTCCGTCCCCGACGAGTACGAGGAGATCACCCGGTTCGGGCACATCGTGGTGGAGTACACCGACCGCGACGGCAAGCGGAAGCGGAAGGAAGCGACCAACACGCTGCTCTCCGTCTGCGTCCAGCATGAGATGGACCACCTGCAGGGCAAGCTCTTCGTCGACCACCTGAGCGCGCTCAAGCGAGAGCTGATCCGACGCCGGATGAAGAAGCTGAAATCCCAGCACGAGGCGGAGCGGAAGGGCGAGGCAACCGCCTTCTGAGTCCTCGGTCTCGGCCCTTGTCCGTCCAGGAATTGAGTGCGACAACGCAGGCATGGACGACGCCCAGCGCGCCTGCCTGGCCCGGCTCCAGGAGATGGACGCGGCGCTGGCGCGCATGGAGCGCGAGTTGCCGGACGACGTGCGGAGCTTCGGCGCCGAGGCCCGCCGCAAGGTAGCGGCCTGGCGGGAGCGGCTGGAGCGAGACGACCTCGAGCTTTCACAGCTCAGCGAGGGACTGCGCGAGATTTCCCGGATGATGGACGCGCTCACGGCGCGCCTCCTGCTCGCGCCTTGGGATGGACCGCCCCGGACGGGCTCGAAGAGCTGAGACGTGGAGGATCCGAACCGCGCGCACCATCGCACCGATCGGCTGGCTGCCCGGCGCCGGTTCGACGAAGTGGAGTGCACCATCTCGCACCTGTTGCGCTTCCCCCATCCGGCCCTGGGCGGGCGGCGATACGGGGAGGCGCTCCTGCAAGGCATCGCCGGCCGCGGCATCCGCCCTGCGCGCAGCGGCGTCGTCGAGATCGGGGGCGGGGCCGGCCACGTCGCAGAGGCTGCATGGCGCGGCGACGCTGGCCCGTTCACGGGCGCCCGCTGGACCGCCCTGGATCTCTCGCCGGCGCTGATCGCGGCCCAGCGGCGCCGCGCGCTGGAGCGGTCGCAGCCCGGCGGCCGTCACCTGCGCTGGACCGGCGTGCGCGCCGACGCGCTCGAGTTGCCGTTCGCGTCGCGCTCCGTCGACGGCCTGGTGCTCGCCAACGAGGTGCTCGCCGACCTTCCGGTCGAGGCAGGCCGCAACACCGGAGCGATCCGTCTGGTCCGCGAGCTCTCCCGCGTGCTCGCATCGGGAGGCGCCGCGGTGCTCACCGAGTTCGGGGGCGACTTCGACCCGGGCCCGGTCCGATTGCTCGCGGCCTGCGGCCAGGGAGAGCACGTCGAATGGTCGATCGACTTCCGCTCCATCCGCGCGGCCGCGGTCCAGGCGGGATTGGCGGTGGAGGAGCTTCCCTTGCATGCGCTCCTCGGCGCCGACCTCTCCGTCCGCTGCGCGAGCTACACCGATCTCTGGCGTCTGCGCCGGGTCGCTTCCTGCGAAGTGTTCGCCGCGCCCGAA
>WNFS01034220.1_pt1 | contig 11215 bp, 9 predicted proteins | sample 5400141 | NCBI WGS metagenome assembly WNFS01 (sample SAMN13153358, study PRJNA577476) | soil metagenome | isolation source: 60 cm saprolite under Madrone tree | place: USA:California | collected 2016-06-14 | reverse complement strand
ACCCAGTATTGTTTGAATTGCGCTTCCGACATTTGATAAATCACCTTCAAAACCACGTCGCGCTCTCGCGCCTGCGGGGCGCGGATCAGCAAGGTCACCGGAAGTTTCGAATTCCAGTACTGCCGCTCTCCCAGAAGCACTTTGCGCACCTCGGAGAGGCTTAGATCGCTCACCGGTGTGTCCGAATTCACTACCACGGCGATATCGCCGCTTTTCGTGGTTTGTGCAGTCGACGGGCCCTGCACGGTCATCGTCAGCCACATCATGATCAGGAGAATCGCTACAATGCGTTTGTTGGTGGCATTCATAGTCTGGCTCGCTTAGAACGTGAAGTCCGTCTGGAAGAACACGCCATTCACGCGCGGCTCGGTCGGCAAGCGCTTCGTGTTCCGGTATTCGCCCTTGAAACTCGCGTAGTTCGTGATGTCGTAGCGCACTCCCAGAATCGATTGCACCAGGTCTTGATTCGTCAACACCTGTTCGCTCAGCGGCATGTGGGTATGTTCGAATCGGTAGTACGGCTTCAGTGCTTTCTCGAGCCAGGGAAGCCGGTAGCCCACCTGCACGTAGTACGCCTGACTGTTGGTAACAAGATTCGTAAAAATGTTCTGATGATGAACGTTTGCGAATTCCGCCAGGAATTCCGGGCTTTCCTTCGTGTAGACAATATGCGCGGCCGTAATCCATTCGCGGAAATCCGTTCCACTCGGCGGCACAGGCAAAGGCTTGATTTTGTCCCGGTACACAGACACTCCCATCTGTAATCCATAAAGCTTGGCGGGACGCGAGTAGAGATTCGCCACCCACGCGCGGTTGTCATTGTTATCGACAAAATCTCCGGGACGGCTGATGGTCGATCCGCGGCCATTGCCCACTCCGGCGCTGTAGCCCAGCCCCGCTCCTCCCGATGGAATATTCCCTTCCACCAGGAACCCCACAAAATGCACGGGGATAAACGTTCCGCCGAACCTCACCATCTCCGGCCGGGCAATCGTCGTCTGCAGCCAGGAACCGTGATGAAACGCCGTGTTCCAATAGCCTATCGGCGTGTGATAACGCCCGAAGGAGATCTTGAAAAGGTCGTTGTAGTCGTACCGGATGATGTTCCGTTCGACCTCCACCGTGTAACCCGTCGTCTGCGCATTAAAAGTAATTTCACCAAAGTAGCTGACTTTTTGTGAAAGCGCCGACGCGAGATGGAGATCAAGCTGCCCCAGGTTGAAGCCGCTGGTGGTCCCCTTCTGGTCAGTTGCAGAAAAGTTCAGCTCGCCGAAACCCCGAATCTGCAGCGATGGATAGTGCGTCTCCATCTGGTGAACTGTGGCCTGCGTTTCTTGTGATTCGTGTCGGTGCGCTTGCGCAGGAGATACCGGCGCCTCGGTGGACTCCTGCTTTGGCGCCGTGGCCGTGGGCGCACTCGCAGCGGTCAGCACCGCAGCCCCGCCGGCCGGTGGCCGCGTCTCCAAGTCTGCGACGCGCTTCTCCAGCTCTTGAACGCGCTCGAGCAGTATCCGGATCTGCTCCGTTTGATCTGGCGCGGGAGGACTCTGCCCCCATGCGACGTTGGCGGTAAGAATCAAAGCTGCGCACAACAACAGTGGTCGGTGCATACGTTCCATCCCCCGTCTTGGCCTCGGCTTTGAATCCGAAACTCAAGACTGCGTTCTCGAGCTGGGAAATAAACAGTTTCCTTCGGCTCCGGCAAGCGAACATATCCCCTGTGGAAGGCTGATATGGGCTCGATCAACCTACAGGAGAGTGGGCAGTATTCTAGTCTTGGCGCGTCGAATGTCAAAAGATACTTTGTTCACACGGGCGGGGTTACTGCACGCGCGCGTCAAACACTCCGGTTTCAATTTCCCCTGCACGCTTGATCTGCACAAAGATCGACAGATGCCAGGAAATATCCCAGTGCCCGCCGATCATCCCGCTCGCGATTCCCGCCACCATGCACCAGATGGGCAACGGGACGCTCTCCACCTTCGCGGAAACACGCTCGCCCCTCTTGCTTGCAAGGATTGTCCAAAAGGTATGCTATCTGCCAAGTTCTCCTACCCCGGTTACTCCCTGATTCCACTCCACATTTGAGGCTTGCCGCTGCCGCGAGTCTACACCCCTCGCCTCACCCTGAAAACCTACCACGCTTGCTTTACGTCCAGCTTCACATCGAACTTTCATGTCGCAAGCGGGCCTAGTACGCCCAGCCTCTTTCTCCCACCGTTTCCAGACTTTTCGTCCAATTGCCTCCCGGTACTCCGCCGCGTATGATTACCGGTTCATGCTTACGGCCCGCCCTCATTCGTTCACCCCTCGCGTTCGGTTCGCTCTCGCTTTCTGCGCATTCGCCGTCTTTTTCGGGCCCGGCCTCCGCATGGCCATCGCCCAGGAATCCCCCGAGATCCTTCCCCTTAGCCAGGTCCGCCCCGGCATGCAGGGTTATGCCTACACCATCTTCGCGGGCGACCAGGTTGAAAAATTCGACCTCGAAGTTCTCGGCGTCCTCGACAATTTTCTCGGCCCGAAGCAGTCCATCATCCTCGTCCAGCTCAAAGGTCCGAAGGTGGAGCATACCGGAGTCGTCGCCGGAATGAGCGGCAGCCCTGTCTATCTCGACGGCAAACTCGCCGGTGCCCTCTCCCTCAAGCTCGGCGTCTTCACCAAGGAACCGATCGCCGGTGTCACGCCTATTGAAGCGGTCCTTGCTCCCCCAGCCCAGAACAGTTCCTCGCAAGCCAGCGCACAGCAGCTCTCGCTGCCCAATGAATCCTCGGCGCGCACCGGCTTCCCTACTGGCTCCGCTCTTGAGCCCATCGAAACTCCCCTCGTTTTCTCCGGCTTTCAACCTGCTGCCATTCAACAATTCGCCAATCAGCTGCAAGGGTACGGCTTGGTTGCCGCGCAAGGCGGCACCTCCCCGCCGCGTCCGGAAGACGCGCATCTCTCCGCCGGCGACATGGCTGGTATGGTTCTCGTTCAAGGCGACGCCTCCATCAACTCCGCTTGCACCGTCACTGCGGTGCAGGCGGACCGCGTCTACCTCTGCGGCCATCCCTTCCTGAGTCTCGGCAATGTCCAACTCCCCATGGCACGCAGCCGCGTGGTTACCACACTCTCCTCCGACCTTGCCTCCACCAAAATCGTCAACGTCGGCGGCTCCATTGGCACCATCACTGGCGACCACCTCACGGCTGTCACCGGAACGCTCGGCGCGCCTCCGGCCATGGTTCCGCTCGACCTCACCTTGGTGGCCACCGAGGCTGGCTCGCCCAAACAAAAGACTCTTCATTTCGAGCTCGTCAATCACCCCAAGCTCACTCCACTTCTCGTGGCCATTACCACCTTCAGCGGCCTCACGCAGAATTCTCTCTACGGCGAAGGCACCACCCTCCACCTTTCCGGCGAAATCCGTCTTCAGGGTCACGCACCCGTACAAATCGAAAACACCTTTGCTCCCGGCGATTCCCTCTCCCCCGACGGACTGCCTATCGCTCTCGCCATGCAAAACGTTTTCACGCGCCTCTTCACCAACACGTTTGAACCGGCCAAAGTCGATCGCATCTCGCTTCGCGTCGAGTCTGTCCCCGGCCGCAAATCATTCACCATCGAAAGCGCCTGGCTCGAAAAGGGCGAAGCCGCTCCCGGTGAAACTCTCCGCGTCCGCGTGCTCCTGCGTCCCTACCGCGGCGTTGCGCGCGTGGAAGAAACGACCGTGCACATCCCCGACCAGGCGGCGCGCGGCACCACTCTCCGCGTCCTCGTCAGCGACGCCGATCTTCTCAATCGCGCTTCGCGCGGTTTTGCCTTTGGCGGCGCGGGCAGCGCCTCCGATGGCCTCGATCAGCTCATCGCGCTGCTCAACCGCGAACGCCGCAATGATCGCCTGTACGTCGGCCTTTTCGCGCCATCCCCCACTCTTCTCTGGGGCGACAAAGAGCTTCCCAACATTCCGCTCTCTCAAATCAACATTGTAGACGGCCGCCCCACACCCGGCAGCGTCCAGATCTTGCGCGAATCGCTGGCCAGTGAATCTTCCATCCCGCTCGGAGGCCCCGTCTCCGGCAGTGAATCTTCCATCCCGCTCGGAGGCCCCGTCTCCGGCGTCATTTCTCTCAATCTCCAAATCCGGTGAGAATCTCAATGCCCATGTCTTCATGCCGAGCAAGAGTGTTCCGAATCCTTTACTTCCTTAACGTCCTTTACTTCCTTTCCATCCCTCTCCATGCCGAGCACACCCGCCGCTGGCGCCAATCCACCTATGAAGATTTCTTAAAAGGCACCGCCCATGGTGTCGGCGTTCGCAGCGATGGCCGCCTCGAACTCGCTCCTAGGTTCACGCTCCTCGCCGATGCCGATGCCTCCTATCTCTGGTCCCTCCGTCTCGATTCGAAAGGCACGCTCTTCGCCGCCGGCGGCTCTCCCGCAAAAGTGTTTCGCTTCGATTCGAACGGCAGGCCAACCGTCGTATTCGACTCCGCCGACCTTTCCGCCCAAGCCATAGCTTTCAGTTCGAACGGCACGCTCTACGTCGCCACTTCTCCCGACGGCAAGGTCTACCGCGTCTCGGCTTCCGGCGAAAAATCCGTCTTCTTCGACCCCAAAACCAAATACATCTGGCCGGCGAAAAATCCGTCTTCTTCGACCCCAAAACCAAATACATCTGGGATCTCGCCTTCGCTCCCGACGGTACCCTTTACGTCGCCACTGGCGACAAGGGCCAGGTCTTCGCCGTTGCGCCCGACGGCAAAGGCGAGCTCTTTTACGCCAGCGACGAAGCCCACATCCGCGTCCTCGCCCTCGACGGCCACGGCAATCTCATCGCCGGCACCGAACCGAGCGGCCGCATCCTTCGCATTTCTCGCGCTTCCGGAAAAACCGCCGCCGATGGCTTCGTCCTCTACGAGACTTCCAAGCGTGAAGTCACCTCTCTTGCTGTCGCCTCCGACGGCTCCATTTACGCCTCCGCGATTGGTGAAAAGCCGCGCGCTGGCGGGGCTGCACCCAACGTCGTGATTGCTACGCCGCAAGGCGCGACCACTCTTACAATGGGAGGCGTGATTACTTCCGGCCAGCCGCTGGTACAACAACCGTTTGCTCCTTTCCCTCCTCTTCTCTCCAGCAGCATTTATCGCATCCGTCCGGACGGCCTTCCGGAAGAGCTCTGGTCTTCCCGCGAAGACGTGGTCTACGCACTTGGCCTCGCCTCGGACGGTCGCCTCCTCGCAGGCACCGGCAACAGCGGCGCGCTCCTCGCCATTGACGGCCGCGGCGTCTTCGCGCATCTCGCCAAAGCAGGCTCCGCGCAGATCACCGGCATCGCCCGCAATTCCTCCGGCAAAGTTTTCTTGTGCACTGCCAATCCCGGAAAAGTATTTTCCGTCGGTCCTGAATACGAAGCCGAAGGCTCCTACGAATCCCGCTCGTTTGATTCGCAGCTCTTTTCGCAGTGGGGCCGTATCGAATGGTGGGGGCCTCCGCCTTCAGCTCCCGTCAAGTCCTCCGCCAATTCGAATACCGCACGTTCGAATGAGTCGCGCCTCGAGTTTTTTGTCCGCACCGGCAACACCGAAGACCCCGGCAAGGAATGGTCCCGCTGGTTCGGCCCCTACTCGAAATCCGGCGCCGCCATGGAAGCCCCGTCCGCACGATTCGTTCAATGGAAAGCCATTATCCACGATGGCCGCGCAGGCGACGGCATCGAATGGGTGAGCCTCGCCTATCTCCCGCGCAACGTCGCCCCGGTCCTTGACGGCATCGCGCTTCAGGAACCCGGCATTCGCGCGCAGTCTCAGTCCAGCGTCGCCACGAATCAGCCCACCGTGGTAACGCTGAAACAGCCGCCGTCCCCGAACATCTCTGGCGTGACCATCACGCAGAGCAGCGCCCCCGCTCGATTCGAACTGCCGCCGCAGGGCACGCTGCAAAAAGGCTATCAATCCGTTCTGTGGAGCGCCCACGACGATAACGACGACGAGTTGCGTTACTCGGTTTTCTTCCGCGGCGAAACCGAACAGGAGTGGAAATTATTGAAGGAGAATCTCGAGCAGAAATTCTATTCCTGGGATACAACCACATTGCCGGATGGCGCCTACTACCTGAAGATCGTGGCCACCGATGCGCCTTCGAATCCTCCCGACGTTGCGCGCAAGACCGAGCGCGAGAGCGAACGCTTCGAAGTCGACAACACTCCGCCAGTGATCGAGGGCCTCAAGGTTGGGCCGCCTTCCGGCAAGATGAGTGGCGGCCATCCCGCCTCCTTCACCGCGCGAGATGCTTCCACGGCGATCGAGCGCGCGCAGTACAGCCTGGACGGTGGCGAATGGATTCTCCTCGCGCCGGACGAACCCGTTAGCGACGCGCTCGTCGAACACTACATCATGGGCCTGCCTTCCCTGCCGCCCGGAGAGCACATCATCGCCGTGCGCGCCTACGACCGCTTCGAAAACGTCGGCAGCGCGAAAATAACATTCACCGTGCCAGCCGGCAGACCCTAACTGCTCCGCCCAGTACGCGAAATTGTCATCCTGAGCGCAGCGAAGGATCTCAACCGCAAAAATATGGCCAACTGATTATTCTGGGTTCTTCTGGAAAATCAGGAACAACTGCTGTCTAGTTCGCCCACCGCTCTTGAGGCGGGATCGCTTCAAATTTTTCAATCTCCGCGCCGAACCCGATCCGCCCGTCACCGTAAGGTTCGTTTCGAACGTGCACCACTCGGGCCGTACACCGCATCTCCTGCGCCGCGCTCCCTGTCACCTCTGCGGGCATTCGAAGAGTCGCCTCCAGGGGCATCCCAACTTGCAGCGGCGCCGAAGACGCAAAAAAGAACCCGCCCCGCGATATATTAAGCGCTTCCGTAAAATGTTCCGTCTTGTCCGCGGCTACGCCCAACGCCCGGAAACGCAGCGGGGTGCGGATGCTGGTGCGCGCTAATTGTCGGCGTTCGGATGCCTTCATCTGGACCTCCCGCGCGCGAAAAAAGTCTGTCGCAGGCTCTCGCAACAAAGGGAGGTATATCAAGCGTAACAGAGCATCAGAAGCGGTCAAGTACCAAACCCCAGTGGCCAAAAGATACCAGTACCGCTCTGCCCACGCCGCCTTGCTTTCTCCCTCAGCTAGCCCGCCGCGTTTGAGCAACGGCATCATGGCGTGGAGTGTTGGGACGCGCCCGACCGCTCTCCTTCCTTCCTTTCGAGTCGTCGCAGCCAGGCGATCACATCGGCGTCAAGGCGAAGAGTCAGCTGCTGCTTCAAAGGTCGATAGAAGGGATTGCGGACCGCGTTTTGCCAGAACTTCTCCGTCAATTCCGGGATGTCGGAAGTATTGATCTCCTTGTCGGGCCCCCGAGAGAGCTTTTTAAGACGGCGTTTGCGCCCAGATGTGAGGCGGTCACCCGAGAGAATCTTCTTTACGATTTTCGTCATACCGTTTGCGCTCCTTCCGAACTGCTCTTCGAGCTGAGATGATACGAACGATTTCGTCCTGTTCCTCACTGCGAACCGTGTGGGCAACGAGGAGTAGTACGATGCCCCCGACCAAACCGAGGGTTTGCCATCGGAGTTCGCCGCCCTCTATGCGATCTTGGTCGACCAGGGCGTAGGGATCAGCAAAAACAAGCATGGCATCTTCAAAACGCACCCCATGCTTTCGTTCGTTAGTCTTGGCCTTGGCCTCGTCCCACTCGAACCGAACCATGGACCAATAGTATAACTCCAAAAATGTAGCTACACAAGAGTAGTCCGGTAATGCGCTTTCATACTGGGCAAGAATAGGTATTTCAGCAAAGTCCCAAATGGAGCAGAGCGCCGCTCCAGCACTCTGCAGAGCTCTAAATTTCGTAAGTCGCTGATTTCTTGATTGTTCCTATACGCAACCAGAGTTGCTATGCAGCACCTTCTAGGGGTGATGTGTCTATCCCCCACTCCGGTGCCGTAGGCACCGATCTTCCAGCCGCCACACGACGCGAGGTTTAGTCGCGTTTAATCGCACCCCGGCAGGCCCTAGACGTCCCAGCCGATTCATTTGCCGATGACACCGGAGACAAAGAATGCCGCGAATCCTGCGAGCAGGAGAAAGAACGCCGATTTGGCTTGCCTCCAATTAAGGGCAACGTAGATAAGCTGAAGGACCGGAAAAAACGGACAACCCAGCCCCCACAAAATGCCGTTCCCCCAGGGGTGAGGTGAGCGAGGAAAAGTCAAAAAACCCACACGTAAAACCGACGTGTGGGGCGCCCAAAATCGTCTCAGGATTTATTGTCCAGCCACTGAGTGGCAATAGGTCGGCCTTGTGCGCGAGGTTAGGGCAGATGAAAGTCAAGTCGCTTGGATGCTGGAGGTTAGTGGCTGCAGGTCATCTAGTCGGTCGCCGAGGTCCTCGAAGGATGCTCGAGGCGGCCAGCCTTTAGCCGGTCAATGGCCCAGGCTAATAGAACGCAGCAGCCCCCGACAAGTAGCTTAAGTGAGGCAAGACGCGGGTCTACTGCTCCCCAAAAGAATGAGACAACGAATGCTAAGAGCGCAAAGCGGTCGAGTGCAGTCAACCTGCGATTCTTGAATGTGAGGCTCAGGATAGTAACTCCTGTGGTCACAAGCAGGTGAATTGTGGCTGTTGAGCGGGGAATGAGTACGGAGGGATTGTTAACGGCATGACCGCGAGAGAGTTCGAGAAGGGAGTTAAGTATTGCGGCGAGCATGATCCCAGGGAACACCCTCTTCCAGTGCTCGGCCGTGGCAACCATTATCACGGCGGCCACAATTAGCAGGGTATATCCAAGAATCGGGGCGGGATTGTGGCCCTCTGAAAAGTTGCTCGGCGACCCGAACGTCTCGATGATCCCACCATACACAAGGCCAAGCCAAACCAAGCCAAGAAGCCATCCTCCGGCTCGCCTGAAGCCTGACTTTACCTGTTCCCGAACTGTGGGGTCTTTCGTCATGGCAACACATTCCCTGCGGGTATCGAACATCCTATCGCCTCAGCGCCAGCTAGCCCCAAGTCTACCGCGAGTTTCTCTGCTTCGTCTAGGCCAGCGTGTAGCGCTTTGCCGACTGACTTCAATAGCCCCTTTGCGCCGGAAGAAGCGAGAGCTTTTGGAAGGCCTCCTTTCCCTGCTAGATTCAGAGCCATGATGTCGGAAGTTCTTCTGCCCCAGGTGAGTGTTGTTCCCGCACCTTTTTCAGCAGCCAAAAAGCAACTCTCCTTCGCGATCTCAGTGGGATCTCCAAACAGAGTATCCGTTATACCGTTGCCCGTAATCACGCTCGTCGACTCGGAAATGTTCGAATTGGTTCCTGTTGCGACGTTAACTGTTAGCTCGACGGCACCTCCAAGACTATAAGTGTTCTTATTTGCTTCCATGCACTGTTTCCATGTCTGACTTTTCTGCCTGACCCCAAGTGTGAAGCCATTGGGGGACGGCGGAATAGGGCCGCAAAGCCGTGAAACAAAGCCCGCACATGGACTCATTGGCCCCATGCCGCCGCCACCACCGCTGAGTAACTCTGCGACAGCATTTACTGTGATGCTGCTGTAGTCCAAGTAGCAAGTATCGAGCCCCAGCGGGTCAACGAAGGCGAGGGAATTGTTAACGACATAAGAGTAGCGGTTCCAGGATTGGGGGTTGGAGGGGTCGACGGCGGCTAGGCCGGCGGGGTCGGGGTGCATCCAACGGCCAAGGGTGGAGGAGTATTGGCGGAACCAGGTGTGGTCGAGGTTGGTTTCGGAGTCGCGCTCGTCGCCGGTGAATTTGTGAGTGGTGCCGCTACCGCGCGGAAGTTGTTCGCCGAAGGGCAGGTAATCCATCGTGTCCTGGACGGAGTATGTGGGGGGCGTGCCGGGAACGAAAGCCGTGACCAGGCGAGTGGAACGGAGGTGATCCGAATGGATGAACTGTGTACGCGGAGAGCCAAGCGTGTACGGAGCAAAGAGTTGGCCGTTCAGGCGCAGATAGACGTTCAGCCAAGTGGTGGGGCTGACCTCTGTAATCACTTGGCCGTTCAGATCATACGCGTAGTTGCTGGCGGTACCCGTCGGCTGCGGCGTCCGCGAGGTGCGGTTGCCAGCGTTATCGACGGCATAGGCCGCGCCGTCCAGAGTGGTCGAGCCGCTCTGGTGGCCAACTGGATTCCTGATGAGTTTTTCTCGTCGACAACGCACGATGAGCGGATCACAGCTCTCTAATTTATCATGAGGCTGAAAGACGAGGGTGCCCTACCTTTGCGCTTTTGTTCTTCGCAAAGGTGGGACACTCTGCGCTTTGGTCTCCAACTTAGGATGACCAACATCGCTGCGCCCACAACTCCATGCCGAACCGCACCTGCCTCCTCGGCCTGATGCAGAACTGCGGTACAGGCATTCCATGCCGGGCTCATGCCATAATTCTTTTATGAGCATAGCACCGCAGGTCGAAAACACCGTCTACCAGCCGCCGAGTTGGGAGGTCATCCTTGCCGCTCACGCGCGCATCGCGCCGAGGATTCATCGCACTCCGGTCTTCACTTCCTCTTCGCTGGACTCCATCACCGGCGCGAGTCTGTTCTTCAAATGTGAAAACCTGCAGCGGACCGGATCCTTCAAGATTCGCGGCGCGACGAACGCCATCTTCTCCCTTTCGAACGAAGAGGCCGCTCGCGGCATCGTCACTCCATCCAGCGGAAATCACGGCGCCGCCGTGGCCTGCGCCGCCGCCTGGCGCGGCGTCCCTGCCTACATCATCGTCCCCAAAAACGCCCCGAAAGTGAAAGTTCGGGCCATCGTAGCATACGGCGGCAAGGTCACATTCAGCGAGCCAACCATCACCTCCCGCACGGAAACCGCTGCCCGCGTGCAAGCCGAGACCGGCGCGCATCTCGTTCATCCTTACGACGACGACAGCATCATCGCCGGCCAGGCCACGGCCGCGAAGGAATTGCTCGAGGAAGTCGGCGATCTGGACGCCGTGTATGCACCGGTCAGCGGGGGAGGTCTCCTGAGCGGAACGTGCCTCGGCGCCAGAGGCATTCGAACGGCCGTTCGAATCTTCGGCTGCGAGCCCGCGCGCGCCGATGACGCCTACCGCTCGCTCACCACCGGAACTTTGCAATCGCTCGATTCCAGCGACACCATCGCCGACGGTTTGCGCGCATCCCTCTCCCCGCGCACTTTCGCGATTCTCCGCAAATATGTCGACCGCATTCTCCTGGTCAGCGAAGAAGAAATTATCTCCGCCGCCCGCCTC
>WNFS01014181.1_pt1 | contig 11224 bp, 9 predicted proteins | sample 5400141 | NCBI WGS metagenome assembly WNFS01 (sample SAMN13153358, study PRJNA577476) | soil metagenome | isolation source: 60 cm saprolite under Madrone tree | place: USA:California | collected 2016-06-14 | reverse complement strand
ACCAGGTGGGCAGCATGACGGGTATCGAGATTCTACCGGGCGAGAGCGACCAGCAACTGCACCGCGACGACACCCCCTATCCAATGTGCCTCGCGGGGTTGGAGCTGCAGATCGGCGTGATGTGGGCATTGACCGATTTCACCGCCGAGAATGGCGCGACGCGCGTCGTGCCGGGCAGCCATCGCTTTCTGCGGGCATGGCACAGGCCCGATCTCTCGCACGTGGTCCCGGCGGTCATGCCGAAGGGGTCGGCGCTGTTATATCTGGGATCGACCTGGCATGGCGGGGGCGCGAATCGCAGCCAGGCCGCTCGAACGGGGTTGATCAACACCTATAGCCTGGGATGGCTACGCCCTGAGAACAACAACACGCTCGAGGTACCGCCCGAGGTGGCAAAGCGCTACGACGAAACGGTGCGGCGCCTGCTGGGATACGCATCGCACGGGGATGGCCAGGATCGGCTCGGCGCCTTCCACGGGAGCGACCCCGTCTGGGTAGCGAAGGCACGAAAGGGTTCCGATGCCGTTGCACGCGGTCAGGTCCCGCCGACCGCTGATGCCCGCCAGCAGTCCTCCCCGTGAGAACGAATCTGCCGTGAGGCCCAACGTTCGCTGGCGAATCTTCGCCCTGTTGATCTCCTTTTCGCTGATTGCCTACGTACAGCAGAAGAGCGTGACCATCGCGGCCGCGCGGATGATGCCCGAGCTCGGCCTGAGCCAGGTGCAGATCGGCTGGCTCGAGCAGGCCTTCGTGCTGAGCTACACCCTCTTCCAGCTTCCCGGAGGCTTGCTGGGACAGCGGCTGGGCGCGCGCGTCGCCTACGCCCTCTTTGGGCTGCTGGCCTTTGTCGCTGCGGTCTCGACCTCGCTCGCACCCTTGAAATTCAGCGGAGGCACCTTGTTCGCTGCGCTCCTGGCCGCCCAGTTCGTGCTGGGGATCGGCCAGGCCGGGCGCTGGCCGGTCACCGCAGGCGTCTATGCCACATGGTTCCCGACCCGCCAGTGGTCCTTGGTACAAGGACTGGCGGCGGCCTCGACCAACTTGGGGGCCGCGCTCGCGGCGCCCTTGATTGTCTCTCTCACCGCGGCTTTCGGCTGGCAGCAGGCCATCGCGTGGTCGAGCTGCCCCGCGCTCCTCGTGCTCGTCATCTGGATCTGGTACGCGCGCAATACACCTGCGGAGCACCCTGACGTCTCCCGCGCGGAGCTCGCCGACATCGGCGAGCGTGCTGCCCCGGCCTCGAAGAGCAGGCTCGAGTGGGCGCAGGTGATGCGCGTCCTGGTCAACCGCAACACCCTGTTGTTGACCCTGTCGTACCTCATCATGAATTACTCGTTCTTCCTGCTGTCGAACTGGTCGTTCCTGTATCTGCTGCAACAAAGACACTTCTCCATGCTCGAGAGCGGTTGGCTCGCGGCCGCTCCTCCGCTCGCGGCGGCCGCGGGCGCAGCCGGTGGCGGCGCGCTCGCCGCATGGCTTTGCAGACGGCTCGGCGTGGCTTGGGGATTTCGAATCGTGCCCCTCGCGGGACTCACCGCAACCGCCATATTGCTGTCGATGACGAGCTGGCTGTCCAACCCCTATGCCGCGGTCGTGACACTGACGCTCTGTTTCGGCTGCCTCGAGCTCACCGAGGGCTCGTTCTGGGGAGCGACGATGATCGTCGGACAGCGCGACACCATGGCGATCAGCGGCATCGTCAACACCGGCGGCTGCCTGGGGGGCATCATCGGAATCCCGATCGTCGCGCATTTGTCCGGCAACCATTCCTGGGACGTGGCCTTCGCCCTGGGGAGCCTGAGTGCCCTGGCGAGTGCCATCCTCTGGCTCGGCATCGATCCCGGTGCGCGGCCCCCGCAGGCCACCCGGGGCGCGGAGTGTCCGGTCAGCTCGACCTGAACGGCGCCGTCTCGGCAAGCACCCAGTCGCGAAACGCAACGATCTTGGGAAGGTCGGCAATGGATTCGCTGCAAACGAGGTAATAGTGACGCGGCAGCTCCAGGCGGACATCGAAAGGCCGCACGAGCGCGCCCGAGGCGATCGCATCCGCCGTCAGACAGTCGCTCGCCAGCGCGGCGCCCTTGCCCGCCATCGCGAGCTGGAGCGCGTTGGTGGTGTGCGACAGCTGGAGGCCCGACAGCTTCACGCCCTGGGTCTCGACGCCTGCCCGTGCGAACCAGCTATGCCAGGTGAGGGTGCCGAATATCGTGTCCGGCTCGAGCCACGGCACGTGCAACAGGCGACCGCGCAGCAGATCCGCCGGCGACCGGATCGCCCCCACTGTCGAGGCCGCCAACGCATAGTTCGGCGCACAGACCGGACACAGGGACTCCGATGTGAGCCGGACCGACTCGTATTTCGGGAACCGTCCATAGCCGAAATGGATCGTCACATCGACGGTCCGCCAAGTGGGGTCGGGTCCCGGGTCCACCAGATCCATGCCGACCTCGATCTCGGGATGCACGTCGAGGAAGCGCGCCATTCTCGGGCCGAGCCACGACACCCCGAACGTGACGTCGCACCCAATGGTCAGCGAGTTCGGAGCACCGCCCAGCCGGAAACGGCGCACGCCACCGGAAATGAGGTTGAGGCCCTCGCGCACCTGCTCGGCGAGCTCGATCGCTGCGATGGTCGGCACCAGTCCGGCGGCGGAGCGCTCGAACAGGTGAAAACCGAGCTGCTCCTCGAGCGCTCTGATCTGGTGACTGATGGCGCCGGTACTGACGTGCAGCTCGTCGGCGGCCGCCGTCAAGCTGCGCAGACGGACGACCGACTCGAACGTCCGCAGCGCCTTCAGTGACGGCGAACGAAAGTGCATCGGAGCTCATGCAGGGACGATGGACGGCTGCGCGACCTGATCATCACGATAACTCTATGATGCGGCGGGTAATACAACAGGCTACGGGAGCAACTCCTTTACGTTCAACCCGCGCGGCCGAATGAGCAGCGCAACCGCGAGCGGCACGACCAACTATATCTGCAATCGGCATTGGGGAGGTCCTTTTCCAGTTGGTACCCGTAAAACGGATTCCTGTTGAGAGCCTGCGAATGGTCAAAATTTCCTATCCCAGGCCCCATCCGCAGGGCTGGATGGGTGAAAGAGACATGCACCAGGGACAGTCTTTCGCCCGGCTACTCGGTATCGAACTCAGTTGACCCTTCGATGCTCTTATCATTGCCCGTCATTTTCCACCGAGTACCTCGTGAACTCGTCGGTTGCGAATGCGATCCCGGTCCCTGCTCGAGATCGTGCGTGTTAAATTTGCACGGGAATTCTAACATTGACGCATGCGATCAAGATTGACGCTCGGGCACCGCTGTTTCACGCTTGGTTTCTAGTGATCTATCCCAAAGCACGCAAAGTTGTGGTCACGCAGAGATTCTTCGATGCCGAGACGATGTCGTATCTGCGCTCAAACGGTTGCGATGTAGTCATCCCCGAACTTCCTCGCGGCCAAGCGGATGGGGATGTTCCCCATGAAATCCTGCTGGAATGGCTGAGAGGTGCCGTCGGCTGGATTGTCGGGCATGCCCGTGTCACACGGGAGCTACTGAAAGAGCTTCCGGAACTTCAGGTGATATCCAGAAGAGGAGTGGGATTCGATCGCGTGGATGTGACTGCGATTCGGGATCTCGGGCGCGTGGCAACCATCGCCGCGGGTGGAAACGACGCTACAGTCGCCGACCAGACCATCGGATTGATGCTCGCACTCGGGCGTCGGTTCCGTGAGGGTCAACAGGCCATGAGTGAGGGGTCTTGGGCGATACCGCTCGGCACCGATCTTTACCGAAAGACGGTAGGTATTGTGGGGCTCGGCCGAATTGGGCGCAGCGTCGTGAAACGCCTGACGGGGTTTGAAGCGACAATTCTCGTACATACGCCGCGGCGCGACGAGGACCTCGCGCGCACGAGCGGCTTTGAGTACGTTGACCTGCCTGAGATCCTCTCGCGGAGCGACTATCTGACACTGCACGCGCCTTTGACACCCCAGACCCGCTTCCTGATCCGCGAGGAGCGCATCGCACAGATGAAGCCAACGGCGTTTGTCATCAACACGGCGCGGGGCGGCCTGGTTGAAGACCGCGATCTGCTCACGGCTTTGACCAGTAATAGGCTGGCCGGCGCGGGCCTCGACGTGTTCATGAGCGAGTCCGACGCAACCTACCATCGCGTCACTCGGCAATTGATCGCTCTGCCGAACGTGATCGCTTTACCGCACGCCGGCGCTTCGACGCGCGAGGGGCTAAACCGGACCAACATGGTGGCAGCGCAGTGCGTCGTGGCGGTGCTGAACGGCACCTCTGTGCTGCCCGCATGCGTCGTGGTGGATGGTCGGTCCGTGACGGCCAGGCCGAATGCCGGCGAAATCGCGCAGCGCGCGAACTCGTGAACGATGCATCCTGAGACGCTGTATGGAAAGTTGGTGGCCAGCCACACGGTCTCTCGGTTGGACGAAGACAATGTCCTTCTGTACGCGGACCTGCACATTCTGAACGAATACACGAGCCCGCAGGCGTTTGCCGGACTGCACGCACGCGGAATACGGGTCGCCGCACCCGGCCAGAGTGTGGCGGTCGTTGACCATGTCATTCCCACCCATCCGGTGGAACACCGGACCATTCAGGATTCGGCGTCGGCATTGCAGGCAACCAATCTGAAGCGCAATTGCGACGTCTATGGGATTCCGCTATTCGACACGAATGACCCGCTCCAAGGGATCGAACATGTCGTCGCGCCCGAATTGGGAATGATTCGACCGGGCATGGTCGTACTTTGCGGCGATAGCCATACAACCACGTATGGAGCGCTTGGCGCCTTGGGTTGCGGCATCGGCACGTCTGAAGTCGAGCATGTGCTCGCGACTCAGGCACTGGTCTACCGACTTGCCAAGGATATGCGGATCCGCGTCAATGGACGCCTGTCGTTCGGATGCACGTCAAAGGATCTGATTCTTCACATCATCAATCGAATCGGCGCGCAAGGAGCCCGTGGCTACGTGGTCGAGTTCTGCGGGGACGCGATCGACGGTATGTCGACCGAGGCGCGAATGACTCTGTGCAATATGGCGGTAGAGGCGGGCGCACGGGGAGCCCTCATTGCTCCCGATGAAACGACGTTTCATTATGTGCGCGATCGCGCTATCGATATGTGCACCCACATGGCGAATGCGATTGAGAGCTGGAAGCGATTGAAATCGGAGGCCAATGCGTGCTTCGACGCCGAACTTGAGTTCGATGCGGGGGGCGTGGCGCCGCGCGCCACCTGGGGGACCAGTCCCGAGCAATCCATACCGATCGACGGAGTGATTCCCTACCCGACGGACGCGGATAACCCGATAGCACGCAGTTCCTACGAGAGGGCGTTGCTCTATACCGGTCTCATGCCAGGCTCGTCGCTCGAGGGGTTGCAGATCGATCGCGTCTTTATCGGCTCGTGTACCAATGGACGGATCGAAGATTTGCGCGCGGTCGCGCGCTTGGTGGGAGGGCGTAAAGTGCATGAGAGGGTGCGAGCCATGGTCGTGCCGGGGTCTGGGGCGGTACGCAAGCAAGCGGAGCAGGAGGGTCTCGCGGCGATATTGATCGACGCCGGATTCGAGTGGCGTCAACCGGGATGCTCGATGTGCCTGGCGATGAACGATGACGTATTGAAGCCTGGAGAACGGTGCGCCTCGACGACGAACCGCAACTTCGAGGGGCGCCAGGGACGCGGTGGACGCACTCATCTGATGAGCCCTGCGATGGCGGCTGCCGCCGCGTTGAGCGGCTTCATCACCGACGTACGCAAAATGGGCCCCCACGTTGTCTGAACGACGAACAATCGAGGGAATCGCAGCACCGTTGCCAATCAGCAATCTGGACACTGATCAGATCATGCCGAAGCAGTTCCTGCGCCGCATCGACAAGGCGGAGCTCGACAAGGGATTGCTCTATGACCTTCGATTTGACACCCTCGGCGAACCGCGAAGGGATTTTGTGCTGAACCGCTCCGAGTACGCCCAATGCCGGATACTCATTGGTGGCTGCGGTGGACGGCATTCTCTCGGACGTTTCAAACCCGATGACCAACCGCGTTACCATCGACATCCAAGATCTCACGGTTCGAAGTAGCAATCACCTGGCACATTTCAGCCTTTCTGCGCGACACCATCGGATGTTTGTCGAGGGCCTTGACCTGGTCGGCTCCTCACTTGCGCAAAGAGGGGCAATTGCGGCGTTCGAGCAGGCTCATTGGGCGAACCAGCCGTGGCTCAAGGCAGTTGCATCCGTCACGCGAAATCGACTGGGCGCGCAGGCGCCCGCTGATCCTAGAAATGCACCGCGAGCTTGAGGAACACAGAGGTGTGGCTCAGTGTGTCGTTCGAGTGGTCGTAGGAGTAGCCGTAGTCGTTGTAGTAGCGACGATCGTGGGCCTGCTGAATGGCCTGCGAGGCGGCGCCGATGGCGACACTGAAGTTGTCTGTGATCATGTAGCCCACCGAGCCGTCCAGCTTGGCCTGCACCAGATTGACGTCGCTGTCCTTGCCCGACAGATACGAGACACGAAGATTGAGCGTGCTGAAGAAACGGTCTGCGAACCGCCAAGTGAAACCGCCCTTCACACCGCCGCCATTGGCTTTGTACCAGCCGTTGCAGCTGTAGTCGCAGCCGTTGAAGTCCTCGCCCAGCCGGTAGTACTGATAGAAGCCCTCGGCATACCAGCGCGCACGGCCGCCGATGCGGCCCTCGTAGCCCAGGCCGGCGGTGAACTGCTGTTCGAGGAAGGCGTCGCCATAGTCGCTCACCCGCGCATGCTCCGCGCTTAGGTCGAACAGGAAACCGGAGGACGTGACGATGCGGGCATCCACTCCGAATTCTGGACCCGAGTAGGTGTTCGAACGATCGTAGTAGCCGCTGCAGTAGTCGTAATAGTAGCCGCAGTCGTCGTAGTACTGGCGCATGAAGGCACCGCCGGCGTACACCGAGATCGAACTGGCAGGACCTTCGGGCGGCGCCGCTACGGCGGGGCTCAAGGACAACAGCGTCGCCACCAGGGCGAACAGCGCAGCGAGTATCTTCATCGGACCTCCAGGGTCGTTACGGTATCGGCCATCTTCCGAGGGCCGCTGGCGAACGGCAACCCGCAGTCGCCGGCAATGAGCAGCGCTTCACACATAAGCCTTTGCAAGAAATTCAAAGCCCTCGGGCGGGGAGACAGTGGCGGGAGTGCGCCCAGTGCCCATAACGTGGGCTTATCAGTCGCGACGATTTCGTCCGGAATGGCTCACCGCAGATCCAGCGCCCACTACGCGGACTCAGGGTTCTGACGCAGGGCCTGCCCCGCGGCCCACGCGGCGCCGATGAGCCCCGCGCGATCGCCAAGCCGGCTGGGTGCGATGGTAATGGGTCGTGAGAAGAGGGCGGGAAGGGCCCGTCGGACCCGCTCATACAGCTCGGGACGCACGCCGATGCTTCCCCCGAACACGATGAGCTCCAGATCGAGGAGCGATTGCAGTGTCACTACAGCGAGGGCCACCCAGCGCGCCGTCGTGTCGAGGACCGACGCCGCCACTTCGTCTCCTTGCTCGAGGAGCCTGAAAATGTCGCGCACCGTGGCGGCCGCGGTTCCACCCTGGCGCCGGTATCGATCCACGATGGCGAGTGAGCCCACCTCGAGCTCGAATGTGCCGCTGGCAGATGGGATCTGCGAAGTCGGGTCGCGCCCGATTGGCAGGTCCGCGATTTCCCCCGCCGAGCCACGCGCCCCCCGAAACAGCTTGTCATCGATGAGCAGGCCGAGCCCTGCACCTGTTCCTAGCGCCAAGAACGCCGCGTTGCGGCAGTGACTGGCACACCCGAGCGCATGCTCGCCCAGCATCGCGAGATTCACGTCGTTCTCGATCGCAACATCCGGTCCGAAGCGGTCGCGCAGAAAGCCGAGGACATCGAAGTCCTCCAACCCTGCGATGTTTGGAGTCAGGGAAACACGGCCTGTGCGAGGATCGATCGCTCCAGGAATTCCCACCATGACATGACGAGCCCGCGTGACTTCGATCCCGACGGTTTGCGCCAGCTTGTCGGCGCAGGCGGCGATCTGTTCGGCCACGTAAGCTGCGCCGCGCCGGTCGGTGGGCTCGGTCAATTCCGCTACGATACCACCACGCGCATCAGCAATCGCTGCAGCGAGCTTGGTGCCGCCTAGGTCCGCCGCAAAACAATAGGCAGTTTCGCGCGTCATTGACGTGCGCTACGGTGCGCGGGCGGCGGAAGAGGAAGAGCCGCCGCGAGCTCCGCGACTCCGAAGAATTCATCATGGAGACGGCGCAACGCGACGGACAATGCGCCCACGACGCCTGCTCGCCTGCCGAGTGTACTGGTGCGAATCTCCGCCGGCCGCGCCGAGAGCTGCAACAGCACGCGCGCGACCTTGTCCGCAAAATCCGGACGCGCTCCGACCGAGCCACCGAGAACGAGCAGTTGCGGATCCACTGTTGCGATGACCGCCGCAGCCGCAAGAGCAGTCAGCCGCGCCGTCTCGTCGACCACGTACGCGGCAATCGGATCGCCCGCCTGCGCTCGCTCAAAGACCTCTCTCTCCGAATCAACATCGGAACCGCCGGCCTCCCGGTATCGTCGCACGACACCATTTGCGCCAATCTGGTACTCGAGGCAGCCCTGCAGGCGGGAATCGGCTTGCAGCGGATCGCCACCGATCGGCAGATAGCCGATCTCACCGGCGGCGCCGTTCTCGCCGCGAACGAGCCGGCCGTTGACATAGAGTCCCAGTCCAACGCCGCTACCGAGCGCGAGGAAAGCCACGTTGTCAACGTTTTGCGCGCAGCCATGCCATATTTCCCCGAGCAGCGCGAGATTGATGTCATTTTCAAGGACGACGGGACTGCCGAGTTTCTCACCCAGCAGGCCCACGACATTGAGATGATCCAAGCCGGTGATGTTAGGAGCCATCTCGATGGCGCCGCTCTTGGGGTTTACCACCCCGGGGGTGGCCATCACGATGGAGCGAATTCGGCTGGGGTGGGTGTGATTGTCACGCGCCAGACGGTCCGAGAGTCGGGCAATCTGGTCGAGCGTCCAGGCTCCGCCGCGGCTGTCGGTGGGTTCGTCGGCCTCAGCGAGAACTCTGCCTGCAATATCGGCGAGGGCGACTGTCAATCGTCGGGCTCCCAGGTCGATGCCGAGCACGTGACCGCCGTCTGGGCTCAATTCGTACAACACGGCGGTCCGTCCGACATTGCCGCTGGTTCGTCCCACCGCGCGAACCAGCCCCTGCTGCTCGAATGCATCGATGACTTCCGACATCGTCTGTTTCGACAGAGAGGTCACCTTGGCAAGGTCCGCCCGCGAGATGGGGCTGCGGTGCAGCAGGGCTTCGAAAACGCTCCGTCGCGACAGCTGGCGGGTCACGCTGGTTATGGGTGGGGAAGGCATAGGAGTACTCATTTGATTCGTCACCTCTCCGAACAATCATAGCCGTATTAGCCGGTAAAGCCACCTATACTTGACGAGAAGCGCGTAGCATGCGAGATTGATTCGTCAATCGACCGAATAAATAGAAGCTGTTAAGGGCACAGATGAGCGGGGGCGATCCACGCAATGACCAATGGGTGCGGGAGCGAATGGCATTTTCGAAATAGGCAACGAGGAACGCGCAGCGCAGGGCATCTGAGATCCGGAAGATAACAATCTAGAGGGAGAGGCCGTGTCAAACCTATATCGCAAGCACCCCCTGTCAATTGCCATATCCATGGCGTTGCTCGCCGCCGCGGCGACGTCAACCATGGCATCAGAGGGCACGGGTACCCCGGCGGAGAACGCAGGGGCGCAGGACTCTGCGCAACAGGACGGACCGACGACACCCTCGCCCGACGCGAAGAAGCCTAAGTCCGGGTCCGGCAGCACCGGGCCGGATGCGGGAGCCAAGGATTCGGACGAGTTGACGGAGATCACCGTAACCGGCGTACGTCAGTCGCAGATACGCGCGATCGAACTGAAGCGCCTGGCTCCGAGTATCCAGGACAGCATCTCGGCGGAGAGCATCGGCCAGTTGCCCGACGTGACCATCACGGACTCTCTTCAGCGCATCACCGGCGTGCAAATCAATCGCGATGCGGGCGTCGGCACCTCGGTGGATGTACGCGGCCTGCCTCAAGTCGGCACCATGATGAACGGTGAGGTCTTCATCTCGCCGGATCAGATCGACTCGCAGCAACCCGACTTCACCACACTGCCGGCCACGCTGTTCAATCAGGTGGACGTCATCAAGTCGTCCACCGCGAGCCAGACCGAGAGCGGCATCAGCGGTGCGATCAATCTGCACACCAATCGGCCGTGGGATTTGCCGCATGGATTCACCTATAGCTATAACGCCGACGCAGAACGGGGAAGCACCTCTCGCAAGACTGGACCGGAGGCGAGCGGTCTCATCTCATACAATGGCGATGGTGCATGGGGCCTGTTGGTTTCCGGGGATTTCTCCGACACCACGCGGTCGGGCACGGCGGGCGCGGCTAACGCGGGTGGAAACTCAACCGAGGGCCTCGACCAGTACGGCGTTATCCTCCATGGCGAGAACGCCGCAAGCGCGGGCGGCTACAACGGCTTCCTGGGGGCGTGGAACGGCGCGCCGATTCCTTCCCGGATCGTGCAGAATCCAAACGGCAGTGTCGATGTGAACGGTGACGGGAAGTCCAACGGCGTGTTCATGGGTAGCCAGAACATCGGCCTTTACGACAGCGCCATTCAGCGCAAGCGCCAGGCCGCCAATGCGTCGTTCCAGATGGACCTTGACCACGGCCTCAAGTTGACCAGCGATTACTTCTACGCGCATCAGAAACAGTACGAACGCAGCGTCGGCGTCCAATTCAATTCCACCAATTGGCAAGGCGCGACCTACGTGCCATTGCAGTCGAGGAACACCGGCAGTACGGCGTTGAGTCAGTACAACACGCCGCCACCCGACCCGTCCTGGGCCGGCTCGCAAATCTACACCACCCAAGTGTACGAAAAGTGGCCGGGCGATGTTGAATCGTTCTCGCAGGTCATACGGAGGGAATCCACCGCGCAGAACTTCAATCTCCAGCTGGATTTCGACGATGGCGGCCCCTTCAAGGCGAGTGTGCGCGGCATCCGCGAAACGGCCCAGCAGGAGTACATCGAGACCGACATCAACATTTCCGATTCCGACGGCTGCCTGTGGGCCGACCCCAACAGTGCTTTACCTTGC
>WNFS01011058.1_pt1 | contig 11231 bp, 9 predicted proteins | sample 5400141 | NCBI WGS metagenome assembly WNFS01 (sample SAMN13153358, study PRJNA577476) | soil metagenome | isolation source: 60 cm saprolite under Madrone tree | place: USA:California | collected 2016-06-14 | reverse complement strand
CCCGCGACTTTACGCGCGTCGGCGAGCAGCGCTCGACCCTGATCGGTCAGCACCGGAAAGCGGGCGCTGCGATCGAACAGCTTCACTCCGAGTTGTCCCTCCAGATTCGCCAGGGTCTGGCTGACCACGGACTGAGCGCGACTCAGGCGGCGGCCCGCAGCCGAGAAACTTCCTTCATCCGCCGCAACAATGAAAATGCGGAGTTGATCGAGAGAGACGCCATCCAGCATACATCTGCTCCAGCGATACGTCGTATCGAATGATATAGGCTACCAAGTCAGATGCCTCAGCACTACTCTTTCCAGATGCAACATGGGGTGCACGGTGAGGCGGACGCTTCGAGCCAAGAGTGGCCGATAGATTAAGGAGTGTTTCTCATGGCTAACTCGATCGCTCACGGAGTCCGCTCGACCGCCAATCAGGTCCTTGCGGGTATCGACCTCACGGGACAATGCATCTTAGTCACGGGATGCAATAGCGGAATCGGATTCGAGACGATGAATGCGCTGGCCGCAAACGGCGCCCGCGTTATTGGGCTTGCAAGATCGTGGGCCCGCGCAAAGGATGCGTGTGCCGAGGTTGGCCCTCGCACAATTCCCATCGCGTGCGACCTAGCCGATCTCGACTCGGTTGCCGCGGCGGCCAAGGCGATAAGGGAGCTTCAGGTTCCATTGGATGCAATCATTGCCAATGCGGGGATTGGCAACCCATCGACACTGCAAACTCGATATGGAGTCGAACTGCAGTTTCTGGTGAACCACATCGGCCACTTTTCCTTGGTGAATCAGCTGACCGATCTCGTGCGTGACGGCACCGGACGCATCGTCATGGTAAGCAGCAGCGCGAGCGTCATGCACGCCCCTCGGGAAGGAATCATGTTCGACAATCTTGACGGTGATCGATTTTACGATCCAATGACGTTTTACGGACAATCCAAGTTCGCGGTAGCCTTGTATGCCAAGGAACTGTCGCGTCGACTGCGTGGACGTGGCATTGCCGTCAATTCGTTGCATCCCGGTGCGACGAGGGGTACGGGTCTGCGCAAGAACGTAGGGCTTCCCTTGCGTGTCGTGCTATCGCCCATGCAGCTGTTCATGAAATCGGCAAGCCAGGGAGCGGCCACGCAGACGTTGCTCGCAGCAAGTCCTCTGGTCACCGGCATCACCGGTGAATACTGGTCGGACTGCCGAATTGCGGAAGGGAACCCACTGCTGACTGATAGTAACCTCGCAAAGCGCCTCTGGAAGGTCTCTGCGCACATTGTTGCAGCAAACAACCTATCCCCATCGAAATCTACGCTGGGGACTGCACGAATGCGCAGGGCGTCAAAAGTAGCCGCCATCAAGTAAAGCAATTTTCTGAATCGACGCATCGAATGACGCTTTACGCAATGCGAGCGAGGTTTTGCTTTGGCGTTATTTCGCAATCAATACCACTGCATCAAAGTGAGATCCAGGCAATGAGAGGCACGGCGTGAACGGGTCGGAAATTGTATTGCGGTTAGGGACTGCTCTCCTATTCAGCCTCTCAGGTTCACTCCTATGCGCCGGATGCGCTCAGAAGAAATCGTCACCGCCGGAGCCCCCGCGCGCACAAATCACCCGGGTAGTCGAAAGGGATGTCAACATCTATGGCGAGTGGGTGGCAACGCTGGATGGATATGTGAATGCACAAATCCAACCGCAAGTCACCGGGTATCTAATCAAACAGGATTATCGGGAAGGTTCCCTCGTTCACAAAAACGACGTGCTCTTTGAGATCGATCCTCGTCCGTTTCAGGCTGCGCTGGATCAGGCGAAAGCCCAACTGGCACAGGCGAAGGCGCAGCTTGACAACGCGGCGCTCAACGTCAAACGGGATATCCCGGAAGCCGAGGCGAATGCCATTGCGCAAAGCCAGCTCGAGGGCGACACGCAGATGCAACTGGCCGCCAAAGCGACTGTCGAGGCCGCCCGTGCCGCTGTCGAGCAGGCGGCCCTGAATTTGAGTTTCACCAAGGTGCGCTCGCTCATCAGCGGAATCGCCGGTATTACGCAGGTCCAAGTCGGTAACCTCGTGACACCATCGACCGTGCTTACGGGAGTCTCCCAGGTGGATCCCATCAAGACTTACTTTCCGGTCAGTGGGGAAGACTACCTGCGGATTGCCGATAAGATTCACCCTGAGACCGTGAATCTGCTCTCCAGCGCCTCGCCCATACCGCTGCAGCTGATACTCTCGAACGGCAGCCCTTACGCCCACAGCGGCAGCATTCTCTTCGCCGATCGGCAAGTCGATCAACAGACCGGAACGATCAGAATAGCCGGGGCATTCTCGAACCCCGGCAACATTCTGCGCCCCGGGCAATACGCCAAAGTGCGCGCCGTAACGCAGATCCTCAAGAACGCATTGCTGGTACCGCAGCGCGCCGTATCGCAACTGCAAGGATCGGCTCAAGTCGCAGTGGTGGGACCTGATAACAAGATCACCATTCGCGCCGTTCAAACCGGCGAGCGCGTCGACACGATGTGGGTCATCAGCAGCGGCCTGGTGGCTGGAGATCGGGTCGTCGCGGAAGGCACTCAGAAGGTGAAAGACGGCAGCACCGTGACACCCGTTCCGTTCAATACTTTGTCCGCCGGTAACTAGAGAATGTCCAAGTTTTTCATCAATCGCCCGATCGTCGCCATGGTGATTGCGATCCTGACGGTCATCATCGGCGCAATCACGATTCTGGGGCTGCCCATCTCGCAATTTCCCAATATCGTTCCCCCCGAAACCAAGCTGCAAGCGACGTTCGTCGGTTCGGATGCGGAGACGCTCGCACAATCGGTGGCCACGCCCATCGAGGAACAAATGAGCGGCGTGGACAACATGAACTACATGTATTCGGTGAATGCGACGGCCAACGGCCAGATGACCATGATTGTGGATTTCGGCGTTCAGACGGATCCCAACACCGACCTCATTCTGTCCCAGATTCGGGAGACCCAGGCGGCGTCCCAACTGCCGTCGAGCGTAACGCAGTACGGCGTGACCGTACAAAAGTCGACGAGTGCACCGCTGATGATCGTGGCGCTCTATTCACCCCACGGCACGCACGATGCGAAATTCCTCGCCAACTATGAATACATCAACATCAACGATCCCGTTACCCGCGTTTCGGGAATCGCCAGCGTGCAGGTTTTCGGCGCCGGACAGTACGCGATGCGGATCTGGCTCAAACCGGACCAGCTCACCAACCTCGGCGTTACCGCATCCGACGTTGTGAATGCCGTTCAATCGCAAAACACCGTCAATCCTGCGGGACAAATGGGCGGGGAGCCGGCCCCCAAGGGCCAGGAGTTCACGTACTCGGTGCGGGCGCAGGGCCGTCTGATTACACCAGAACAGTTCGGCGACATCATCATCCGCGAGAATCCTAGTGGGGGCGCCGTGCGGGTGAAGGACGTGGCGCGCATTGAGCTCGGTGCGCAAAGCTATACGCTGATGGGTCGCTTGAACGGAAAGCCGGCCGCTCTCCTCGCGGTCTATCAGCTGCCCGGCTCCAATGCGGTCAACGACTCCCAGGCGGTCCAGGCGCTGATGGCGCAGTTGAAAAAGAGCTTTCCGTCCGACATCGACTATGTCATCGCGCTCGACCAAACGAAGGCCGTCACCGAAGGTATGCGGGAGATCGTGCTGACGCTCGGCATTGCGCTCGTGCTCGTGATCATCGTGGTCTACCTCTTCCTCCAGGGCTGGCGCGCGACGCTGATACCGCTGCTCGCCGTTCCGGTGTCGCTGGTCGGCACGTTCGCATTCTTCCCGCTATTCGGCTTTTCCGTCAATACGTTATCGATGTTCGGATTGGTGCTCGCCATTGGCCTGGTCGTCGACGACGCCATCGTGGTGGTCGAGGCAGTCGAGCGTCACATTGAGGAAGGCATGGCGCCGAAAGATGCCGCCCTAATCGCCATGCAGGAGATTTCCGGGCCCGTCATCGGTATTGCTCTCGTGCTCTCCGCGGTATTCATACCCACAGCGTTCATACCGGGCATCACCGGACGGATGTACCAGCAATTCGCGGTCACCATCGCGATTTCGGTGATCATTTCGGCATTCAACGCGCTGAGTTTGAGTCCGGCTCTGGCGGCGCTCTTGCTTCGACCCAAGAAGCCCAGCTCGGGACCACTCCGAAAGTTCTTCGACTGGTTATGCGATAGAGGATATCCTCGCCGAAATGCCCGGCGTTCGGTACACCACGAGCATCATTGGTTTTAGCCTGCTCAGCTATATCCAGACGAGCTACAACGCATTCTTTTTTGTGACCCTCAAACCGTGGTCGGACCGCAAGGACAACGCCGAGCAACTCCAGGCCATCAAACAGCGACTGAATCAGCAGCTGACCAAGCTTCCGCAGGGAGCTGCCTTCAGCTTCTCGCCCCCGGCCATTCCCGGTGTCGGCACTTCCGGTGGTTTCACCTTCGTGCTCGAGGATCGGGGCGGCAACGACATTCCTTATCTGGCAGCGAACGTCGATAAGTTTTTAGCCGCTGCCCGCAAGCGCCCGGAAATTGCCGGGATCAATACGTCCTTCCTGCCGAGCGTTCCGCAGGAGTTTGTCGTAGTCGATCGCGACAAGGCGCTCAAACAAGGCGTGGCGATCTCCGACGTCTACACCACCTTGCAAGCGTATATGGGGGGTATCTTCGTCAACTACTTCAATCAGTTCGGTCGCCAATGGCAGGTCTATGTGCAGGCCGACGACAACTATCGGGCCGCCGCGCAAGACATCGGGGAATTCTATGTTCGCAACAGCACCGGCACAATGGTCCCGCTGGCGGCTTTGACTACATTCGAGCCGCGTTTCGGCCCCGAATACGTCATGCACTACAACGAGTATCCTTCGGCCCAGATGAACGGCAGCGCCGCACCCGGCTACAGCTCCGATCAAGCCATGGCCGCTCTCGAGCAAGTGTTTGCGCAAACCATGCCCCAGGACATGGGCTATGACTACTTGGGCATGTCGTTTCAGCAGAAGTTGGCGGAGCAGGGCGTATCGTCCACGACGATTTTCGGGATATCCCTGCTATTTGTCTTCTTGATTCTCGCGGCCCTCTATGAAAGCTGGGCGCTGCCTTTCAGCGTATTGCTGAGCACGCCCGTGGCAGTATTCGGTGCCTTCGGAGTGCTGCTGTTGCGGCGTCTATTCATCCAGGCCTTTTACCCGGCGTATATGGTCGATATGGAAAACGACGTGTACTCGCAAATCGGTCTGGTGATGTTGATCGGTCTGGCGGCGAAGAACGCAATTCTGATCGTCGAGTTCGCCAAGGACGAGTATGAGAAGGGCAGACCGCTGGCCGATGCCGCGCTCGCCGGTGCGAAGCTGCGTCTGCGGCCCATCTTGATGACCTCATTGGCGTTCGTATTCGGCTGCGTGCCACTCTGGTTTGCATCGGGTGCGGGCTCGGTCGCCCGGCGAATCATGGGGACCACGGTGATCGGCGGCATGCTGGCCGCGAGCGCGATCGGTATCTTCTTCATTCCCGCAATTTTCTATTTTGTGGAGAAACTCGCGGGCACGACGCGGCCGGACACAGCCCCCTCTGCGGTCGGCACGCCTGCCGAGAGCAATTGAAGTGAGAGCTTTCGCACTCCTGACATTCGGACTGCTACTCTCCGGGTGCATGCTCGGGCCGAATTACAAACGGCCCGCGATCGACGCACCCGGAGTCTATCGCGGCGACAGCGCGTCTTCCATCGCCTCATCGGAATCGCTGGGCGATGAAAAATGGTGGGAACTGTTCGACGACCCCGCGTTGCAGCAATTGATTCGCACAGCGTTGCGGCAGAACTACGACGTGCTAATTGCAGCAAGCCGCGTTCTTCAAGCGCAGGCGCAGCTCGGTATCACGCGTGCCAGTCAATTCCCGACGGTGAACGCGGGCGCTCAAGCGTTCAGCGAACGTAATCCCAAGATATCGAGCGCATTTCCGTCCTATGAGGCCAACGCGGGAGAGGTGGATTTGTCCGTTGTTTGGAATCTCGACTTCTGGGGAAAATACCGGCGACAGACTGAAGCGGCGCGCGCCAACTTACTCGCGTCGCAATGGGGCCAGCGGGCGGTTCTCACCTCCGTCGTCTCGAGCGTGGCAACCGCCTATTTCACCCTTCGCGAGCTCGATTTGGCGCTGGACCTGTCGAGAAGGACGCTGGCCGCGCGACGAGATTCGCTGCAACTTACCACCGTGCTCGCCAAGAATGGCTCGGCATCGGCCCTCGATGTACGGCAATCGGAGCAGCTGGTGTATACGGCAGCAGAGACCATTCCCGATCTCGAGCGCCAGATCACACAGCAGGAGAACTCGCTGAGTATTCTGCTCGGCGACAATCCGGGGCCCGTTCCGCGGGGCCTCTCACTCACCGAGCAGCCCAATCCGCCCATCATTCCGGTCGGTCTTCCTTCCGAGTTGCTGGAGCGCCGTCCGGACATCCGGGAAGCCGAAGCAGCCCTGGTGGCGGCGAACGCCGAGATTGGAGTCGCGAAGGCTGCGCTCTTTCCCAGCATTTCACTCACTGGCACAGCTGGATACGAAAGCTTTGCGTTGAACAACCTCTTTACCCACTCGCAGAGAATGTGGAACGGCGCGGGTTCGCTGACCCAACCCATATTTGCCGCGGGAGCTCTGCGCTCGGGAATGCGGCTTGCCGAAGCGCAGAAACAAGAAATGTTGATCGCCTATGGGCAAACGATCAGGAATGCCTTCCAGGAGGTTTCTAACTCCCTCGTCGCATACCAGAAGGACCGCGAGTTCCGCGAGCAGCAGGAGTTGTTGACGACGGCGGCGCACGATACAGACCGTCTCTCGAAGATACTTTACCGGCATGGTGGAGCGAGTTACCTCCAGGTGCTGACGAGTGAAAACAACGACTTCTCGGCGCAGCTCAATCTTGCCCAGGCACAGCTCAATGAGCGGCTCGCGCTCGTTCAGCTATACAACGCTCTTGGCGGCGGATGGGAGCAGTGACGCGGTCATCTCTCTGTGCCCAGTCCAGAACAGTCGCTTCCTCGGCGAGATTGATCATATATCGTCATCGACGATATCTCCCATCTAGAGATAGAGGCTTCTAAGTCAGATGCTGACCATCTAGCCTCAGATATACGTTCATTCCATCCCTTGGAGGACCGATGTCAGACAGCGGCGCCACACCGAAAGTAAGCAGAAAGGTCTTGAGTCGGCGGAGCAATGGGGGGGCAATCTTCTCCGGCGGTGCACGCGAGATGGGCGCCGCCGCGAAATACGAACTCAAGGATCCCGCCACCAGCAGAGCGGCTGAATTGAACATCATGTCCGGCACTCTCGGACCCGACGTGCTCGATATTTCGCATCTCGCCCGAGATCTAGGGGTATTCACGTATGACCCCGGATTCACGGCCACGGCCAGCACCGAAAGCAAAATCACCTATATCGACGGCGACGCGGGGCTGCTCTTGTACCGCGGCTATCCCGTCGAGCAACTGGCGGAGAGCTCCAGCTATCTGGAAGTCGCCAATCTGCTGATCAACGGCTCGTTGCCGACGAAGGCGCAGCTCGATGCATTTCGCAATTCCATCACGCGGCACACCATGGTCAACGAGCCATTGCTGCGATTTTTTCAGGGATTCCATCACGACGCACATCCCATGGCCATGGTTTCTGCGGTGGTGGCCTCGATGGCCGCCTTTTATCACGACACGACCGACATCAACGACCCGCGTCACCGCGAAATTTTCGCACATCGCATCATTGCCAAACTACCGACGATTGCCGCTGCGGCCTACAAACATACGCTCGGTCAACCTTTCATCTATCCGCGCAATGATTTGAGGTATTGCGCCAATATACTCAACATGTTTTTTGCGGTTCCCTGCGAGGCGTACTCGATCGATCCGGTCGCCGTCGAAGCGCTGGATCTCTTGTTCATTCTGCATGCCGACCATGAGCAAAATGCCAGCACGTCGACGGTGCGCCTGGCGGGAAGTACCGGTGTCAATCCCTATGCGGCGATTTCCGCAGGGATTTCTGCACTCTGGGGTCCCGCGCATGGCGGAGCGAACGAAGCCGTACTCGATATGCTGGACGGCATTGGATCGGCGGCCAACATTGGCCAATTCCTGGCGCGCGTGAAAGATAAATCGGACAACGTACGGTTGATGGGCTTCGGCCATCGTGTTTACAAAAACGTCGATCCGCGCGCCAAGATCATTCGTAGCATGTGCTATCGCGTGCTTGAAAGCCTGGGTAAGGGCAATAGCCCGCTGTTCGAGCTTGCGCTGAAGCTCGAGGAAGTCGCTCTCAAGGATGACTACTTCGTGTCACGAAGGTTGTATCCGAATGTCGATTTCTACTCAGGCATCATCTACAGCGCCCTCGGAATTCCACGTTCCATGTTCACGGTCATGTTCGCGATTGCGCGCACCGCCGGCTGGGTTGCCCATTGGCAGGAGATGGTCTCCGATCCGCACATGAGAATCGGCCGGCCGCGCCAGCTGTACACCGGACCCACCAAAAGAGATTACCAGGCGATAGAAAAGCGCGTGGCGTGAGCAGAGATGACCGCATCGCTGCCCCCATCCACCGCCAGGAGCGTTGCATCATGTCCGGCGATCAAAAATAGGACTGCCAATGCCGCCGAGAGACAGCGCATGGCGGACGACAGAACCGCTAAAGAAAACTGGCGGCATTGGGGTCCGTACGTGTCCGAACGGCAATGGGGCACGGTTCGCGAGGATTATTCGCCGGGTGGCGATGCGTGGGAATATTTTCCGCACGACCACGCTCGGAGTCGCGCGTATCCCGACGTCGCGCGGTCCCTGGTTCACTGCAGCGACGGCGCGAACTCCTGCCCACCTGAGGATGTTGGCGGTACCGACGGCTATACCGAGTTCCTCGAGGTAATAGCTGATCCAGACCATGAGGAACATGATCGATATCTGACATGCGTTGGTGGTCATTTCGATCCCAAACGCTTTGATCTCGACGCCACGAATCTTGCGCTCAGTAAAATTAGGGCTTAACCCTCAGGTTCCGGGATGTCGCGTTTTGACGTTAGCCCTATAGATCCCGGCTACATATCGTCGCCGGCGATAGATGCTATCGAGAAATATGATCTATTCAGCTAGCGGCCTCGGTATTAGTCTTCGGACAAGCAACATCTACCCGCACGAGCGAGTTCTAATCACCCATGGAGCAGTGCATACGCTGTTTTTTCTTCGGAAGCGTTTGCTCCGGCCTGCAGCATAGAGACGAAGCGGGGGAATTTCAAACCTCGGTATCGGTAAATCCACTACCAAACAGCTTTCCGTGACGGATGCTACTCAGCTGGTCAGTAATGCTGCGGGCAAGCAGCCTAGGGAGGAAGCAGAGCGCGCACTCCTCGCGTTCATTTCCGCCGGCGATCGCTCCGCAATGGATAGGCTTTACGTTTTGTACTTTGCGAGTCTGGCGAATTTCTTTCTGCATCTGACTGCGCACGCCGATCTCGTCGAAGAACTCATCAACGACACGATGGTTGAGGTGTGGCGCAGGGGTGCGTCAATTGGAGCGAATGCTTCAGTCGCGGTGTCGATCATGGGTTTGGCCTATTCGAATGGACAGAAGCGTGTTGCCAAAGTCGGGGCCCCGCGACTGCATTCGCAGCCCTCTGCGCTCCATACGGAACAAGGCAGTCCGCGGGCTACGACTTTGGAAGAATCCTCGCGCCTGGATGAATCGCTTCTCAAACTGCCTGTCGAGGAGAGGGCGCTGCTTCACCTTGTCTACGTCGGTGGGTACTCGCGGCGGGACATCGCCGACATAATGAACATTTCGTGCGAATGCGTCGACGTGCTGTTGAGTGATGCTCGGCTTCGGCGTGGCTATGTACAGGGATATGTTGCCGATGATTCCAGTCGCTAAGCAGTCGCGAGCACGGATTCGCAAATCTGGCTCAGGGGCTTCCCGAGATTCTCAGTAAGGACGGCCCTGTCTTCACCCGAGTTTTGTTGCAGCCCCAGGCCAGGGACACGACCTGAACTTTCTTTTGTCGTTCAACACCTACCTCTGATCGAAAGCTCGAACGAGCTGGTTTACATGCCGGCTCCAAAACGAGTCGCTCAAGTTCTCCGATTCAGCGCGGGATCGCGATACCGCTTATCATCGTGCATTAGCGGGGAAGGGGTTGGTCCTGGCCGCCGCTCCACCATGCGAAGGACTGTACTCATTCCAGCCCCCGCCCAATGCCTTGTACAAGGTCACCAGATTCTGCAGCCGTGACAGCTTCACGCCCACCAGAGTCTGCTGCGCCGTGTACAGTGAGCGTTGCGAATCGAGCACACCGAGATAGTTGTCGACACCGTCACGGAAGCGCATATCCGACAATCGATAGCTCTCGCTGGTCGCCTCGACGAGCGCCTGATCGGCCGCGATCTGGCTGTCGAGCGTGCTGCGGCCTGCGAGGGCATCGGCGACTTCGCGAAAGGCGGTCTGGATCGTCTGCTCATACTGCACGATGGTGATGTTCTTCTGCACTTTCGCCAGATCGAGCGAAGCGACATGGGCTCCGGCCGCGAAGATCGGCAGGCTGATCTGCGGCGAAAATGTCCAGGCCGTCGACCCGTGATCAAAGAGTCCCGACAGCTGCGTGCTGGCGGTGCCGTAATTGCCGGTCAGCGTGACGCTCGGGAAGAACGCCGCACGCGCGGCGCCGATGCTGGCGTTCGCCGCCATGAGGTTGTGCTCGGCGGCGAGTATGTCGGGACGCCGTACCAACAAATCAGAGGGCAGTCCGGCCGGCGGGTCGGCCAGTAGCTGCTGCTCGCCGAGTCCGGCGCCCGGCGGCAGATCGGCCGGCAGCGGCGCGCCGAGCAGCAGCACCAGGGCGTTCTGATCCTGCGCGACCTGGCGCGCATACTGGGCGAGATTGGCGCGCGCGGTATCGACCGAGGTCTCCGCTTGGCGCAGGTCGAGTGCGGTGGCGATTCCTCCCTCGTAACTCCGCTGGGTGAGGCGGTACGAGTCCTGCTGGCTGCCCAGCGTGTCTGCCGTGATGCGCAGCAGTTCCTGATCGGCGAGCAGAGTCAGATAGGCGTTCGCCACTTCCGCAACCAAGCTGATTTGCGTGCTGCGCCGGGTTTCGACGAAGCTGAAATACTGTTGCAGGCGCTGGTGATTGAGACTGCGGAGGCGACCAAACAGGTCGATCTCATAGGAAGTGAAACCGATGCCGGTGTCGAAGTAGCGAAAGGT
>WNFS01003989.1_pt1 | contig 11231 bp, 14 predicted proteins | sample 5400141 | NCBI WGS metagenome assembly WNFS01 (sample SAMN13153358, study PRJNA577476) | soil metagenome | isolation source: 60 cm saprolite under Madrone tree | place: USA:California | collected 2016-06-14 | reverse complement strand
CGCCCAGCGGCTCGTCATCCACGATCGCCGGCATCCGGCCGTTGGGAGAAATCCGCAAAAACTGGGGCGTGAGTTGGTCGCCGCGGCCGATGTTGATCGGCTTGATCGTGTAAGGCAGCCCGAGTTCTTCCAGAAGAATGACGCTCTTCTTGCCGTTTCCGGTCGGCCAGAAATACAGGTCTATCATGGAGTTCCTCTTGTTCGGGAGCATAAGGAGTGTGGATTGTGACCATCGCCGACAGCGATTGTCCACCACGTTCTCGTTGGCCCCCGGAGGCCACGGCAAGCAACCGGCCCGGAGATCGGCGAGCCCTCTCAAATGTGAGGTGGTTCACACAGCCGCCATGAACGACATGTGATCCTGTCGGAGAAGCGTGAACCGCCATGATAACACCGACAGGATGCCGAAATGGCGCTAAGGGGTGTACTTCGGCCAGACCATATTCAGGTCCGGCGGCGGTCTGGGCATAGATCAGGGAAACTGCGTCAGAAGGAAGAGCAGAGATGGCAGCCAGTTGCAACACACCGGACCCGACGGTGGATGTCGTCTCAGCGGCGAAGAGCCTCGCCCCGCTCGTTCTCGCCGCGCGCGAGGAGGGCGAGCAGATCCGGCGCGTGCCGCCACGAGTGGCGGAGGCACTTGCGGAGGCGGGACTCCTACAGATGTTTCTCCCTCGATCGATGGGCGGTCCGGAACTCGACCCGCTAACCGTATTCCGCGCGATCGAGGAAATATCAAAGGCCGACAGCTCGATCGGTTGGTGCGCGATGATCGCCACCGACGTATCGCTCGCGCTCGGTTGGCTTCCGGCCGAGGTCGGGCGACGATTCTGCGGCAAGCCAGCCGACTTTCGCGGTGCCGGCTCGTTGCGGCCGCTCGGCCGGGCCTATCCCGTCGATGGCGGCTATCGCGTCAAGGGTCACTGGAATTTTGCCAGCGGCATCGATCATGCCAACCGGCTTTTTTGCCCATGCATTGTCATGGACGGGGACAAGCCGCAATTGACCGAAGCGGAGACCCCCAGGGTCCGAACTATGTGGCTTGCCCCAGAGCAGGCGACGATTAAGGACACGTGGTCGGTTGTCGGCATGCGCGGCACCGGCAGCCAGGATTTTATTGTCGACGATGTTTTCGTGCCGGCCGCCCATACCTGCTTCCTTGGCGACCCGGCGCTCGAAGCAGGACCGTTGTATAGTCCTAGGTTGGTCTTAGTGCTTCTCTTTATCCCTGTCGCAGCGAACTCACTCGGCATTGCACGCGGCGCCATAGACGCATTCATCGAATTGGCCGGACGTGAAACTTCCACTCGTTCTACTGACCTTCTTCGGGATCGCCCTCTCGTGCAGACACGCCTGGCCGAAGCCGAGGCTATTCTCAATGCCGCCCGGGCTTATTCCGTCGACTCTGTTGGAACCTTTTGGGACGTGGTCTGCAGTGGTGCCTCGGACCCGAGCATCGCCATAGCCCAGGCGAGGCTGGCGATCGTCCATGCGATGCATGAGGCGGTTCGCACGGTCGATCTGGTATTCCATGCGGCGGGGACGAATGCGATCTATTGCCGCAATCCACTGGAGCGGTATTTCCGGGATATCCACGTCGCGGTTCAACACAACAGCGCATTCCCGGCGCAATACGAATCCGCCGGCAAAGTGCTGATGGGTCTGCGTCCCGCCGACATGGGCTGGTGACAGGAGTATCGTCGTCCGATCGCAATAGGAGAATGCCGTGGTTGCGGTTATCGAAGGGAAGGAGGAGACCTTCGGCGCCAGGTATATCGAATTCAAGGTCCACCGCAGCGAGACCGACCCCAGTCTTGTTCTGGGAAGTTGGCGCTTCGCTCATGGCGAGTCGACGCTCGTTGATCAGAGCAAACCCGACTCTCCCGTAGGGACGGAGTTTCGCCATGTTGTCGACTGCGCCGATCTGCACGGCATACCCTTTGTCTGGGTCAACGACCCCGACGAGTTGTTTCCGCCCTGGGAACGCCGGTGAGATTCAAGGCCTGCCGAGCGGTCCGTTCACCTATTTGGCGGCCAGCATGTCGCGGACGCCGCGCAATGCCAGATAATATCCGGGGAGCCCGAAGCCCGTGATCATGCCCTGACTGACCCGCGCGGTCTCCGAGACCGGCCCGCGCCGCACCGGGTTGGAGATGTGGATTTCGACCGTCGGGAAACGGACCTGAGAGATCGCCGCGACCAGTGCGGGGTAACCGCTCGAAAAGCCCGCCGGGTTGAACAGCGCCGCATCGAACCCCTTGTCGTTCGCCTCGTAGAGCTTGTTGATGACCTCGCCCTCGATGTTCGAGTGAAAGATCTCGACCTCGACGCCGAGCTCGGCGGCATAACCGCGGATCCGCTCGTCATATTCGGGCAGGGTCATCGGCCCGAAAATCTCGGTCTGGACCTTGCCGCGCATATTCATGCCCGCGCCGTGGATGATCAGAATTCTCGCCATCGCATCCCTCGCTACTCCGCCTGCCGCCGATGCTAGTTGACGACCCGATTCATTGACAAGGGTCGCCAGCGGGATCGATTGCTGTTAGATTGTGCTTCGACGAAAGGAATTCGCCTGAAACGCGGGTGATGGGTTACCCTGCCGGTCGGGAGGCTCGATGCGGAGCAGCACTTGGTGGAGCATCATTCCGGGTTTGCTGATCGCGCTGTTAGTAACGCAGCCGCACGGACACGCGGCGAAGGCCTCGGCGAAATCTAAGCCCCGCGCGCACGCGGCCATCATGAAGCCCGTCGTCGAGAAGGTGCAGCCGCACCGATACGCGGCGAAGGCCTCACCGAAACCCAGGCCCCGCGTGATTGCTGCAACCGTCAAGCCCGCCGTCGAGAAACAGCCCGGGAGCGTCCAAATCGTCACGTTTCCCGATACTGAATGGCACCCGGTAAAGATCATCCGCGGCGGGGCACCGGCGAAAGACACGAATACCGAGGCGCCACCCGCCGAAAAGCCCGCGGCGGCCGAGCTCGTCACCTTCGCCGACCCGAAGACCAAGCCCGTCAGAGTGCTGCGGGGCGATGGTGAGCATCCGGCGGCGACGGGACCACCATCGCAGGCGAGCGGCATGCGCAGCGAATTGGTAGCGTTTGCCGATCCCAGCTTTCGGCCGGTGATGGTGCTGAGGGGCCCGGCTGCGTCCTTGCCACCGCCCGCCATCGGGTTGTTCGGCCCGGCGCGCGAGGCCGACCTCGATCGGGTCGCCTTTGCCGTCGAGGGTGCGGAATCCAGCCACGGGACCGATCCCAGAATGTGGGGCCCCGGGTTCAACGGTCCCCAGGGGCCGATGCAGGTTTCCGCCGCCGCCGCCGCCGATGTCGGCGGTGGCAACCGGTTCGACATCTTCGAAAACCGGATGCTGGGTCGCGGTTATCTGGCGCTGATGTACCGCCGATACGGCAACTGGCCGGATGCAATCACCGCATACAACTGGGGCCCGGGCAACATGGATGCGTGGATCGGCAGCGGGCGCCCGAGCGCCAGCTTCCCCCTCGAAGTCGAGCGCTATCGCGATCGCGTGCTGCGGAATGTCGGGCTCGACAGCGCGGCGGCCGCTTTGTTGTTCGGCGGCAGCAGGCCGTTTTCGGCTATCCCCGCCTTCGACGCCAGGCGGCAGGGAACGTCGGCGATCTCCCCCCGGTAGCGATCGGGCTAGCCGGCGTCGGCGGTGAGTCCGGCACATTCGATGCCGTAAACGGCACAGGTCTCGTCGTTCTCGGAAATATCGCCGCTGATGCCGACGGCCCCGATGGTCTCGCCCGCCTCGTCGCGGATCAGCACGCCGCCCGGCACCGGGATGATCCGGCCGCCGGAGGCCGCACTGAGCGCCTGGATGAAGGCCGGATTGGCGGCGGCGCGGCGGGCGAATTCGCGCCCGCCGAACCCCATCTCCAGCGCCCCCAGGCCTTGCCGCCGGCGATCTCGGGCCGCAGCAGGCTCGATCCGTCCTCGCGCTTCAATGCCTTCAGCTGGCCGCCGGCGTCGAGCACGGCCACGGTCAGAGGCTTGAAGCCGAGCTCGCGCCCCTTCTCCAGCGCCTTGTCGACGATGATCGAGGCCTGCTCCAGGGTCAGCATTTCAATGCGCCGTCTGCCGGATCAGCGCCGCCCAGCGGTCTAGAGTCGGCAAGACCTCAGCGGCGGGCGCCGACGGCAGCATCGTCACGATCCGGGCGATGCCTTGATCGCGGTAGCGCTTTAGCCGATCGACGTTTTCGGGACCGCCGAAAATTGTGATCGGCACACTGTCGGGGTCGCGTCCGGCGTCGGCCGCCATCTGGCGGTATTCGGGCAGAAACTCGGTCACGTCGGCGTATTGCGGCCGGCTCGCATTCGGCACCCACCCGTCGCCATAGCGGATTGCGCGGCGGGCGCTGTGCGGGAAGGCGCCGCCGACGATGACCGGCGGGCGCGGCTTCTGCACCGGCTTCGGCCAGGTCCGCATCTTCGGGACATTGACGATCTCTCCCTCATATGCGGGTTCTGATTTGGTCCAGATCTCGGTCATCGCCTCGATCTGCTCGCGCATTTTCTTGAAGCGGGTTGTGAAGACGGTGCCGTGGCTCTCGATCTCGTCCTGGTTCCAGCCGCCGCCGATGCCGAACAGAAACCGCCCGCCCGATACCTGGTCGATCGTGGCGACGAGCTTTGCCGTCTGGATCGTGTCGCGCTGGATGACCAGGCACACGCCGGTGGCCAGCTTCAAGGTCTTGGTCGCCATCGCCGCCGCCGTCAGGGTCACGAACGGGTCCATCACGTCGTAATACTGCTTGCCGAGCTCGCCGCCTCCCGCCGGCGGCGTTTTGCGGGTGCTGGGGATGTGCGAGTGCTCGGGCGCCCAGACCGACTCGAAGCCGCGCTCTTCGAGCGCCCGGCCGAGCTCGGCCGGCGTCATCGAGTAATCGGTGAAGAACATCGCTGCGCCAAAATCCATCTGTCCCTCCGTCTGTCGATATGCCCCAGCTTAACCGCGATCTATGCGCCTTCGCCAGGATCACCTGGCACCAAGGGCCCGCCGATGTCGGGACTACAACCATAATTTGAACCGACGATTGCCCGTTCCGCCATCTGCAGCAATTCTGCGGGAAAATCTCCCCTTGAAGTCAGGCCTCGGATCGGGGCCCTGTGAAACTTCTCCCTCAAGCCTCCGCTGCCGCCTGTTCGACGTGCCAGTGGGCGGCGGTCACGAATGGTTCGAGGCTCATACGGCCAATAATTTGTTCGAGAGCCCCATCGTTGCGACTGGCCGAGACGAGAAGGGCGCTCACTGTGAGTTGCGGTGAGTCTTCGAGATTTTCACTGGTAAGTCGATGAAGCCCCAATCCTGCGCTCGCCGCTGCCTGGAGCAGCAGGGCGCGGATATGCGCCTCTTGCTGCCCCTGGCACCGCAATTCGACGGAGTAGCGGGTTTCGATCTCGACAGCGCCGAGCGGCTGCCTGTTGATGAGGCGAACCAGCGGGCGCAGAAAAAGGTTTGTCAGCAAAACAAAGCTGGCGGCGATCACACTCGCGACCAGTTGGCCGGCACCCGCAAATGTTCCGACCATCGCCGAGCACCAAAGGGTCGCGGCGGTGTTGAGGCCGCGAATGTTGATGCCTTCGCGCAAGATCACGCCGGCGCCGAGGAAGCCGATCCCGGAAACGATCTGCGCGGCGACGCGCGTTGGACTGCTATCGGCGGAAAATGTCATCGAGAAGACGACGAACCCGGCAGCCCCGACCGAAACGAGCGCATTGGTCCGAAGGCCCGCCATGCGCTGCCGCCATTGTCGCTCGAAACCGATGAGAGCGCCGAACAGAAGTGCGATGCCGAGACGGAAGACGATTTCGCGAGGGTCCATCGGTGTGCCCCTTGTTCAGAACTCGACATGAGCGCGCACGCCGAAGACCGATACCGGGCCACGGTCTCGGTTATAGGCAGGGTTGTTGATGAACTGATAATCCAGCGTCAGCTTGGCACCGCTGAATGTCACAAAGCTGTAGTAGGTCTCGAAGATGCTTTCAGGACCGGAATGCACCAGTCGCCCATCGCCGACCAGAATGCCGAGACCGCCAGCGGCAAAGAATCGCTTGGCAGCCGATGAGCATTATTCACGGCCACCGCGACCCCAAAGGTATCGGCGGGTCGCCCCCAACGCTGTCCGGTCCCCGACAAACCGAGCGAGATAGTCTTGTTGATGTCGGTGAACTCAAAGGCTTCGAATTGGCCCTGCGACCAGCCGGCGCGCGCAAACATGCCAATATCGTCGGCGAGTTGCTGTTCGAGATTGAGGCTGAGACCCGATTTGTTGTGGCTCTTTCGGACGGCGGCGATGTCCGCCGGCAAACCCGTCTGTAAGGCGATGGCCGTCGCCTCGTTGTAGCTGCCCATCCGACCGTGCGAGAGGAAGCCGAGCAGCTTGAGCTTGCCGGGCTGGCCGAAAAGCGAGTGCCGCTCCTCCAGTTCCTCATCGAACTGGTATTGGTCGAAGACTTGCGGGTCGAGCGCCTTGCTGTTCGGGGTTTTCGACAGGTCGAACAGTCCGCTCCTGATCGTCCACCAGTTCTCATACCACTCGACGGTGGCGCCAATAGTGTAACCCCAGGCGTCGGCAGCGTAATCGAACGAGCCGGCGTCGATGATCGACCAGTTCAGGAAATCGCTGCGAGGATCATGGGCGTAGCGGTTCGTATCGAAGACATCGACGACCCCGAACTTTCCCAACGTGAGCACAACGCGATCGGCGGTCTGAGTGCCGGCAAGTTGGTTCAGGCCCGCCTCGATGTTCGAGGGTTCGCCGCCCAGGTTGATCGTCTGGCGGAGGAAGGCACGCGGTAGCCGGGGATACGGATTGGCGGCTCCGACCTTGTAGGCTTCCCCACTCGGAAATCCTGCCACGCCGAGGGTGTTCGAGAGGCCAAAACCTTGATCGGCCTCGGGATTCACCCACAGCTCCGCACCGCTCCACGTGCGGATGCCCCCGTAGAGGGTCAGATCGAAGGTTTCCCTGGCCTGCTCGTGCGGATCGAGGCTGTTCGGGCCTTGGAAGAGCGAGCGGAACCCCGGATGGTATTGTGTGACGAAGGTGGATTGGCCGTGGAGACCCCAATCTTCGCTACCCTCGTCCCCCTTAGCCGGTGAGAGATCGCAGAGGCTCAAGCCAAGGACGAGCAGCGGCAATGGCCGCGAGACGAGACCGCGCATGGTCTTCGTCCGTTCATAAGCTGGCCGAGGTGGCGAGATCGACGATCCGCCAGAGCACCAGCCCACCGGCCACGACGAGGTAGCCGCGCAGGACGGCGAGCCATATCCGGGTCAGCGGCGTCATGTGTGCCGGTGGTGGCAGAGCGGCGGCATGCGCCAGATCATCTGCCCAAAGCTGTCTGTCCAGACACGGCGGTCTTCCCGCCGGATGACGAGCAGCGCCGCCGCGATGACGATCGTGAACAACACTCCGCCGCCAAGGATCGCCAGGATCGTGGCCTCGCTCATGCCGGGAAAGAGAACGGACGCCGTGAGGATGATCGACAACATCACCAGCACGGCGATCACCGCGCCGGTGAAGACGTTAAGGCCGCGCCCGTTGACCCAAGGCCCGAGCACGGCTTGGTCGTTGCACAGCAACAGCAGGAACACGGTCGCACTTGGCAGCAGCACACCGGCCAATGTCTGAACAGCGTTGGTCAGCAGGCCGAGCGGCGTGCCCGGCGTCAGCACGAGGGCAGCCGCCAACGCCACGAGACCCCTGTAGGCGGCGTAGAATGCCTTCGCCTCTTTGGGCTTGCGATGCAGCGAATGGCGCAGCGACAGGACATCGCCAATCGCATAGGCCGTGGATAGCGAGACAGCCATCGCGCCAATCACGCTGGCGTCGATGAGGGCGACGGCGAAGAACACGCCGGCAGCGTGTCCGACATATCTGCCGAGACCAGCGGCGACGGCACCGGCATCCTGGAAATTGCCGAACTCTGGACGGCCCGCGAATGTCGCCGCCGTGAATGCCATCATCGCGACCGCGCCGATGATCACGAGGACGATGCCGATCCACAGATCAGCACGCGCATACCGGACGAAACGCGGCGTGATGCGCTTGTCGACAACGTAGCTCTGCTGGAAGAAAAGCTGCCAAGGTGCCACCGTCGTGCCGACGATCGCGACAATGAGCAGCATGATTTCGCTGAGTTTTCCTTGTCCCGGGAGCTTGGGAGCAAAGAAATCGTGGGCGATCTGACCGAACGGCGGATGAACCCATAGGAAGATCGGGATCAGCAACAGACTGCCGAAGACCAGCAACAGCGAAAACCGCTCGAACCGCCGGAAATCTCCAGTTCCAGCGGCGGCAATAATGACTCCCGCAGAAGCGATGACGCCGAGCTCTCTCGGCAGTCCCAGATAGTTGAGCGCCAAGCTGACGCCGATGAATTCGGTGACGATCGTCAGTGCGTTCAACAGGAACAGGTCAATGACGCTGAATGCGCCCCAGAACTTGCCAAAGCGCTCCAGGATCAACCGGGCGTGGCCGACGCCGGATACAGCTCCGAGCCGCAGAACCATCTCCTGGTTGACATAAAGCACCGGGATTAGCAGCAGCAGCGTCCACAGCAGCGTGGTCCCATAGTCCTGTCCGGCCTGTGTATAGGTGCCGAATGCACCGGCATCGTTGTCGCCGACCATGACAATGAGACCAGGCCCGAGAATGGCGAGCAGCGTCCGCAGGCGCGCCCACCAGTCTCGGCGGGGTGCGATGTCGCCGTGCCGAATAGTGCCGAGCGCGCCACGGATGTCGCCGACATGGGCTTCGTCGAGGACGGCACCGAGGCGCGATTCCTTGCCCGGCGGGGCATCCGGGCGTAGTTCGAGGTTTGCGGCATTCATTTCTCCGCCTCCTACACAGATCGGTTGCGCCGACCCAGGAGGCGAGAGAAAGGGGAGGGCGCGCTAACTCAGGCGCAACTCCCGAAACTCACGAATCTCCTGGGCAATCAACCCCACGGGGATCAAAGTCACGCTGCGACTATGGTCCTCGGATGGACTGCTGCTAGGTCGTGGTTTCATTAGATCCCTTATTGGTTGCATGACACCCGGATGTCATGCCCGGGTATCTATACCCCCGAGCGATAAGATCAAGCGCAAAATGCAGACCGCGATGGAGATGAACATCGCCCTTTACTCACCCGGCTTTCTGCGAAGTGGAAACCCAGAATCCCGGTGCGATGCCAAGTTCATAGATGCTCTGAATGAGGCAGCAGATGTTGTGACCGCAACACCTTCGCCTGGACCTCGTTTCGCATAATGTTCGACCCCTTGTTCCGGGAGAACGGTGCACGCTTGGCCTACTCGGCCGAAAGGTTCCCCCAGCTCGTCACCCGCTCGATGCGCATGGCGATGACCGGGAGGTCGTCGAGCGCCATCTCCTGATACTGAGGGTAGCGCGAGCGGAGCAGCGCCTGCGCCCGGTCGTGCTCGGCGCCGTCGGCGAGGATCTCGGTCGGGCCGCGCAGCATGACCCAGCCGAGCCGGGCCCAGTCCTCGTCCCAACGATCGGCGACAAAAGCGGCGACCGGATTTTCCAGAATATTTCTAAGCCGCTTCAGCGCCCTGAAGTTGCCTTTGGGCTTTTGATCGATCGTGATGTAGAGCGCGCCCTCGCTCACGACAAAGCACACCGGCACGAGATGCGGCGCTGCCCGTGCATCGGCGGTCGCGAGATGACCGACCCGGCAACTGGCAAGGAAGCGGGCTTGGTGTTCGTGCAGCATCGCGGAATCTTGCAGCGCAGGGCGCCTAGGCTGCTGGCGGACGGTAGTCCTTGGGCGCCTCATGCATCAATGCAAGGATATGACCGTCGGGGTCGTTGAAAAACGCCATCCAAAGGTCGTGATCATCCATTCTTGCGATGAGATGGGGCGGCCCGCTGAAGGATATACCACGCACCTGCAGTTCTCTTACCGCTAATGCTATGTCATGGCAGCTGAGATATATTGCCGCCCCGTGATGCGCATTGTCCGGATCGCGCGCTTTCTCTAAGAGCAAACGCACACCGCAGCAGTCAAAGAAACTCAGATCTCCGTATCGGTACAGCTTTCGCAGGCCGAGCGTGCCCTCGTAAAACGCCTCGGCCTTATCCACGTCTCGAACTGCCAGCGCGATCTGTCCTATACGCCCCAGGCTGAACGGCATGCCGAGCTCCTCCCCGAACCGTTCCAGGATAGCGATACTAATCGATAGTGGCGCGAGGCTTTATGTCATGGCAAGCTCCGAGCCTCCTCAAACCCGACGAGGCCCGCCATGAAGATCGAGCGCATAGACCATCTAAACCTGACCGTCGCCGATATCGACCTCAGCCTGGAGTTCTACCAGCGGGTGCTCGGCATGAAGACCGAGAGCATGGGCGAAGGCCGTGCGGCACTCTATTTCGGCCAGACGAAGATCCATCTCGACGCCGCCGGCGGTGCCATGGCGATGGGCGGCGAGAAACGCATGCCGGCGCATATCTGCTTTATCACCGAGGCGCCGATGAGTGAGGTCACCGCCCATCTCGAAGGTTGCCGCGTGCCCGTGCGGATGCAGGGTCCGCGAGCCGGGGCGATCGGCACGATCCAATCAGTCTACATCGACGACCCCGATCAGAACTCGATCGAGATTTCCACCTATTGAGCCGGGTTATCCCGACCGACGCTCACCCTGCTCCTCAGGTGAGCAGGTGAGCAACTTCACGCCTCACGGCTGGCATACTGTCACGCCGAGAATTCTCACCCCCGACGTTCCCGGGTTGGTCGGATTTCTCAAGGCTGTCTTCAATGCCGACGGCGAATCTCGGGAGCGAAGGCCGGCTGAAATAAAGATCGGTGACTCGATTGTAATGATCAGCGACGGCGGGGGCCGGCGTGAGACGATGCCGGCTTTCCTTTACGTTTATGTCGAAGACGCCGACGAGACTTATCGGCTCGCGGTCGATGCAGGAGCCCAATCGGTCGAGAGACCGATGGACACGCCCTACGGCGATCGACGGGCGACGGTCCTCGATCGCTGGGGCAACACCTGGCAGATCGCGACGCACAGAACGGCTTTGCGAGCGCCGGTTGCGACGAGGTGAGCCGCACGCACCCGGCGTTCGAAAGCAAGGGGGAGTCATCATGACCCAAGACGCCCAGGGACATCACCTTTCCGGTGCCACGGCCGAAGCCGCAGCGACATTCGATCAAGCGGTACGGGCGTTCAACCTCGTCCACGGCGACGCCCC
>WNFS01006173.1_pt1 | contig 11232 bp, 10 predicted proteins | sample 5400141 | NCBI WGS metagenome assembly WNFS01 (sample SAMN13153358, study PRJNA577476) | soil metagenome | isolation source: 60 cm saprolite under Madrone tree | place: USA:California | collected 2016-06-14 | reverse complement strand
GTTTTGCGCGCGACGGGATTGCAGGGCGAGTTGAAAGACTTGTGAGCGATCAACAGCGAGCGGACGAGAGATGTTGCAGCGTACGGCGAAGTCGTGTGGTCCTGACGCCCCGACGCTGGCGTCAAGTTTGCGGAGTTTAAGTCGGCCCTACCGGGTGCAGACAAAAACGTTAGTCCGCTGACGACGGTGGCAAAACAGCCCGGTCACCGGGGAGAGCACGAAGGAAACCGTTAAAACCATTGCGTGCGGGAATGCCGGGTGATTCCGGTGTACTCGTTGTTGCTCGTGTGCTTCTACCAATACAAAGTGCACACGACGCTGCGGGTGCAGTGGGCACCCGGCGTTCCCCACGCCCTCTTTGGGCGGACGATTTATCAACGGCTCGGGCGCATTGCGCGGCGAGGCCGCGAACGTGTGTCTGATGAATGCGAGCACACCACACTCTCAGCCGTCATCGCCCGCGAAAGCGGGCGATCCAGTATTCCGAGGCGTCAATGATGGAATCGATAGGTCGCAGCGTACTGGATACTCCGCTTTCGCGGAGTATGACGATCTTTGCGAGGAAGCGACGAAGATTCCACCTTTCTTTCTGTGGCGGCGGCTATGGATTGCTTCGCGGAGCCTGTCATCGGGCGCGCGTTCGCGCGACGGAGCGCCATGCCGGGTGCATCGATCCTTCGAATTCTATACAACCGCCAAAGCGGCCTATACTTATCAAGGCTGAGCACAGGATCAGACGGGAGCCAGAAAGGATGGGTTTCGTGACGGGAACTGCGACGGCGCAGGCTTACGAGCCGCGCTATATCAGGCTTGACCCCAACGACAATGTTGCGATCGTGGTCAACGATCTGGGGCTGCCGGCAAAGACCCGTTTTCCCTGCGGTCTCGAGTTGCGCAACTTCGTGCCACAAGGCCACAAGGTGGCGCTATCAGATATTCCGGAAGGCGCGCCGATCCGCCGCTACAACGAGGTGATCGGTACGGCTGCGCAGCGAATCCTGGCCGGAGAGTGGGTGGACGAGGCGCGGATTCAGATGCCGACGCCGCCCGAACTCGACAAACTCGAACTCGCAACGGCCGTCCCTGCCCCGCAAGCTCCGCTTGACGGTTACACCTTCGAGGGCTTCCGCAACCCCGATGGTTCCGTTGGTACGAAAAACGTGCTGGCGATCAGCACCAGCGTGCAATGCGTCGCCGGCACGCTGCAGTTTGCGATCAAGCGCATCAAGGCGGAGCTGCTGCCAAAATATCCTGACGTCGACGACGTCATCGGACTGACGCATAATTACGGCTGCGGCGTCGCGATCACGGCGCCGCTGGCGATCGTGCCGATCCGAACCCTGCAAAACCTCGCGATGAACGCGAATTTCGGCGGCGAAGTCATGGTCGTCGGCCTCGGCTGCGAAAAGCTCGTTCCCGAGCGGCTTTTGCCTGATGGCGCAGAGGGCAATATCGTGCGCATGCAGGACGAAGCTTTCGACGGTTTCGGCGCCATTGTCGATGCCATCATGGAAATGGCGGATGCACGCCTCGCCGTGCTCAGCCAGCGCCGCCGCGAAACCTGTCCCGCCTCCGACCTCGTCGTCGGCCTGCAATGCGGCGGCTCCGATGCATTTTCCGGCGTGACCGCCAATCCCGCTTTGGGCTTCGCGGCCGATCTTTTGGTGCGCGCCGGCGCGTCCGTGATGTTTTCCGAAGTCACGGAAGTGCGCGACGCCATCCATCTCTTGACGCGCCGCGCCATCAACGAGGATGTCGGCCGCGCACTGATCCGCGAAATGGACTGGTATGACAGCTACCTTGCCAAGGGTGACGCGGACCAAAGCGCCAATACCACGCCCGGCAACAAAAAGGGCGGGCTGGCCAATATCGTGGAAAAGTCGCTGGGCTCCATCGTCAAGTCCGGCACTACTGCGATCGTCGACGTGCTGTCACCGGGCGAACGGGTGCGCAAGAAGGGCATGACGTTTGCGGCAACACCCGCCAGCGACTTCATCTGCGGCACGTTGCAGTTGGCGTCCGGGATGACGTTGCAGGTGTTCACGACCGGACGCGGGACGCCCTATGGGCTCGCTGCCGCGCCGGTCATCAAGGTGTCGACGCGAACCGAACTCGCGCGCCGCTGGAAGGACCTGATCGATTTCGACGCCGGCCGCATCGCCACCGGCGAAGCGACAATCGAGGAAACCGGTTGGGACCTGTTCCGCCTGATTCTGGAGGTTGCGAGTGGCCGCACCCAGGTGTGGTCCGACCGCTGGGGCATTCATAACGATCTCACTCTGTTCACTCCAGGACCGGTGACCTAGAGCATGATCCGGAAAAGTGGGTACCGGTTTCCCGAAAAGATCATGCTCAAACAAAAAGATAGAGCGGGATGACGATTCGAAGAAAAGTCATCCCGCTCTAACGAGAATATCACGCTGAGCGCGGGCCTTGGCGAGGTCATCCGTCTTGAGCGAGTGGCGCACAATCGGCGTGCGAGAGCGCTGCCTTTGCCCGCTGTCTATCCCAATTTGTATCGCAGTGAACGCAAAATGGGTCGGAGGCAGCTGAACCTTTTCCATTCTTTGTTATTTTTCAAGTGCTTGCGAGCAATTGGTCAGCTGGCTTTTGGTGCGCTCGGAGGGACTCGAACCCCCACGATTTTACTCACTGCCACCTCAAGGCAGCGCGTCTACCAATTCCGCCACGAGCGCTTTTTTAGGATCGGCACAAGATTGCGCCGCACCGCATCAAGACCGGATCGAGACCCGATCAACGGCGCCGATGTAACAAATCAACGATGGAGGGACAAGGCCTGCGAGCGTGGTGGTTTTCAACGGGATCCCATGGGTCGTGGCAGCATTTGCTTGACTTCGACCGCGATACGGTTGCGGTCGACAAGGACCACGCCGCTGGCGATCGGAAGGTTGTTGGCAAGGATTTTGACCTCGTCTGCCTCGGTGGCATCGAGTTCGATGATGGCGCCACGGCTCAGGCGCATTACCTGATGAATGGGCATCGAAGTGGTACCGAGGACCACCATGAGATCGACGGTGACTTTATCGAGGGTTGGCACTGGTGAAGCGACCCGTACGGACGACTGCGAAATTGCGTGGTTTGAGATCAACACGTTATGGTTAGCCAATGGTTAACGACCGCCAAAGCCTCGATTTGACGACCTTCGCGAGCCCTGCCGGCGGCGGCGCGGTCGAATGGCAGGTTTCCGACGCGCCGGTGCCCTATCTCGACGCCGTGGCGGCCATGGAGGCGCGTGTCGCAGCGATTGCGGCCCATGAAGCGCCCGAACTGGTGTGGCTGCTGGAACACCCCCCGCTCTATACCTCGGGCACCAGCGGCAAGGCCGGTGACCTGCTCGACCCCCGCTTCCCGATGTTTGCTACGGGGCGCGGCGGGCAGCTCACCTATCACGGCCCTGGCCAGCGGGTGGTCTATGTGATGCTCGATCTGAAGCGTCGGCGGCCGGATGTGCGAGCCTATGTCGCTGGTCTCGAGGAGTGGATCATCCGCACCCTGGAAGCCTTCAACGTGCGGGGCGAGCGGCGCGAGGATCGGGTCGGTGTCTGGGTGAAACGGCCTGACAAGGGCACAGGGTTCGAAGACAAGGTTGCAGCCCTTGGTGTGCGGCTACGGCGCTGGGTGTCGTTTCACGGCATCTCCATCAATGTGGAGCCCGATCTGACGCACTTCGCAGCGATCGTGCCCTGCGGCGTGGTGGACCCGCGCTATGGCGTCACCAGTCTCGTCGATCTCGGCCATCCCGTGACCATGGCGGATGTCGATATCGCGCTCCGGCGGGCGTTTGAGGAGGTGTTTGGCGCCGTGCAAGCGCGCCTGCCGGAGGCGACGATCTGACCATGCTGCCCGCGGTGCGGCGGGCTACTTCGCAAGGCTGGGAGCGATGCGCATCCTCCACAGGTTCCAGATACGGTCGAGCACTGCCAGGTTGACCGTGTCGGCTTTCGCGCCCTCTCCCGGCGTCAGATAGTTGACGTCGCCACCCAGCGCGATGGCTTGCGACTGCAGCCGGGCGTTGACGTCGGTGTAATAGGCACGGAAAACGGCCACTTTGACGGATGGCCCCACGGTCACGTCGCCGTGGCCGCGCATCAAGACCACCGACTTGTCGCCGAGCGTTTGCGCCAACGATTTGCCGAGCGACGGATCGCGGACCAGCATGTCTGTTTCGCCAAAATCCTTTCGAATATCCCATACGGGTGCGCCGGCCGCCAGGAAGGCGGCGTTGTGATACATCGGCCGCAAAGGCGCCTGGCTCACCGTGAATGGAATGACGCCGGGAGAATGCGTATGAACCACCGACATCACGTCCGGCCGCGCCTTGTAAATTTCGCTATGAATGAAGCGTTCCAGAAACACGGATCGACCACTGTTGCCCACGGCGTTTCCATCGAGATCGAACTCCATGATGTCGTCGGCGGTGACGAGCGCCGGCGCGAGCGACCGCGACAAGAGAAAGTGATTGGGATTGGTCGGATGACGCGCGCTGACGTGGCCGAAACCGTCGAGAACGCCAAAGTCGGCGAGGACGCGGCTGCCAGTCACGATATCTTCGATCAAAGCGGCATCGACGCCTGAAACCGGGACCGAAGGAGCCTGGGCGCGTGCCTCGGTGAAGCCGAACAGGAGCGCGAACACGACCGTTGGGCCGAGTCGAGCGAGCCAACAGCTCGGTCGCCTTTTGATGGGCTGACCAAAGCGGACAGCCAATAACATCTTTGGTGTCGCGGTCATTGTCATCTCCAACCAAGCCGCCTAGCCATCAATGGCCTGTTGCAGCAGCAAATTATCGGAAGCGCAACCCGTCGGACCTGCGAGGGCGAGTCGTCCTCATGAAATCGGGACTTCGGCTTTCGTTGGAAAGACGGCGCCCTTACAGGATGGCCTCGAAGGCACTGCGCAAGGTTTCATGCCGGAACACGAATCCGCTGCTCAACGCCTTGTTCGGGATGACGCGCTGGCCTCCCAGCAGAAGCTCGTCGGCGAAATCGCCGGCCACGTGATGCAGCAGCGCGGCTGGAATGCGAAACACCGCAGGTCGATGAAGCCTTCGGCCAAGCTCCTCGGAGAATTTCATATTTCTGACCGGGATCGGGGCGGTCGCATTGATCGGGCCCGAGATACCAGGCTTTGCCAGCGCATGGACGATCAGACGAACGAGATCGTCGCGTTCGATCCAGGACATCCACTGCTGCCCCGATCCGATTGGACCGCCAAGACCAAACTCGAACGGCGTCAGCATTCGCGTGAGCAGCCCTCCCTCGGTGCCGACCACCAGACCGATCCTGACATGAACGACCCTGACACCATGTTCCGTTGCCCGACTTGCCGCCTTTTCCCAGGCGTCGCACAGTTCATGGCTGAAACAGGCATGTGCTTTCGCGGACTCGGTCAGGGGCTGATCCTGCCATAGCCCATACCACCCGATCGCTGAGCCGCTGACCAGCACGGCTGGCCGGCGTTCAAGACGTGCAATCAACCTGACGACGTCATCGGTCATGACGATGCGGGAATCGACAATCTCGCGGCGCTTGGCCTCGGTCCACAACCCGTTGCCGATCGGCTCGCCCGCCAGATTGACGATGGCATCGATTTTGGCATCGGCAGGAAGCTGATCGAGGCTGGTGATCAATGTGATCGGCGGACGCAGGCTATCCGCTTTGGCCGGATTTCGGACCAGCGCGATCACCTGATGACCTGTGTCGGCAAGACCAAGTACAAGCCGGCTGCCGATGAAACCGGTCGCGCCGGTGACCAGGATCGTTTGCCTTCCAGGCAATTCGCTGGCAAGGCCGCTCACGGGTGAAATATTCAGTCGCGCAAAACGTTTCGAGGCTGCGAGGTCTCGCGCGCCGCCGAGGCCGGCTCCGATGGCGGCGATCGTTGCGAGGATGCTCCAGAAACCATGAAACGCAGGTTCGATGGCGGCAGGTTCGCCGGCCCATTCTATCAAAACCGGCAGCAGCAGAACCAGGATGGCGCCGTAATTCAGCGCCAGCAAAGTGTGGTTGATGCGTTCGCTCGCCGGAAGCTTTCGGCTCAAGTCTTCCTCAACGAAATCCATCAAGGTCACGACCACCTCCACGACCAGGACGGCGATCACGATGATCGCCCAGAACCCGCGAACTTCGAGCCAGCCGAGCGTCAGGAACAGCAAGGCGTAAAGCGTGTTGCGCACGCTATGGAGCTGGAGCTCGTGGCGCTGCGAAGGGCGCCAGGCCAACCGCTCCGTCAGTTCATGGTGATAAAATGTGTCGAATGCGCCCATCGCAATTTGGATGGCTATCAAGGTCCAGAGAAACGTTGACGTCATGGCGTTGCCTCCCGGAAAACAGCGGATTGACGAACAAGCCTGCCAAAGCGGGGGTGAATGATCTCGAGCGTGAACCGAAATTCGCCGCTGCCGGAATCGGAATGGGTCACCGTCAGTACACCGGGCGTGAGGAAACCCGGCAACGCGAACCTCAGGCGTCCGACCTGCACAAAGTAACCAGCGCTGCGAAACAGCAAGGCCTGGCCATCGACAAGCATCCGCAGCGCCATGCTGACGCCGAACCCGACATACTCCTCCAGACCCGTCGGCCCCGAGAAACGTTTCGATGAGTGAATGACCTGAGGAAAACCGTTCCGGCGCGCGTAGATACGAGTCCAGACTTGGCCACCCGTCGCAGCATCTTCGGTCACGGTTACAATGCTGGGGACATTGGTGTCGCCACACGTCGGCAGCGGCCCTCCGATCAATCGCGCAAGCTGCGCCACCCACCAGCCGATCCGGCTGAGTTGGACCTCGACAACCTCGCCGACATAAATGGCAGTCTTGCCATCAGCCAGACGCTTCGAGAACCGTCGCCAGGTAGCCAGCGGCAATCGCCCCCAGTCGTCGTCAGGCAGCAAAGCGCGAAATCTGAGATCACATAGGGTGGTGTCGAGACTTTCATCGGAATCGGATGGCGCTGGAAGCTTCAGGATTTTGCTTTGTAACGCCATCGTGCGCTCCAGCAATCTCAGGCCCTACTTGGATTTCCCCGCCGGCAGAAAGCTGACGATCTTTTCGCCGAGCTTGATCAAGGCAATCAGCCTCGGTCTCGGCACGGTCAGCATCTGCATGTACCAGCGATCGACCAGCTCGGTGAAAGCCAGCATTTCCTTCAGCCGTTTGCTCGCCACCGGGCTGATGGTGGGATCGTCGGCGGCGTCCACCACGCAGGCGCGCAACGCATCAACGGCGGGATCGATCTCGCGCTCCTTGCGACCGGCCGCGATCCGCGCCGCCACCTCCCAGATGTCGGTCTCCGCCTCGTAGTGATCGCGACGATCGCCCATGATCGGAACACGCCGGATCAAATTCCAGGACAAGAGTTCCCTGATGGAGTTGGAGACGTTGGATCGCGCCATCCCCAGCGTCTCCGCGATGTCGTCGGCCGTCATCGGCGCCTCCGACAAATAAAGCAGACCGTGAATCTGGCTCACCGAGCGATTGACGCCCCACTCATCGCCCATGTCGCCCCAATGCAGGACGAAGCGTTCGACCGCGGCCGGCAATTTCTTTTTGGCTGTTGTTTCTGTCATGACAGAAATATCTGACGATCGAAGACGGATGTCAATGGAAATTCTCGACTCCGACACGCCTTGTCGTGAATAAGAACCGTTGCGAGCCCATCGCGTGCCAGCGGCCTTGCCCGGCCGCGCAATGTCACTAAAACGGGACGCCTGGGCCGGCCCGCCGCGCCCAAGTTCCAGCCGCGTCGCGCTCAGACCACACCATCGAGGGAGATATGCATGAGAGTCTTGCACGCCGCCGCGGTCATCGCACTGCTGGCCGCGCCTGCTTACGCCCAACAAAAATCAATCCCCAAATACGGGGAAGCTCCAGTCGAAAAGACACGGAGCGAGATCGAAGAGGACCGGGCGGCGGAGAGAGCCTATAAGAGATCGCTCGGCAACATTCCCGACCAGACCCCGACCGACCCCTGGGGCAACGCGCGCAGCGTGGATGCCCCCAAGGCCGCTGCCAAGCCTTCTCCCGCGAAACCGAAGACCAAGACCAGCGGCACCGCAAATTAGGGCATGATCCTGACTATTCCGCCGCGCCCTGGGACGCCGCTCGGTGAGCCGTCGCGGCTAGATCGTCGGCAGCATCGAAAACCGCTCCCCTGCCCGCCGCAAATTCAGCGCATCGGCACTGCCGGGGCATTCGTCGACGGCGTCAACGCGTGCTGAAGACGGGCCGCGCCAGCACGCCGCGACCATGTTCGATACGATATCCTCCGGTCCGACAAACAGCGCCTCGACGCTGCCGTCCCGGCGGTTGCGCACCCATCCCTCAAGTCCGTGCGCCACCGCCTGGTGCTCAACCCAGTACCGATAGCCAACGCCCTGCACCCTGCCCCGGATCGTCACCTGACGAATCGTGCCGCCCATCTATCGTTTGAGCCCCAAAAATTCGGCCGCGCGCACTTTCATATCTGCGTCGCGCGTGACGCGGCCGGTCAGGTCGGATGACGCAAGGCCCTTCAAATTCTTCGGCGACTGGCCGTCGCACAGCGCCTTCAGCGTCTCGTAAACGGCCAAGGTCGCCGCGGCAATTGGGGCGTGCCCCTGCAACGCGATTCGCACCCTTTTGCCGGCGAGATAGTCCGGGTCGATCATTTCCTCGGGGAAGCCGCCCAGCACGATCGGCAGCGTTGTGGCGGCAGCGATGGCTTCGAGTTCCGCGCGGTTTTTCACGCCGGTGAAGAACAATGCATCGACGCCGGCGGCCTCATAGGCCCGGGCGCGCCCGATCGCGTCCTCAAGACCGGAGACCGACGCAGCACCGGTGCGCGCCATGATCACCAGCGATGGATCGCCGCGCCCGTCCAGCGCGGCTTTCATCTTGCCGACACCTTCCTCCAGCGAAATAAGCTGCGTTTGCGGCCGCGCGCGACATCCGCCGCATCTGCTCGGCCAGTTCGGTCAGCGTGATCAACGCGATATCGGGATCTCCTAGCACCGCGAGCGAAGCCACCGATCCGCCGAACATGCCGACCTCGAAACCGAGGTCCTCGGCGACGCGGATCGAAATCGCGTCATAGACCGACCCCGGCCGGATGCAGGTCGATCCCGCCAGGATCGAACGCAACGCTTCGCGACGTTTGCGGAAAGCCATGCCTGCCTCTCTCATAATTGCGCGTCTTCTGGTCGCAAAACCGGTATCCACTTTCGCGGAATACGCGGGCTTAGACAAATTCGAGAATGAGCGCATCCACCGCCAGCGTTGCGCCGGCGGTTGCGTGAATCTTCTTGACCGTGCCGTCGCGTTCGGCGCGCAGCACATTCTGCATCTTCATCGCCTCGACCACCGCCAGCGTTTCGCCTGATTTGACCTCCTGGCCCTCGGCAACCGCTATCGACACCACGAGCCCCGGCATCGGACACAGCAGCTTCTTGCCGGTATCGGTCGCGGTCTTGACCGGCATCAGCCGCGCCGCGGCGGCCTCGGACTCGGTGAAGACATTGACCGCCACCTCAAAACCCTGATGCGCGAGGCGGAAGCCATTGGGAATCGGGCGCACCTGCATGGCCACCGGATGGCCGTCGACGCTACCCTGCCAGACCGGATCGCCCGGCACCCAGGGCGAGACCAGTTGATGCGGATGGCCCGGATTGCTGGCCGCGCCGACAAAACGTACCGTAATAAAATCGTCTTCCCGCGCAATATCGAGCGCGATTTCGTTGCGGTCCAGCCACACCGCACGGCGGCGCTCGCGCTGCACTGCACGGTGGATCAGTTGGCCGGAAATCTGCCGCTTGCGCTCTCCGAGCACGTGATCGATGGCGGCCGCGACCGCGGCCAGCCGACGGGCAACCTCGCCTTCCGGGACCCGAACCGCAAACCCCCTGGGAAACTCCTCGGCAATGAAGCCGGTGGAAAGATTGCCCTCGCGCCAGCGCGGATGGAGCATCAATGCCGACAGGAACGGAATGTTATGGCGGATACCGTCGATGTAGAATGAATCGAGCGCGGTGGCCTGCGCCTCGATCGCGGCGGCGCGCGACGACGCGTGGGTCACAAGCTTGGCGATCATCGGATCGTAATAGATCGAGATCTCGCCGCCCTCCTGCACGCCGGTATCGTTGCGAACGGTAATGCCGTCGATGCTGCTCTCGACCGGCGGGCGATATTTTACCAGCCGGCCGATCGAGGGCAGGAAATTGCGGAACGGATCTTCCGCATAGACCCGCGACTCCACCGCCCATCCGCTCAACTTTACGTCCTTCTGTTTCAGCGCCAGCTTTTCGCCGGCGGCAACGCGGATCATCTGCTCGACCAGATCGATGCCGGTGATCAACTCGGTCACGGGATGCTCGACCTGCAGGCGGGTGTTCATCTCCAGGAAGTAGAAACTCTTGTCCTGGCCTGCGACAAATTCGACCGTGCCGGCGGAATCGTAGTTCACGGCCTTGGCGAGCGCGACCGCCTTTTCGCCCATCCTGCGGCGGGTGGTCTCGTCGAGCAGCGGCGACGGCGCTTCCTCGATCACCTTCTGATTGCGCCGCTGGATCGAACATTCGCGCTCGCCGAGATAAATCACATTGCCATGCTTGTCGCCTAGCACCTGAATTTCGATGTGACGGGGATCGATGATGAATTTTTCGATGAATACCCGGTCGTCGCCGAACGACGCCTTGGCTTCCGCCTTGGCGAGGCCAAAGCCTTCGGCGACCTCCGAGGTCGAATGCGCGATCCGCATCCCCTTGCCGCCGCCGCCGGCGGAGGCCTTGATCATCACGGGGTAGCCAATCGCGTCGGCGATCTTCACCGCATGCCTTTCGTCGGTGATGATGCCAAGGTAGCCCGGCACGGTCGAGACATCGGCCTTTGCGGCTGCCTTCTTGGATTCGATCTTGTCGCCCATGGCGGCGATAGCGCCCGCGTTGGGTCCGATGAAGACGATACCGGCCTCGCTCAGCACGCGCGGGAATGCTTCGCGCTCGGACAGGAAGCCGTAGCCCGGATGCACGGCTTGCGCGCCGGTCTTGCGGCAGGCCTCGATGATCTTTTCCATCGACAGATAGCTCTCGGCCGCAGCCGGCGGTCCAATCAGGACCGCTTCATCCGCCATTTCGACGTGAAGGGCGTCACGGTCGGCCTCGGAATAGACCGCGACCGTCTCTATCCCCATCCGGCGGGCAGTCTTGATGATCCGGCAGGCGATCTCGCCCCGATTCGCG
>WNFS01007215.1_pt1 | contig 11233 bp, 6 predicted proteins | sample 5400141 | NCBI WGS metagenome assembly WNFS01 (sample SAMN13153358, study PRJNA577476) | soil metagenome | isolation source: 60 cm saprolite under Madrone tree | place: USA:California | collected 2016-06-14 | reverse complement strand
GCTTTCGATTTGCCTGCGATTCGCCCACCAACAGCGCCCACGGCGGGCTTTTCCAACTCGCGCACATTCTGTTCGATCCAGTCGGAGGCGGGTTCGCAATCATCATCGAGGAAGAGGAAATACTCGCCGGCGGCTGCACGAGCGCCGGTGTTACGAGCCTCACCAGGATAATAGATAGGCCCGGTCTCTATGGCTCGAATGGGCCAGCGACTGGCCAGAGAGCTACTCTTAGGACCTACAAGCAGTATCTCGGTCTTCTCGGCAGGATACGTCTGCTGCACAAGTCTTTCAAGCGCAACTTCAGCCAGGTCGGGCTTTGAGAAGGGTATAATCACACTGACAAGCGGCGTATTCATCATTATGCTCCTAAGGCACGAGCGCGACCTCGTCCCTCAAAGCAGCACTTTTGGCTGCATGGTCGTTAATTGCGCGCTGGTAGACATCAACTAACCGATCAGTCACAGCTCGCCAGTTATGGTGCTGCTCTACATACGCGCGCCCGTGCTGTTCCAGGGATGCTCGCAACTCAGCATCATCAATCAGGCGTAACGTGGCCTCAGCAAATTCGCGTGCTGACTCGGCTACCAGCAGGTCACGGCCAGGTCGAGCGCCGAGCGCCGCAGCAGCCTGTGCTGCGACAACTACAGGTGTGCCGAGAGCCATAGCTTCCAGAACCTTGTTTTGAATCCCGACGCTGTAGACCATGGGACTCAGCATGACCTCGGCGCGTCCAACATAAGGGCGCATATCCGCCACGTAGCCAGTTACTGTCACACGTGGATCTCGCGCCAGCACCTGCAGCGATTTTGGAGGTTTGCTGCCGGCAATCGTTAGCGTGGCTCCTGGTCGCTGCCGCCAGATCAAAGGCATAATCTGGTGATACAAATACAGCGCTGTCGCTACATTCGCGTGGTAGCTCATCTTGCCCGAGAACACTATGTTCAAGCGGCGGCGTTCCCGCTGCAGCGGGCGGAAATACTCCAGGTCAACGCCATTGGGTAATACATGTATACCTGGCGCCAACTGCTCATCGCTGCTGAGAAGATCGCCGGTGTGCATACGGTGCAAGTCGATGAGAGCCTGGCGATCACGCTCAGAAGTGACGGTAATGTGCCGGTGTTGCCGTACCATCCTGGCTTCATAGTGCTGCGTACGCCTCTGCTCCAGAAAGGCCACCGCGCGCACCGAAAGGCTTGGGCCTGCCTGGGCGGTATGCTTACTGAGAAGACTGATACAGTCAACGGCATCCCATACGAGCGGGTGTGTAAGGGCAAGACGCTCCATCGAGGCGATGCCGCGCAGGTGCTCCACGTGGATAACATCAAAGGCTCCACAGAGGTCCTGCACCGCTTGTGCAAAGCGAGCTGAGCGAGCATAAGCTACCTGCAGGGGCAGCGAACTAAACAGCGCCAACCCGCTGCGCAGCATGGCCCACCGCTTTGATTCCTGTACGACTACGACCTCGTGCCCGAGCTTTCGTAATACCTCAACATCCGCAAGTTCCTGCTCCGATACGCATTGCGTCAACACGGTTACTTCGTGGGTGCGCTGAAGTTGCGCCAGCAACTCATAGCCACGAACACGGATACGAGACGGCGGATAAGGAGTGACAAACAGGATACGCATACGACCTCACTCTACTAGAGCAGGGTTCTCAGGGATTCCCCCACGTTCCCCGGTTAAGACTTTGTTGTAAAATGGCCGTTTTTGTAGTGGTTTCTCAACCGACTCTCAATGCTTCCTTTACTGGCAATCAGGTACACTAGGCTGAGGAATAACTGAAACGTAAGGGAAGTTATGCGTATTCTATTACTCAGCAATCTCTATCCACCCTATGTGGAGGGAGGAGCGGAAATACTGGCGAGAGACATCGCAGGTGGACTGGAAAAGCTGGGACACGAAGTTCTAGTGCTCACGAGCTGGTATGGACTCCCCAAAGCGCAGCAGGACGGCCAGGTATGGCGTACGCTGCGCACAGCTGCGTCTGCACATTTTGACCGCCGCCGTTCGATCTGGCAGCAATTCAATAAGCTCAGCAACTTTTACCTGGATTATCACAATGCTGCAAATGCGCAAGAGCTGCGGCGTGCGCTCGCGGCAACCAAACCGGATGCGCTGTATATCTGGGAGGTCAACGGCACCGGCATCAATTCGCTGCTCTCTGTGCTGCCTGAATTGAGGATCCCTATCGTCTTCCACCTGGGTAGCTACTGGTGGCCGTATGCCCTTTCGCCGGAGACGGAACAATCGAATCTGCGCCTGCGCCGGTTCAAGCAAGTGCTGATTGGTAAAGTTCCTTCTCTTACATACACTTCCCTCATCGCGGTGAGTGAAACGGTCAAGCAGAAGTATGTGGAAGTGGGCTGCGACCCTCGACGCATCGAGGTTATCTACAACGGCATAGACGCCCGTTTTCTCGCTCTCCCTCCTTGCGGGGGAAGGGAAGAATCTCAATTGCTTTACGTGGGTCGCCTATGCACAGAGAAGGGCATTCTCCTCATTCTCAAAGCGCTTGACGTGCTCGTCAACGACCAGCACAGAACAGGTCTGCACCTGAATATCTTTGGCGATGGGGATGAGGCATACGTGAATGAACTGCGTGCATTTATTGATGAAAAACGCCTGGCGCAGTCAGTTACCTTTCATGGCAGGGTTCCCCAGGATGAGTTGATCAGTTACTATGATCGCGCACAGATGCTGCTTGTACCATCGCTCTGGCAAGAGCCTTTCGGCCTGGTTATCGCCGAGGCTATGGCGCGGGGTTTGCCTGTAATCGCCTCGGATGTTGGGGGGCCGGCGGAAATCATTACTCATGAAGTTGATGGACTACTCGTCACACCAGGAGACGAACAGGCTTTAGTTTCCGCCATCACAAGCCTGCTGGAAGACGGGGACTCAGGTAGACAACTCTCAGAGGCCGCGCAGGCAACCGTGCGGCAACGTTTCACGGTCGACGGGAACGTCAAACGTGTGGAGCAACACCTGTTGCGCGCGATACGCGGCGAGCAGGTCAACAGAGAACCGGTAGGCACACAAGCCCGCTGACAGTCTTTAGGATAAGCGTTATTCGGCGTATGACCAGTACGTGGATTTTCCTGCATATTGCGGGACAGTGACACTCAGACATACATTCACGCTAGAAATGGGGTAGTTTATGCGTTATTTTAGCCGCCTACTTGCTGTAGTAGGACTTTTAGCAATCGCAGGTATCGGAGCGTGGCGTTTTCTCCCCGCCAACGCCTCTCAATCGACTCATGCGTTCACACGCCTCCACAACGGGGCGACAACGACGCCCATCCGGCACGTGGTGGTTATCATGATGGAAAATCATTCGTTCGATAACATGTTCGGGACATTCCCCGGTGCCAACGGCAGGTCCGATTTGCCGCGAGCGTCTAATCCGATAATCACCGATCTTAACCACGATGATCCATCCACTCGCTCCGATATAGACGGGGGTGCAATGGATGGCTTCTCTTCGCATGCGTACGTCGAATACACTCAGGCAGATATTCCAAACTATTGGAGCTACGCCCAGCAGTTTGGTCTTGGCGATAACTTCTTTAGCTCTGACGAGACCAGCAGCACACCCAACCACGTGAATATGATTGCTGCACAGACCGGGGGTGTCGACGGTACGCAGGGCAATGGCTGCAACTCGCCCAAAAATACCATCCTTTACTCTATGCACGCTGGTGGTATTCCCTACTGGTCCTATCCTTGCTATTCCATCAACAGTTTACCGCAAAAGCTGGATAGTGCGGGCATAAGCTGGCGCTACTATAGCTCAGTCCCCATATGGAATGCTCCTTCAACCATCCAATACCTCAATACAAACGACACTCAGAATATCGTCAAGGACAGCACTCAATTCTTGAAAGATGTGAAAGCTCGCAACATAGCTACGGTGTCCTGGGTCACTCCAACCGGGAACTACACAGATCATCCTCCCTTACCATTCCAGGGAGGGGAAAACTTCGTTACTAAAATCGCCAATGCTATTATGAACAGTTCTTACTGGCAGAATACAGCCATTTTCGTTACCTGGGATGAAGGGGGAGGCTTCTACGACCATGTGGCCCCACCTCAACTTGATGGGCGCGGGCTGGGCCTGCGCGTTCCGCTGATCGTCATCTCACCCTACGCTAAACCGGGCTACATCTCTCACCAGCTAGGGGAGTTCAGTTCATTTGCGAAGTTCATCGAGACTGACTTCGGGCTGAGTGACCTGGGCCAACGTGATTCGATGCCACAGGTAGGCGACCTCATGGATTTCTTTGACTTCAGCCAGACCCCCCAGCCGCCTCTGATCCTCAATTCACTTCCCTTCACGGGAACGCTGATGGTGCCTCTTCTCAAGCAAGCCCCGGGAGCAGTCAGCCCAACACAAGGTGGAATCAATGATACGTTTACGTACAGCATCCTCTATACGCGTACTGGCACCCCGGCAATCCATAACGTAATAATAGATGGGGTTGCCTACCCGATGACTAACATGGGAAAAGCGCCCAGAGGGACCCTCTACCAGTACAGTACTAAGTTGGTACAGGGAAGTCATAATTTCAGCTTTACCTTCTCCGATGGTACTGGAACGCTCACTATCCCGTATAACGTCCCATTCCCCGGTCCGGATGTCAACCCTTTCTCCCTGCAAAATAAGACGATTACCACAACAGCTCTGCCTGGACAAACGGCCAACTATTCTGTGCAATACGTCTCTCCATCAAACAAAGCGCCAACTCTCGCCCAGGTGCTCATCGACATGGTTCCTCATGACCTGACCCCGTCGGGGGGAACCAATTACACAAAAGGGGTAACCTACTCGTACAGCACAAATACACTGCCGGTAGGAGAGCATACCTTCCGCTTCCGCTTTGACGACAGTAGCGATGGCTCGGACCTGGTTACCTATAATGGAAGCACGGAACCAGCGATTACGCCTGTGGTCCTTTTCAATTCGTCGGTCAGCCCAACCTCTGGATCAAGTACGACATCCTTTACCTTCTCGACGACGTACGCTGACGCGGCGAACCAGGCGCCAACACAAGCCCAGGTATACGTAGACAACACAGCGCATCCAATGACCTATGTCTCCGGCTCCGATAATACAGGCGCACTTTACCAGGCAACAATGGCTCTTCCCAGCGGGAATCACTCGTTTTTCTTCGTCTTCAGCGATTCCGTGAGTAGTTGGGCCGATCCCTTTGCTCCAAGTGTCTATGCTGGTCCCAATGTAGGTGCAATTGCCGCCACTGTTAAACCCGGAACCCTGATTACTACAAGCAACGAAGAGGACCCGGGCTTTCCAGTAGACACGAATCTATAAACAATTTAGTGGAGGATAAATGCGTACTATCAAACCAGGGTATATCACGGTGACGCTCCTGGCCATCGCAGGACTAGCAACCTGGCACTCGATGCCCGCGGTCCTCTCTAGAGCGAACACTCACCAGCAGGGGATTGCGACTACACCAATCAACCATGTTGTTGTTATCATGATGGAAAATCACACGTTCGACAACCTATTCGGGCGATACCCCGGGGCAAACGGCGTATCGAATCTGCCGCGCGCAGGCAATCCTACAGAGGACTATAATCACGATGGGCCATCCCTGTTTGCGGCTATGGATGGGGGTAAAATGGATGAGTTTCCAGAGCGAGGACATATCCAGTATACACAATCGGATATCCCCAATTATTGGAGCTATGCTCAGCAGTTCGGCCTGGGCGATAACTTCTTTACATCCATGGCGACCAATAGCGCAGCCAACCACATCGCGATGGTCGCAGCACAGAACGGCGGTATCTTCGCATCGACTCCTGAAAACGGCTGCAATTCGATACAGAATGACCTGATGGATTCTAAAGCAGCCTCGGGTAAAGCCTTCTGGGGCTATCCCTGCTACAATATCAATAGCTTGCCTAAGGAACTTGATGCCGCTGGCATAAGCTGGAAGTACTACAGTGCAGTAAATATCTGGGATGCTCCTATTCTGCTCCAGTCGGACTACCAATCGGCGAACAACGTCAATAATCCCAATCAATTCGCGCAAGATGTGTCGGCAGGAAACATGGCCAATGTAACCTGGCTCACTCCACCTGCCAATGCAAGCGATCATCCGCCGATAGCTCTGGAGGCCGGTCAGAATTTTGTGACCAACGTCGTCAATACCATCATGAACAGCTCCTACTGGAGTAGTACCGCTCTCTTCGTCACCTGGGATGACTGGGGGGGCTTCTACGATCATGTATCGCCGCCCCAGATCGATGGGGTAGGATTGGGGCCACGCGTTCCGTTACTTGTCATATCGCCCTATGCCAGGCAGGGCTATATTTCTCATCAGCAGGGAGAATTTAGCTCGTTCGTCAAGTTCATCGAAGAGGATTTCAGTCTACCGAGCCTTGGTCAACGCGACTCGCTTCCAGGCACAAGCGACTTGATGGATTTCTTCGACTTCAACCAGGCGCCTCAACCGCCGTTGATTCTCAACCAGCTTCCCTACTCTTCAATACTGCAGATACCCAAAGGACAGGCAGGAGTGAGTGGAGGGAACGCACTCCATAAATCGCTCAACCCCTTTGTTGGAGGGAAGACCCAAACATTCTCCTACAGTATCATTTACATGGGGTCTGGAACTCCTGCCGTGCATAATGTGCTTGTTGACGGCGTAGCCTATCCTATGTCGCTTGTAGGACCAGTCGGTGGGGGAGGCACTCTTTACAAGTACAAGACGAAACTAGGGGCGGGATCACACACCTACAGCTATGCCTTTTCTGACGGACAGGGGGGCACGGTCAATCTGCCGGACAATGGTGTACCGTTATATGGTCCCCAGGTGTACCCATTCAACGTAGGTAACGCCAGTGCAGGAGTCGTTCCGAACGTCGCTTTGGCAGGTCAGACTACTACCTTCAATGCCACATATACATCACCTAAAAACATCGCTCCAACGCGAACAGAGATCGATATTGATGGCATCCCCTACACCATGCAGCGGACAAGTGGCACCAACTATAAGACTGGAGTGACTTACTCGGTTAGCCTGAACTCACTTTTTGTAGGTGTACACTATCATCGTTACATCTTTGATGACGGATCTGGCCCTGCCACATACGAGAGCACGTCAAGCCCCCAGGTTACCACGCTTCTGCTCTCAAATTCATCGGTCACTCCAACATCGGGGACAAGTTCAACCGTTTATACCTTCCAGACGACCTATACTGAGGTGAACGGTGAAGCTCCCGCACAGGCTCTGCTCTACGTAGATAACACGAGCTATCCAATGCAGCTTGTCTCGGGTTCCTACAGTACTGGGGCAGTCTTCCAGGTACAAACGACATTACCCAGCGGGAAACATTCGTTTTTCTTCGTCTTTGGTGATACTCGGACCAGCTGGGCTGATCCCTTTAACCCTAAGGTATATGCTGGGCCTGACGTGGGAGCAAACGCCCAACCTGTTCCAGCCGGAACCACAATCTATCTTGGTGAGGGTGGAGACCCGGAGACCGATGCGGCTATGAATTAGTCATACCGACGAGTGGAAAGGGTAGACCGTTGCACAGAGGCCAACAATCATCTTTGGGGGCAACTATGTATCATTTCAAACGCTTGAATATTCTTCTGGTCTTTGTATGTATTTTGGTTATAGGGGCTTTGAGGATGCCCCCAGTATTCTCCTCGCACCCTGTTCGGGCCCAGGTAAACCAACATGCAACCACAACTCCCATTACACATGTCGTCATCATTATGATGGAGAATCATACCTTCGATAATTACTTCGGCAGATTTCCAGGCGCCAACGGCAGCGGTAATTTGCCACTTGCTAGCAACCCGCCACGCGGTGATCTCGACCACACAAGCCCCGCCGCCTATGCCGCTATGGATAACGGCGCAATGGACGAATTCCCAGCGGAGGGCTACGTCCAATATACGAAGGACGATATTCCCAATTACTGGGCATACGCACAACAGTTTGGACTAAGCGATAACTTCTTCACCTCTATGGCAAGCAGTAGCACACCCAACCACATCGCGATGGTTACAGCGCAATCTGGCGGTATTGACACTACCAGTACCCCCAAATCTTGCAACTCGACACAGAATACACTGGCGTACTCGAAAAACCCGGCAGACAACCATCTTTGGACTTATCCCTGCTACAATATAAATAGCCTCCCAAATATTCTCCAGCAGAATGGTGTCTCATGGAAGTTCTACTCAACGGGGGGCAACTGGGATGCTCCCAGTTTCATTCAAACTCTCTCAGGCTCACCAAATGATATACGGAACGTTAACCAGATTACAACCGATATACAATCTGGCAATCTCGCCGATGTTTCCTGGGTCACGCCCCCTCCAGGACAGAGCGATCATCCTGCACAATTGCTGCAGCTGGGCCAGAATTTTGTTACTGGAATAGTATCAAACATCATGAAGAGTTCCTACTGGGCCAATACCGCGATCCTCCTCACCTGGGACGATTGGGGCGGCTTCTATGACCATGTGCCGCCGCCACAACTTGATGCTTTTGGCCTTGGTCCACGTACACCGCTGATTGTTATCTCGCCTTACGCTAAAGCAGGATATATCTCGCACCAGCAGGGAGAGTTTGCCTCGTTTGACAAGTTGATCGAGGAAAACTGGAGTCTTCCTAACCTGGGGCAACGCGACGCATTGGCGCAAACTAGCGATCTCATGGATTTCTTTGACTTTAACCAGTCACCTCAACCGCCGCTTATTCTTAACCCGTTGCCACTGCCACCTGCTTATTCGATCTTAAAACAACCCTCGATGCCTAATTCGTCCCAACAGGTAGGATCCGGAGGAGGCGCAATCGTTCCTACCATTGGTGGGACAAATACCTTATTTAAGTTTAGCGTCGTTTATACGCCACAACAAATTCCCAGCGTGGCCAATGTGACTATCGACAGCTCTACCTATCCAATGGCTCGAATAGGAAAAACAAAGGGAGGTTACTTGTACCAGTACAGTACCAAACTCGGTGCAGGCACACATGGATTTACATTTAGGTTCTCGAATCCGAGTGGCGGCACCGCGGCTTTTCCCGTTAACGGCGTTCCTATCTTGGGGCCAGAGGTGCATCCTTTCGAGGTGAACAGGAGCATTGTTAATGAAGTGACACTGCCAGGAACAACTGTAACATTCGTCGCTAAATACAAATCACCAACGAATACACCGCCTACACGCACGGCGATCGAAGTTGACGGAGTGCCATACACCATGGCATCAACCGGGGGCACCGACTACGTAAAAGGCGTCACGTACAAGTACAACATGAATACCCTCTTGATCGGCAAGCATTATTACCGCTTCAGCTTCGATGATGGGTCGGGCGTTGCCAACTACCAGGGTGATGAGCACCCACAAATCAACCCCATGACGCTGACCAACTCCTCGGTAAGTCCTGCATCAGGGAATAGTTCTACGCTCTTCACCTTCCAGACAACCTACACGGAGACTGCAAATCAAGCGCCAACACAAGCATTGCTCTACGTGGACAATACAGCTTACCCAATGAGCTACATAAGTGGATCATACAGCAATGGAGCAATATTTCAGGTGAGCACTACGCTCCCCAGTGGGAATCACACGTTCGCCTTTGTGTTCTCTGACACCAACAGCAGTTGGGCCGACCCCTTTGGGCCAGCAGCATATGCAGGTCCAAATGTTGGTGCTAATGTCACTTCCACTGGCGTTGGAACGATACTCTATGCTGGTAGCGAGGATGACGGCTGACGGATGGGATGAGTAAAATAGTAGTCTCCCTACGCCTCCAGCAGCTTCTTCAGCTTACTCCTGGCTAACCCACCTCCGTTGCCACTTTCTCCTGCGCCAGGCTCACTCTGGTTTCGTTGGCCCTCGACAAACACTTCTTCAAGCACGCGCCCATCAAACTCGTGAGGGAAAGGGAGGTCCATGCTGTGTAAAACCGTTGGCACAAGATCGTAGATTTCTACATTCGGCGCTTTGAAACCCCGCTTGATACCACCGCCGTAGGCATAGAATACGCCGTCTTTCTGGTGCGAGCCGCGCCCTTTATTTGCATCCCTGCCGGTGCTGACATCACTCCAGAGCCGTTTATTGCCAAGGCTCATATTGAAGGTAATGCCCTCTGGCGCTTGAGGTCCTCGCATAGCTCGGCGATCTGCTCCTTACTCATCTCAGGACTAAAGAAGATATCCGCATACCCCCCACCATAGCCAGAAAGAGACGGCACGTGAGCCACTGTCTGCGTCCAATCAACATCGGACAGCACCGGTTTATACAGGCCGCCGTCCCTTTTCTTCTTAATAACACCGGCACCCTTGAGCGCTTTCTTCACCTTGCGTACCAGCGAGAGGAGACCTAACCGCTTCAGCGTATACTTGAAATCGGCGAAGCGGCTCGCCCGGTCCCGTTCAGAACTGGAATGCAGCTTCAGTAGCCCTTTGCCGTACAGGTACTCATTGATGTCAAACGAACGCCTGATACCTTGAAATCCATGGTCAGAAACCACAAAAAGCGTATCTTCTGGCCCAAGCTGGTCTAAGATCTGTCCAAGCGCAGTGTCCAACATCCGGAAGTATGCATTCGTGCGGGGATCGAGAGCGTTGATTTCTTCCCACAATGGATGTTGCAAGCGGTCTGGTCCGACAAAGGCTACATAACAAAAGTCCCAGGGCTTTTCTTTCAGCAAATACATAATGAGCTTCATACGCAGTTCTGTCATATGTATCGCCGCGTCGATAAGCCGCCTGGTCCGCTCTTCCACCTTGCCAACAAATATTTCACGTAGCGCGATATCTATTTCGTAGTCGGGCACGACACGAAAGAGCTCTTCCTGGAATGCAGCAGGGTAGGTAAAATCGGTATTAGCACTCGGTGTCATGTACCCACTGACCATGATACCATTGACCGTCTCGGGCGGATAGGTCACAGGAACATTAATGACCAGCACCTGTTTGCCATACTCGCTGAGTATGTTCCAGATAGCCTTCCCTCCCCTGCGATGAGTCACCACCGAAGCCTTCCGCGCCATTCCAGGTTCACGTTGATCTTCATACTCCCAGAAATCGTAGACGCCGTGACGGGCAGGTTTCAAGCCCGTCGAAAGTGAGGTCCACGCGGGGGCCGTGAGCGGCGGATACTTCGATTCAAGTACCGCTTCGCAGCCTTCCCGAGCTAACCTCTGGAAGTTGGGAAGTTCCCCTCGTTCGATGAGCGGATGCAGGA
>WNFS01006341.1_pt1 | contig 11234 bp, 9 predicted proteins | sample 5400141 | NCBI WGS metagenome assembly WNFS01 (sample SAMN13153358, study PRJNA577476) | soil metagenome | isolation source: 60 cm saprolite under Madrone tree | place: USA:California | collected 2016-06-14 | reverse complement strand
TCTCCTCTTGTCAACAGCACAGTTACAAAAACACCCTCTGGCGGGCATATGCTATACTGTGCATATGCTGAGTCTTGATTTTATTCGCCAACACCCCGAAATAGTACGCGAAGGATTGCGTCGGCGTTGCGATTCGCAAAGCATCGACGACATACTCCGCCTGGCCGAGCAGCGGCGTGGCCTCGTTACACGCTGCGATGGCCTGTACAACGAACTGAAACCTGTGCGCGAGCAAGTACGAACTGCTCCTATCGCAGAGCGCATAGAGCCGAATAAGCGCGTCAAGGCCATTACACGAGACATCCGCCAACTCGAACAGCAAATCAACGATATTGATACGCGCCTGCAGCCCATGTTACTCAGTTTACCCAACATTCCCCATAAGAGTGTTCACCAGGGCAAGAGCGAAGCCGATGATCACGAGGTCAGACGCTGGGGAGAACCTATGCCCTTTCACTTTCAGCCACAAGCACATTGGACCCTGGGTGAACGGTTGCAGCTCATCGACTTTGAAGCCGGCACACGCATCGCCGGCAGTCGCTTTGTTGTCCTCAAAGGGGCTGGAGCACGCTTAGAGCGAGCACTCATCTCGTTTATGCTCGATCTGCATATCCGCGAACATGGCTATACCGAGATCTTACCGCCCGCTCTGGTGAAACGCTCAACGATGGTCGGCGCGGGAAAATTGCCAAAATTTGAGAGCCAGATGTACACTTGCCCAGAGGATGATCTGTATCTTAACCCTACGGCTGAAGTGCCACTGGTTGGATTGCACAGCGACAGCATTTTGCCCACGGATACACTACCGTTGCGCTATGTTGCCTGGACGACAGCATTTCGACGCGAGGCAGGATCGGCTTCCAGTCAGACACGTGGTTTATTGCGTCTACACCAGTTCAATAAAGTGGAACTCTTTCAGCTTGTGGCACCCCAGGACTCGTACGCGGCGTTTGACGAACTGGTACAGCACGCGGAAAAGGTTTTGCAGCGACTCGATTTGCACTATCGTGTGGTTGCACTCTGCACGGCGAGCCTCCCCTTCGCGGCAACGAAAGCGTTTGACCTGGAAGTATGGATGCCCGGTCAGGACCGCTACGTCGAGATTTCGTCGATCAGTAACTGTGAAGCGTTCCAGGCTCGACGCGCCAATATCAAATACCATTCAGACAACAGCAGCCGCGCTGAGTACGTGCACACGCTCAATGCATCGGGTCTGGCCGTTGGTCGTACGATGGCTGCTCTGCTAGAGTCGTATCAGCAGGCCGATGGCTCGATCATTATTCCAAAAGTCCTACGCCCCTATCTCAGCGTCTCGTCTCTGTCAAAATAACACGAAACGGCCTGAGCAGCCACTTCTCAAGTACAGTCATTTTTATGCCGTTGCCAGCAGAAAAGGCAGATCATGACAAAACGTGTCCCCCCCTTCCATTGTGGCATCGGTTATGGTACACTTGTGGGCGGAGGGATGGCAGAGTGGACTATTGCGACTGTCTTGAAAACAGTTGGGCGAAAGCCCCGGGGGTTCGAATCCCTCTCCCTCCGTGAAAAGGCCTCAATGCCTTTTTTATCTCTTGTGCCTGGCAGCAAATATATTTGTCGTCTTGGACTCTCACTTTGGGTAGATCGCTCCGAGGGGAAGCGGGGCATATACCGCATCTGGGGGAGTCGTTCCTGGATGGGCGGTGAACTATAGTGTCACTCTTAGGTACGTTAGAACAGTTCAACCTGGCGCATGTCCTACAACGACTTGAAACGCACGCGAAAAGTGGGTTGATCCTCATTAAGCAAGGGGAACAGTGGGTAGAACTCTATTTTCGGCAAGGCCAGTTACTCTGTATGGGTTCCGTCAGAAAAAATGCCACGCTGGAGGACCGACTCGTACAGGCCAGAGTTATTTCGCCACAAGCACGCCAGGAGGCGCTACTGGCTATCGACTCAGCGGAACCAGGTGAGACCCGTATGGTCCTTACCCTATTGGAGATGGGATTTGTGAGTCGTGAGGCATTGCGGGCCTGGGCAACACAAGAAGCAACGCAGGTTCTACAGTTACTGCTCACATGGTCGACTGGCGAGATGTATTTTGAAGAGGATGTACTACCTCCGAATGGTCGACTCCTGGTAGCTCTATCCGTGGCCTCGTTACTCGCAACGCTCAACCATCCGTATCCCAACCCGTACAAGCTGGCATCACTGCTGCCCCTACGCAAATGATGCAAGCAATGTCTGATCCGGTGACACATGCACACGATGCAGCCGAGAGTCAGTCGTCCTTCAGCACGTCACAACTCCTATCTGGCTCCATGCCAAAGCCGCGGGCGACATCTTTGATCTCCTCACGTGAGATCTTTCAACCGTCTGACATGGTGAGCGCACCTGTCGCCGCTCCTGCTACGGGCACGTTGACGCTGCCAAAGCCGATTGCCAATCCTACCGCGCCCAGATGTATTGATACCTCGTTCATGAGGCCTGAGATGGTGCTTATGCCAATGGACCTCACCTCGCAGCGTGAGCGAAATCCGCAACTGCAATTGACACCTGAGCAGTGGCGGCTTTTTGCCCTGGTGGATGGTCGCACCTCATTGCAGATGGCTTGCCAGGCCTTAGGGTGTGCCCCTGAACTGGTCCGCCAGCTAGCAGGCGAGCTGATTGCTCTGGGTCTTGTCTATATCCCCACGCCAGTACGGCAACCAGCGCCTGTCAATCTTGTGACCGTAGGTGTAAGCAATGGCTATATGACACCCGGCTATGCTGCTGCGACCGCACAACCCTGGGCTCCTATACCTACGACGGGTACCATCCCCTTTCCGGCGCCTGCCCCAGCCGCTCCTGGACCCAGGCGGAGGAACCAGCCCGTGCCAGCTGCACGCTTCGGTAGTCCAGCTTTTGCACAAGCAGGGGGTGTACGCTAAACTCGTCTATAGCGGCTAGTAAGCAGGGAACGTGTTGTGAAGGGGCGTAGCTCTTTTTTTGATCGTGAATTACCTGAGAATTCGCATCTAGAAGATGTGATTATCCGCACGGGTATGATTATTGGTCGCAGCAAGGCAATGCACGATATTGCCACAATGGTGCGCCAGGTCGCTGCGTACCCATCGACTACCGTGCTCTTGCAAGGTGAGAGTGGCACAGGCAAAGACGTCGTAGCCCGTGCCATTCATACGCTCAGCCGCCGCGCTGCTTACCAATTCGTCGATATCAACTGCGCTGCCATTCCCGATACGCTCCTGGAGACCGAACTGTTCGGCGTTGAGGCCGGGGCCTTCACTGATGCAAAAGTCTCACGCATCGGCTATGCCTTACGTGCCGATGGAGGCACACTCTTCCTTGACGAGATCGGCTCAATGTCGCCGTTCTTGCAGCCCAAACTCCTACGTTTCCTTGAAACGCGTAGTTTTCGTCGCGTCGGCGGCACCAAGGAGATACACGTCGATTTGCGCGTCATCTCTGCCACCAATGAGGATTTGCTCTCTGCCGTTGCACGTAGGACCTTCCGTGAAGACCTCTTTTACCGGCTCGAAGTCGTCACACTGCACTTACCACCCATGCGCGAGCGGCCTGAAGATATCGAACCACTCGTTGAGCACTTCTTGCGTGTGCATACCCTTGACGGCATGGAACCTCTGCATGTCAGCCCGGAAACGATGGAACTCTTGCAGCGCTACCACTGGCCGGGCAACATCCGTGAGTTACGCAGCGTGATTCAGCGTGGTCAGATTCTCTGTGATGAGCAGGTGATTCTTCCCAAAGATCTACCCGAGGAAATCAGCAAGGGAGAGAGCAACGCCACCCAGCGATTGTACGAGTTACAGCACCAGTTGCATCTACCCCCGGAGGGCGTCGATCTGCGCACATTCCTGGGCGGCATCGAACGCACATTTATCCATGAAGCCCTGGAACGCTGTAACGGCAACCAGGTGCGAGCTGCGGCACTCCTCGGCATCACGCGCGACCAGCTGCGCTATCGTCTCACGAACTAGCGAGCCTACACCTCTGGCCAATCGAGCATGACAGCTTTTGCTGTATCACCCGGGTGCACCTCAACACCGCCCTCTGGCACTATCACCAGCGCATTCGCATTGAGGAGTGAGGTCATGATATGGGAACCCTGGTTACCGGTTGTGTGTGCCACGAAATGACCATCGCGCCATTCTACCCGGGCACGGACATAGTGCCGGCGCATGGCTCGATCACTCACTCCATCCTCCACCACTACATCGATCTGGGGGCGTAGCAGGCGCGTATGGCCGAGCATCTTGCGTATGACAGGCCGAGCGAATAATTCAAACGTCACCGCCGCGGAGACAGGATTACCGGGGAGTCCTAAGAGTGGTACGCTACCGATATGACCGAAGGCAACGGGCTTGCCAGGACGCATGTTGATGCGCCAGAAATTGATCTCACCCTGTTCCGCCATGATGTCTTTCACCAGGTCAAAATCGCCGACCGAAACGCCGCCCGAGGTGATGATGAGGTCATCCTGCATGGCTTCGCTGAACTTCTCGCGCAGGCTCTCTACGGTGTCCTGGGCGACGCCCAATCGATGCGCTTCTGCGCCTGCCTGGCGGACCGCTGCCTCAAGCAGATAGCCATTACTGTTGCGGATTTTCCCCGGTTGTAGTGACTCACCTACATCCACAACTTCGTCGCCGGTACTTATGATAGCCACGTGGGGACGGCGCACTACTGGCACTGTTGACCAGCCCAACGTTGCCAGCACACCTATCTCCCACGGTCCAATCTCGCTGCCACGCAACAGCACCGTTTGTCCGCGCCGTATGTCCTCACCCGCCGGGCGGATGTTGTTGCCCGGCTTGACCGCCTCCAGAATCTCCACCCACTCACTGCCAGGTCCGGCAGAGCGAGTCAATTCTACCTGTATCACGGTGTCGGCTCCTGGTGGCACAGGTGCGCCGGTCATGATGCGCATGGCAGTACCTTCTTCTACTGCATGGTCCGCCACGTAGCCCGCCGCGACTCCTCCTGTCACACGCACCCGTGGCGGTTGCCCAGCACGCGGCTGGCTATCGCGGCTGAGCAACGCGAAACCATCCATCGCGGAATTGGCAAAAGGAGGCATGTCCTCCTGCGCTACTATATCCTGAGCCAATACCAGGCCCAGCGACTCCGACAATGGCACCTGGATGACGTTGAGTGGCCTGATCTCGGCAAGGATACGCTCAAGTGCTTCTTCTACGCTAATCATCAATGGCCTCCTCCTTGACAAACGCGGAGAAACCTGGCAGACCAAAATATATTAGAGGTGTGCCAGGCTTCTCCAAAAATAGTACCTCGTACGGGAGTCGAACCCGTGATCTCCGCCTTGAAAGGGCGGCGTCCTAGACCACTAGACGAACGAGGCTGGTGATGGTGGCTCGAGTGCATTTCAGTCCCGCGTGCGGACTTACGCGCATTTCGACTACATGTCAGATTGTACTGCATGATGAGCGGTCTGTCAAGCAATTTGTTGTCTTGTGCCTGCATGATCTTATACACTGATCTCGACCTCGGCCTCAATCTCGACCGGAATACCCATTGGCAATCCCGCCATACCCACTGCAGAGCGAGCGTGCTGTCCTACCTCGGGCCCGTACAGTTCGAGGATCAGGTCTGAGAAGCCGTTGATCACTGCCGGTTGCTGTTTGAAATCCGGTGCCGAGTTGACCATGCCGAATACTTTCAACCAGGCCGTCACGCGGTCCAGGTCGCCTAGCGCACGTTTGAGACTCCCCAGGATGGACAGGGCCACCAGGCGTGCCGCCTGATAGCCTTCGTCCAGCGAGAGGTCCGCGCCCACTTTGCCCAATGGCCCGGCAACCGAACCATCGGGAGCCAGGGGACCATGCCCGGCGATGTAGGCTCGATTGCCACGCACGCGCACCTGCGCGAAAGGCAAGCGCATCCCCGGCGGGGCCTTGAGTGGTTCCGGCAGCACCAGTCCAAGTGCTTCTAGCTTCGCTTCAATCCGCATGACGATCTCCTCTGAACAATTTTCTGAGAGCTTTTTTATGCTATCATAGTAACACACACGTTGGCCTAAATCTAGTTGCTTTTCCTTTACGCGAATGGTGAGTGCTATAGCCATTTATTAGGAATTTTGGGGCATGGTATTTGCCAAGGTGGTTACTCGGATGCTAAACTAGCGGTGGTTAGGGATCAGACAGAAGGAGAGACGCTATGCAGGCTTCAGTACTTACACCCAAAGTCCTCATTATTGAGGATAGTATTACTGTAAGTCTTTTCATGGCCCAGGCCCTCGAAAAAGCAGGGTATCATGTGATCGTAGCCGCTGATGGACGCGAAGGATTGATGAAGGCATTCCAGGAAGTCCCGCATTGTCTGGTACTAGACGTTATACTCCCAGAAGTCAGTGGTTTTGAAGTATGCCGCCGGTTACGAGCCAGGGATCCTCTGCGGCGCCTTCCAATTATTATGGTGAGTATCAAGAACACCCCCGTGGATCGCACCTGGGGTCTGAGTCAGGGAGCGGATCGTTACTTACCAAAACCATTTACAGAAGAGACACTCCTACAAACTGTCGAGGAAATATTGCTTGAACGCTCTCAGCCTCCTTGGACTCAACGAGTTGCCGCGATAAAACCGCTTAGTCCGCCTAAACAGGAACCTCGACTAGCTCTGCACAGACTGATTCCTCGTCGTGACGAGGACGCTAATTTGATGAGTTCGAGTAATCCATTGTCTGGCTCGGTTGTCATCTCGGATAAGCAGGCTCGTCGTCTGTATGCCTCCATCGATGGGCGAAAGAATGTGGCTGAATTGTGTGCCGCCATGAACCTGGATCTGGAGGAGGTCTCTAAGGCTCTACAGATTCTGTTAGCTCAGCGTCTCATTCATCTCGACGAATCTGGAAGGCGGCTAGCGGATAACCCGCTCCTGCTCAACGACCGTTAATGCACCGTTAACGGCACTTATAAGCGCCATTAAGTAATTCACCTCTCCTACTTACTTATGCCTATGTAGGAAGAGTACCAGCATTATATCTCATTTAACTAACGATTGCGTGGTACTAGTCATGTTACCCGAATTGCTTAGCATCGTCTCTGATCGAGGGAGTTAAATTCATTAGATCCTTTAGTACTACTTTGTTAGTTTTGTTGTAACTACTCAGGTGTCTGATTCCTCGCCGCCCGCAGCAAAAAAACGCTTGCGAACCACCGAAGGTGGTGAGGAGTCCTGAGCAGTTACGTTTTGTTTCCCAAGCTCACTCGCTGCCTGCGGCAGCTTCTAAGAGGTTTCTGTGGTGGCTGGCAGGGCGGGCTGCGCCCGCCCTGCCAGCCACCACAGAAACACAGCGAACCGCCGTTGTAGAGTGCCGATTTATCGAGCACGTGCGGTGAGAAGTCGAAACTAACGAAGTAGTGTTAGAGCGGAAGCCAAGTATTAAGTAAGTATGAGGCCCATGACATGAATCAAAATCTGATCGCTAATTTCCTTTCATTGACGCTTTTTATCGTCTCCCTTTTCATATCGCTACGTGCATTCTATGTTTACTTTCAGGCTCGCCGCCAACGATTGTTTATTCTGGCATTGTCGATGGCGGTTATTTCATTAACTGCCATAGCCAGTTACCTTGGAGACAATGTTACAGGAATTACCATCAATCTCGGCTGGTTCAAGTACACCAGCCAGACGATCTGTTTTCTGTTCATTCTACTGAGTCTTATTCGCAGTTCAGAAAATTACTTAAATAAACTGATGCTCTGGCATATCATTACATCCGTGTTGCTCTTGAATCTATTGACACCCGCTATGCCTGCTGAGATGTCTGTTACCGTAAAAATACTCTTGGGCGGCTCCCGCAGTCTGATTTGCTTAGTCATCTTCTTCTACTATACCTCTGCTTTCATGTCCAAAGAGAGGCTCTTTAGCCTACTAATGAGCGTAGCTTTTTTCTTGCTGAGCGTCGGCTACGTGCTGAATATCCCAAAGTATAGCGATCCTCACCTAACACTCCTTGACAACATAGGGGATGTCATACGCATTTGTGGCCTCATTGTACTGTTTGTTACTGTTTTAGTGGGGTGATCACCCTTTGCCGATTATGGTCCGTACGAAGAAAGGACAAGCGAGAAAGTGAAGTACGCGACAGAGGCAAAACGTGATTTTTTGCGCTTTCTTCCTATCCCAGGTGATTAGCCGGTCCCTACCATCAAAGTGAATCCTAAAAAGGAGGTCGGATGGCACTACTCCATCAGGAAATGAACTCGAAGAGAATCGCTCCCGATGGACAACTTGTAATTCTTGCTCGTTCTCTTCGCACCTTTGGATATGGCTTTACAAGCGTCCTACTGGGGGTGATGCTGGCAGATGCGGGCGCACCAGCAGTGCAAATTGGGATTCTCCTTGCGGTTGCAGCTCTTGGCTCGATTACATGCAGTCTCGTTATGGGCATGTATGCAGATCGCTTAGGACGGAAACGTTTGCTGGTGGTCTGGGCAATACTGATGATGAATACGGGATTCGTCTTTGCCTTCACGCAGTACTATCCCTTGCTCTTGATCGCCGCCTTCTGTGGCACCCTCTCCCCTTCTACAAATGATAATACTCCTTTTAGCAGTGTTGAACAAGCGATTCTGGCGCAAACCAGTAGTACAGAACGCCATACCACTGTGTTCGCCTTCTATAATCTGGCGGCCCAGCTTGCCGGCGCGGTTGGTGGTTTAGTTGTGGGGCTACCCGAGGTGCTTTCGTCTTTTGGGATCGATACAACCATCAGCATACACACCCTCTTTGCCTTCTATGGTTTACTGGCAGGCGGCACTGCATTGCTGTTTCTTTTCCTCTCCCCTGCTGCGGAGCTACAGAAGCCGAAAGAGCGCCTGAGAGGAAGTACCCACAACGAGTACCTTTACAAGGTTAACGACGCCTCGATACAAAAATCGTGCCAGCAACCCCAGAAGCCGAAGATTCATGGCGTTATCCTTAAGCTCTCAAGTTTGTTCGCCATCGATGCATTTGCCGGAGGACTTGCCGTACAAACACTGCTGGCCGTATGGTTTCGTCAGCGTTTTGGCGTCTCACTCGGATTACTTGGCGTGCTCTTTTTCGGTGTAAATCTACTAGCGGCACTCTCGTTCCTGGCGGCACCTCACCTGACCAGGCGCATTGGACTCCTCAAGACGATGATTATACCCCATTCTGTATCAAATGTATTTTTACTTTTAGTTCCATTGATGCCAGCTTTCCCGTTGGCTGCCGCATTTTTGCTGATGCGCCAATCACTTTCCAAATTAGATGTCCCCGCACGCCAGGTGTACGCTATGGCGCTGGTGCCTCCTGAAGAGCATACCAGTGCTGCCGCTTTTACGACCGCTGCACGCAGCGTGGCGGCTTCCGTCAGCCCTCTTGTATCCGGGTTGATGCTCAGCGGTCCGCTGCTTATGTTCGGCTTACCTATCCTTTTAGCAAGCTGCATTGGAATTGGCTATGATGTGACTCTTTGGGGAACGTTCAGGCATGTACCTCTCCACATATCATATAAGAAAGGGAAGGAATTTTCTCCACAGTTCAAGCATTTGCATTTTCCAAGGCGAGCTGCCTCTGTGGCATATCGGCCCATGTATTTCTCCCAGGGAGGAACTACCTATGGAGAGTTTCAGTATTCAGATTTCCCGCGGGAGCCTGTCTCCACGCAATTCAAGCATTTGCATTTTCCAAGGTGAGCTGCCTCTATCAACAAGGAGAAAGAGGGTTTTCGTATCATAGCTCAACCACTTCATGAAGCCTGTCTGCCAGACCAATAGAGTGGAGGATGTCGCGCACTTCATCGTAATCGTATCCCTTGTCCAGGCACATCCCCTGCGGCGGCGAGGAGTGCTGAATAGTTACCTGAGAGCTTTTTTATGCTATCATACTAGCACACACGTTGGCCTAAATCTAGCAGCGTTCTGAACCCAATGCAGAAAACTTGCCAGGGAGGGAACAAACCATGTCGCCATCATCCAACCTCACAGACCTCATGCCCGACACCAGGGGCATGAATTTCTACACCGCCGACCCCGATTTAGCATTTCTTTTAGAACGACATCTCTCGCAAGCGGACAACGAACGAGCACAAAGCATCCTCACCGACATGGGAGCCGTCGCCTCAGAACACATGGACACCCTGGCTGAGCTAGCCAATCGCCAGGGTCCTACCCTGGTACAGTTTGATAAACGTGGCCAGCGCATCGATGAAGTTGTCTTTCATCCCGCCTACCACGAGCTGGAACGCATCGCCTACCAGGACTTCGCCATCGCGGCCTGCTCGCATCGCGCAGGCGCATTGGGTTGGCCCGGTCGTGTACCACAACCCGTCAAATTCGCCCTCGGCTACCTCGGCATGCAGGCCGAGTCCGGCGTCTTCTGCCCCGTCTCCATGACCGACGCGCTGGCACGTGTGATGGAACGCTACGCCAGCGAGCCACTCAAACGACGCTTCTTGCCAGCACTCACCGCCCTCACATTGACGGAGCTTCAACAGGGCGCGATGTTTTTGACGGAGAAGCAGGGTGGCTCCGATGTGGGCTTGACCGCGACGGTGGCAAAACGACGCACCTCCATCGATTTCTCAAATGGCGAACTTCAGCCGGAATGGGAACTCTGGGGCGACAAGTGGTTCTGCTCCAACGTCTCCGCTGACCTGATTCTCACCCTGGCCCGTGCAGAAGGTGCCCCAGCTGGCACTCGTGGTCTGGGACTCTTTCTCGTGCCTAAAACCCTGGATGCTGGCACACGCAATGCCTACAGCATACACCGCTTAAAAGACAAGCTTGGCACACGCTCACTGGCCACGGGCGAAGTGGCGCTGCACGGTGCACAGGCCTACCAGGTTGGCCAGCTGGAGCGTGGTTTCGTGCAAATGACGGAGATGATCAACTGCACGCGCATCTGGGCCGCCATAGGCTCCCTGGCCGCCATGCGCCGCAGCTACCTGGAGGCGTTAGTCCATGCTCGCGGTCGCGTCGTCTTCGGGCGCAGGCTGGCAGACCACCCGCTGATGCGTCGTCAATTAGTTGACCTGCTGATTGAAGTCGAAGGCTGCGCCGCCCTGGCGTTTGAAACGGCAGCCTTGCTCGAGCGTGTGGACCGGCACGGCGCAGAAGAGGACCGCCGCTTGTTGCGCATCCTGACGCCGCTCGCTAAGTACTACATCCCCAAGCGCGGAGAGTATGTGACGCTGGAAGCGCTGGAGATACGCGGCGGCAATGGTTACGTGGAGGACTGGGTGAATCCGC
>WNFS01003986.1_pt1 | contig 11236 bp, 9 predicted proteins | sample 5400141 | NCBI WGS metagenome assembly WNFS01 (sample SAMN13153358, study PRJNA577476) | soil metagenome | isolation source: 60 cm saprolite under Madrone tree | place: USA:California | collected 2016-06-14 | reverse complement strand
CACGCGATCCCGGCGATGCAGAAGGCCGGCGGCGGCTCCATCGTCAACATCTCGTCCATCTCCGGCATCGCGGGCCAGACCGTCGTCCACATGGGCTACAACGCCTCGAAGGGCGCCGTGCGGGTCATGACCAAGTCGGCGGCCGTGCAGTACGCGACGCAGGGTATTCGCGCCAACTCCGTGCATCCCGGCGTGATGCCGCCGATGCTGACGTCCAACCAGAATCCCGAGACTCGGGCGAAGCTGCTGAGAGGCATCCCGATGAATCGGGAGGGCCGGGTGGAAGAGGTCGCCTACGCCGTGCTCTTCCTCGCGTCGGACGAGGCCTCGTACATCACCGGGGCCGAGCTGGTCGTCGACGGCGGCTTCCTTGCCGCGTAGGAGTCAGCGTTCGGCCCAGGAGCCGACGTGAGACTGAACAGGAAAATCGCGAAGCTCATCGCCCAGGAGCGGGTGTGCCGGGTGGCCACGGCCGGCAGCGACGGCACGACGCACCTCGTCCCCGTCTGCCACGTGCTGGCCGGCGACAAGATCTATTTCGGCTCCGGCGACGACGGCCGCAAGGTGAAGAACCTTCGCGAAAACCCCCGGATCGCCGTGACCATCGATCTCTACTCGGACGACTGGGCGCAGATCCGCGGCGTCATGGTCCAGGGCACCGCGAAGCTGATCGAGCGGGGGCCGCGCTTCAAGCAGGCGCGCGACCGCCTCTACCAGAAGTATCCGCAGTACCGCAAAGAGGCGGCGATCGCGCCGTCGGACTCGGTCGTCATCGAGGTGACGCCCACGCACGTCTTCACCTGGGGTCTCGACTAGCCTCTGCTGGAGCGGAGCGCCGCGGGACGATCCGCGGCGCCCCGTGCTCTCGTACCGAACCCGGCCTACAATACGGGTCCATGACGTTATCGCCTCGGCGAGGGACCCCATGAAGATCAGCGCGTTCCACCTGATGCCCCATCGCGAGCTGCCCGACGATTTCGAGAAACGCTACGAATCCGTGTGGGTGACGCCGCCGTGGTGGGAGCTGGCCGATGCCAGCCGGGTCGGGCAGTACTACAACTGGACGCTCGACGAGCTGCTCTACGCCGCACGCGCCGGCTTCGACGGCCTGTGCACCAACGAGCACCACCAGAACGCGTACGGCTTCATGCCGAGCCCCAACTTGATGGGCGGCGTGCTGGCCAAGCTCACGAACGGGATGGATGTCGCGATCGTCCAGATGGGCGCGACGCTCCCCACGTCGAATCCGCCGATCCGCGTGGCCGAGGAATACGCGATGCTCGACTGCATCAGCGGCGGCCGGCTCGTGGCCGGGCTTCCGCTGGGCAGCCCCATGGACGTGAACCTCTGCTACGGCATCACCCCGATGGAGCACCGCGAGCGGTATCGCGAGGCCTTCGCGCTGACGCTCAAGGCCTGGCAGGCGCGCGAGATCTTCGCGTGGAACGGTCATACTACCAGCTCGCCAACGTGAACCTGTGGCCGCGGCCGATCCAGCAGCCGCATCCGCCCGTGTGGGTGCCGGGCTCGGGCAGCGTCACGACGTTCGACTTCGCCGTCGAGAACGACGTCTGCTACTGCTTCCTCTCCTACTCGGGCGCGAAGTCGGCGACCACGATGATGCAGAGCTACTGGGACGTCGTGGCCAAGAAGGGACGCGAGCCCAATCCGTACCGCGCGGGGTTCCTGCAGCTCGTGGCCGTCGCCGAGAGTGACGCCCGCGCCGAGGAGAAGTTCGCGCGGCACGTCGAGTACTTCTATCACAAGTGCCTGCACGTGCCCGGCATCTGGTTCTCGCCGCCCGGCAACCAGGACTACCGGAGCCTCGTGGCGAGCAGCAAGAATCCCGTGCGCCGGCCCGAGAACCCCAAAGATTTGCGCTATCGCGACTTCGTGGAGAAGGGCTACGTGATCGCGGGCAGCCCCGCCACCGTGCGCGATCGGATCAAGCAGGAAGTCATCAAGAACCTGCACGTCGGCAATCTCATGGTGCTGCTCCAGATCGGCTCGATGCCGCACGAGATCGCGCTCGAGAACATCGATTGCTTCGCCCGCGAGGTGTTGCCCGATCTCCGTCCGATCTGGGAGGACGAGGGCTGGGTGAACCACTGGTGGCCGGAGCGGCTGCGTGCGCCGAGGGCGGCGTCGAGCGGCCCCGGCATGGCGGCGGCGCGCGCATGAGCGAACACACGATCGCCGTCTGGCAGGGCAAGGTCCGCATTCGGGTGTTGTCGAAGGGCAGCGGCCCGGCGCTCGTGTTCTTTCACGGCCCCTGGGGCCTGACCTGGGACCCGTTCCTCGACGAGCTGGCGCGGACCTTCACCGTGTACGCGCCCGAGCATCCGGGCACGACGCCGGATGCGCCCGACGATGTCTACCACCTCGACGGCCTCTGGGACCTTGTCCTCTGCTACGACGAGCTGCTCACGGCCCTCGGGCTCGAGAGCGCGGCGTTCCTGGGCCACTCGTTCGGTGGGATGGTGGCGAGCGAGCTCGCCGCCGCGTATCCCGATCGCGCGCGCCGTCTGGCCCTGATCGCTCCGCTCGGTTTCTGGCGCGACTCCGAGCGCGTCGTCAACTGGATGATGCTGGAGCCCGCCCGCATGCGCGCCCAGGTCTTCCGCGATCCCGAGGACGAAGCCGCCAGGCGCATGTTCGGCAGCGCCGACGACCCGGACGCCCGCGTGCGTCTCATGTGGGCCATGGGCACCACGGGCAAGTTCATCTGGCCGATCCCCGACAAGGGACTGAAGAAGCGCGTCCACCGCATCACGGCGCCCACGCTGATCGTGTGGGGCAAGGAGGACCGCCTGGTGCCGCCGGTCTACGCCGACGAGTTCACGCAGCGCATTCCGAGCGCGCGCGTGCAGGTCGTCGACGGCGCCGGGCACGCTCCGCATTTGGAGCAGCCCGCGGCGGTGGCCCGGATGGTGGCGGACTTCCTGAAGTCGTGATGGGCGCGACGCGCTGACGTGTACCTCGATCGCACGCTCCTCGGCTTCACGGCCGGGCTGCGCTCGCGCATCGTCGCCTCGGCGGCGCTCGGCCTCGTCGGCGTCGTGCTGGGCATCGGGCGGCTCGCGCTGCTCGGCTGGCTCCTCGCCCGCGTGTTCGCCGGCGCCACCCTCTCCGACCTCGCGCTGCCGATCGCCACCGTCGCGGCCGTGATCGCGGCGCGATCGGTCGTCGAGTACGCGCGCACGATGGTCGCGCACCGCACCGCCTTCCGCGTCCAGGCCCGGCTCCGCCAGCGGCTCTACGACCACCTGCTGGGCCTGGGGCCCGCGTACCTCACGCACGCGCGGACCGGGCCCGTGGCCACGTCGATGGTGGAAGGGGTCCAGCAGCTCGAGGTCTACTTCGGCCAGTTCCTGCCTCAGCTCGTCGTCGCCGTCGCCACGCCGGTCCTCATCTTCGCGTTCGTCGCGTTCGTCGACCTGCCGGTGGCCGCGGTGCTGGTGGGCGCCGCGCTCGTCACGCTGATCGCGCCGGCGCTCTGGCACCGGCGAGACCGCGCCGCGAGCTACGCTCGCAACCGCGCCTACTCGGCGTTCGGGGCCGAGCTGCTCGACGCGCTGCAGGGCCTGGCGACGTTGAAGGCGTTCGGCCAGAGCGGTGAGCGCGCGCGGCTGCTCGAGCAGAAGAGCCAGGAGCTGTTCCAGAGCACGATGTGGCTCCTCGGCGCCAACACGATGGGCCGCGGTATCACCGACGCTGGCATGGCCATCGGCGCGGCCGCGGCGCTCGCGGTTGGCGCGTGGCGCGTCCACGCCGGCCAGATGGACCTCGCCGCGCTGCTCGTCATCCTGATGCTCGGCGTCGAAGTGTTCCGGCCGCTCCGCGAGCTGCGCATGCTGCTGCACGCGGGGATGCTCGGGACCGCCGCGGCGCGCGGCATCCTCGACATCCTCGCCGCCCGGCCGGCCGTCGCCGATCACGGGCAGCCGGCGAACGGCACGTCGCCCACGCCGACCGTCGCCTTCGAGGGCGTGACGTTCGCGTATCCGGGCGGGCGGCGCATCGCTCACGACGGCATCGACTTCCACGTGAGCGCGGGCGAGCGGGTCGCCTTCGTCGGCCCGAGCGGCAGCGGCAAGTCCACCGTCGTCCGCCTGCTCCTCCGCTTCTACGATCCCGATGCCGGCCGCGTGCTCGTCGGCGGGCACGACATCCGCGAGCTGACGCTTCAGGACCTGCGCCAGCGCATCGCCGTGGTGAGCCAGGACACCTACCTCTTCCACGGCACCGTCGAGGAGAACTTGAGGATGGGCAAGGCCGACGCCACGCCGGCCGAGCTCGAGGCCGCCGCGCGCGCCGCCGACGCCCACGAGTTCATCACGGGGTTGCCCCAGGGCTACGCCACCATCGTCGGCGAGCGGGGGATCCGTCTCTCGGGCGGCCAGCGCCAGCGTATCGCGATCGCGCGTGCGCTCCTGCGCGACGCGCCGATCCTCGTCCTCGACGAGGCGCTCTCCTCGGTGGACGCCGAGAGCGAGGCGCTCATCCAGCAGGCGCTCGATCGGCTGATGGAAGGCCGCACCACGCTGATCTTCGCCCATCGCCTCTCGAGCGTGATCGGCGCCGACCGGATCATGGTGCTCGACGGCGGCCGGCTCGCCGAGTCGGGGACGCACGCTGAGCTGATGACACGACGCGGTCCGTACTGGCGGCTCATGAACCCCCAGGTGTCGGCGGCGCGCTCGGAACACCTGATCGCCATCGACGGCACGAGCTCGGCGGCGAGCGCCGCGGAGGGTGAGCGCGCGGGAGCAGCGGTCGCCGAAGACGGCGCCGTCAGCTCGAAGACGATGGGCTGGCCTCAGGCGCTGCCGATCCTCATCCGGATGATCCGTGGCTATCGGGCCCGGCTCGTCGCCACGTTCGGCCTCGGCATCGCGCGAGTGGCCTCGATCATCGCGGTCGGCGTGCTGAGCGCGCTGGTCGTGCGCGCCGTGAAGCACGACGCGCCGTTCGGCGCGCTGCTGGTCGCTCTCGCGGTGGCGGCGCCGCTGGCCGGGCTGCTCCACTGGCTCGAGTCGTGGCTCGCCCACGACATGGCCTACCGGCTGCTCAACGACATGCGGCTCGCGCTCTTCAGGAAGCTCGACGCGCTCGCTCCCGCGTACCTGACGCGACGCCGGACCGGCGATCTCGTCGCCGTGGCCACCCACGACGTCGAGCTGATCGAGTACTTCTTCGCCCACACGGTCACGCCGGTGCTCGTCGCCGTCATCGTGCCGCTGGCCGTGCTGGCCACGCTGGCGGTGTTCGGCTGGCCGCTGGCCGTCGCGCTCCTGCCCTTCCTTCTCTATGCCGCGCTGAGCCCCCTGCTGCGCCGGGCTCACATCGATCAGCTCGGCTCGCGCGCCCGGGAAGTCTCGGGGGATCTCAGTGCCCACACGGTGGACTCGATCCAGGGGATGGCGGAGATCGTCGCATTCCAACGCGAGCGTGCGAGGGGCGAGGAGCTGACGGCGCGAGCCCGCGCCTATCTCGCGGCGCGGATGCCGTTCCTCGCCGACCTCACGCGCGAGCACGCGCTGCACGAGGCGGTGACCGGCCTCGGTGGCCTCGCGGTCATCGCGGCCGGCGCATGGATGGTGGCCGCGGGCCGGCTCGATGGAGCGATGCTGCCGTTGCTGACGCTGCTGGCCCTGTCCGCCTTCATCCCGCTGTGGGAAGTCGGGCAGGTGGGCCGGCAGCTCGCGGACACGCTCGGCGCCACGCGTCGCACGCACGCGATCGACTCGGAGCCGGTGCCCGTGCGCGATGGCCCCGGCGTCCCGGCGCCGCGCCCGACCGACACCATGCTCACGCTGCGCGACGTCACCTTCACCTATCCCGGCCGGCGCCGGCCGGCACTGACCGGCGTGTCACTCAGCGTGCCCAGCGGCAGCACGGTCGCACTCGTCGGCTCCTCGGGCGCGGGCAAGACAACGATCGCGCATCTCTGCCTGCGCTTCTGGGATTGCGACGCGGGCGAGATCCGGCTGGCCGGTCACGACGTGCGGGCGTGGCAGCTCGACGATCTCCGGCGCGAGATCGCGCTCGTCGCGCAGGACACCTACCTCTTCAACGACACGCTGCGCGCCAACGTGCTGCTGGCGCGCCCGACGGCCTCCGACGCTGAGCTGCGCGAGGCGCTCGACCGTGCGTCGCTCGGTGATCTGATCGAATCGATGCCGGACGGCGGCGACACCGTGGTGGGCGAGCGTGGCCTGCAGCTCTCGGGCGGCCAGCGCCAGCGCGTGGCCATCGCGCGCGCGTTCCTGAAGGACGCGCCGGTCCTGATCCTCGACGAGGCGACGTCGCATCTCGACGCGGTGAACGAGGCCGTCGTGCGCGACGCGCTCGATGCGCTCGCGCGCGGCCGGACGACGCTCGTGATCGCGCATCGTCTCTCGACGGTCCGCAACGCCGACCTGATCGCGGTCCTTCACGAGGGCCGTGTCGCCGAGACGGGCCGCCACGAAGATCTGCTGGCGGCGGGCGGCTTCTACGCGCGCCTGGTCTCGCGTCAGGCGCTGGTGGGCGCCCACTCCGCTCTGGGCCGGAACTAGGATCCTCTTTTACAGCCCCGGGCTCTGGTGCATCATTCCGCCGTCGGCGAAGACGGTGGTGGCGGTGATGTAGCTGGCGCCGTCGCCCGCGAGGAAGGCCACCACGCTGCCGATCTCCTCGGGCGTGGCCATGCGCCCCATCGGGATGGCGGCATCCAGCTTGTGCATCAGGGCCGGGTCTTTCATGGTGACCAGGTTGATGGGTGTCGCCACCGCCCCCGGGCCCAGTCCGACCACACGGATGTTGTGGGGCGCCAGCTCGACGCCCGCGGTGCGAGTGAGCATCCGCATGCCCCCCTTGGAGAGGCAATACGCGGTATTGCCGGGCATGGGCCAGTCCTCGTGCACCGAGGTGATGTTGATGATCCGCCCGCCGCCTCCCTGCTTGATCATCTGCCGGGCCGCAAGCTGAGTGCCGAAGAACGCGGACTTGAGATTGATCTGCATCACCTTGTCGTACTGGGCCTCGGTCGTGTCGAGCACCGACGTGCGCGTTTCCACGCCTGCATTGTTGACCATGATGTCGACACGGCCGAAGGCCCTGACGGCGGCGCCGATCAGCTTCTCGAGGTCCGCGACCTTGCTCACGTCAGCGGAGACGCCGATGGCCCGGTTCCCGAGGGCGGCGATGCTCTTCTCCAGCTCATCGGTCGCCTCCGGATGGACGACGTAGTCGATGACGATGTTGGCGCCCTGCCGGGCCAGCTCCAGCACCACGGCCTTGCCGATGCCACTGTTGCCTCCGGTGACGATGGCGACTTTTCCCTTCAGCGTCATGATGGATCTCCTTCAAGACGACCGACGACCACACGGGCCAGCGCCGCCATGGCCAGCGCCACCACGGCGGTGGCGCCGAACACGGCGGCCAGGCTGAGGCCGGCCCCTTCGTGGAGCGGCCCCACGCCGAAGGCGGCGACGCCATAGCCTATCTGATAGAAGGCGATCAGGCCGCCTGTCACCGAGGCCGCGATGGTGGTCAGCTCTTTCTGTCCGAAGCTGATCGTCAACGGCAGCAGGGCCGAGCAGCCCAGGCCAGCGAGAGAAGCGGCGAACACGCCGAGCCAGGGCAGGACGTTCACCTGCAAGTGACACAGCGCCTTGTCACGGCGCGCTGAATAGTCCAGGCTAGCCGCCGAAGCGATGCGTGGGTCGGCCGGCAACGCCGGCCTCGCAGGCGAACAGACTTCCCGCGAGCGGTTCGCGGCGCAGCATCGCGGCCGTCAACGTCTCGCGCGCGCTCGTGATGTAGAGCGTGCGAAGGTCATCGCCGCCGAACGTGCAACTCGTGCCCCGCGTGACCGGCAACTGGATCTGGCGCTCCGCCCCGCCGTCAGGGTCGTAGCGGACGATTCGCCCCTTGCCAACATGGGCGCTCCACACGCACCCCTCCGCGTCCACGGTCAGGCCATCGGGGAATTCGCCGCCCGCGGGGTCGAGTTGGATGAACGGGCGGCGGTTGACGATCTCCCCCGTGGCGCCGTCGAAATCGTAGGCGAAGACCGCGTAGCGAAAGCTCTCGGTGTGGTACATCGTCCGGCCGTCCGGGCTCCACCCGGTGCCATTCGAGCACACGACGTCGCAGCGCATCCGCGCGGACCGGAGTGCCGCGTCCAGTCGATAGAGGCTGCCGCTCGGGGAGTCCCAGTCGCGCTCGGACATCGTTCCCGCCCACAACCGACCCGGCGGATCGCACTCGGAGTCGTTGAAGCGATTCCCGGGCAGGTCCGGCTCGGGATCCGAGAGCCGATCCAGCCGCCCGGTCGAGGGATCGAAGAATGCGAACGCCTTCCGCAGCGTGAGAATGAGCCCGCCGGCCCGGCGAAAGTTGAGGGAGGTGACGATGTCGTCGACGGCGAACTGTTCATTCGCTGCCGTCCGCGGATCGAACCGGTTGACGAGCTGGCGGCGGATATCGATCCAGTAGAGCCGCCGTTCTTCCGCGTGCCAGTCGGGAGACTCTCCCACGATGGACGGCGCCCTCAGCACGCAGGCGGCGGTGAGCGTCTTCATGGCTTCGAGGGAACGGGATCGGGAAGCCTCTGACCGCCGTGCCCGTGGGAGAGCCAGAACCCGTGCCCGATCTGGCGCGGGCGCGCAAGCACGACGCTGCAGATGCCGCCCGCGCAGACGAGCAGGATGCCGAGCACCGCGATCCAATCGAGCACGTCGTGCCAGACGATCCAGCCGATGACGACGGAAAAGATCACGACGGAATAGTTGAACGGGGCGATTTGCGACGCGGTCGCGTGTTCATACGCGAGGATGATGAGCAGCTGCGCCAGGGCCATGAATACCCCCACGCCGATCAGCAATCCCCACTGCGCGGGCTCGGGCGTTTTCCACTGGAGCACCGCGAAGGGCGCGGTCGCCAGCGAGGCGATGAGGAAATAGTAAAAGAGAATCGTATCGGGCCGGTCGGTGCGGGACAGCGTGTTCACCGTGACCAGGGCGATCGCCGAGAAGACCGAGGCCAGCAAGGCGATCAGCGACGAGGGATTCGCGAGCAGGCTCGGCCCCGGCTTGATGATGAGGGCGACGCCGACAAAGCCGATCACCAGGCTGGCGAGCACCGCCGGCGCGATCGGCGTTCGCAACCACAGCAGCGCAATGACCGGAATGAACAGCGGCGCCGCGTTCACCAGCAGCACCGCGTCGACGAGCGACATGTCCTTGACGGACCAGAAATACAAGACCTGCGACAGCAATCCCGCCAGCGCGCGCAGGACGTGGATGGGCAATCGCCCCGTGCGCACCTGGCTCCGTCCTCCGCGCAGGACCCACGGCAAAAACACGACGAGGCTGATGAAGCTCTGGGAAAAGCTGATCACGGCCGTCGGCATCGCGGCGGCCGCCTTGCCGAAGGCGCTCATGACGGCGACGCACAAGAACGCGGCGACGATCAGGAGGATGCCCAGCGCCAAGTTCCGTCCGGACTCGGTTGAGGGCGCTCCCATCGGGGACGATCTTGCTTCGCTGATCGCGACGCCGTCAAGCGCGGGCGGAGGCGCCCGCTGGTCGATCATCTTCTGCGCGTGCAATGTCCCCGTCCCGGCGATGGATTACCCGAGGCGCTCGAGCAGGTGATCGCCGACGCGCAGCGCGTTCGCCATCGCGGTCAGTGCCGGGTTCACGGCGCCGATACTGGGGAAGAAGCTGGTGTCGACCACGTACAGGTTGTCCAGCTCGTGGGCCTTGCAATGCGTGTCCAGGACGGACGTCCCGGGGTCGGTCCCGAAGCGACAGGTACCCGCCTGATGCGCCACGCCGGCGATCCCGATCTCGTTCTTCATATACAGGTTGCGTGGGATGAGGTGCTCGTGCAGGTCGAGGTGGTCGAGCATCGAGCGGAGCTTGTCGAAGAGCCTCTGCTTGGGCACCTGGTTGTTGGGAATGTAGTTGAGCTGAATGCGACCGTCCCTTGCCAGCGTGATCCGGTTGTCGGGCGAGGGCAGGTCCTCGGTCGAGAGCCAGAAATCGACGGCGTGCTCGGCCACCTTGTCCAGTGTCCAGCCGGGGACGAGCCCGGCCTCGATCGGCTTCTCTCCCCGGTACATCGGGCCCTGGGACTTGCCCACCATCTGGATGTTGCCCATGGGGTATTCGAAGCCGTCCATGCCGAAGTAGAAATCGTTGAGCCCCAGCGTCTTCTGGTACCTGGTCGGATTCGGCTCACGCGAGATCGCCAGCACCGCCATGCTGTTGTGAAACATGTAATGGCGCCCGACCTGATCCGACCCGTTGGCGAGCCCACGGGGATGGCGGTCGTTGGCCGACTGCAGCAGGAGCTTGGCGGAGTTGGCCGCGCCGCAGGAGACGACGACGATGCCACCCCGATAGCTCTCGGTTTCGCCCTCGCGCTCGACGACGACCTCGGTCACGGCGGTGCCGGCCGCGTTCGTCTTGAGCGTGCGGACGAGGGCATGGGTCAGCAGGGTGACGGTCGGATACTCGATGGCCGGGCGCACGGCGAGCACCTCAGCATCCGATTTCGCGTGGACCAGGCATGGGAACCCGTCGCAGTCCTTGCAGCGAATGCACCGGCTGAAGGGCATTCGCTTCTCGTCGAGCATGATGCCGCAGGGGGCGTGGAACGGGTGATAACCCGCGCGCGCCAGGTCGTCGTGCAGCCGCTGCATGCGCGGCTCGTGCGAGACCGCCGGGTGAGGATACGGCGCGCTGGCCGGCGGCTCGGTCGGGTCTTCCCCGCGTGCACCGTGCACGTGGTACATCTGCTCGGCCTTGGTGTAGTAGGGCTCCATCTCTTCGTACGCGATGGGCCAGGCCGGCGAGACACCGTCGTAGTGCCGAATCTCGCCGAAGTCTTCCCGGCGCAGGCGGTAGAGCGCAGCGCCGTACATCTTGGTGGCGCCGCCGACGAAGTAGTGGACGCCGGGCTGGAAGGGCTCGCCATGCCTGTCGTACCACGTCTCCGTCGAGACGTAGCGGTTCTTCACGAAGACCTCTTCGGCCATCCAGTTCTCGGGCTCGCGAGGCAGCCAGCCGCCCCGCTCGAGGAGCAGGATACGTTTGCCGGACGGGGCCAGGTGACGGGCCAGGGTGCCGCCGCCGGCGCCGCTGCCGATGATGATCACGTCGTAGTAGATGGTGCTCATGCGGAACCGCCCTTCACTTGAGCTCGTCGATCACGGTGGCGATCAGTCCAGTCCACCCCGTCT